>Ga0074199_1000079_pt2 | contig 117842 bp, 120 predicted proteins | sample EPASupsiteSAE347_FD_64528 | JGI IMG/M metagenome (GOLD analysis project Ga0074199, IMG submission 64528) | Bioremediated contaminated groundwater from EPA Superfund site, New Mexico - Sample SAE3-47 | ecosystem: Environmental > Aquatic > Deep subsurface > Groundwater > Contaminated ...
TGCCAGCGGTTTGGATATTGCAGGTATAAGGGATCTGAGCGCCCGCAAGTCATTTGACGCTATCGTGGGTGTTTTGGATTACAATCCTTTAACTGTTACAGCTGGTTATGTCAAGGGCAGCATAGGTTCTGATGTGGCTGCTTTAAAAGATGACGTTAACGCGTTTGTCTTGAGCGCCGCTTATGATACCGGCGTGAAGAGCACCATAGTTGAAGGTACGTATTTGTTATATCGCCAGAGCGAAGCCAAAGGCGATGTGGATAATTACGGCATTCGCGTAACTTCTATGCCGGTTGATAACCTCAGCCTGGAAGGCGAATTCGTATATCAGAATGCGGAAATCAGCAAAGTCGACGCTAAGGGTAATGATACCGCGCTCCGTTTAGGCGCTAATTACGCTTTCGCGGATGTGGCCTGGAAACCGGCGTTAGGCGTGGATTATACCCGTTTATCCGGCAACTGGAATGCATTGTTCGAGGATCAGACACCTGCGGAATTGGCGAACTTGATCTTCCCTAACTCCAATGTGAGCGCTATTGGCGGAAGCCTTTCAGCCAAACCCAAGGATGATGTGACCTTGAAACTGCGCTATGCTAATTTCCAGGTAGTTGACAAGTATACTGAAAATCAGCAGTGGACCAGCACTGGCACAGGCGCAACCTATACCATGACCACCAAGAAAGACTTAGGCGACGAAGTCGATCTGGGCGTAGTTTATGACTATACTGAAGATGTTCAGTTAGGCCTGACCTATGCTATGTTCATGCCGGGCGCTGCATTCAGCTCGGTCAATGAAGAGACTGCCACCAGCGTCATTGGTTCGATGAGGGTTGCATTCTAAGTAATTGTTGCAAATCGTGAAATAAACAGCCCCTGGGAGAGCGATCTCCCAGGGGTTTTTAATTTAATCGTTAATGCTGTTAAGCCCGTTATTTTAGTTAATATGGTTTAACATAATGAAGATAAACAAATTCGAGGAACTTGATTGTTGGAAAGAGGCCAGGGTACTTAATAACCTCGTTTACGAGCTGATTAAGGATCGGAAATTTTCGTTTGATCGTAGGTTGTGCGACCAAATCACAGGAACTTCGATTTCAGTGATGAACAATATCGCTGAAGGTTTTGGCAGTCAGGCAAATAATGAATTCATAAGATTTCTGCAATTTTCTCGAAGATCGGTTTCAGAATTGCAATCCTGTTTGTATGTAGCTTTAGACCAGCAATATATCCCGGCAGATAAATTCAACAGTGCGTTTGAGCAATCCGTGAAAGTGATCAAAATGATTGATGGTTTTTTGCGATACCTGCGTTCTTATAAGTTAACTAAACTTAGAACGTAACCAACTAAACTAACCAACTCATTAAACAAAATTAATTAATACAACCAACTAAATTAACCAACCTAACCAACCTAACCGACTAAACTATGTTACATCTTGCTTTTATTTACCACATGCACCAGCCGTATTACAAGAACCTGCTGACCGATCAGACCGATCTGCCCTGGGTAAGACTGCACGGAACCAAGGATTACCTGGATATGGTCCGGATGCTTAAGGATTTTCCTCTTATTCATCAAACCATTAATGTTGTCCCGTCTTTATTCGAGCAGGTGGAGGATTATACCAACGGCCTGGTAAAAGATAAATTCCTGGAGCTTTCCTATAAGCCGGCGCAGGAGCTTACCGGCTCTGACAAAGGTTTTATCCTGAATAATTTCTTTATGATCAACCGCGATAAGGTGATCGCCACTCATCCGCGTTATTACGAGCTTTTCCTGAATAAACAGGCTAACCGGCCGTTCGATACCCAGGATTATCTGGACCTGCAGGTATGGTTCAACCTGGCTTGGATCGATCCGTGTTTCCGCCAGGATATCCCGGAGCTGCGGCAGGTGACCGAAAAGGCCAGGTTCTTTACCGAAGAAGATAAGAAGATCGTCCTGGAAAAACAGATCGATATCCTGGAAGCGATCATCCCCGCGTATAAGGACTCTATGGCCGCCGGCCAGATCGAGGTGGTCTTAAGCCCTTATTATCATCCGATACTGCCGCTATTGTGCAATACCATGATCGCCAAAGAGGCTAATCCCAAGAGCACTGTGCCCGGGGTTAATTTTGCTTTCCCAGAGGACGCCAAGCTGCAGATCGACAGCGCGGTCAGATTCTACGCGGAAAGATTCTCCCGGCAGCCTATAGGCATGTGGCCGTCTGAGATGTCTGTTTCCGAGCATATATTGCCATTCATCATCCAGTCCGGGGTCAAATGGATATTGGCGGATGAGGCGATATTGTTCAAATCGCTGAAGAAAAAGAAAAGGGATACGCGGGCGTTATACCAGCCTTATTTACTGGACCGCAAAGACGGCAGCCTGAACATTGTTTTTCGCGACCGCAACCTTTCCGACTTGATCGGTTTTACCTACGCCAACTGGAACGCGGTTGACGCGGTCAATGATTTTATGAAGCACCTGGAAAACACCGCCGAGGCATTTAAGGGGAAAGACATCCTGGTCACCGTGGCCATGGACGGGGAGAACGCCTGGGAGTATTTTACTAACGATGGCCATGATTTCCTGGAGCTGTTATACCAGCGTTTAAGCGAGGCGAAATTCCTGAAGACCACCACGGTAAATGAATACCTGAGCAGCCACTCAGCCGTTAAGAAGATCGAGCGCCTGGCAGCCGGTTCGTGGATCTATGGCGAGTTTTCCAAATGGATAAACAATCCGTATAAGAATAAATCCTGGGAATATCTGGCAATAGCCAGGCAGGAGATGGAGAAGTTACGGCGGGAAGGCAAGCCGATCACTGATATGGCGGTAAAGCAGATGCAGATCCTGGAAGGCAGCGACTGGTTCTGGTGGGCAGGGGAGGATTATCCGGGTTATTTCGACCGTTTATTCCGCATGCATCTGGCTAATTTCTACAGCCTTTTGGACAAAGAAATCCCGGAATATCTTAGCCGGCCCATTGTGCCGTAAGGCGTTAAAATGCCATATTTTCTGTGATTATCGCACAGCTACAACTGCTTGACAGGCAAGATGTTTTATGCTATATTTAGATAATTATGGAAAAAAAAGATATTTATGAGCACCTTGCCAAGATATACCTGGATAACTCGGCGGTAAAGAAAAAAAAGCAGAAGTCTGACTCGTTCAAGTATCGCGCTTTTATCGTCGCCGCAGTGGTCCTTGTCCTTGGTGTTTCAGCGGCTATCGCTTTCCTGGCTTCCCGCAAGAAAATATCCATTCCTGAAATGGCTCTGGTCCTCACGCATGAAACCGTTAAAGTAAATTTCAACTTCGATCCAGCTAAGAAGGACATATATTATCTCGACCTGAATAAGGCCAATCTCGCCGGTTATAAGGAACTGCTATTTTCCATTAAAAAATCCAATTACAGCGATAATATCTCCCTGCGGGTGGAATTCTCAAACATCTATAAGGAAAGGTCCGAACTCTACGTCAAAGATATTACAAATAAGTGGCAGGAATGTGCGTTTAAGCTTTCGGATTTCAAGCAGATCACCGACTGGACCGAGATGTCCCGTCTGGCATTTATTATCGAAGAATGGAATTCGCAGGACAAGAAAGGCGCGATATACCTGGATAACGTAAGGCTTCTGAAGTAGGAGAGACTCCCCGTCCGTGAATATGGGCTTGGAGTTAAATTTTCTCCGCCTGAGGCGGATCAAATTTAAGGAGGGTTTGAGCATGCGGATCATCGCGGTCGCTAATCAAAAAGGGGGATGCGGTAAAACAACTACGGCGGTAAATCTTGCCGCGGCTTTGGCCAGCAATAAAAAGAAGGTGCTGCTTATCGACCTCGACCCCCAGTCGCACGCGACCATGGGATTGAACGTTAAGTCGGATATCAGCATTTATAATGTCCTTTCCAAACTGACCCAGCGCAAATCTACCCTGTCGCAGATAGTGCAGAAGATCGGGGAAAATTTCGATATCGCTCCGTCGAGCGTTGTCTTGAGCGCCCTGGAGCAGGAGCTTGCCGGTGAGATCGGCAGGGAATCCCGGCTCTGGGAAGTCATCACCGATATGCGCGGAAATTATGACTACATCCTGATCGATTGCCCGCCCAACCTCGGCCTTTTGACCATCAACGCGGTCCGGGCGACCGACGAGATCATCATTCCGGTAGAGGCGAGCAGGTTCGCCATAGACGGTATCGGCCAGCTCCTCGATATAATCAACCTGGTCAAAGACCGCCTGAACCACAAGGTGGAGCATAATATACTGGTGGTTAATTTCGATTCGCGGCTGCGCCATTCATTCACCATGCTGGACAAGATCAAGAGCACCTTCCGCAAGAAGATATTCGATACCATCGTTCATGTCAATGTCCGGCTCAAGGAAGCGCAGAACAGCGGCACGCACATATTGAATTTTGATAAATACTGCCGCGGGGCTAAGGATTATTTCAGCCTTTCGCGCGAGATCATCACTATGCGCGAAAAGTCTGTTGTGGCGAAGGATGCTGTGGAATCCGTGGCTATGGCCGCTTTGGAAAAGAGGATGGAGGAAGTGCTCAAGGATGAACTTCCTAAATTCAAATTTACCGAGGTCAATCTTACATTAAGCGCGCCGGAGGCGAAACAGGTCCATGTAGCCGGCGATTTCAACGATTGGAAAGTCAGCGACGACAGCTTGATGAAGCAGGAGAACGGCAATTGGACCATAAAATTCAACCTGGTCCCCGGAAGGTACCGTTATCGTTTTGTAAAGGACGGGGAGTGGCTGGAGGATCCGAATAATCCCAAGCAGGCAAAAAATCCTTACGGCCAGCTGGATTCCCTTATAGAGGTGTGAAGCTGAAGTTTGAGGAGGCAGGTATGCCGGTAAAGAAGAAAAAGAAAGCCGCGCCAGCCAAAAAGAAGGCTGCGGTGTCCAAGAAGAAGGTGTTGAAGCGGAAACCGGTGAAGGCCGCCCGCAAGAAAACCGCGGTGAAGCCCAGAAAAACGGGCGCAAAGAAAGCGGCTGTCCGCAGGCCTAAGCTGGCGGAAAATGTTATCGGCAGGATCACCCATTATTTCCCTAAGGTCAGAGCCGCAGTGATAAGATTGAAGGCTCCGTTATCCCTGGGGGATACGGTAAGGTTCAAGGGCCATACTACGGATTTTAAGCAGAACATCGTTTCCATGCAGATCGATCATTCTCCGATCAATCAGGGCAAAAAAGGCGATGAGATCGGATTATTGGTTAACTCACGGGTTAGGCGGCACGACGTGGTCAGCAAGGTTTGAAACATTAACACCCGATCCTAGCTGATGGATCGGTGTTATTTCCGTAAATAAGGAGGAGCTTCATGAGGTTGTCAGATGTGCAAAAGAAGGCGCAAGTAATGAGCATTAAAGATACCTGGAAGTATTCAAAGAAAGAGCTTATCAAGACCATACAGAAAAAAGAAGGCAATTACGATTGCTTCGGCACTTCTAAAGATTACTGCGATCAGGAAGATTGCTGTTGGAGAGAGGATTGCATAAAGTAATCTTTCAGGGAATGTTAAAAAACGGGCAGAGGTTTCGGCGCTAGCTTTATCCTCGACCCGTTTTTTTTGATATATGGCGCTTTAATAAGGCAGAAATGAAAGATACGATAAAGAACCGGCATAAGCTTTTCGGTACCGACGGGATAAGGGGCACGCCCGGAGTTTACCCCTTGACCGACGAGATGCTTTCGTTGATCGCGGATGCCCTGGCGCGTTATATCAAGAAAGCTATGGGCGCCAGCCGCAAACGCCAGAGGATCGTTATCGGCAAAGATACCCGGCTGAGCGGGGATAAGCTGGAAAAACTTTTGACCGAAAGCATAACCGGACAGGGCGTGGATGTTTTATCCGCAGGGACTATAACCACCCCGGGGCTGTCGTATTTCGTCAAGCAGTTAAAAGCCTCCTGCGGAGTGATGATCTCCGCCTCGCATAATAAGCCTACCGATAACGGGATCAAGTTCTTTAACGTCAACGGGCATAAATTTTCGCAGTTAGAGGAAGAAAAAGTGGAGGATGTGATCTGGGCCAGCATAACCGAGCCTGTACTTATCCCTCCGCGGTCCGCTAAAAAAGGGAAACTTTCCGTTGTCAAGAACGCGCAAGACCGTTATGTGAAGTTTTTGCTTGCTTCGGTAAAAGGTTTGAAATTAAAAGGGATGACTGTGGCCCTGGATTGCGCCTGGGGCGCGGCAGCGCCTTTCGCTTCCAGGATATTCACTAAATTAGGGGCCAGGGTCTTCGCTATACACGATAAGCCGTCAGGCCATAATATAAATGACGGCGGGGCGGTAAATCCGCATTTGCTCAAGGAGCTTGTTTTGGAAAAGAAGGCTGATCTGGGCATTGCTGTGGATGGTGACGGTGACCGCGGTATTCTGGTGGATGAAAAAGGGCAGCTGCTGGACGGAGACTGCACTATCGCGGTGATCGCCCGTTACCTGAGCGAAAAGAAATGCCTGGTTAAGAATACTGTCGTGGCTACGGTAATGAGCAATTACGGCCTTAAGGCGGCTTTGGATGAAAAAGGGATCAAGATCATCTGCACGGATGTCGGCGATAAATACGTTTTAGAGGCGCTTCTAAAGGATGGGCTTAATCTGGGCGGAGAACAGTCCGGCCATATCATATTCCGGGATTATCTTTGCACGCCTGACGGGCTTTTGACCGCTTTGCAGATGCTTAGGGTGATGCGGGATACGGCTGAGCCTTTAAGCCAGCTGCGCAAGTGTATCACTAAATACCCGCAGATACTGGTTAATGTAAAGGTTAAGGAAAGGGTCCCGTTCGGAGGTATTCCCGGTTTTGAAGAAAAACTGCGCGGTTTTACCGAAAAATTAAAGGATGAAGGCCGGGTGCTTTTGCGTTATTCCGGGACTGAGGCTTTGGCCAGGGTCATGGTCGAAGGCCGCGACCGCCAGCTTATCGAAGACATCGCCGGGTCTCTTGCCGGGCATATACGTCAGGCGATTGGTATTGAAGAAAAATAACATAGGTATAGGTAAAGGCAGAGGTAGAGAAGAAAAGCGTTGTTTGTCAGGAGGTTGTTAGTGGATAATTTCAGCGTACTGGAAAAGAAGATAAACTCGCGAAACGCAAAGATAGCGATTGTCGGGCTGGGTTATGTGGGCCTGCCTTTAGCGGTTTATTTCGGGCAGAAAGGTTATTTTGTTTACGGGTTCGATACTGACGCCGGCCGGGTCAAGAAGCTGGAAAACGGCGAGAGGTTCATCGTCGATGTCGATCCCCGGGATGTGCTGAAATTGATCAAGTCGAAGAAATTCCTGCCTACGGTCGATGAAAAGGTTTTAGGCCAGGCTGACGCGATCATTGTCTGCGTGCCTACGCCGCTGCGCAAAGTGACCTTACCTGATATATCTTATGTTGTTTCCGCTGCCCGGACCATCAAGAAGCACTTACGGAAGGGCCAGTTGGTTATCCTGGAAAGCACGTCTTATACCACAACTACCCGGGAAGTTGTTCTTCCTATATTGAAAGAAACAGGGCTGCGTTCGGAAAAAGATTTCTTCCTTTGTTTTTCCCCGGAACGGGTCAACCCCGGAGACAAAAAATTCCCCGTAATTAATATCCCCAAGGCTGTAGGCGGGATCTCGGATAAGTCTACCCAGCTTGCCTATGATCTGTATTCTAAGATCATGAAAAAGGTATTCAAGGTTTCCAGCCCGGAAGTCGCCGAGACCTCTAAACTCCTGGAAAATACCTTTAGATTGGTCAATATCGCTTTGATCAATGAATTCGCTATTGTCTGCCATAAGTTGGGGATAAGCATCTGGGAGGTTTTGGAATGCGCCAAGACCAAGCCGTTCGGCTTTATGCCGTTCTATCCCGGGCCCGGAATAGGTGGGCATTGTATTCCCTGCGACCCGGTATTCCTTTCCTGGAAGGCTAAAAAGCTGGGATTTAAGACCGAAATGATCGATCTGGCCTCTAAAATGAACCGTTTTATGCCCAAATACACGGTAGAGAGGGTCAAGGAAATGCTTAAAAAGCAGGGCAGGGGCCTGAAAAAGGCCAATATCCTGGTCTTAGGCGTGGCTTACAAGAAAGATGTTAAAGATCTAAGAGAATCCCCGGCTCTTGATATTATTAAGGAATTGAGCGAAGAAAAGGCTAAGATAAGTTATTTTGACCCATTTTTCCCGTATTTGAATATCGATGATATTAACTTGAAATGCGTGAAATTGGATAAGAAAACCTTGTCTAAGTCTGATTGCGTGATCCTCATTACCGACCATACCGGCGTTAATTATGACTTTGTGCGGCGCAACGCAAAGCTTGTTTTTGATACGCGCCACGTTTATAAACAAAGATTCCCTAACATAAAAACACTATAAAAATGAGATTTCTGGTTACCGGCGGAGCCGGCTTTATTGGTTCGCATATCACTGAGAAGTTGCTTGCGGATGGCCATTTTGTCCGGGTCCTGGATAATTTTTCTTCCGGAAAACAGCAGAATCTTAGTTTTACCCAGGGTTTGCCGGATACTAAATTCCAGCTGATCCAGGGTGATATCCGGGATAAGTCTATGTGCGAGAAAGCCTGCCTGGATATTGACGCGGTACTGCATCAGGCCGCGTTACGTTCAGTGCCCAAGTCATTAAAAGACCCGGCTAACTATAATGAAGTAAATATCAACGGCACGCTTTATATGCTGCAGGCGGCCAGCAGGAATAAGGTTAAACGTTTTGCCATGGCTTCATCCAGTTCGGTTTATGGCGATGTGGACACTTTTCCGGAAAAAGAAGATTTCCTGCCTAAGCTCATTTCGCCGTACGCGCTGAGCAAATTAGCCGGCGAATATTACTGCCGGATATTCTCCGAACATTACGGCCTGGAGACCGTGGCTTTGCGTTATTTCAATGTATTTGGCCCCAGGCAGGCTTTGGATGATGAATACGCGGTGGTTATCCCTAAATTCATAAACTGTATAATGCGCGATAAACAGCCGCCGATCTTCGGGACCGGCAAGCAGTCCAGGGATTTTACCTATATTGATAACGTGGTCCAGGCTAATATCCTGGCTGCTACAGCCGGAAAGATCAAGCATGAGGTATTAAATGTGGCTGCCGGAAAGGACACCACGGTATTACAGCTGGTGGATATGATAAATGAGATCCTGGGCAAGCGGGTCAAGCCGGAGCTGTTGCCGGTAAGGGCAGGGGATGTTTTTCGCACCAACGCGGATATAAGCCGGATCGAGAAAGTCCTGGGTTTTAAGCCCGCAGTAAGCTTTAGCGAGGGGCTGAAGAAAACCGTGGACTGGTGGCAGAAACAAAAGTAAGCTTGCCACGTTAGGTAAATCTCCTAACGTGGTTAACAATAATCCTACCTGAAATCAGCAAAATCACCGTTTTTACAACCGATTGGATTTGAGCTATTTACAGAAACACAAATTTCTTGACATTGGCTGATTATGGGTATATACTCATAATAACATGGGCGTTAAAAGCGAGTAAGTTTGAGTAAGCGCAGTTTAATCCGGATAATCCTATGAAAGACCGTGGAAGGCCCAAGAAAAATCGCGTGGTGCGCAATGCCCCTAAAATCAGCCAATTTAGCCCCAGAGGCAGGCCTGGAAGGCCTGATGAGGCTGTTTTGGGGATGGATGAGTTCGAGGCCTTAAAGCTTAGCGATCACTTGAAACTTAGCCAGAAAGAGGCTGCCAGGTCAATGAAGATATCCCAGCAGACCTTTAGCCGGATCCTTAAGCGCGCCCGTAATGCAGTTGCCGATGCTTTAGTTTTTGGCATGATCATACGTATTGAAGGCGGCGCAGTGACCTTTGCCGACTATAATGTTAAACATGGGCCAGCAGATCCTCAAAAGCCCTGGACACAGAAGCGCAAGCCCCAGAAGCCCGCGTAAACTCCCCATATAAACGAATTATACAATAAAACCATCTATATGACAACTTCCTATAATAAACGTTATGTTAACTTGCTAATTTAGCGGGAATATGGTTAAAGCGTTGTATTATAAGGATTTACGGTATGCTGTTATTTCTTTGTGAATAACCGCTTTTGAACTTACTTGGACTTACTTTCTTTATTGTTTTGCTGCAGATGTGATTGCGCCCTGTTCCGGCTCAGGATTTGCGGGATTTTTTAACGAAGAATAGAATTGATAATATAACTAAATAACCTGCTATTCCGGCTGCCAGGCCTACCAGGATCAGGCCTAAAACCGGTGCTACGGCCATCTTTAGAATAGATAATTTAAGCAGGTTTTTCCAGTGAAAATCGCGTAAAAATACTGCCCAATCCTGGGATGTTTTTTGCCAGCTTAAGCCGAGTATCAAGGAGCCTGTTTTAATGGCTATTGGTATGGATACCAGGCTTAGCCAGGTATTGGTCAGCAAACTGCCTGCCAGGCTGCTTAAACGGTTGATTTTTAAAGCTGAGGCTAAGACTATGGCTGCGATCGGTCCGGTACCAGGAAAAATGCCCAGGAAAACGCCCAGGCCAAAACCCAGGGATATTTTCTGCGGAGTATCATTAATTTGGAGGATCCGCTTGAGAGTTTCCCGGTTCCAGAAACCCCGGGGTTTAGTCAGGTCGTTTTTCTTCATTTTTAAGTAAACGTTTAAGGATCTTGCCGGTGGAATTCTTAGGCAAAGACTCGCGCAATTCAATGGTTTTGGGTATCTTATAAGCTGCCAGCCGCTGCCTCAGGTATTGTAAAAGTTCATGGGAGGTAGCTTCAGTAGTGTCTTTTAAGACCACAAAACCCTTAGGTACCTCCCCTCTGTGCGGGTCCTCTATACCTATTACGGCGGCTTCTTTTACCTTGGGATTCTGGTAGAGGACCTCTTCGATCTCCCTGGGATAGACATTAAGGCCGCGAACATTGATCATTTCCTTCTTTCTGCCTACTATATAAACATATCCGGATCTGTCGAATTTGGCCATATCCCCGGTATAAAGCCAGCCGTTTTTAAGGGTTTTTTGGCTTTCTTCAGGCTGCCGGAAATAACCTTGCATGACATTAGGGCCTTTGACCAGCAATTCGCCGATCTGGCCCGGTTCTAAGGCATTATCCTGGTCATCTACGACCTTTAATTCTATTTTTGGGGACATGCTCAGGCCTATGGATCCGGGTTTGCGTATGCCTTTTATGGGGTTTAAAGTGACTACCGGCGATGCCTCGGTCAGGCCGTAACCTTCGATCAGGGGTATGTGGAATTTAGCTTCGAATTGCTTAAGAGTATCCACCGGCAAAGCCGCTGCCCCGGATACGCATAGTTTTACCGGGTTGAACAGTTTGATCAGCGGTGTATGGAATATACGCGGCAGTTTGATATTATTCAGGACCGTGTACATTGAAGGTATGCCCACAAATATGTTTATCCGGTTCTTACGGATACTGCGGATGACCCTTTTGAACGGTTTTACCGATTTCAGGATAACGGTCTTTGCCCCGGCCAGGAACGGCAGGTTCATGCATACGGTAGCGGCAAATGAATGGAATAACGGCAGGATGCAGATGAATGTATGCCGGCAGTTGATCTTTAAGGCGCTTGCGCAGTCAACAGCATTGGAGATCAGGTTGTAATGCGAAAGCATCGCGCCTTTGGGATGGCCGGTAGTTCCGGAGGTATACAATATTGCTGCCAGATCATTGCCTTCCGGGGCGTTTTTGAGCAGGCAATGCGGATCGTTCTTTTTGATCCGGTCAAAAGTGATCACTTTTTCCAGGCTGGTTTTTCCGGCCGCGATTATGTGTTTAAGGCTTTCTATGCGCAAACGCAGTTCCTGGGCGGTTTCCAGGTGGAGCCTGGATGTGATCAAAGCGCATGCCTGGCTGTCTTGTAATATATAGTTTATCTCTTCGATCTTGAACATGTAGTTTACAGGCACAGCTATCGCGCCCGCTTTAAGAATGGAATAATAACTGATCACGAATTCCGGGGAATTATCCATCAATATGGCGATACGGTCCTGCTTTTTTATTCCCAGATGGATCAGGCCTGCGGCAATATGATCAGTGGTTTCCTGGAGGGTTTTGTAGGTTATTTTCTTTTGGCCGAAAACTATGGCCACGCGTTTGGGGTATTTTTTGCTGCTGGCGCTTAACAGGTCGCCGAGGTTTTTAGGGTGCATGGATTTTACAGTGAAGGTTTTATATTCATCCCGGCGTATCTGTCCAATCCGCCGGATTCCTGGATCCAGCCGTTATGCAGGCCGTATTTTTCCATTATAGCCTGCGCGGATTCATATTCCTCCAGGCTGATCCTGCGGCTAAGCTCCGGGAAATCCCCGGATTTATAGCACGGGAAATACTGGCTCATCAGGCTGATATATGTTTCAGGGGAAAGCTCTTCGCTGATGAATTTCATTATTTTACCGGTGCCGGAGATGTCTCCTGGAAGCACCAGATGCCGGATGATCAGGCCTTTGGTGATTATCCCGGATCCGTTTATTTCGGCGATCCCGGACTGGCGATGCATTTCTTTTATTGCCTGGCGGTTTTGTTCAGGATAATCGTTTGCCGTGGAATATTTTTTCGCGGTTTCATTGTCGGCGTAGCGCATATCCGGGAGGTAAATATCGATGATCCCGTCCAGAAGCCTGATCATTTCCGCGAGTTCATAGCCGCCGCTGTTATATACTAAAGGTATGTTCAACCCGGATTTAATGGCTGGTTTTAAGGCCTGAAGGATCTGGGGCATTACGTGGGTAGGGCTGACCAGGTTGATATTGTGGCAGCCGAAACCCTGCAATTCCAGCATTATATTGGCTAATTCTTCGGGAGAGACCTCTTTTCCCTCTCCCCCCTGCTGGCTGAACTCGAAATTCTGACAGTAAACGCAGGCCATATTGCAGAAAGAGAAGAAAATCGTGCCTGAGCCTCTTTCCCCGGAAACCGGCGGTTCCTCCCCGTGATGGGCCATAAAACTGTATACCCGGGCTTTTAGCCCGGTTTTACAAAATCCCTTCTGGTCTTTTAAGCGGTTTACCCGGCATTTCCGCGGGCAGATCGCGCAGGAGTTCAGCGATTCTTGCGTTTGAGTGATAACCCGGTCCAGTGTTCCGTTATTATAAGCTTCTAAATAGGAAGGTTTCATTTAAATGCGCTTGGTGATCTGCTGGGCGTAGATATGGCGGATATGGTTGAATAACCGGATATACGTCTCGGTGCGGTAATCCGGGTATGTCCAATCCCACGGCCGGAAACTTTTTCCCTGGTAAGACAAAGTGATCTCCGCGAATATTCCCCTGCCCAGGTATATGCGGTGCATATAATCTTTTGTCGTGGCCAGGACAAGTTTTGCCATGTCCAGGTATCCCGGGTCGATATTCACGGTGCGGCCTTTTTTGTAGCTTAATTTCTTTTCTATCTTATTGGCCAGTATTTTTATGCGGGATAAAGCGTCGGGTGTGATCAGCTTGTTAAAGCTGATGAACCTGCGGAAAAGGTCTTTGCCGATCTCTTTCTCGTAATGATTGGTGACGTTAAAGTTGAAGATGGGGCTTTCAAAATCGATCGGGCCGAATTTCCTGGAGAGTATCAGACGGGCTTTGGAATAGGAAAGTTTGTCCCGGAAGATCAAGGCGACGATTAATTTTACCGGCTGGGGCTTTAGTATCTTTCCCATTCCTTAAAGGTTTAATTCATTGAACAGGCGGCTTGAGGCAGGCATTGTGAAACGTATTGCGACAGTTTCTGACGAGATTGATGCTTGATCTCGTTAAAGAAAATAGCGACATTAAATCCGCCGGCCGGGTCATCTTCGGTGCGCACGATCACGCCGTAACAATCGACCAGGCAGTTCTCTTTCATTCCGTTATTCACCAGGGGGATGTTCAGCTTTATCTTGACCTTGGTAAAGGGCGGGACGTATTTTTGGATATGGCAGTACGTGCCCAGGCAGCTGACATTGTATGTGCTGGTCTCGAAATCGTAACCGTTGGCCATCACGTTGAGCGGAAGGTTCTGGTTTATTCTCGGGTGAAGCCGCCTCTCTCTTTTAGAGATGGTTTTCATTTTGCCGCCCCTTCTTTGTCTTCAGCGGGTTTAGTCGATTTTAGCCAGCATTTCTTGGTGCAATAAAATTTCCCGTTGCGGTAATACCTTCTTACTTTCTTCAAAGGTTTATTACAGCTGGGACAATTGGTCTGTTTTTCTACGGGTTTAGCTTCTGCTGCTGCCGGTGCCTGCGCTGTTTCGTTTGCCATTTTGATTTGAACTCCTTAAGCTTGATTAAGTTTCATGTTGATATAATCCGAAAGATACTTCTTATCTTGCGAATTTTCCCATTCCAAGAACTGCGCGCCGAAACGGTATTTATCGGCGTGCGGATACGGGTTGGACCAGACAATCTTGCCGATCGGCCTTAATACCCGGGCAAAAATGTTTATTTCCATCATCACCGTCGTCTGCGGCGGGATGAATTTATTATTGATAAAACCTATGCCGCTGTCGCTTATGTCGTCGCTAAGGGTATTTAAAAACACCGGGGTTCCCCTGACCTGACAGCGTAACGGCCCGGTGAAATTTATTCGAGGTGCGCGCCTTGTTTCTTCGATCCGGTTGATCATTTTTCCTTCTCTTTTGGAGGAAGAACCGTGGCATTTTCTACCTCAATAACGAAATTATAACACATATTTCGCATAAGTCAATAGCTGGAAAACGTTTTCATTCCCGGCAGGTGACGGTTCCTCGTTAAATTACCGCTTGAGGCATAAGGTGTTACGACAACGCTATTGTCAAATCCGTATAAGTCCCTTTAAGTTACTCTATGGTAAATGAGATTATTACGTTAAATGAGAGCTGCGGGTAGTCCAGGTCTTTGGAAAACGGCGGGAACGGTGCGGCGTCGCGGATGCTGCGCATAGCCACTTCCCGTAAATAAATATTCCCGGATGACCTCTCTTCTATCAGCTTGACCGTGTTCAGAGCCCCGAGTTTTGATACTACAAAGGCGAGATAAACCTCGCCGGTTTCAGCGTGGGAGTAATTCTGATAAGCCGCCCTTCGGATCTTCTCGCGGACCAGGTTATAATAACTTACGTATGACGGGTTATTGATCTTGTTCATCTCGACCGGGGCAAGGGATATTTTTTTCTTGAGGACGTTTATATCGGGTTTATTAGCCGCGGGTTTTATGAAGTTCATATCGTTTATAGTCAGGGTTTTCTTGCCGGGGATCCCGTTCTTGCTAGCCGCCGGCCCGGGGATGATCCGGTCGAATTTGCTCATCCGGGAATTTATGTTGACCTGATTGTCCATTTTGATCTTTGGTTGTTTAGTGAATGGTTTGGGGGTAGGCGGCTGAGGAGGATTTTTAAGATATACGATCTGAACCTTGGTCATCCTCTTATTGCGCATAAAAGGATTAAGCTGAGGTATGCTCAGAAAAATAACACTATGCAGTATCAGGGACGCGATCAATGTCCGCTGGAATATATCTTCGGTATTCATGTAAACCAATATAATTTAGTTGCTACTTTCTGTCAATAACTATATTAGGGGACGGCCCCGCGTTACGCGAGGAACCGTCCCCTCTTTTTCTGTCTTTCTAAAAAGATACCTTTACGCCGGTGGTTATGGAAAATCCCGGCATTGGATAGTCTTTGATCACTTCGTATTCCCGGTTGAATATGTTCTTTAACCATAGGTATCCGGTTATGTTCTCATTGACCTTTTTGGAAAGGCTGAGGTTGAAAACATAGAACTTTTTTACCGGATCGTCATTGGCTGTATCTTTATACCTGCGGCCGGTGAATTGTCCGTTTAATTCGCAGGTGAATCCGCTTATGTCATGGTATCTTAATGCGGCGTCGATTTTATGTTCGGGTTGATAGACTATATATTTATTCGTGTATTTATCCACCGCTTTCTGGAATGTATAGTTTAAATCCATGTCCAGGTTATCCAGGAGATAAATCTTGTTTTCCAACTCCACACCATTGATCTTCGCCTTGTTCACATTTTTAGGCGTATATACCCATCCTTCCGGAGCCCAGGTGATCAGATTGGTGAAGTCGCTGCGGAAATAAGCCAAAGATGTTTTGAGTTTCTTCAACGGTTTAATGTCTATTCCTATTTCTTTCGTGATCCCTTTTTCCGGTCTGAGGTCGGGGTTGCCTTTGCTCATTCCATCGTCCGGCCAGTAAAGGTCGTTGAAGGTCGGAGCCCGAAAAGACCTGGCAATGGAAAAACGCAGGGCGTTATCTTCTTTGATCTTATATACCGCGCCGAAACTGGGATTGGTTTGCGTGCCGAAATTGGAATAATCGTCTACGCGGGTTCCGAGATTTAATTTCAGTTTGTCGAAAAGGTCCAGGTGATTGTCCATATATCCGGCCCGGACAATGTATTTATGTTTTCCGCTGGTGGTGCTGTTGTTCAGGTTGGTCACGTAGTTGAATCCGTAGGTTCCCTGGAATATTTCGCTGAACTTTTTGCTTACCTGCGTATTCAGCCCGCGAGAGCTTGTGGTATGCACGTCTTTCTGGTTTGCGGTTTCCCATGATGATCCGGCTGTATTTTCTATAAATTCCAGCCGGTCGTGATCGCTGTATATTTTTGTCGAGAACGCCAGGGAATCATCAGGGTTGAATTCCCAGTTCAGATCCTGGAAATTCTTCAGGCGGTTCTGTTTATCGTCTATATCAGGCGCGCTGGCTTTGCCGGGAGCTCCGCTTTTGCTTTTGAATCCGCCGGTGTTGAATTCCAAATTATTTTCACTATTCAGGGAGTATTCCAGCTTTCCGTTAATATCCCGGCTGTCGAATTCGGAATTCGCCCGGTGTCCTCCGGAATATTGGTATCCTGTATTTAGAATGTATCCTAAGTTCCCAATCCTCGCTCCGTGGGAAATTTTTTCATTGTAAGTGCGGAATGTCCCAAAGCTGGAGAAAACCTCGGTTTTTTGCCCTTGTTTAGGGGCATTTTTAGTCAATATATTTATGGTCCCTCCCATGGCGGATGATCCGTAGAGGCTGGATCCTGGGCCGTGGACCACTTCTATCCTGTCGATGTTATCCAGAGATATAGTACTCAGGTCTACTTCCCCGTCCCTGGGGCTGTTTATGGGGCGGCCGTCGACCATTACCAGGACCTGGGCAGCGGTCGAGCCGCGCATGCGCGGGGATTTGTTTGAGCCGTAATCGCCGTAATCGCTGATGTTCATCCCGGTCAAGCTGGTTAGTAATTCGCTTATGTTCTGGCTGGATGAGGATTGGATCTGCTGGCTGGTGATAACTTCGACTTTCGCCGGAGTTTCCCCGACAGCTTCTTCTATCCTGGATGGGGTGACCACGATCCTGCTTAGATCGACGTTTTCGTCTTCCGCCCTGCTCTGCGTAAAACCGCATAAACATAATATTGAAACTAATGTCGGCACTAATATTTCTTTTTTCATTTTAAAACTCCAATAAAAAATCCGAAGTTCAGGATTCGGATTTAGTTTAAACATTCCCTTTCCTGCGAAGGTACTTTCCTTGAGTAATCGGTCGACCGGACTTATCTCTGAATGTTTAGAGTATTACCGTTGCGCGACAGTGCCTGGGATCTTACCAGGACTTCCTCCGTTTACTCAGGCCAAAACTATTTTCCTCCTCCTTCCCCTCCTTTCTTTACCTTGTAGACGTTGTATATAACCCTCTTTACTATATGAGTTTAGAATTAAATGTTTTATGCGGCAAATTGCGATAAAATTGGGCAATATAACATTTATTTGTAATTGTATAAGACGTAGCAGGTTGCGTACAACGTCTACCGGTTTAATTATATTGCTGGATGTCAAGGAACCAGTGGCGCCAGAAGCTTTCTTTGATCACTGGTTCAGCTTTTAAAATATTTATCGGCCGCTTGAATATCGGTCCGTCGATCACCAGCGTATGGAATTCCCCGTTCTCTCCGCATGGGCAAATGCCTTTGGCTTTCAGTTCTTTAGCCAATTCTTTGTCGATGAGCCGGCCCAAATATTCTTTGCCCATGATATCGGCTTTGCAGCTAACGATGATCGCTTTGAATCCCAGGTCGACAAATTGATCCACTATTTTCTCCGGGGTATTATTCCACAAAGGTTCCAGGGCTTTGATTTTCAGATCGGCGCAGACCCTTTCGATCCAACTTTCGTGTTCCAACAGGAATATATCACCGAATACCATGTTATTAATATCCTTGCCCCGCAGCTCGGTTACCGCTGCTTTGAATTCTTCTTCGTATTTCGACATGTCCGGGCTGACTTCTTTTTGCACCAAGGGTATTCCAATGAGTTCTGCCTGGAATTTTAATAGTTTACCTTCCAGCCCGTGAAAACAACCGCGTTTTGATTCCCGGGAGATGAAATTCAAAAGCAGTTTTACGTCATAACCCTGTTTGATCGCCCGGTAACAGGCCAAGCAACTGTCTTTCCCTCCGCTCCATGAAGCTATCGCTTTTACATCAGCCATAACCTGGTCCCTCCTAAAACGCACATTGTGAACAGACAGACCACTTCAACTATTTCGTTTGTCGCGCCCAGCACATCACCGGTTATTCCGCCTATCTTTTTCGCGATCAATTTGCCGATCAGGAACGCTATTACCGCGGTTATTATCCAGGCGAGCAAGCCTTTGCCCCTCCAGATCAAGCCCGCGCTTATAACGGTTATCGCGGTGGCGATGCCGAATATTTTCAGGTCAATTCCCTCGATGAAAGCTTTGGCTTTGCCTTCTTTTCTGGCGTAAGGGAACAGATAGATCAGCATAACCATTGACCATCGGCTTAACAGGCACATCAAAAACAGCGCCGGGATCTTTAACGCGTCGGCGAGCGAATAAAAAAGGGCTATTTTCAGCAGTAAAGCGCTGACTATCGCTAATACCCCTATTGTTCCGATATGCGGGTCGCGCATGATCTCCAGGATTTCATCTTTTTCTCTTCTGCTGTATAGACCGTCTGTTGTGTCCGCCAGGCCGTCAAGATGCAGCCCCCCGGTGATCGCGGTCAGGGCCAGAATTACCATTATGCTTAGCGCAAGCTCGCGAAAACCCAGTGTTTGCAGGATGACCGCGGTTGCCGCGAGAATAAGCCCGATGAATATGCCGATCACCGGAAAATAGATCAAAGCCGGGCCGAGGTCTTTTTTGTCGGTAGTCTGTGCGCCGACCGGGAATATCGTCAAAAATTGCAAGGCAGCCAGTATTTTTTTCATCACCCCTCCTTGTTGGAAACTTTCGCGCTTTCAAAGGTGGCCATTTCAGTGAGTATCTTTATCGCCGCGTCAGCCACGCTTATCCCCAGGGCGGCTCCTGTCCCTTCGCCGAGGCGCAGGTCGAAGTTGAAAAGCGGCCTCAAACCGATGTGATCAAGTATCACCTTATGCCCGCGTTCGATCGAGCTGTGGCTGGCGATCATATAGTCTTTTGATTTCGGCTCAATGTGATAAGCGATCAGCGCTGCTGCCCCGGAAATGAAGCCGTCTATTACCACCGGGACTTTATGGCTGGCTGCTCCCAGGATCATTCCCGCCAGCCCGCCGATCTCAAATCCGCCTACCTTATACAAGGTATCTATAGCGCATAGCTGGTTGGGTTGGTTTACGGCAATAGCTTTCTTAATGATGTTGATCTTGTTCTGCAGGCCTTTGTCGTCCAATCCCGCTCCCCGGCCGGTAAGTTCTTCAACCGCAGTTCCGGTCAGGCAGGCGGTTATGGCGCTTGAAGCGGTGGTATTGCCGATGCCCATCTCTCCGGTACCCGCTATATCAATGCCTTTTTTATATTCGTTCTCAAAGATCTCAATACCCGCTTCTATGGACCGGATCGCTTCTGCTTTGGTCATTGCCGGGCCTTTGGCGATATTTTGCGTGCCGTAATTTATTTTTTTGATCACCAGTTCAGGATGCGGGGTCAGATCAGACGCCACTCCCAGGTCAGCCACTACTACCCTGGCTCCGGCGTGCCTGGCCAGGACATTGATCCCCGCCCCTCCGGCTATAAAATTATAAACCATTTGAGCGGTCACCTCTTTGGGGTATGGGCTTATTTTTTCATCGGTTACCCCGTGGTCAGCGGCGAAGGTGAATATTACCTTGTTTTTTAATAACGGCGAATCTTTGCCGGAGATGCCGCATATCTGTTTAGCCAATTCCTCCAGCCTTCCCAGGCTTCCCAGCGGTTTGGTCAGATTATCCAGGCGTTTCTGGGTTTTCTGAACAATAGACTGGTCAATCGGCTGTATTTCTTTTACGGTATCGGCGATCTTAAGCATTTCTTCTCCTTAAAATAGTTTAGAAGCTCCCGGCTTGATATTCCATGGTATTCCTGAAACGGTAAAAAATACTTCATCAGCCTGTTTTGCCGCGAGCTGGTTTACCTTGCCGGCGATATCCCGGAAATCCCTGCCTAATTTATTTGCCGGGACAAGGCCCAGCCCGACTTCATTGGCCACTATTATTGTTTGCGCTTTTTTCTTTTTAAGGTTTTTAAGCATATTTCTTATTTCTTCGAGGATCTGTTCTTCTTTACGTTTAGCCATAAGCAGATTCGAAACCAACAGGGTCAGGCAATCGATCAAAATGCAGTCAAAGCGGTTATCCAGACCGTTGATCAACAAGGCGACATCTTGGGGCTCTTCGAATGTTTTCCAGTTTTTCGGCCGGTCTTGCTGGTGCAGTTTTATCCGTTTATCCATTTCCTTGTCCAACGCCTGACAGGTGGCGATGAACGCCACTTTCTTATGTTTCTTCGCCAGGCTGACGGCGTACGTGCTTTTCCCGCTCCGTGCTCCCCCTGTTATAAAGATCATCTTTCCCATATTTTGTAGACGTTGTAGCTAACTCTTTTTGTTATAGATGTTTACAAATAAATGTTTTTGTTTCCTTAATTTGTAATTTATTTGTAACTTCTTGCCAGACGTCGATTTATGTACAACGTCTACGATGGTGGCGGTCGCCGGGCTGGGGATATATTCCCAGAACTTTTTATTGCGCAATATCCTGGTAAGGAATATGCTGATCGCTCCGCCATGGCAGACTACGGCGACGGTTTTGTCCTTGTTGCTTTTGACTATCCCGTTTATCGCTTTTTCTATCCTGTTCTTGAACGCGTTCAGGTTTTCCGCTTTAGGCATAGGGTTGGAATACGGGCTTTTAAACCATTTCCGGTAAGCGGCCGGGTATCTTTTGAGGATCTGTTCATAGGTCAATCCTTCCATCACCCCGAAGTTTACTTCCCGTAATTGCGTTAAACGGATTATTCGAGAATTGCCGAAAACGATCCGGGCTGTCTGCAAAGCGCGTTTCTTGCTGCTGGAATATATTTTGTCAAAACGGATTGATCTCAGTTTGCGGCTAAGCCTGGCTGCCTGAAGTTTTCCTTCTTTGCTTAAAGGCACGTCGATCCTGCCGCAGTATATCCCTTTCTGGTTCCATTCGGTTATTCCGTGCCTGATCAAATACAGCGTAGTCGGCATTATTTTTCCCCCGGGACTAAGACAACATTCGGTTTTTTTGTTATTGGATTAGTATTGACCAGGACCAGGGTTTTGTATACCGCTTCGATATTCTGGTAGGTAAGCACATCTTCCGGAGTCCCCTGTTTAAACACCTCGCCTTCATTGATCAAGGCGATGCGGCTGCAGTAAGCGCTTGCCAGGTTTAGGTCGTGCAAGACCATTACAATGGTCAGATTGTTGTTGCGGTTCAATTTCTTCAACAGGTCCATCACCTGTATCTGGTGGCCGATATCCAAATGTGATGTGGGTTCGTCCAGGAATAATAAGATCGGCTCCTGGGCCAATGCCCGGGCAATGGTCACCCGTTGGCGTTCCCCCGCGCTTAATTCATCGATGGATTTTTGCTTGAGCCCCTGGGTATCGGTTACTTCCATGACATCCTCGGCTATCTTTATGTCTTTTTTTGTCTCGAATTGCAGCCGGTTCAAATGCGGTATCCTGCCCATCAGGACCATCTCCAATACTGAAAATGAGAAATTAACCGGGATATCCTGCGATACAAAAGCCACGTTGCGGCAGAACTCCTTTAAATCCATCTGAACGATGTTCCGGCCTTTGAAATATACCGCTCCTTTAGCCGGCGCCAGCACGCGGGTAGCCAGACGTAAAAGCGTGGTCTTGCCGGAGCCGTTCGGGCCGATAAGCCCGAGAAAATCGCCTTGGTGCACTTCCAGCGATACGGATTTGATCACTTCTTCGTGGTAATATCCGGCGCTCACATTGTCTATTTTCAACAAGGCGTCCATCAAGTCCTTTTCCCTCTTTTTAACAGTATAATGAATAACGGCGCGCCGATCATGGCGGTGATCACCCCTATGGGTATTTCCACCGGCGAGAACAGCGTCCGGGAAAGCAGGTCGCAGGCGACCATGAATAAAGACGCGGCAATGCAGGTCGCCGGAATGAGCACTTTATGGTTCGGCCCTACTATCCTTCGCATCATATGCGGGACGATCAAGCCGACAAACCCGATTATCCCGCAGATACAGATCAAACTGGCGGTGATCAGCGCGGTTATCAGGATTATGATCTTTTTGATATTCTGGGTATTGATACCCAGGTGCATTGCGTCTTCTTCGCCCATGCTTATCGCGTTCAGGTCCTGTGAGAATATATAGACCGCGATTATTCCCAGGATCACCGGAAAGCTGACCAATCCAACCAGCCGGGGGTCATAGACCTGCATGTTTCCCCATAACCACCAGCTCATTTCGTGTATCGCGGCGTTGCCGGATATGGATATCAGGAAAACTATCACTGCGGATAAGGCTATCGAAACGATCACTCCGGCAAGGATAAGGGAATTATCCGAGATCCGGTTGCCTTCCCTGGCCAGGTTATATACCAGTATAATGCTGGCCACTGCCCCCAGGAACGCTGCCAGGGGCATATATATCCTGGAAAGGCCGAATAGTATACCGGCTACCGCGGCCAGGCCTGCGCCGCTGGAAGTGCCCAGAAGGTATGGCTCAGCCAGGGGATTGCGCAATATCGCCTGCAAGGCTATTCCGGAAACAGCTAATCCGCATCCAGCCAGGATCGCGGCCGCGATCCTTAAAATACGCATGTTCAGGATCAGCTGGTTTCCTTTAGACAGCATTTCTGTCAGCGGAATATTGACCGCGCCGTTAGTTATACCTAAGATGATGGTTATAACCAGCAGGGAAAATAATATAAACAGTTTTTTGTTCAGATATTTAGCCATTTACGGGTATAGCCGTCTGAATATTTCTTTCAGGCCTTCGGTTATCCTTGGCCCCGGCCTTAAGAGAATGTCCGGATCGATATCATTAAATATTCTTTTGTTCTTTACTGCCGAAATATTTTCCCATCCGAACCTGGATTCCAGCAGTTTTAACGGCGCTTCCTTATCCATATAAGTCAGGATTATGCATTCCGGATCAAGGCTTATCACTTTTTCGCTGCTGTAATTGCAGAACGGCCTCACTACATCATGAGCGATGTTGATGCCTCCGGCCAGAGTGATCAATTCATCCACGAACGAACCTTTTCCCGCGGTCATCAACGGATCATGCCAGATCTCGACAAAAACCTTTACTTTTTTATCCTGGGGGATGTTTTGGGTCAGGGCGCTTATGGTTTCAATATCCTCTAACATCGCGTTGAGCAGTCCCTGCGCTTCTTTTGTACGGTTAGTCAGCTTTCCTATATCGCTGATCGTTTTGAGCAGGTCTCCTATGGTCGCCGGATCCGCGACGTAGATATTCGGGAATATCCGTCTTAATTCCGCGATCACCGGGGCCTGTTCCAGACCGGTGCTGAAAATATAATCCGGATGCAGGGAAATTATTGTTTCCATGTTCGGCTGGCTGAAATCGCCTATTTTAGTTTTGGATTTAGCGGCTTCCGGGTAATTGCAATATGTGCTTACTCCTACTATTTCATCATCCAGGCCTAAGGCGAAAAGTATCTCTGTAGTGGACGGCGCCAGGGAAATGTAGCGCGGGGTTTTGGAAGCGCCTGTTTCCGGCTGGGCTATGGAAAGCGCCAGGCTGCAGGGGAACGCCGTTAGAAAAACGGTAATAATTAATGTGATTAAATTTTTCATAAATTTAAGTGGCCTCAAAAAAATAACCCTGATTTCAGCTTATCACTGACATCAGGGTTGCACCCAAATATTTACTTGGCCCTTTCCGCGAGGCGTTACGTTTATATAGGCAGGTCTTCTGGCTCGGGTATCTTCCTACTGGCTGCGTCTTCCCATCCTGTGTTACCAGGATAGTGACATTTACAGCTTTCGTCCACCCTTACAGCGGCGGGACCGCACTCGAATTAATTCACTTCGTTGACCGAAGGACGAGTTTCCCTAAACCTATACACTAGCTTGACTCTCTTAAGATACCACCTGCCGATAAATTGTCAAACAATATTTTGGGGACGGCTCTGAGGTATGCGTAAAAGTGCCCCCCAGAACCGTCCGTATGTTTTATTTCAACTTGTTTTTTATTTCCCGTGCTACTTTTTTACCTGATAACAGCATTCCCCCGAAAATAGGCCCCATCCTGGGCGCTCCGTAGACCGCGTTCGCGCACATACCGCAGACGTAAAGCCCGGGAGCTACTTCCTTAGAGTTTTTCACGATCGTATCTTCTCCCACCTCCGCCCACATGGACTGTTCGCCTTTTACTTTACCGGTCGAGGTTTTTATGGAGATCCCGGATTTTCTTTCCGCTATACGCGCTACTTCAGCGGCGTGTCCGGTAGCGTCAACCACAAAATCCGCAGTCATGGTTATCGGGTCGACATGAAGATTGGCCATTTGCACTGCTGTCCAGTTCAGTACCAGTCCGCAGATCCTGTTCTTGCGGATCATTACATCTTCGGCGCTGATCAAATTGAATATCTTGACCCCGGCTTTGATCGTTTTTGAGCAGATAGTGGAAACTGTCTCCAGAGAGTCTGCCAGGTAGTAATTCTTTTCATAAACCCGCGTCCTCACCCCGAACTCATCAAGGATATCTTTAGCTTTTTCTTGAAATACGATCTCATTGAACATTATCCCGCCGCCCCACATTCCCCCGCCCACGGATAGTTTGCGTTCGAACATTACCACTTTCTTGCCTTGTTTGGCCAGATAATAAGCGCAGCACATCCCGGCAGGACCGGCGCCGACTATCGCCACATCCGCGTTCAAGGCGTCCATCAGTTTATTGTTGTAAGATCCGATGATCGCTTTTGATATCTTTATTTCGTCCAGCTGCATGGTTCCTCCTTTTGTATCAGGATGAACGCCGGCTGAGAGGGAATCCAGGTTTTAATAAAAAAACCCCTATGCAGAGCGGGCATAAGGGTTAAATAAGACCTTCATTCCCTACGCTGGCATTATCCAGATCAGGTTATTAGGGTAATCCGCTTGTCTCGCGGAACTCTCAGGCTGATGCACAGCCTCCCCTGTTATGTTATTATATATAATTACAGCATAAATCTGTTTTTTGTCAACTGTTCAATCTGCGGGTAAACCAATTCTGCGTCTTTAAACAGAACTTAACTAACATCAGCATGACCGGTACTTCGATCAGAACGCCGACAACCGTAGCCAACGCCGCTCCTGATGAGATACCGAAAAGCATAGTGGCTGTGGCTATGGCGACTTCAAAATGATTACTTGCACCGACCATTGCCGACGGGGCCGCGTCTTCGTAGCTTAACTTCAGTTTTTTAGCCAGCCAGTAGGTGACCGCGAAAATCAAACAAGTTTGGATAAAGAGAGGGATCGCTATCCATAAGATCGTTAACGGCTGCGTGAGTATGATCGCGCCCTTGAACGAGAACAAAAGTATCAGCGTAAATAGCAGGGCAATGATCGAAACCGGCGACAATATATGGAGGAATTTATGATTAAACCACGCTATCCCTTTAAATGATACGATCCATTTCCGCGAGAAATATCCTGCCACAAGTGGCAAAGCCACATAAATAACAATCGATAATAACAACGCTTGCCAGGGAACAGGCATCTTCCCCACGCCCAAAAGAAATCCTCCTAAAACCCCGTAAAGCACGAGCATGGTCAGGGAATTGATAGCCACCATGACCAATGTGTGCCCGTCATTGCCTTTAGCCAGAAACCCCCAGACTAAAACCATAGCTGTGCAAGGGGCAATGCCTAACAAAATACATCCGGCGAAATAACTGCGCCATAAGGGCACCTGAAGCATCTTTAAACCTTCATGCATAACAACCGTTCCCGCGCCGTGGGTAGATCCCAGCAGCCAATCCGCCCCAGGAGGCAACTTAACAAAATCCATCGCCTCCGCGCCGATAAATCCTTTAAACAAAATTCCCAGAAAAATGTAAGCTATCGCGTACATGGTAAAAGGCTTTATTGCCCAGTTCATAAAAAGCGTCAACCATACCGGTTTAGGCGATTTACCGGCTTTGATAACTTCGGCGAAATCGATCTTTACCATTATGGGATACATCATAAAGAACAAGCAGATCGCGATAGGTATTGAAACCACCGGAGCCCCGTTTACATAGATAGACATGCTGTCAAGCATCTTTGCCGCCTCCGGAGCGACTTTGCCGGCCAATACGCCTAAGGCGATACATATAAAAACCCACAGGGTAAGATATTTCTCAAAGAATCTTAAATTTCTTTTTTCGTGAACAGCGCTTTCCATGTTTTTATCCTTTTCTTAACAGATAAACCCAGATGTAGTATATGCCGGCCAGGATAAATATCAGCCCGGTGCCCTTGCGCATAATGAATTCTATCCTGGACAGCCATTTGAACCAGCGGTTCAATGACGATATGCCTAAGGCGATCAAGAAAGCGAATAATAATACCGGCAGTCCTGTTCCAATGCCGTAGATCAGCGGTAATAATGTTCCGGGTTTATATTTAAGCGCCAGCGGTATAAGGCTGCCGAAGAAAAGCGCCGCGGATACCGGGCAAAATGCCAAAGCGAAGAAAAGCCCTAAAGCAAATGCCCCTCCTATTCCGGCGCCGGCAAGTTTATCCTGTTGTTTGGCGGAAATCGTAAGAGCCTTGAAATTAAACTTAAAGATATCTAATAAGAACAGTCCGGTAAGGGTCAATATAAAGCCAAAAACTTTATTGATGTATCTTTGCAGCCAATTAGCCAGGAGCGGGACGCTTAAGAGCGAGTTAGCGATGATAATCCCCAGGAGCGCGTAGGAGATCGTTCTGCCAACAGTATAAGCCAGCCCGGAGAAGAATACTATTCTGGGATGGGCTATTTTTCGCGCTAAGAAAGAGATCGCGGTTATATTAGCCGCCAGAGGGCATGGGCTGATGGAAGTCAGGATCCCCAGCCATAACGCGGATGCCGCGGCTACCAGGATATTATCCATTACGATTCTTTTAAGAAGTTTGCCACTTCTTCTTTAACATACGCCAGAAATTTATCTTTATTGCCCACAAGCTCCCATATCCGGGTAAGGTTCTTCGATTGCAGTTCCTTCCCGTCTTTTATCCGGGAAATAACCAGCGCCTTGGTGTAAAGCTGATAGTCGTTTATGAAATGCGCGTTTTCTTTCTCTTCCACGTTGATTACTTTGAACAGGAGTTTACCGGAAGCCAATTCATTCTTGAAATTGTTCTCGATCGCCTCTTGGGAATATTGCTCCAACTTGTGGCAAGTAGCGCAGCGGACATTCCCGTGGAAATAATACGCGTATATCGCGGTCGCCGGCGTATTGTCAGCGGCAAAACAAGCAGCGGTTGATCCGATAATGCATAGAATAAAAAATAATCGTTTTATCATCGTAGACGTTGTATTTAACTCACAGCTGTATAATAATTTACAATTAAATGTCTTATGCCTCAATTATGTAGCTAGCGTAAGATCGGTTGTAAAAAGTTGAATAAATAGCCTGTGATAATAATAGCTATGGCAGTTATTCCGAAGAATATGGCTATCAACTGCAGTTTCATGGCCCGGCGCAACATGACCGCCTCCGGCAGGCTTAATGCTGCCACTGCCATCATAAAGGCCAAGGCCGTGCCTAACGGAAAGCCTTTTTGAAATAAAACTACCGCTATAGGAATTATCGCCGCGCAGCTGCCGTACATGGGAACGCCGATAAGCGTGGCAATGGGCACGGAGAAAAATCCGGTTTTTGAAACTATGGATTGAACCGCTTCCTGCGGGATATAATTATGGATAACCGCTCCAATACCTACGCCGAAGAGCACCCATATCCAAAGTTTCCTGATTATAGAACCGGCTTCGTTGATCCCGAATATGATCCTGGGTCTTATCCCGGTATATTTTAGTTCATCTGCGCCTGCGTTGTTTATGGACACTATATCCTCAGCCAGATATTTCTCCAGCTTCATTTTATCCAGGATGATCCCGGAAACGATCCCGATAGCCATCCCGCTGACCACGTAAGCCAGGGTTATTTTCCAGCCGAAGAACCCCAGCATCAATACTACCAAATATTCGTTTATAACCGGTGAGGTGATCAAAAAGGCGAATGTCACTCCTAGCGGAATCCCTGTTTTCAGGAAGCTTATAAATATAGGTATTGATGAGCAGGAACAAAACGGGGTTATTGCCCCGAAAAGAGAAGCGAAAAAATAGCCCATGTTTTTTTTGCCGGTAATCCATTCTTTTATCTTTTTCGCGGAGAGAAAACTGCGCGCGAATCCGATAACGCTTATCAGGACAAAAAGAAGCAGCAATATCTTTACCGAGTCATAAATAAAAAAATTGATGGTTTCGCTCAGCCTTGAATGGGGATCAAGCTTTAAAACCGAATATGTCAGCCAGTCAACGCTTAACTGCAGCATGATTTATCCTCTTTTTTGTCATTGCAGCAACAGCAGTTGGTTTTTTGGGCTTTTTCTTCTATTTTTTTATCGATATCCGCGAAGATGCGGCTGAAAAAGGCTTTTACCTTATTAGCTTTCTTTATTCCGGGTTTCTGGTCCATTGTTCTCTCCTTTTTAGATTTCAATCAAGGGCTTATCTTTTACAGCAAAGCTTATTGCGGTTGGCCATAGCGGCTTTTTTCCGGTCTTCTTTTATGATCGGATCATTATCCAGCCGGTCATTTACATTACGTATAAGGGTTTTTTCGTAATGTCCAGCCGGGGTATTGATCTTATAATTTGTCCACAGCCCTTTTTGTTCATCGCCGATCAATCCCGCGGATTTAAGCTTTTTTAAATGCCGGGAAACGCTGGGTTGGGTTATGCCTAATATAAACGCCAGCTCGCAGACGCATAATTTTCTTTTCTCCAGAAGCTTAATAATGCGCAAACGGTTTGTGTCGGCAAGCGTTTTTAATATTTTTGTGAGTTGTTTCATATGGGGTAATTTTAATTAAATAGCTGATTTGCTATATAGTTTATCTTGAATTGCGGTGGGAGTCAAGGTTTTATTTCTAACAGCCTTCGATCACTATAGCCTTGACGTTGGTGGATTCTTCCCGCAGATGTTTGACGGCCTGGTATTCCGGGGAGTTAAACCACTTTTGGAATTTCATCATGGATTCAAATTCGATCACGATCAGCCTTTCGGGTTTCCATTCCCCGCAGACTGACACGACGTTGCCTCCCCGAACTAAATATTTACCGCCGAATTTATCGACTATTTCGGGTACTTTCTGGACATATTCCCGGTACATTTCTGGTTTGCTGACGTCCGAGGCATCTATTATCATATAAACGGCCATTCTTTCTCCTAATATATCCGGCGCCGGATCGGTTTATTCCATAATTCCCAGTCGTCAGCGGGAAGCTTTTGCAGCCCGGGGTTGCGGTATTTTTCGCGGTTGGCGTCGTATTTATCGTAATCTCCGGTTTTTATTTCGTATACCACGCCGGTCTTGGGGTCGTATACGCGTTCTTTACCGAGCATCGAGTCGCTGTATTTCTCAGCGGCAACATCTCCCTCATGTCTTTTATATTCCCACGAGCTTTGTATCATTCCGGAGATATCGTTCCAGGTTTTGTTTATTTCAGTTATTTCCTGCCAGGTTTTGTCCGACGCCTGCCTGCACCGGCCGATATAAGTAGAGGTAAATCTCAAGCTCCCCAGGGATCTGGCCAGCACCGGCTCCCAGTCTGTAAAGTCTTCTTTATATGAGCTGATCCCGGCGCATAAATACGCGAAACCTGTGCCTGCTCCGGCTTTGGCGCCGTCAAAAGGGATAAAGGGCCCGACTGAGGCGTAAAACATCCCCTCGCCGATAACCGCGTATTCAGTGAACATTGCCCTGAGCGTTTGGGCGTTATGCCCGGCTAACGGCGGTTGTTGCGGTGTTACTTGAATAGCTTCAAAATTATTAAGGCTGGGTATGCCTTTGATGAAATTTTGCGAAACCGGTGTTCCGGCGATCAAATAGAACTGTTTGAAGAAATTCTCCGGGGTCAAGGGATCAACTACCGGCATGTCGAACCAGGGTATGGGCAGGCCGCTCATCTCCCGTATATAATGGGTATCGATCTGTTTCTGGTAGACATTCAGGTAAAACGGCCCGGCCTCTCCGAAATAAAAAATCCGGCGGATAGGATTATCAGGGTCGGATATTATAAATGAAAAAGTTGAGCATTCACCGGATACGGCAATTGCCCATCCGGCGGGTTTTTCTATAGTAAAGTATCCTCCGTTAAATGTCTCCCATTCTATGGATCCGGGCTCTTGGCTGAAACCCGCGTGTTGTATGACGAGCGACAAAAGACAGGAATAAAAAAACAGTTTTAACCGCATAGCCCGTGTATTCATCGTATGACCTTGCGTTGGCCCATGATCAAGGGAATGGCGATCAATGAAAGAAAGGATATTAATAGCAAACACAGCCAAGTATCCGGTATATCTTTATTTTCATCCTGGTTGTTCCCGGTGTCAGCTTAAAGCGCTCGCATCTCTTTGGGTTTATCCAGCGACAAGGCCTGTCCTATATGAATATGGCAATATATCTCGTGATTGTATATGCTTAAGATATGCTTGCAGTGCGGGTAGCGGCATTTTCTGTTCTTTTGTGAAGTCCGGATCTTTTTGATGGTCTGCTCCTTCCGATTTATTTGAAAATTAACATGGCATATTAGGCGAGGTAATCCGGTACGGCAGTATAAACTACTAAAATATCATATCACATCCCCGACGCAAAAGCAAGGATTAGATACTTATTGATAATGCGGCTATATCGGTGAGAAAACGGGCTTTAAGCAGGCCTTCATCCCATTCCCCCTGTTCAGTGGAATCCCAGACAATGCCTCCGCCTATGCCCATCTCTCCGTTTTCTTCCCGGACCAGAAGCGTGCGTATAGGGATATTGAAGAACATATCTCTTCCCGGCGTGATGTATCCTATGGCCCCGGTATAGATCAGGCGTTCTTCTCCCTCTAGTTCCCGGATAATGCCCATAGCGCGTATTTTCGGCGCGCCGGTCACTGATCCTGACGGGAAAATAGCGCCCAAGAGCCGGTGAACCGGGATGTTTTTATTAATATCGGCGGTCACAGTGGAGGTCATTTGAAAGAGCTTTTTATAACCGGCTATTTCAAAAAGCCGGGGCGCTTGGATCCCGGTCCCTATCCTGCCCAGGTCATTTCTCAGCAGATCGGCGATCATCAGGTTCTCCGCTCTGTTCTTTTCATCATGCTGGAAACGGATCTTGTTCATTGCGTCGGACAGGATATTCCTGCCGCGCTGCCAGGTCCCTTTCATCGGTTTGGTCATAATGCGTGAAGCTCGTTTCTTAATGAACATCTCCGGTGAAAGCGAAAGTATATGGAATCCGGCTGTTTCTATATATGCCGGGTAAGGCACAGGCTGTTCTTTTAAAAGCGTTTTGTAGAGGGTCAAAGGGTTTCCGCTGAAGGAAAACAGCAGTTTCAGGCAATAGGTGATCTGATAAACATTGCCTTCGGCGATATGGCCGCGTATCGCCTGTATATGGCGGTTGTATTTATCCCGGGAGATATTCAAACGCAGGTTTTTTAATATATTTGCGCCTGGAGATGCGTCCGGCAACCGGTAATTGCGTTCCGGTTTTTTGTATGCCCCAAGGTGGATCAACGGGAAATCATAAGGTTTATTCCCTGTAAGCCGCTCCTCAAAGCAATATCCGGCTTCATAGGATAAAAAGCCGGCTAAATAATAACCGCGTTCAAGCGCCGCTTCTATCTTCTGGAAAGACCCGGAAAAATCGGCGGGGTCGGTGCAGGATATGATGAAATCGGGGTTTTGAAATAAAAGCGGTTTATTCTCGAACTGGATAAGTATCTTCATGACCTTGCGGATAGTCTGGGTGCCCAAAATATTTTTTTGAGCTTAAGGTCATGACTGTCTTTATCGGCGAGGGGTTATTAAAACTCTATCCCTCGGCGGGCTTTAACGCCGTCTTTAAAATAATGCTTTACCTCGTTTATCTCGCTGACCAGGTCGGCTTTGGCGATTATATCCGGGTGCGCGTTCCTGCCGGTAAGGACTATTTCGGTCTCTTTCGGCGCCATCGCCAGCAATTTTAAAACGCTGGGCAGCTCCAGCAGGTTGATCTCTAACGCGTTGTTTACCTCATCCAGGATGATCAGGTCGAACCTGTTCTCGGACAATATCTGTTTTACTTTCTTCAGGCCTTTTACCGCCAGGTCGCGGTCAACCGGACCGGGGACTTTTATGAAGGTCCCCCTGCCGAATTGTTCGATGGTCAGGTTAGGCCGGAATTTCCTTAACGCCTTGATCTCGCTGTAATTTTTGCCTTTAATAAATTGGGCGATATATACTCTTAACCCGGCGCCGCAGGCCCTTACTGCCAGTCCTATTGCCGCGGTGGTTTTGCCTTTTCCGTTTCCCGTATATACCTGGATCATCGCGTTACCGCCTTCCTGTTATTAATGATGTTGAGCTCCGTATTTTCCGATTAGCGGGACAAAAACGCACCCGCAGATTTGTTTTGTGACCAATTTGTTGTCAATTTTATCGGCGGTTGTAAGGATCTGGCTGCCGGGATTTCCCAAAGGCAGGACAAGTCTGCCTTTTTCCCTTAACTGGGCGATCAGCGGCGCGGGTATGCTTTCCGCGAAAGCGGTGACGATTATGCGGTCAAAAGGCGCTTCCTCCGGCCAGCCGAGTGAGCCGTCCCCCAGCCGCGATCGGATGTTATTATATCCCATTGCGGAAAAAAGCGCATTAGATTTATTGAACAAGCTTCTAAAACGCTCGATTGTGTATACCTCTTTGGCTAATTCCGCGAGTATCGCGGTTTGGTATCCTGAGCCGGTTCCGATCTCCAGTATTTTTTCCCTGCCGGTCAATTCCAGGCTTTCTGTCATTAGAGCGGCTATATAAGGCTGAGAGATGGTCTGGTTCTCTCCTATCGGCAAAGGATGGTCCGAATACGCGTTTTTTATATGCTCAGGCAAGACAAATCTATCCCGGGGGATTTTGGAAAATGCCTCAAGGACGCGGTGATCATTGATCCCCCGGTGTCTAAGTTGTTCTTCGATCATTCTTTTCATAAAACAGCGATCTAATGAGGGGTCGTCTTCTGTTTGATCCGTTCGAAGAGAAAACGCAGGAATCGCAGTGTATCGGTAAACGGATTAATATGGCTGGTTTCGTTAATGTAAACCGAGGTGATCGGGATCGATGCGATGGTAAACCCGTTGCGGCTGGCTTCGATTATTATCTCTGATTCGATCTCGAATTTGGCGGTACGTAATTTTATTTTTTTCAGGACTTCTTTTTTGAGCAGCCTGAATCCGCATTGGCTGTCGCTGATCTTCTGGCGGATGATCTTAGAAATAAGCCAGGACATGAATTTATTGGTGAGCACCCGGATAAGCGGCATATTCGCGCTTTTGGCCATCCGGTTGCCGATTATTATCCCGTCAGTAGAGCTGCTGGCTGCCTGGATGAAGTTTGATATTTCTTCCGGACGGTGCTGTCCGTCACCGTCCATGGTAATGCACGCGTCAAAGCCGTTATTTAAGATATGTTCGAAGCCTTTGATCAAAGACGCGCCTTTACCGAGGTTGCGCGGGTTTTTTATGACTTCTGCGCCGTTATCCCGGGCAAGGTCCGCGGTATTATCGGATGAGCCGTCGTCGATCACCAGAATATCCAGTTTTTGACCGCGGATATTTTTGACCAGTTCGGCGATGTTCTTGGCTTCGTTATGAGTGGGAATGAGTACGCAGGTTCTCATTTCGTGTTGTTTTTTACCCGGAATTCCCGGAACATGTACCACTGGTCGGGATATTTTTTTATATAGTCTTCCAGGATTATTTTATAGCGGTTGACCATTTCTTTAAGGTCGTTCTCATTTTTGTAATCTTTGCCAGGGTCAGGCACGATCGGCTTTTCCATATACAGGGTGAAGCTGTCGTCCGGTTCCCGGAGCATGAATCCGGGCAGGATGACCGCCCCGGTCATCAGTGAGAACGCCGCTGGCCCCTGGGGAAGCGATGTGGGTTTGCCGAAGAAATCCACGATCACCCCACCTTCCTTGGTGTAATCTTTGTCCCCGACCAAGGCCACCATCTGGTTCTCTTTTATGACTTTAAAGCACTGGCGCGCGGCTTTGGCGAATGGTATGACTTTCATCCCCATGCTTTCCCTGCGTTTGTTAAAGAATTCATCGACCTTTTTATTTTTATGCGCCAATGCCACCACCCAGAAAGGATAGCCTAAAAGCCCGATAGTCACTCCTCCTAATTCCCAGTTGCCGATATGGGCGGTGAGGACTATCACGCCTTTGCCCCGGGCCAGAGCCTCATCAAAGTAATGCTGGTTGGCTACCTTTACGTTTTTATCGATATAAGCTTTGTTTACAAGCGGATAACGGAAGAAATCAACCAGGTATTTGGCGAAATTGCGGAATATCGTTATCCGGATCCTGGCGATCTCTTTGTCGGTTTTCTCCGGGAATATGGTTTTTAAGTTGGCTGTTACGTCCGCCCGGTCAACTTTGGCGAAAAAGTAATGCAGGTCTGAGAAGAACGCCGCGATCTTATATCCTATCTTCAGCGGGACCGCTAAAGATACGAATTCGCCGAGTTTATAAAGGAGGTAACTGGTCATTTTTGATGCAGGTTAAGCACGAACCTGGCTATGTCAAGGCTGGCTTCCGGTTTGGATATGCGGCCAGCGGCCTGGGAAAGGTTGTTCAATTTATCCGGATTCGCGATCAGCTCGTCGATAATATGGTGTATTTTTTGCGGTTTGTCGATCTTGATCCCGGCTTTTTGCTGGACCAGGTAGGTGCAGTTGTTCATTTCCTGCCCGGGCAGGGGTTTTAAGATCAATATCGGGAGCTTTTTGGCTAACGCCTCCGAGGTGGTTATCCCTCCCGGCTTGGTTATCACGATATCCGAAGCTACCATCAACTCGTTTACGTTATTGACGTATCCGAAAAGCTGTATTTTTTTCTTATATTTGCGTATTTTTTTCTTAAGCGAGCGGTATAATTTTTTATTTGTTCCGGCAACGATCAGTTCCTGGATCGGTTCTTTTACTCTTTCCAGGGATTTCACTATGGTTTTGATCGGCCCCAAACCCTGGCCTCCGCCCATGATCAGGACGGTTTTTAATTTGGGATCAAGGTTTAGTTTATGTTTGATCTTTTCCTGGTCGACCGCGGCGTTAAAATCCGGGTTGAAAGGTATGCCGAAGGGTTTTATCTTGTGGCTGGGCACGCCTTTTTTGGCCAGTTTCTCCGCGACCTCTTCTGAGGGGACGATGTAATAATCGACAGTATCGTAGATCCAATAGGAATGCGGGACAAAATCAGTAAGCACGGCGATCAAAGGCAGGTCCGAATTGTATGTTTTTTTATAGTCGGCGACCATGCCGCAGGGAAATGCCTGGGTGCAGACTACCGCGTTCGGGGAGAATCCATCGAATAGTTTCTTTAATTTCGGGGAGTTCATCTTGTGGATGGAATTTTTGATCTTATCGAGGTTCTTCTTTACCTTGGGGTTATCGTACATATAATCCCAGATCTTCGGGGTGTTCTTGATCACCGCTGTATATATGCGGTTGACGATCTGTTCGGATATGGGATTGGTGTAGCGGAAGCCGTTAAGGTTCAATATATCGGCGTTATGACAGAGCATCTTTATCGATTTTTCGATCGCCACTGCCGCGCTGTGGTGGCCGGATACTTCCGAGATGTACATCAGGATGATGTTTTTCTTGGTCATGGCTTAGACTTTGCCTTCCTGGTAGAGTTCAAGGAATAGGGGCGCGATCTCAGGGTGAAATTGAGCGCCGGTGCAGCGTTTTATTTCTTCAATGGCTTTATCTTTAGGCATTCCGGAACGGTACGGACGGTCAGAGACCATTGCGTCGTAAGAATCGGCGATGGTGATCACAGCGGCGATCAGCGGTATAGCATCGCCTTTTAAACCTTCGGGATAACCTTTGCCGTCATATCGTTCGTGGTGGTATTTAACTCCCTGGATAGCTTCTTTAAGTTCATGGATGCTGGTTAAAATGTTCACCCCGATCATCGGGTGTTCGTTTATTTTTTTTCTTTCTTCATCGGTTAAAGGCCCCTGTTTATTGAGTATGCTTTCCGGCACGCCGATCTTGCCGATATCGTGCAAAAGGCTGGCTATCTGGACGTTTTCTATGAAACGCTGGTCATTCAAATTCTTATGCTTTTCCGCGTATTTCTTGGCCACCAAAAGGCTGACATTGGTGACCCTGCTGGTATGGCCGTGGGTATAATGGTCTTTGGCGTCGATGGCCGCGGCCAGGGCTATGGTTGTATGCAAAAACAGTTTCTGTTTGTTTTCCAGCTCGTCTCTTAATTGGTTGAAAAGCTGGGCATTGCGCAAGGCCATGGCCACATCCTGCGATAACGCGATAAGAAAATCTAACTCGTCATTGCCCAATTTCGCGTTTTCTTTTTTATCGCCTAAAAGCAGGATGCCTAACATATCGTCCCGGAAATAGCACGGGATGCAGACCGTGGTTTCCAATATTTCCATTTCGTAAATGGCGCTGGAAAGCAGTTGTTTCAGCACAGAATCCGCGGTTGTGCCCAGGAATTTACGGCCTTCTTCGATGACCAGGTAATCGGTATTGAAAATAAAATTATTTTTGTGCTCGCGGAATATGCGGATAAGCGGGTTATCAGTATCCATGCGGGTAAAGCCTTCGGGTATCTTGACCCCCAGAGGGCCCCGGGAAACTGACAAGACATAGGAGTTTTTGTCCGGATTGCGCAGTAGTATGCTGGCGTGGCTGACCCTGACTTTCTGCACGATCATCCGGATGATCATTTTGATCAATAGCTCCGGTTCGTGCACCAGGATCATTGTTTTTGCCGCTCTCTCCAGCTCTCTTTTGTAATTTACGACCATAGCGCGGTTTATTTGAGGTTTGTCATGACGATCGTTTCCAGTTCATCCAGCCGGAGCGGCTTGTGCACGTATCCGCAGGCGCCTAATTCCAGGCATTTTTTGGCTGTTTCATTCTCGTCCGGTTTTGTGCCGGTGACCATAATTACTTTTACGACCGGATTGATCTTTTTTATCGCTTCCAGCGCCTGGATCCCGTCCATCCCGGACATCCGGATATCCATCAAGATCAAGTCGGGTTTCTCTGCTTGCGCTTTTTTTATGGCATCTTCGCCTGTTCCGGCAGTAGTTACGTCTATTTTGCGCTTGCGGAAGAAATTAGCGGCGAATTCCCTCACATCATCTTCATCATCTACGATCATTAATCTGGGCATAGCGAAAAAATCTCCTTAATGGTTATATAGTATTAAAATATACACCAGAAAGCCGCTTTTGTTAAGTGATTTTATTATCCGGCGATCGGCAGTTCTAAAATGAATTTAGTCCCTTTTCTGTATTCAGAGCGGAAATTTATCTTGCCGTTATGGCTCTCGGTGATTATATTCCGGATGACATATAGGCCCAGCCCTGTTCCTTTTCTGGAAGAAACCTTGGTGGTAAAGAACGGCGTGAATATCTTTTTGATATCTTCCTGCCTTACGCCCATTCCATTATCGGCGATAGTGATCTCCAGCATGTTTTCTGCGGCAGCTTTGCGCGCTGTAACAACGATCTTTCCCCTGTAGCCAGGTTCTTGCAGTGTTGTTTTACGTTCTACTATAGAATCATAGGCATTATCAATGAAATTAAAGAAGACTTCCTGCATCTGGACCAGGTTGGCTTTGAGTTTTGGGGTATCTTTTGGATAATCGCGGATGATGTCGATCTCTCCGAGCTTGACTTTGTACTGGACCATGAGTATGGTCCCGTCGATTATCTGGTCAATAGTTAACTTTTCCATTCCTTCATCGCCTTTACGGGTATATTTGAGGATGCCTTTGACTACCTCTCCCCCTTGCATTACATTGACCTGGATACGCTCCAGCGCGGAGTTGATCTGTTTGATCATTTCCTGTATCTCCGGCGAACATTTGGCGGTATCAGTAAGCTTTATGGTATCGATGGTGTCGCCGGCGATCAAAGAAAGCGCGTAAAAGCGGTTATTTATCTGGTGCGACAATCCGTCAGCCATGGTCCCGATGGTCGCCATCTTTTCCGCCTGGCCGATCTGAGCCTGCATTTCCTTGGCCTCCTCGTAGAACTGGGCATTTTCAATGGCCAGGGCAGCCTGGCTGGCCAGGACTTCGAATACGGTCAGGTCATCCGGGGTATACATCTGGCCGGAAAGTTTTTCGCCTAAAACAATAAGTCCGATCAGGGTATGGTCAAGGAAGCTGGGAATGACTACCGCGGCGTTTAACTGTCGCATGTTCTCTTCCAGCCCCTTCATTACTTTGTCATGGGAATCCTGCATCTGGCGCTTCACTTCCTCATATACCAGCGGCTGGCGTTTTATTGTCAGGACATGGATCAAGGGGATATAAGCGCTTATCTCAGAAAGCGGAGCGCTCTTTCCCCTGTCTCTGCTTACCTGCAGGACAAATTTCTCGCTTGCTTCATCCAGAAGATAAACCGCGGCAAAAGAAACGCGCACAGTTTTGGTGACAATATGGGCAATAAGGCTGAGCAGTTTGCGCAGGTTACGAATGCGGGTCATCCCGACTGCGGCGTGCTTTAAGGAATCCTGGTAGCGGCGTTGTTCTTTTAGAAGTTGTTCTTCTGCTCTATGTTGAAGGAAAATATAAATAAAAGGACCTACGGTAGCTAATAAAGCCATAAGACCCATTGGTAGTATCCACCAAGTAGAAGAAAAATTTTCAATAAGCCAATTTTTGTAGAAGGCAGTAATGGCAAAAGGTATTCCCAATACTAATGTATATACGGCAATAAATAATCCTGTGCGAGTAATTGCAATCCTGATATCCACGAGACGGTATTTTAATATCGCATAGGTAACAATCAGGCAGTAAAAGACGATAGTGATATTAAAAGGATATATCATGAAACCATAAACCGGTAGGAAGTGAGATGCTCCACCAGTAAACCCAAGAATGAGTGCTATAAGAAGGTATTTTAATTGATTTCTTAATGTTCCGCTGGATTTAACGTATGCTTTTAACAATACAAAAAAACCATAAAACATAGTTATAAACCAGAATAATGTTGCAATAACATAGAGTAAGCCGCCAGGTTTTATGTAATAAATTGATCCAAATAAATATTCTAATTTCCAACCTATGTTACCGGTTAGAGTGATAATTACGAATACAATTGATTGTAAATAAAAAAATGCAAGTACTGCCCTTTTTTTCTCCTGACATAGCTCTAACATAAAATGGACAAAGGTTACCGGTATAAACATTCCCCCAATGTGTGCGAATCTCCACCAAAAGTCGGCGGATTGTGGAGAAATATTCTTAGAACCAATAAAAAACATCCCAATGCCCCAGAGTGTTACGCTAATATTAAAAAAGACCCAGATTCGATGAGCTTTGGACTTGCCATATATAGATACAATAATAGCTAATGCAAAGCATGTTATGCTTAATAATATTCCATAAATTGATAATAAGGTAATATTCATTTTTTTGTGTAGTTATTTCTTAGAGTGTATAATATTCTCTGCCGTTTTAATAGCGCTGTTTATTACTGAGGTGACTCCGCTGCTTTTATTTGACCAATGTCCCGTAATATATAAGTTCTTGATTTTTGAATTTTCGGAAAACATGGGATCAAGAAACTGCGACTTTGTGTTGGCCCATCCATAGCATGCTCCTCTATAGTTCATGGTCCATTTGTAGAGTGTAACTGGGGATGCCGTGATTTTCGCATTGATGTTTGTGCTAAGATCAGGGATAAGAATTGATGCCATAGATATGAGTTTAGCGGATAACTTCTCTTTCATACTATCCGTCCAAAAGCTCTTGCTGATAAACGAAGCATTTGTATATAAAAAAACTGTCGATTTGTTTATACATTCCGGTTTTGGATTTTTCATCGAAGTGCTTGATACTGCTACAAAATCGAACTTATTATGCAAAGCATTGGAATATATTTTCTCAATATTGGAGAAATTCTTATTGATAATCCATGTATGTGATTTGAGTTCATTAATATGTGGCAAGGGTGAATTTAAACCTAAATATACTAAGAATGCAGATAGCGACGGGCGCATTTTTTTAAATTTACAAATATATTCGTAGGGCAGATACTTAGGTTTGATGAGATTTAAAAATGTTTCATGGGCATCACATGCTGAAACAATTATTTTACCCGGAATGTATATCTGATTTGCAAGCGTGACTCCACTCGGCGTCTTGTGCTTAAACACGATTTCTTTTGCCCGCGACGAGTACATGATTTTTCCGCCTAATTGAATAAACTTGTCAGCTAATGTATTGGGAAATTGCTGTATGCCGCCATAAGGATAATATCCACCATCAAATATGAACTCGCGATAAATCAATGCTCCTACAAATGCAGATAGTTGCGACGGAGGAATACCGGTATATCCTAATAATACTATCGAGAGAATTGTCTTTAATTCCGGGTTGGAAAAGAAACTGTTAAGTATGTTATTAAAACAAACTTTTCGCAATTTAGATAGTGTTAGTGTTGATGAATCCATAATTAAAGCAAAAAAGTCCGCTAAACCTTTCTTTTCTAAAGGAAAAATAATCTGTAACTCTTTTAACGTGGTCTCTTTGCTGGAATGAAGAGATACTTTATGGCGAGGAGTTATAATGATATCCGAAATATTATGTCGAACTAGCTTTAAACGAGTATTTAAATTTAATTCTTCACTTAATCGTCTTAATATCCCGCCTTTTCTATAGCTACTCAACGCATAGACGCATGCATCAAAACTAAACCCATTACGCGTAAATGAAGTGCAATATCCTCCGGGTGTAAAGTTTTTCTCAATTATGATAGTTCGTAATCCGGCTTTTGCTAAATAACAGCCACAAACAAGCCCGCTGATGCCGGCACCTATAATTATCGCGTCATAATCATATTGTTTTGACATAGAGTTTATTGCTTTTGGAATACTGCTGCCGCGTTATACCCGGCGAATGCGCTGCATGCCTTCATTGCGATCTTTATATTCTTTGCTATGTTTTTATCAACTAACGAAATATTAAACTTGGGATCAGGATTGTTGTAGTTAAGAGTTGGTAAAACGTTGTTTTGGTCAAGGCACTGCAGAAGAATAATTGTTTCCAGGAGAGCGCTTCCGCCTAAATTATGGCCAACATAGGGTTTGAATGTAGTGATAAGTGGTTTTGTCGGATTTTTTCCGAATATATCGGTAATAGCTTTGGATTCGTAGTAATCAATAGGGCCTGAGCCAACGCCGTGAGGACATAATAAGTCGATATTTTGAGGTTTGATCTTACTGTTTTTAACCGCGTTTTGAATAGCTTCCTGATATGATTGGCTGCCGATTTGCGGTGTGGTGATCTTCCATCCTTCCAGGGAGAAGCCTCCGCCGAGATATTCCGCATAAACCTTGGCTTTGCGTGATTTTGCAAAGTTGGCGTCTTCTAACACTATTGAAGCTCCTCCATCGCCAAAAACAAGGCCATTGCTGTCTTTGCAGAACGGCCGGATCTTCCCATCCGGAGAATACAAACCAATATCATTAAACCATATATACTTGTAAATATCCGTATAATCTGATGTGGCAACTACAACTGCATTGCTTTGTCCGGTCTTGATGATTTGAGCGGCGGCTTCTAAGGCATATAAACCTGAGGCGCAGGCGTTATTAATGAATAACGAATAATTATGGATATTAAAAGTTTTGGCTACATGGAATAAACCCATGAATGTTTGGGTGTCATAGCCAGTCTTAAGGAACTTTTTATAAATAGTGCTTAGGAATTCTTTGCGGGATATGCCGGAATTGGCTTTGGATCTTAATATTTCATACGCCTGTTGGCAGATTTTCATGCCGAGCGGCATAAGATTGAGATTTTCGTGGGCTAATACAAGGCTGGTATGTTTTTCGCAATCCTGAGGGGTGAGTTTGCTGTCATCAAGGCCTAATTTAACAGCCGCAAGGAGATAATTAAGATCGACGATTTCTTCGCCCTCTTTCCACTCTTTTATATAGTTCAGGGCGTCCCGGTCAATACCGAAATTTGTTATATCGAACCCGTCCACTTTATGGACAAAATATTCTGCCCACAATTCACCATCGACAACGACTTTTTCTTTTTTTATATTGGTTTTGCCGGCTAAAAGATTTCTCCAAACATTGTCTTTGCCGATACCTGCTGAGCAAAGCGGTCCTATGCCGGTGATAACTATTTGTTTACTTGGCATTCTTTTTCTCTAATGCCTGCTGGATAACCTCAACTGCCTGTCCGATGTTAGTGATTTTAGGTATCTCAGAGTCGCGGATCGATACTTTGAATTTGCGTTCAATGGCAACCGTTATCTCTATCGCTTTGATCGAGTCGACACCAAGGTCATTCCAGAAATTAGTGTCTGTCTTTAACTCCGATACGTCTCTGCCGATCACATCAGCTACTAATTGCTTTAAATCCTGTTCAAGCGCGTTATTTGACTTGGACATCCGTGGCCTTTCGTTAAATGAATTTACGCAGTGCTAAACATGAATTATTCCCGCCAAACGCAAAACCATTGTTCAACGCTATATTGACCTTTGTTTTTCGCGCATGGTTCGGTACACAGTCAATATCGCATTCCGGGTCAGGTGTTTCATAATTGATCGTTGGCGGTATTATATCATTATTTACCGCCATACAGCAAGCAATAGCTTCTATGGCCGACGCGGCGCCCATGGTATGCCCGAGCATTGATTTTACGGAACTTACAGGAATTTGTTTATAGATGTCGCCAAAGATCATTTTAACAGCATGGCTTTCAGCGCGGTCATTGAATTTTGTTCCAGTGCCGTGCGCGCAGATGTAATTCACTTCGTTCGGTTTAATGCCCGAGTTAAGTAACGCATTTTTCATGCACCGAGCAATACCTTCCGCCTGCGGATTCGTCATATGAAATGCGTCGCAACTAAGGCCATAACCCAGGATTTCAGTATATATCGGCGCTTTTCTATGACGCGCATGATCAAGGGTTTCCATGATCATAACTCCGGATCCTTCCCCGGGTATCATGCCTCGGCGGTTCTTGTCAAATGGCTGGCATTTTTCAGGCGCTACTGCCCCAAGTTGGTTGAAACCGGTAAAAGATACATATGAAAAAGCGTCAGTGCCTCCGGCGACCACCATGTCGACTTTACCCAGTTTTAACAGGTCGTAGCCGTAGCCGATCGCATAATTACCTGCTGCGCAGGCAGTGGTAAATATGACATTAAGGCCTTTAAGTTTGAATTCGAGGGCTATATCCGAAGGGATATTGTTTTCAGGATACCGGATAACCGAAAGCCTGTTAATGTGCCCATGGCCTTTATTTACCCAGGAGTGATCCATATGCTCAATTTCAGTGCTTTCTCCGCTGGTGGTGCCCATACAGACCGCCGAGGTGATCTTACTTACTTCTTTTTCGTCAAGTTTTGCATCTTTGAGCGCAAGTTTTGTCGCGGCAATGCCGAGTAATGAAGCCCGGGCCATATACTTTACCCGGTTTTTATGTACGAAGTCTTCCGGTCTGAAATCTTTGATCTCTCCGCCATTGTGCGTGAACTGTTCTTTGGTATCAAAAGCTTCAACCTTTGATATGCCCGATTTACCGGCAATTAAATTCTTCCAGAAAGCGTCTTTGCCTGTGCCGATTGACGAGACGACCCCCATTCCTGTGACTACTATTCTTTTGTTCATCGTTTTATAGCGAATATGAGTTCTGCTTCTGCGACTTGTTTATCTGCGACATAGGCTTTTGCGCTTACAAATGCGCCTGTCGGTATCAATTTATCGGTTTGTGCCGTAAGTTTAAGTTGATCACCGGGAACAACCGGGTGTAAAAAACGCACTTTGACCTGTCCTAAGAAATAATCAGCTTTTGTTTTTAATTCATCCTTATATGCGCTGTGATAGAGCATGATCGCTGTTTGCGCCATTGCTTCAGCAATGAGCATCCCCGGCATGATCGGCTTATCGGGAAAATGCCCTTGAAAGAACCAATCGTTTATGGTGACATTCTTTATTGCCACTACTCGTTTGCCGGCCTCTATTTCCAGTATTCTGTCGATCAAAAGGAACGGGAACCGGTGTTTAAGAACTTTCTGGATTTCTTCAATAGGCAGTTCCATTTATAAAACCTTTCCAATAATAAATACTGAATTTTGCCCATTAGGGCCGAAGCAGTTTATCATTACCCGCGATAATTTCTGTTCCCTTCCCACGTTAGGAACGTAGTCAAGATCGCATTGGGGGTCTTTTTCTTTAAGATTGATCGTTGGGGGGATAAAATTATGTTTAAGGGCTTCAATAGCTGCGGCTAACGCGTATGCTCCGGAGGCGCTATAAGATTCTCCTACCATGGATTTTATCGCGGTAACCGGGACTTTATGCGCATGGTTGCCGAAAACTTTTTTAATGGCATTCGTTTCGATCTCATCAGCGTGTTTGGTGGAATTAGCGTTAGCGAAAATACAGTCAATATCCCTCGGTTTAAGATGGGCATCATGTAAGGCCGCGTTCATTGACTCGATCATGCCAATACCTTGAGCGCTATATTTATATCTTCTCGTAGGATCAAATGAAGTCCCGAATCCGAGGATCTCCGCATGAACATCTGCGTGTCTTTTTTTTGCTTCGTTAAGCTCTTCAATCGTAAACGCCGCAGAGCCCTCAGAGAATATGACGCCATCTCTTCTTTTATCAAAAGGGCTTGAGGATGGCCAGAATTTATTGCGCATTCCTGAAAGATAACCCAGCTTGTAGAAACCGAGGAATGTCTGGATGCATAAGTCTTCTACTCCTCCGACAATGATACTTTTGGTAGGATATAGAGCCATATGATTACAGGCATACGCTAGAGCGTCAGGCGTGGCGCACATGCCGGTTGATATCGTTGAATTAAAGCCTTTTATCTTGAATTTAATGGCTATGTGGCTTGCGGGAGCATTAGCGACACTATTAGGGAACAATGAAGGGTTTGCGTAGCGGGGGCCTTCTTGTAGTGATTCTTTATCGAATTCAGAAATGTAATGAACGCTGCCGAATGTCGTTCCTATTGAAATGCCTATTTCCGCGGAATTATGATCAGTAATCTCCAAGTTGGAATCAGTCAGCGCTAATTTTACGGCGCAGAGCAATAATACCGTTGCCCTGCTTAGATCTTTTGATATCGGTTGTTCCAATATCGTCTTTGCGTCTAAATTGGCGACTTCGCCGGCGACGCGCACATCAAGATCCGTGGTGTCAAAAAGCGTAATTCCTTTAAAACCTGATCTGCCGTTTTGTAAAGCTTTCCAGAATTCTTCTTTACCGATGCCGTTGGGCGCGACTACCCCTACTCCGGTTATGACGATGCGTTTTTTAGCCATATTATGACATTGCCAGGCCGCCATCGATTATTATGGTCTGGCCGGTTATATAACTTGCTTCTTCGCTTACCAGGAATTTTACGGTTTTAGCCACTTCTTCGACAGTGCCGAAGCGTTTTAAAAGGATTTGATCTTTGAACTTTGTCACCTGCGCTTCATTCATGCTCTGCAGCATATCGGTTTCAATAAAACCGGGCGCGACCGCGTTTACCCGGACATTATACGGCCCGACTTCTCTGGCCAGGGATCTGGTAAAGCCGATTATCCCGGCTTTAGACGCCGCGTAATTGGTTTGCCTGGGTAAGCCGATTATTCCGCTTACTGAGGTTATGTTCACGATATTGCCGGATTTTTGTTTCAGGAAAGTTATGATCGCGGCTTTGGAGAGGTTGATCGTGCCGATCAAATTTGTATTTATTACATCCTGCCAATCTTCTTCAGCCATCAGCGCTAAGGCTTTATCCCTGATAATGCCGGCGTTATTGACCACAATATCCAGGCTGCCGAAGGCTTCCCGGGTTTGCTCGACCCATTCAGCTACTGCTTTATAGTTTTTAATGTCAACTTGGAAGGATTTGGCTTTTACGCCATGGCTGGAAATCTCTTTTTCCAGGATCTTGGCTTCTTCCACGCTTTTGATGAAATTAAAACTGATATTTACGCCGGTCTTGGCTAACTCCAGGGCAATGGCTTTGCCTATTCCTCTGGTCGCTCCGCTAATGATCGCTGTTTTTCTTGTATCGGGCATATTAAGTGAGTTTTACGACAGGTTGATCTCGAAACCGTGCCTGACCGCGATATTGGCTATTTCTTCCAATTTGTCGGAATTCCTGCTTTCGCCCAGCGAATAGGTCACGAATTTATCTTCAAGGGCTAAAAGGATGGTTTCCGCCATGGCGGCGTAGATGTTATTGTCGGGCATGATATCGAATCCGGTGTGTTCGGCGAAAGGCAATTTTATGGTGCTGCTTTCGATCAGGAAGATATCTTTACGCAATTTTGCCTGATGGGATATATTCTGGAATATCGAGGCATCGTAAACTATGCTTTTAGGTTTCAGTTCGCTGATCGAAAAAAGATCGGTATTATCCGTGTGCGTATTAATGATGATATCGGCGGAACTGACTGCTTTGTGGATATCCGCTTCTATTTCTGTGTTAACTAGGTTCAATTGGTTGAGTATTTTCTTAAATCTTTGAAGTTTTTCTTTCCATTCTCCGGTTAAAAGCACCTTGCCGGCGTGTTCGCTGAATTTCTGGGCGCAGAGCGAGCCTACGGCGTTCATCGGGCCGACGATAGCGATGGTTTTGTCTTTCAGGTCGATCTTACGCTGCTTGGTGGTGCGGAAAATAGTCTCAAATACGGACCAGGCGGTAAAAGCGCTTCCGCTGGTTATGGGAACCTTCACGTGTTTGTGGATCATGGGTTTTTTATCTGCGGTGATCGCCATATATCCGCCGATGCCCATTATCTTGGCGCCCAGGCGTTCCGCTACAAAACCCGCGTCAATGATCTTTCCCAGGATCGTTTCATCATCAAGCTGTAATATCTCATCCGGCAGTAACGGGCAGACTATCAGGTAGCCTTGTATCTCTTTGCTCTGGCTGGAGATGATCTTTTTAAGCGGTAATACCTTGAAATTTTGATGTTTGAGGAAAGTTTTGCGAAAAGATGCCGGCAGAAATCGGGTTAGCGGCCAATATGTCAGGATCTGGTCGGTATTTAAAGGATGAATTAAGAAAGCAAAAGTTTTCATTGTTTATGCCTGTTCGAACAAGGTCTTGGGTTGCTTTTTGTTATCCATGTTAACGGTATGTTTCTGCTTGATCCACTTCTCGATATATTTCTTATGGAACCGCCAGTCGGTCCCTATCTTGAATGCCGGGATCATGCCGTCACGGGCATAGCGCTGGACAGTTAATGGATGAATGTGCAGGTATTCTGCGACTTGTTTTGCGGTTAATATCTCAGTAGTCTTGGGCATAGTTTATCACCTTTTAGCATATCTACAGTAATCATAAATATACTAGGTAAATTAAAAATTGTCAAGAAAAAATGTAGACGTTGTAGCTAACTAACGGATGTATATTGAGTTACAAATAAATGTTTTAGGTTTTGCTATTATAACTTGTAGGATGGATTAAGTAACTAGTGAAAGTATAAAGAGTGGTAAATAAGCGTTAAAACATTTATTTGTAATTGACTGTGGTACGGTAGTTTACGTACAACGTCTACAGGGTGGAGAGGTAAAGGCCTTTGAGGGTCAGATCTGGGTCGATCCTGTCGATGCTGCGGCAGTATTTGGCCAGAAGGTTGATGTTCCCTCCTGTGCCGATGACTTTGGCGTTCTTGCCTATCTTGGCGCGTATTTTGCGGCAGAGATCATCAGTAAGGCTGGCAAATCCGTAGATAACCCCGCTTAACATACTGTTGCGGGTATCCCTGCCGATAAATTCTTTTGGTTGGGCTACTTTGACTTTCGGCAATAGCGCGGTGCGCTGGCAAAGGCTGTCCAGAGAGATCGCCAGGCCAGGCAGGATCATTCCGCCAAGATATTCGTTCTTAGCGGAGATTACGTCGAAAGTGACTGCTGTTCCCAGGTCTATAACTATTAAAGGGCTTCCGTAAAGCGAAACTCCGGCAAAGGCATTGATCAAGCGGTCCTGTCCGACCTGGCTTGGCTGCCGGTAGCGGTTAGTTATCTTGACTTTAAGGTTTTTGCCGATAATTTTTATTTTTTTGCCTAACCACCGGGTAAATTCCAGTTCCAGTTTTCGGGTTGCCTGGGGAACTACGCTGCAAATTACCACGTCATCGGGTTTTTTGTTCTTAAGGAGTTTTTTGACCTGTGCCAGGGTATATTCCTTAGTGGCCAGGTCGAACTTTTTAGTCAGCTTGCTATTTTTCCACAAGCCGAACGTGATATTGGTATTGCCGATGTCAATGGTTAGTAACACTCTTTAGCTCCTTTATTTTGTCCCGGATCAGGGCCGCTTTTTCGAACTGCAGGTTTCGGGCCGCCAGTTCCATCTCGTATTCCATCTCAGCGATGTATTTGGCGGTTTCGTATTCGTCTTTTGCCTGGCCGGTCAGTCCTGCCACGTATTCTTCGGCTTGAGCCAGGTCCTCGATCCCTTCTTTTATCGCTTTTATGATCGAGTGCGGGGTGATCTTATTCCGTTTGTTGAACTCCAGCTGGATTTTTCTTCTCCGGTTACTTTCGGATATCGCTTTTTTCATCGACCCGGTTATATTATCGGCGTACATGATCACTTTGCCGTTGATATTCCGGGCCGCCCTTCCGGAGACCTGGATCAGCGAAGTGGCTGAGCGCAGGAAACCCTCTTTATCCGCGTCCAGGATAGCTACCAAAGATACTTCCGGAAGGTCTAATCCTTCCCTGAGCAGGTTTATCCCTACCAGGCAGTCGAATTCCCGCTTGCGCAGGTCCCGGAGTATCTTTGAACGCTCGATAGTCTCGATCTCGGAATGCAGATATTTTACCTTTATTCCTTTTTCTTGTAAATAGGTAGTTAGGTCTTCGGACATGCGCTTGGTCAGGGTGGTCACCAGGACCCGTTCGTGCTTAGCCGCGCGTTGTTTTATTTCTTTAGCCAGGTCTTCAACCTGACCGCTGCTTGGTTTTATCTCGATCTCCGGGTCAACCAGGCCCGTAGGACGGATTATTTGCTCGGAAATACTGCCTTTGCTTAATTTAACCTCGTATTCATCCGGGGTTGCCGAGACAAATACCGCTTTTTTGACCAGCTTATTGAATTCCTCGAATCTTAACGGCCGGTTATCCATACATGAAGGCAGCCGGAACCCGTAATCCACCAGTGTTTTCTTCCGCGCCTGGTCGCCGTTGAACATTCCTCTTATCTGCGGGAGGGTGACATGGGATTCGTCGATCACGGTCAGGAAATCTCCCCGGAAATAATCAATCAGGCAGCTTGGCCTTGAACCGGCTGGTTTTGCTGAAAGTATCCGGGAATAGTTCTCTATCCCGTGGCAATAGCCTAGTTCTCTGAGCATTTCCATGTCATAGCGCGTGCGCTGGTTAAGCCTCTGAGCCTCCAGGAGTTTATTCTCTTTATTCAATACCGCTAACCGTTCGTTCAGTTCGGTTTCTATTTCTTTTAACGCCCGTTCGATCTTCTCCGGAGCGGCGATAAAATGTTTTGCCGGATAGATCGCGGTCATCTCCAGCGGATTTATGATATTGCCGGATAGCGGGTCGAATTCCGAGATCTTTTCCACGGTATCCCCGAATAATTCTACCCGTATCGCAGTTTCTTTATAGGCGGGGAATATCTCGACTACGTCTCCCCTTACTCTTATCTTGCCGCGGATGAATTCATAATCATTGCGCTCATACTGGATGGCGATAAGCCTGGCTATCAGCTCATCCCGGGAAATCACCTGGCTTTTCTCAATGAATACCAGCATGTTTTCGTAATCTTCAGGAGAACCCAGGTTGTAGATGCAGGATACCGAGGCGACGATGAGCACGTCGTTGCGCGACATTAGCGAACTGGTGGCGGAAAGCCTTAAGCGGTCAAGCCGGTCGTTTATCGACGAATCTTTTTCAATATAAGTGTCGGTCGATGGTATGTAGGCTTCAGGCTGGTAGTAATCGTAGTAGCTGACGAAATATTCTACGGCGTTATGCGGGAAGAATTCCTTGAATTCCGAATAGAGCTGCGCGGCGAGTGTTTTGTTATGCGAGATCACCAGGGTCGGCAGGTTCAGCTGGGCGATGACATTAGCCAGGGTAAAGGTCTTTCCTGAGCCGGTAACGCCTAAAAGCGTCTGGTAATTATTCCCCCCGGCGATCGAATTTACCAGTTCTTTTATCGCCTTGGGCTGGTCGCCTTCAGGCTTGAACTTGGAGACGAGCTTAAAACCCGGCAATTACAATACCTCTAAGCTTATATCCACTGAATTGAACGAGTGGGTCAAATCGCCGATGGATATTATATCCACGCCGGTGGCAGCCAGGGCTTTAACGTTGTCGATCTCTACCCCGCCGGAAGTTTCCAGCTTGGTCGGCGGATGATGGCTGGTGAAAGGCGTGTTATTGCGGATATCGACCGCTTCTTTGATATCGGCCAGTTCCATATTATCCAGCATGATCACGTCCGGCTTGAATTTCAAGGCGTGCTTGAATTCCTGCAGGTTCTGCACTTCGATCTCGATCTTATAACCTTTGGGCACGCTGGGAAGTTTGTTATATCCGTCCATGACCTGAAGATGGTTGTCTTTGATCAGGATCATTTCGTCCAGGGCCATGCGGTGGTTAAAACCGCCGCCTATCCTTACCGCGTATTTCTGGATCTCGCGCAACCCCGGCATTGTTTTGCGGGTGTCGGTTATTTTTACTTTATGCGGTTTTACCTTTTCCACGTATTCCCGGGTTTTAGTGGCTACCCCGCAGAGCATGCTGAGCATGTTCAGGCAGACGCGTTCAGCGCTTAAGATGCTGTGGGCTTTGCCTTCGACCTTGATCATGGTCTTGCCTTTTTTGATCAACTGCCCTTCTTTTACTTGAGCGGTGAATTTAGTGTCTTTATCCACCACCTTGAATACCCGCTCCGCCACTTCCAGGCCGCAGACCACGCAGTCATCTTTAGCCAAAAGTACCGCTTTGATCTTTTTGTTCTGCGGGATGGTCAGCTGGGTGGTGATATCGCCTTTGCCTATATCTTCAAAAAGAGCTTGTCTTACCAGAATGTCTAATTTGTGCGGGTCCAGGCGCGGCTCATCATGCGAAAGAAAATACTTATTGGAGTCCATTTTTTACCCCCTGTAGTTTTTTGAGCGTCTCGGTCAGCTCAGCCAGTTTTTCTTTTTCCTTGGCTACGACTTCCGCGGGCGCGCGTTTCAGGAAGTCAGGGTTGGCCAGCGTTTTCTCCTTAGCATTTATCGCGTTCTCGGTATTCTTGATCTTACCTTCTATCTTAGCCTGTTCTTTCTCTATGTCAACTATACCTTCAAGAGGTATAGAGATATGGATGTCGCCGGCAACAGCGGTTATGGCGGATTTTATGGGCGCGTATTTATCGTTTATCTGCAGATCGGATAGCTTAGAAAGGCTTTTGATAAAACCGGACATGGCGTTGAGCATCTGGCTGTCGGCCTTGCCGCAGGCGGCGATTACTTTGATCTCCGAGGTTAGCGGTATCTCTACGTCGGCGCGCATGTTGCGGATAGCGGTGATCACCGCGAAGGCTTTTTCCATCTTCTTCTCGGTTTTCTTGTCGATTATATCTTCCTGGATATGCGGTAAAGGCTGGAGCATGATCGACCCGGCGTCAGGCGCTATTTTTTGCCAGATCTCTTCGGTGATGAACGGCATGAACGGATGCATGGCCCGCAGGAATTTTTCCAGGATCTTGAACATAACCAGCTGGTTGTGGGGGTCTTTTATCTCCGCTTTGATCAGCTCCAGGTACCAGTCGCAGAATTCATGCCAGAAAAAACGGTACAAACGGTTGGCTGCCTCGTTAAAGCGGAAGGCATCCAGGTCTTTGTTCAGGTCCTTTAAAGTTGTATAAAAACGGCTTAGGATCCAGCGGTTTACCGGGCTGAGGTTCTCTTTTTTGAAGAATACGCACAGGTCCGCCTTGGTATGCGTTGGGTCAAGGTTCATCATCACGAACCTTGAAGCGTTCCAGATCTTATTGGCGAAATTCCGGCCTTGCTCGAACCGTTCTTTTGACAGGTATACGTCCTGGCCCTGGCTGGTAATGGAGATCAGGCTGAAGCGCAAGGCGTCAGTCCCGTAATCCTTGATTATTTCCAGCGGATCGATCACATTGCCTAAAGACTTGGACATCTTTTTGCCCTCGATGTCCCGGACCGTTCCGTGGATATAAACGTCTTTGAACGGGATATCGCCCATGAATTCGAATCCGGCCATGATCATCCTGGCTACCCAGAAAAAGATTATTTCCGGGGCAGTGACCAGCACCGCTGTGGGGTAAAAATATTTTAAGTCTTGTTCCGGGACAGTCCCTTTAGGTCCCAACCCTTCTTTATTGAACGGCCAGCCGAATGTGGCGAACGGCCATAACCATGAGGAGAACCAGGTATCTAACACGTCTTCATCCTGGTAAACATCGGTTGAGCCGCAGGTTTGGCACTTGTCGGGTTTTATTTTTGAGACGGTTACCGCCTGGCATTTTTTGCAATAATAAACCGGTATCCGGTGGCCCCACCATATCTGCCGGGAGATGCACCAGTCCTGGATATTCTCCATCCAGTTCAAATACACCTTGGTCCAGCGTTTGGGGTGGAATTTGATCTTGCCCTGTTTTACCGCTTTAAGCGCGGGTTCAGCCAGAGGCTGCATTTTAACGAACCACTGTTTGGACAAGTACGGCTCAATTATGGTGTGGCAGCGGTAACAGTGTCCGGCGGATAATTGGTGCGGCTCGATCTTTTCCAGCAGGCCTTTTTCTTTAAGGTCCTCTATTATCACTTCCCTGGCCTCAAAACGGTCCATATCCTTATAATCGCCGGCGTTCCCGTTCATCCGGGCGTCAGGATACATCACGTTGATGAATTCCAGGTTGTGCTTTTTGCCCATGGCATAGTCATTCGGGTCATGCGCCGGAGTTACTTTGACCGCGCCGGTGCCGAATTTTTTGTCTACCATAGGATCTGCGATGATCTTTATCTCCCGGTTGGCCAGCGGCAGGACCAGGGATTTGCCGATAAGCTTCTTATAACGGCTGTCTTTAGGGTTTACCGCGACCGCAGTGTCTCCGAGCATGGTTTCCGGCCGGGTAGTGGCAACGGTAATGAATTTATCGGGGGTGTCTTTTAAGGGGTATTTCAGGTAATACAGGTTCGCCTGCAGGTCATGATGCGGCGCTTCTTCGTCAGCCAGGGCGGTCTGGCAGCGCGGGCACCAATTGATTATGCGGTTGCCTTGATAGATCAGCCCTTTTTCGTATAACCGCACAAAGACCTCGGCTACGGAATCCGAGTAAGGTTCATCCATGGTAAAGCGCGTGCGCTGCCAATCGCAGGAAGCCCCGAGTTTCTTCAACTGGCGGATAATGGTCGAGCCGTATTGTTCGCGCCAGGCCCAGACCCGCTCAATGAATTTCTCCCGGCCAAGATCCTGGCGTTTCAATCCTTCTTTGGCAATGGACTTTTCCACCACGTTCTGCGTGGCTATGCCCGCATGGTCTGTCCCTGGCATCCACAGGGCTTCTTCACCCTTCATCCTGTGGTAACGGATAAGGATGTCCTGGATGGTATCGTTCAGGGCGTGGCCCATGTGCAGGATACCGGTGACGTTCGGCGGAGGTATTACGATACAAAATGGTTTCTTGGCAGGATCAGCTTTAGCGGAGAAATAGTTGTTTTCTTCCCACGTTTTATACCACTTGTCCTCTACTTCGATGTGGCTGTAGCATTTTGCGAGTTCGGTCATGATGGATTTATTTAGAAACGTTGTCCTTAAGCAGTTTATATTCGATAGAATCGGATAATGCCTGCCAGGAAGCCTCGATTATGTTTTCCGACACGCCTACCGTGTTCCAGGAATCTTTCTCGTCCTGGGACTGGATAAGCACGCGCACGCTGGCCGCGGTCCCAGCTTTTTCTTCCAGAACCCTGACCTTGAAGTCAGACAGATGCATCTCGGAAAGCTTGGGGTAGAATTCCTTTAACGCTTTACGCAGGGCGTTGTCCAGGGCGTTGACCGGGCCGTCGCCTTCAGCGGCGGTATGCTCGAGTTTGCCTTTTACCCGGATCTTGACGATCGCCTCGGTAGTTACCTTCTTATCCGATTCTTTGTTTACCACTACCCGGAAATTCTCCAGTTTAAAGAATTCCATTACTTTGCTCAGGGATTTCTTCAATAACAGCTCGAACGAGCCTTCAGCCGCCTCGAAATGATAACCTTTAAGCTCAAGCGATTGCAGGAGCTCATGCAGTTTTTTGATCTTCGGGTCGTCCTTGGTCAGATCCAGGTTGGATTCCTTGGCCATCAGGATAATGCTGCTTTTGCCGCCTAATTCCGAGACCAGTATGCGGCGTTTATTCCCCACGGTTTCCGGGGCGATGTGCTCATAGGACGTGGTTTCTTTCATTACCGCGTTGATATGCACTCCGCCTTTATGGGCGAACGCGGAATCCCCGACATACGGTTGAAAGCTCATATGCTTCATATTGCTCATTTCGCTGACGAAATAGGATAGCTCAGTGAGCTTATTCAACTTATCCGCGGGGATGGTTTTGATCCCCATCTTCAGAGAAAGATTGGCGATTATCGGGATAAGGTCGGCGTTCCCGCAGCGCTCGCCGTATCCGTTGACCGTGCCCTGGACCATATCGCATCCTGAACGGACCGCGGACAGGGAATTCGCGGTAGCTACCCCGGAATCATTATGGCAATGGATACCGATCGGCGCCTTTAATCTTGGTTTGATCTCAGAGATGATTTTATGTATTTCATCGGGGAGCGTCCCTCCGTTAGTATCGCATAATACCAGGAAGCTCGCTCCGGCGTGCTGGGCTGACAAAAGGCATTTTAAAGCGTAATCCGGGTTATTCTTGTATCCGTCGAAGAAATGTTCCGCGTCGTAAAACACGACCAGGCTTTTTTTAACCAGGAAAGCCACGCTGTCTGAGATCATCTTGAGATTTTCTTCAGGCGTGGTCTTAAGGACGTTTTTTACGTGCAATAACCATGTTTTGCCGAAAATAGTGGCGTATTTTACCCGGGATCTCAGGATATCTTTAAGGTTTTTATCCTGGTTTGCTTTTATATGCGCCCTTCGGGTAGAGCCGAAGGCGACGATCTTACTTGTTTTTAAAGGCTTATCGGCCATCCTCTGAAAGAAGAGCATATCCTTGGGATTCGATCCCGGCCAGCCGCCTTCGATATAATCGATCCCTGTGGCATCCAGCTTCTCGGCTATGCGGATCTTATCGTTCAGGGAATAAGTTATCCCTTCACCTTGAGAACCGTCACGTAAGGTCGTGTCAAAGATCTTGATCTTGCGCATATGGCGCCTCCGTTTTATCCTAATCCGAATTTAGCGTGGATCGATTTAACCGCGGTTTCCGCGAATTTTTTCTGGATGATGCAGGAAATGCTGATGTCCGAGGTTGAGATCATCTCGATATTGATCTTGTTCTCGGCAAGAGTGCCGAACATCTTCGCCGCTACCCCGGGATTGGATTTCATCCCGATGCCGACTATGGCGACCCGGGCGATATCCTCATCTTTTATTACGTCGCCTGCTTCTATCGCTTTGGCGATCTTGTTGGTCAGTTTTATGGCTTTTGCCAGATTAGCCTTTGGGATGGTGAACGATATGTCGGTCTTGCGCGTGTGGCTGACGTTCTGCACGATCATATCCACGCTTACTCCGCCGTCGGAGAGCTCGTTGAATATCTTGGCGGCCACGCCGGGTTTGTCCGGGACATCGCAGATGGTCAGCTTTGCCTCGTTCTTGTTCAATGTCACTCCGGTAATAAGCGCCTCTTCCATTTTGTTGACCTCCTTAATGATCATTGTTCCGGGTTTATTCGAAAATGACGAACGCACGTGCAAGGGCACGTTGAATTTCTTGGCTACCTCGATGGAACGCGGCTGCATGACCTGCGCGCCCAGGGACGCCATCTCCAGCATTTCGTCGAATGTTATCGATTTTATCTTTTTAGCTTTCGGTTCTATGCGCGGATCGGTCGTATATATCCCTTCGACATCGGTGTATATCTCGCATTCCGAAGCCTTCAGCTCTTTGGCCAGGGCTACGGCGGTAAGGTCCGAGCCTCCGCGGCCCAGGGTGGTTATATCATGGTCCAGGGTCACGCCCTGGAATCCGGCTACGATAACTATCCTGCCTTTTTTTAATTCCGCCTGTATCTTATCGGCGTTGATCTTGATGATCCGGGCTTTAGAATGATTGGCGTCGGTGATTATCCCTACTTGCGCCCCGGTGAAGGATATCGCCTCATATCCTAATTTATGTATGGCCATGGCTAAAAGCGCCACGGATATCTGCTCGCCGGTGGATAAAAGCATGTCCATTTCCCGTTCCGAAGGGTCGTTGTTGATCTTTGCCGCCAACTCGATCAACTCGTCGGTAGTGTCTCCCAGGGCTGAGACCACTACTACCAGGTCTTTGTTCCTTTTTTTATAGCTTACCACCCGTTGGGCCACTTTTTGGATCCGTTCGACGTTCGCCACAGACGATCCGCCGAATTTTTGCACTATTAACTTTCCCATTTTCATTTGCTCCATTTCATTTTTCTGATATAGGCGATGCCTACCCTGTATTTTTCCATATTCGGGATCTTATTGCAGTAGGCTACTTTTCCCGAGACCAATCCCGCTTCTTTGAAAGTAGTGAAGGGGAATTTTATGTGCAGCCTGATCACGACTTTCTCCAGCTTTTTATCACAAAAAAAGGATATACCCGCCATGTTTATGTCGTTTATCAGGTATTCCTGCTCGCCGGCGACAGACCCGGGCTCGACGATCTTGCAGGTGATCATTTTATCGTTCGGGACTTTGATCCTGGCCCATCTCCTGCGCTTATGCATGTCTTTGGAGCTTCTTTTATAAATAGCGTAGGCTTCGACGAGCAAAAGAAGCGATAAAATGACCAGTAAACTGTAGAGGATGATATATAACTTTGTCATCATGTCCGGCTCCTCGCGGTAAAGGTTATTAAAGTGTAGCGGACTTAATGAAGCAATCCATCAATTCATGGCCTTTTTCCAGAAAAAGGTCGGATTTCTCCGCTTCTTTCTCGGAATAATTCAAGAATCCCCGGCCGGTGATCCCATGGCCGAAGATCCCGAAGAATATCGGGTCCGCGGTGTGGGTCTTCAGCGATACGGGCGTAGCGTGGTCCGGCAATACCGCTACCCGGAAATTCTTTTTATGTTTCAAGGCTTTTAAAATAGTCCCGGCGACAAGCTGGTCGAAGCGCTCGATCGCGGTGATCTTTTCTTTCAGGTCGCCGTTATGCCCGGCTTCATCCGGCGCCTCCACATGAACAAAAACGAAATCTTTGGTTTCCAGGGATTTAAGCGCGGCTCTGGCTTTACCCTCGTAATCCGTATCGTAATAACCTGTGGCGCCGGGGACGTTGATCACGTCCAGTCCGATTATCTTGCCCAGCCCTTTGATCAGGTCCACAGCCGATATTACGCTTCCGGTAACCCCGTATTTCTCGGCGAATTTAGGCATGTTCGGCTTTTTGCCCTGGCCCCAAAACCAGATCATGTTGCCGGGATTTTCTTTAAGGTCGATCCTTACCTGGTTTATCTCATGATTCGCCAGGATCTCTTGCGAGCGGACCATCATATCGGTCAGGATCTGGCTGTTTTTTCCTTTGGGCAGGTTCTTGCTGATGCTCTTGCCGGGAATATCATTCGGGGCGACGCATTTTATCTGGTCGAGCGCGTCTAATGCCCCGTTTTTTGCCAGCATCAGGTGGCGGTAGCTTATCCCGGGATAAAAGCGGAAATTCCCTTTTCCTAATTTTTCGTCTACTGCTTTGATCAGGATCGCCGCTTCCTTTGAGCTTATATGCCCGGCGCTGTAATCGACCATTATGTCCGCGGTGGCGGTGATCAGGTTGCAGCGGAACGCCACGTCGCCTTCTTCCAGCTCGATCCCCAGGTTCGCCGCTTCTAACGGGCCTCTGCCGCAATAAAATTCCTTAGGGTTATAACCCAGGATCGACATGTTCGCCACGTCCGAAGCCGGGGTCATCTTTTCCGGGATCGTCTTTATCCTGCCCAGCCTGCCGTGCATGGCGATAAAATCCAGGTTCGGGGTGCGCGCCGCTTCAATAGGCGTGCGGTCTCCTAATTCCGGGATCGGATAATCCGCCATTCCGTCAGCCACCAGCACAATGTATTTCATAATTTACGCCTTTGCCAGATGTTTGATCAAAACCCGCGTCAGGTCTTTTTTATTATTGATCTGTTTTGAGACGAATTCATGGTTGACGATATAAGCCCGGTATTTATCCGCGATCACCGTGTTGGCTATGACTATATCCAGATGCGCCTGTTTCTGCAGGATCCTGGCTTTTTTTAACAAAGCCGTTTTACCGGCTTGCGGCTGGAACTTAAAGCCTATTGCCAGTATCAACGGATCTATCTTTTTTATCTTTTGGATAAGCTTAGGCGTCTTTACCAGTTTCAGGCAAAGACCGTTCATTGCCGAGCTTAGCTTGGTGTTGAATGCCTTTTTTAGACGGTAATCCGATACCGCCGCCGAATGTATTATAACATCGTATTCGCCTGAAGAAAGCTCGGTAGCCATCATCTTTTCGAGTTCTTCAAAGAATCGAAAGCGGATCAGTCTTATTCTTTTCGGTAAAGAGCAGTCAGTCCCCGGGCCTAATAGCAAGGTTACCCTGGCGCCTGAACGGTTTAAATCCTTGGCCAGCAATATTCCGGTTGTCCCTGTGGCGGTATTGGATATAACCCGGACTTTATCTATCGCCGCCCATGTCGGGCCGGCTGTTATCAATATTTTTTTGTTTTTGAAGATCATTAATAACCGATCGCTTTTAATATAGCCTCAAGCCTTGGTTTTACGATCTTGGGGGTTTTTATGGTCTTTATCGCCCTGTCCGGGTCTTTTAAGCCATGGCCGGTAAGGACGCATACGATCTTGACTGCGGATTTTTGCTTGCCGTATTTTTTAAAGTAACCTTTTTTTGCCAGTTTCAGCAGCCCGGCGACCGAAGCCGCGGAAGCCGGTTCGGCAAAGACCCCGTCTTTATCCGCCAGTAATTTATACGCCTCGAGTATCTGTTTATCGGAAACCATATCGATCAGGCCTTTTGATTCATCCCTGGCCTGCTCGGCCAGCTTCCAGCTTGCCGGGTTGCCGATTCGGATGGCAGTGGCGATGGTCTCAGGCTTCTTTATGGGTTTTTCTCTGACGATCGGAGCCGCGCCTTCCGCCTGGAAGCCCAGCATTCTGGGAAGGGTTTTTATCTTCCCGGCGGCCTTGTATTCTTTATAACCTTTCCAGTAAGCGGTGATATTCCCGGCGTTGCCTACAGGTATCACGTGGAAATCCGGAGGCGTTTCCAGGGAATCGCAGATCTCGAAACTTCCGGTTTTCTGTCCTTCAATTCGGAAAGGGTTTATAGAGTTTACCAGGGTTATCGGGTATTTTTGGGTGATGGTTTTGACCATTTCCAGGGCGTCGTCGAAATTGCCGTCTATGGCTATGACCGTCGCACCGTGGATCAGGGCCTGGCTTAGCTTGCCCAGGGCAATGTGCCCGCCGGGGATCAGGACGATGCATTTCAAGCCTGCCCTGGCTGAATACGCTGCCGCGGAAGCCGAGGTATTGCCGGTCGAGGCGCACATAACCGCTTTTGCCCCGTCTTCGCAGGCTTTGGATATGGCCATGGTCATGCCGCGGTCTTTGAACGAGCCTGTGGGGTTAAGTCCCTCGTACTTCAAATATACCTGGAAATTCCCGCCCAAAGCCTTGCTTAAATACGGCGACAGGATCAGCGGGGTATTCCCTTCGTTCAGGGTGATTACCGGGGTTTTTGCGCTTACCGGAAGGTACTTCCGGTATTTGTCGATAATGCCTTTGTAGAGCATGTTATACGTCCTCTATCCTGATGGCTATGGATTCTTCCTGGATCAGGTTCAATTTATCGATTATTCCCAGCGCGGTGCGCAGGTTCTTCTCTTTTGCTTCATGGATGATCATCACGATCGGCACTGAATGGGCTTTTCGCCTTTCTTTCTGGGTCACCGAGGCTATGCTTATCCCGAATTTCGCCAGGACCCCGGATATCTGGGCCAGGACCCCGGGTTTATCCAGGGCCATAAAACGGATGTAATAACGGCTTTCGAACTCATCGATCTTGCGAAGTTTATTGATCGCTTTATCTTCGATTATGTTCAAAGTCGGCCTGAACATACCGGCTTTGATATCCTGGGTAAGGTCTACCAGGTCGGATACCACGGCTGATGCCGCGGATAATTGCCCTGCGCCCGGGCCGTAAAAAAGCAGTTCTCCGGCAAGGTCGGATGAAACGTGTATGGCGTTAAAAACGCCGTTGACTGAAGCCAAAAGATGCGTATCCGGTACTAATGTCGGATGCACGCGCACTTCCAGGCTGTCTACTTCGCGCTTGGCGATCGCCAGGAGTTTTATGGTAAAACCCAGCTCTTTGGCGTAGTTTATATCCGCTAGGGAAACTCGGGATATCCCTTCGATGAAAATATCGTTCAGGCTTACCATTTTGCCGAAGCAAAGATAAGTCAGGAGAATCAATTTATGCGCTGAGTCGATCCCTTCTATATCCAGGGTAGGGTCTTTTTCGGCGAATCCTTTTGCCTTGGCTTGCCGTAAAGCGTCGGCGAAGGTGCAATTTTCCTGAGTCATACTGCTCAAAATGTAGTTAGATGTGCCGTTGACGATCCCGAAAACGCTGTTGAACTTATTGGCGACCAGGCCTTCCCGCAGTGATTTTATGATCGGGATGCCGCCTCCCACCGACGCCTCGAAGTATATGCTTTTTGAGCTTTCTCTGGCCAGGGTGAAAAGCTCTTTGCCGTCCTGGGAAAGCAGGGCTTTGTTGGCGGTAACGATATTTTTGCCTTTTTTGATCGCCTCGGTGATGAAGTCTTTGGCCGGATGGATCCCCCCAATCAGCTCTACGACTATATCGATCTGCGGGTCATTCAGGATATCTTTCGGGTCAGTGGTCAAAAGGGATTTGTCCACGTTGACGTTGCGTTTAGAAACGATGTCCTTATCACAGATCTTCTTGATATTGATCTCCGAGCCGATCTTGTCGCTGAGGATCTTTTTGCGTTCCCTTAGGATCTTGACAACCCCGGCCCCTACGGTCCCGAAACCGATTATCCCGATATTGACTTTTTTCATGGCGCGCCCTTTTTTAACTTTTTTTGGGTTTTTCCGTGCTTATCGCCCAGTTCACGAACTGTTGTATCGCGGTCCTTTGCTCGATGCTCAGATTGGTGAACTCGATCCGTGTGACATATGTGTCAGTCTGCCCGAACAAGCGTGAATCGATGACCCTGCCGTTTATTTCTATCGCGTGGAACGGGTCTGTGGGCAGTTTGAAAGACAAAACGATATTCCCGTTGACCGGGAATTCGACTTTCGTGTTTATACATACCCCTTTTTCGCTGATGTCTTTTACGAAGCTGATATCCCAGCGGTTCTCGGTATTAAGCGCGTATTGATATTTGATGCTCAGGCTTTTTTTTACGCGTATCGCGCTGCGTTTTTCATCTGCCATATTATCCTCCTGAACACTTTGGTGATTGGGTTCCGCGCAACTAATAGATGACCGGGTTTTCGTATTACTATAAAAAAATCGGGGCGGACAGACTTGAACTGTCGACCTCTTGTACCCCATACAAGCGCTCTAGCCAAACTGAGCCACGCCCCGTTACAGACACCTTGTTGAACACAAATGCTTCTCAGTAGTCTGTAACGGGGCACGCCCATTACAGATTACTAATCCAATATTATTCTTCTTTTTTCTCCCTGGTCATCAGGTCTTTTACCGCTTTGACCGCGGGTTTGTTCTTATAAAGCACCAGATATACCTGTTCGGTGATCGGCATATCCACTTTGAATTTTTTGCTTAAGAGATACGCGGATTTCGCCGTGGGCACTCCCTCGGCCACCATCTGCATATGGGTTCTTATCTGTTTGAGCGTTTTGCCTTTGCCGATATTCTCGCCGACAAAACGGTTCCTGCTGTAGGAGCTTATGCAGGTGGTTACCAGGTCGCCCAGCCCGCTCACCCCGCTGAATGTTTTGACCATCGCTCCCATTTTATGCCCCAGCCGGGAAATTTCCGCCAGGCCCCGGGATAAAAGCGCGGCTTTGGTATTAGCCCCGAATTCCAGGCCGTCGGATATGCCGCAGGCAATGGCGATCACGTTTTTCAGGCTCCCGCCGAGCTCCACGCCGATTATGTCGTCGGTGGTATATATCCGGAAATTTTCGGTCATGAACAGGTCCTGAAGGTATCCGGCGGTTTTTTTATCTTTGCATGCGATGACCGCGGTAGTAGGTTTGCCGGTCGCTACTTCATGCGCGATCGTCGGCCCGGAAAGCACGCTGACCTTGATTCCGCTTATTTCCTCGTGGATTATCTCGGATATCCGTTTAAGCGAATTTATTTCAATGCCTTTGGTCACGCTGACGTAGTGAGCCTGGCGCGGATAATCCAGCTTCTTTATTTTTTGTAATACGCCGCGGATATATTCCGAAGGAATGGCGAAAATTATTACCTGCGCTTCGCGTATAGCACCTTTCAGGTCGGCAGTGATCTTTACCCGTCTTGGTATTTTTATCCCCGGAAGGAATCTGGTATTGACCCGTTTTTTATCCAGGGATGCGGAATAATCTTCGAAAGCGCCCCAGAGGGTGACATTAAGCCCTTTATTGCTTAACAGTATCGCCAGGGTAGTTCCCCATCCTCCGTCGCCCAATATGGTTATCTTGGCAGTTTTCATTGTTCTTCCAGGCTGTTTATGCCGGAAAAGACCTCAGGCCGGTTCTTTTCCTGGCGGGTGATGAATTTTACGCCGATATCAAAGGTCCCGTTATCTTTATCGTTGACCCGGACGACTTTGCCTACGATCCCGCTTTGATAGATCAAGCTGCTTTTTTCGATCTCTTCGCAGATGATCAATACCGACCGGTCAAAGGAAAGCCACAGGATGTCTTCAATATCCACCTTGTTTTTTAAGTTACACAATAGCCCGGCATTGCTCAGGTTGACTGTATAGCCTTCGAGCAGTTTGTCAAGCGTCTCCGGTTTGCAGACCTTATACGCCAGCGGCGTATTATAATTCAAGCGGATGAATTCCCGCCTTTCAGGGCCTTCATAAAAGTTTTCCATAGGTTATTTTAAGACCAGGTTCGGTTTATTGGTCCGCAGCTTCGCCAGGTCCCAGCTGTAATCGTAAAGGTGCAGGCCTTTGCTCACCGCGATTATCTCTCCGTCTTCTACGCCGATCTCCTCAGCCATGTATTGTTTGACCAACTGCAAACCTCCGCAGTTGGACGGGAATCCGCCCCAGAGGTCCCAGGAACGGAAATATAGAATGAAATGCAGTTTGCCGTAACGGATACGGGTGTCGATAAGGCGCAGGCACGGCGGGTCGTTTAATTGTATATCCGAGGGCATTCCGATCTCCATTACTGCCTGGTTCGTTCCGTGACCGTCTTTTTTGTATAACTTGATCACTTCTTCGATCTGGTTGCAATTAAGCGGGATCTCGCGGACCATATCTTTGCCGTTAATGTTATCGGTTATTCGGACTTTTGGCTCAACCAGCCTTTCCCCGTATGTGTAATCTTCTGTTGCGGTTTTTGCGCCGGTCATAAGATAGCTCAGGTAACCCTGGATATAATCCATATCCGTGGGCGCGGGTATGGACATGCCTTCCGGTATTATCGGGATGATCTGATGCTTGGGATTTTTTACCCGGATCGTGACGAAATCGAATTCCAGGCGTTTCTGTCCGGCGTAGCTTCCCCGGGTTATAGTATAGACATGCCCTTTTTCCAGGATATTGCTTAATGCCTGGAACCAGGCATCGTCAAGGTCGAACGCGTCGATGAATACCGGTTCTAATGAAGTTCTTTCAGCCATTTTCTTCCTTTTTGTAATATTCCGGACTACCGATTATAGATTATTGGTTATTGATTACTATAAGCGGGAGAAGGGAATGCGAACCCGTCTTTCGCTTCGCTCTCTCCTCATAGGGGCTTCTTGCCCCTCTGACGTCCCGCCTATTCGCCGGGACTGTCACCCCGCAGTGTAGCTGAAGTGGGTTATTCATTGAGGGGAAAATTTTTCCCCTCAAACTCCCTTTTGGGGTTCGATTCTTATTAAGCGGGAGAAGGGAATCGAACCCTCATATATAGCTTGGAAGGCTATTGTTCTGCCATTGAACTACTCCCGCGGCAAAATGGTGGGCAGGCAGGGATTCGAACCCCGGAAGCGCAAGCGCAACAGATTTCAAGTGCCCTCGAGTTACCTCAAGGCTTGGACTATCTCATCATCCTACTTTAGGATGGCAGGCGCTTAGTCTCTGCACCTTCCTACATGCTTACTATGTTCGAACATGTAGGCTTGGCTCAGGATTGCCCTTTACAGGGGTTCCCTGAATTCACCTGCTTTTCCACACAACATTACTGTTGTGCGCTGCATTTGTACAGTCTGTCCCTTTTAGCCACTTAGGTACCTGCCCAAATTACAAAATCATCTAACCAATTTTTAAGAGAACAAAGTAACTTTTTATCGTTATATCGAACATGAACAAGTCCGTATTGTAATTTTCGTTTGCTGATATTTGCATTATGTGATCTTATGAATGGTTTCGTAAACTGTTTTAAAGGAACATTGGTAATGCGACTCCAGTAGTTCTTTAACGCGTTTATATCTTGATATTCGTATGCGTATAAGTAAATCCGCAGTCTTATTTCTTTAACACCGCAAATCTCACGCAAAAACCGGAGGAATATTTTAACCATTTCAGGGTTGCTATTCGCAAAATCAACCGTATTCCCAAGAAATGTCCCTTCTGCCCAGTATAACATAATCCCGGCAGTTTTTAAATTTTTATCAGTTTCAGTCAAAGAACGTTTTATTTCGAACTGAGGTTTGGTTCTATTGGCGTTTAAACCTGCAAGAACTCTATTTCTTCTATTAATCTGGCATTTATTCATAAAAGAATAAACTTGCCAGAAAGAAATGCCCAGTTTGTTTGAGATTTCTTTTATCGTCAGGTTTTGTGATTCATACATCTTCCTGACTGTTCCCGGATTCAATCGGGAAATCTCTACACTCATGATAAGTTTAAAGCCGGCTAGAGGAATCGAACCCGCCGACCCTCGTTCGCTTAAGGCTCACTCTCCAAAGGGGCTCTGCCCCTATGGCGTCCCGACTGTGTCGGGACTGTTACCCCGGATACGCGGGGAAAATTCTTTCCCCGCACCCCTTTCGGGTCGTGGAACCGGTATTGTCATTATTTAAAGCCGGCTAGAGGAATCGAACCCGCCGACCCTCGTTCGCTTAAGGCTCACTCTCCAAAGGGGCTCTGCCCCTATGGCGTCCCGACTGCGTCGGGACTGTTACCCCGGATACGCGGGGAAAATTCTTTCCCCGCACCCTTTTCGGGTCGGGGAACCGGTGTTGTCGTTATTTAAAGCCGGCTAGAGGAATCGAACCCCCGACCCGCTGTTTACAAAACAGCCGCTCTACCAACTGAGCTAAGCCGGCAATTTAACTTTTTTTGATCGCTTCGGGCAGCATGTCGATGATGTCCGAGGCGGTCATGCTAATCTGGGTTTTCTTCTTCGCGGCCAGGTCGCCGGCTAAACCATGCAAATGCACGGCGTATTTCGCTGCCTGGAACAGGTCAAGTCCTTGCCCCAGAAAGGCCGCGATTATCCCGGTTAGCACATCCCCGCTTCCCGCTTTGGCCATCCCGGGGTTGCCGGTTTTATTCACGTAAAAATTGTCTTTATTATCTGCGACTATGGTGTTTTTACCCTTTAGCACAATCTCTACATTATACTCATTTGCGAATTCTTTGGCAACTTTTTTTCTGTTTTTTTGTATAACGGGTACCGGCAGTCCGGTAAGCCTGGACATCTCTCCGGGATGTGGGGTTAGAATGATATTACCCCGGAATTGTTTACGCTGTTTTCCCAGGCTGTTCAGGCCATCTGCGTCGATCACCATAGGTTTGTCTATCCCGGATATGACCCGGCGGATCAATGCCCGTGTTGTTTTATTCTGAGAAAGACCGGGACCGACAGCTATTATATCCGCTTTGCGGGAGAATTCTTTTATCTTGCGAAAAGCCGCGGCGTTTAATGATCCTTCTTTAGTTTCCGGCAGAGGCAGTGTCATTATTTCCGGAGGCTTTATTTTTATAAGCGGCTTATTTAAACTTACGGGTATCCCTAAAGTAACCAGGCCTGCCCCACTGCGCAGTGCGGCTTTAGCGCAGAGGACCGCTGCCCCGGAAAGCCCGGCTGAACCGGCCAGTATGAAGACATGGCCGAAGTCCCCTTTGTGGGAATCAGCTTTTCTTCGTAATAACCGCGTTGGCAACCGCATAATTTTTTACATGAGAAATGGAAATCAGGACATCCATCCCTTTATTCGCGTTCTTATTGTTCAAGAGCTGGCAGTATGGCTTGCCGTTTTTGTCGTTTAATACCTGGATGTCCTTGAGGCCGAGTTTCATATCCCCCATGGCCTTGAACACCGCTTCTTTGGCCGCGAACCTTCCGGCCAGGTGCTGGTAAAAACTGGCGCGGCTTTGCGCGTTTTTCAATTCGGTGTCGGTGAATACCCGCTTTAAGAAAGTCTCTCCCCACTTTTCGATAGCCTTGCGCAGCCTGCCCACCTCGGTTATATCTACGCCTGTACCGATTATCATATCAGCGCCTTCATTTCTTTGACCGCTTTTTCGAGCCCGACAATGACCGAGCGGCAGATTATGGAGTAACCTATGTTCAGTTCTTCGATCTGTTTTATCGCGGCTACGCTTTTGACGTTGCGGTAATCGAGGCCATGCCCGGCGGCGACCGACAAACCTTTTTTGTGGCCGTACTTGGCGGCGTTTTTTATTTGCTCCAGTTGTTTTTTTAGCTGTATCTTATCCGCGGCATTTGCATACCTGCCGGTATGCAACTCTACGCGTTTTACTCCGGTTTTCAGCGCCGCGTCTATCTGTTTTCTGTCCGGGTCGATAAAAAGGCTTACCTCTATGCCGGCCGCGTGAAGTTTTTTTACAACGGAGGTTATCCTGCTCAGGTGCGAGTTAACTTCCAGCCCGCCTTCCGTGGTCAATTCCTGCCGTTTTTCCGGGACCAGGGTCGCCTGATCGGGTTTGATGCCGCAGGCGAAATCCACGATCGCGGCATTAATGGACATTTCCAGATTCAGCCTTTTTCTCAGGGCGTGTTTTATGAAATAAACGTCTTTATCCTGTATATGTCTGCGGTCTTCCCGCAAATGCACGACTATGCTGTCCGCGCCCGCTTTTTCGCACAAGAGCGCGGCGAATACCGGCAAAGGCTCTATTCCCCGGCGGGCCTGCCGTAAGGTAGCGATATGGTCTATATTAACTCCTAATAAGGGCATCGTTTAATAATTAAAGTGGTTGATCTCGGCTTGCACGTAGAACCACAGCAGTATTGCCAGTCCCAGCGCGATCAATTTCAACCATGGATGGTAGGTGAACCAGTGTTTTATCCGGTAAGATAAAGGTGTCTTTTGTTTTTTCATCATTTGCGGCCTTTAAGCTTCAATAAGTCTTTTATTTTTAAGAATATCTCGTCTTTGCCCAGGTCGCGGTATAAACGCGACTGATGGACCAGCGACATATCATGCCTTTCTTCGGATATGACTATGATCACCGCGTCGGTCTCTTCGCTCAATCCCAGAGCCGCCCGGTGGCGCGTGCCGAACATCCTGTTAAGCTCCTGGTTCGTGGCCAGCGGCAATATGCATCCGCAGGAGGCGATGCGGTCGTTCTTTATGACTATCCCGCCGTCGTGCAGCAGGCTGTTCGGGGTAAAAATGGTTTCGATCATCTCGGAGGAAACCTTGGAATCGGTGATAACGCCGGTTTCGATGTAGCTGGCCAAAGGATCTTTGTTCTCAATGACGATCAAAGCTCCGATCTTATTGCGGCAAAGATTATCCGCGGCTTTAGCGATCTCGCGCAGGATGCTGTCCAGTTCTTCTTCTCTCAGCGCAGCGCCGAAAAGATGGCGCCGGCCTAACCGGGCCAGCCCCTGCCTTATCTCCGGGTGGAAGATAATCAGGATAGCGATAACAGATATGCCGAACAATTTGGTCAACAGCCATCCCAGTATTTCAAAACCCATTTTTTGGGAAAGGAAGAAAGCCAGGAATATTATGATTATTCCGCGAAGGACCTGGATGGCGCGTGTCCCCTCGAAAAAAAGCAGGACATGATAAATGATCGTCCAGAGAAGTATTATCTCAAAGAGCGGCTTCCAGTCCATGATCAGGAATTTTATCAGGTTTTCCAGCATTGTAAGTTTATTTTAATATCGCTTGGGTTAATTTTAACGCTTGAGCTGTTTCCTTCACGTCGTGAACCCGGACTATGTCGGCGCCGTTGGCCGCCGCCAGTACGCAGGATGTTATTGTGCCGATCATCCTTTTTTCCACGGGCAGGTCCAGGATCTTGCCGATGAAGGCCTTGCGCGATGTCCCGACCAATATGGGTTTGCCCAGGGATTTGAATTCAGCCAGCCTTTTAAGTATCTCCAGGTTGTGCTCCGTTGTTTTTCCGAAACCTATTCCCGGGTCGACAATGATCTTGTCCGGGTTTATTCCGGACTGCAGGGCCTGTTCGATCGAATGGCTGAGAAAACCGAGTATCTCATCTATTAACGCCCTGTACGCCGGATTTTTTTGCATTGTCCTGGGCGTGCCTTTCATATGCATGATCACGCAGGCCGCGTTATAACGCGATATGACCGCAGCCATCTTGGGATTGCGTAAACCGGTTATATCGTTTACCATGACCGCGCCGTTATCCAGGGCGGCCTGGGCGACTTCGGGTTTGCAGGTATCGATCGATATAGGCGTTTTTATTCTTTTAGATATAAGTTTTATTAACGGGATAGTCCGCGATATTTCTTCTTTTAGGGATACCGGTTTTGCCTGCGGCCGGCTTGATTCCCCTCCGATATCCAGGATATCCGCTCCATCCCTTACTTGTTTTACCGCGTATTCGACCAGATAATCCAGCCGTTGATTTTCCCATTTTACGATCGGGTTGCGGTAAAGCCCGTCGCCGCTGAAAGAATCCGGTGTGGCATTAACGATGCCCATTATGCGCGCGGATCTTCCGGGTTCTATGCGGTATTTGCCGAGTTTAAGCGGGAATGCTTCCCGGGAATAATTCGCCAGCACCCGGCTTATATCTTCGGAAAGTTTTTTCAGCGAGAACGGTTGTTTTTTAAGTTTTTCGATCAGGCAGTTGTATTGAGCCAGGGTGGCGATCAATAAACAGTCTGTTTTTTTATTCCGGGCGGTCAAAGCCTCTTTGGGCAGCGCGCATTCCCCGCCTATTGAAAGCAGTTCCTGTTTCAAGATGTTGGCGGCTACGCCGGGCAGTGAATTTATCCTGATGAGATAATTAATGCCTTTTGGAAGCATTATCCGTATGCCATACGGGTCGACCTTGAGTTCGCGCATTATCGCGGTCAGGTCTTCGCTGCCGTAGATCTTAAGTACTTTGATAGTGTTATTGTTGAATACTGTCATTTCTCTCGATGCCCAGCAGTTTCTTTACTGCCTCCCCGTCCATCACTTCTTTTTCCAGCAGGGTGTTGGAGAGCAGCCGGAGCTTGTCGATGTTCGCGGTTAATAGTTCAATAGCCTTTCCATAGGCTGAATCCAGTATCTTTTTTATTTCTTCGTCGATCACCCTGGCGGTAACGTCGCTGTAATTTTTTTCTTCGGCCATGTCGCGCCCCAGGAAGATCAAGCCTTCCCGTTTGCCCAGAGTAAGGTTGCCGAGTTTATCGGACATGCCGAACTGGCAGACCATCTTTCTGGCCAGGTTTGTGGCGGTTTCCAGGTCGTTCTGCGCGCCGGTGGTCACGTCTTTGATGGTTATCTCTTCCGCTGCCCTGCCTCCCAGCATCATGGTTATCTCAGCGTAAAGTTCTTGTTTTGTCCAGTAATGCCGGTCTTCGATCGGCGGGGTGAAAGTATAACCGCCGGCCAATCCCCGGGGGATGATGGATACCTTCTTAAGCGGGTTGACTTCCGGCAAAAGCAATGAAAGCAGCGAATGCCCGGATTCATGCAGGGCAGTGATCTCTTTTTCTCTTTTGGACATGATCCTGTTTTTCTTCTCCGGGCCCATCAGCACCCGTTCTACGGATTTTTCGAAATCCGGCATCCCGATCGATTCTTTATTTCCCCGGGCAGCCAGCAGCGCAGCCTCATTGCAGAGATTAGCCAGGTCGGCTCCGGAAAATCCCGGTGTCTGGCTGGCCAGCGATTTCATATCCACATTGGTATCGAGTTTAAGCTTGCGGGTATGGACCTTGAGTATTGCTTCCCGTCCGATTATATCCGGAAGATTTACGACTATGTTGCGGTCGAACCTTCCCGGGCGCAAGAGCGCCGGGTCAAGGGTATCCGGCCGGTTGGTGGCGGCGATCAGTATAAGCCCATAGGTAGTGTCAAATCCGTCCATTTCGACCAACAGTGCGTTCAGGGTCTGTTCCCTTTCATCATGCCCGCCGCCGATGCCGGAAAAACGCAAACGCCCGACAGCGTCTATCTCGTCGATGAAAATGATGGCGCCTTTTCCGGAGCTTTGGGCGGCCCGCCGGCCCTGTTCAAACAGGTCGCGGACCCTGCTTGCCCCGACACCGACGAACATCTCCACAAAGTCGGAACCGGACAGGCTGAAGAACGGGACGCCGGCTTCGCCGGCCACAGCTTTGGCTATAAGGGTTTTTCCGCATCCCGGAGGCCCGACCAGGAGAACGCCTTTGGGTATTTTGCCGCCTAATTTCTGGAAGCGTTTTGGGTCGCTCAGGAAATCGATCACCTCGGTAAGTTCTTCTTTAGCTTCTTCCACTCCGGCGACGTCTTTAAAGGTCACTTTCTCTTCTTCTTTCCCGGAATGCACCTTTGCCCTTATTTTGCCGAAAGTCATTATCCTGTTGCCGATCTGTTCCCCCCGGGAGGCCATCATCCACCAGAAAAATATTATTAACCCCACTGGTAAGAGCTGCAGCAGAAATGGCAGGAACGACCCCGGTTGCTGGACGTCGAAGTTTTTTACGTTCTGGCGCAGTAGATTGAGCAGTTCCGGGTCGTTTTCCGGGATGTTCACGGTAAATTTAGTATTATCGGCGAGCTCGCCGGTCAATTTCATTTTAGTTTCTTCTTTTACGACAGACTTTATCTTTTGCGGCGAATCTTTCAGTATGGCGTAAAACTCGCTGTATGACAGGTTTTTAGGCGTGGCGGGGTTGTTCACGAAAGATAAAACCAGGATCGCGTAGATCACGGCTATCGTCGTCAACCATCCCCAGGGGAATTTCTTTATTATCTTGCTCTTTTTTAAATTCGATCCGTTTATTTTTTTCATTTTTTCTCCTAAAGCTGAAATTTTATTATATAGGTAAATGCTTTTAAAATCAAGGTTTATTACCCGGGATTTGCGCGGATATTGTGCGGGTTACCGGCGGTAAAAAACGAGGGTATTTGTTTTCTTTTGCACGGAAAAACTACCGGGCAGGTCGACGATCGATCCTGATGGGCGGTTAGCGATCAGGTCCTCCAGCTCTTGGATGTGCTTGAATGTGAGCGTGCGTGTGTCCCCCTTCAGCCGTTGAAAGGCCTGGCGTAATGTCATCCTTCGCAGCGACGGATGCATCCGCCTGAGTTCAGCCAGCTTCAGTTTGCCGCCCGTCGGGAGAAATTTCATTTGCGCGTAGCGGCTGAGAAAGTCGTAATCCTGGCCGATGCTTTCAGCGGTATTGCTTAAGATCGTTTTTATGTTGCGGTTATAGGAGCGCTCCAGCAACGGCAATAATTTATTGCGGATATTGTTCCGGAAATAGATATCCTGGGCATTGGTGCTGTCGATGCGCGGCTTGGCGCCTTTGCGTCTCAGGAAGATTTCGATATCCCGGCGCCGGGTTTCGATGAGCGGCCGGATGACCAGGAAACCGTTTATTTCGCGCTTAGGCAGTATCCCGGACAGCCCGTATAATCCGCTGCCTCTTAAAAGGCGCATCAGCACTGTTTCCGCCTGGTCGTCGAGGTTATGCCCGAGGGCGATCTTGTTGCATTTGCCTTTTTTAGCGGAGCGGAAAAAGAAATCCAGCCGGGCTTGCCTTGCGGCTTCTTCAATAGAGCGGTTTTTAGAAAGTTTTTTGACATCCCTGGCCTCGGCGGTTACCGGCAGCCCCAGCTTGCGGCAGATTTTTTCCACGAATTCCCGGTCGGCAGCGGAGTTTTTGCGCAGCATATGGTCCATGTGCGCCACTTGCAGTTCAAAACCAAATTCTTTGCGCAGGGCGTTAAGGGTATAAAGCAGGGCCAGCGAGTCCGGGCCGCCGGATACCCCGGCGATGATCCTGTCCCCGCGGGTTATTAAATTGTATTTCAGTATCGTTTTTCGTACGGCATCCAAAAACATGTTATCTCTCCATCCGATGCTATTTGTTGAAAAAACCGGTTATTATCGTATCCGCGATATTCGCGGCTAACAGCCTGTTGCCTTTTTCGGTGCAGTGTCCGAAGTCACCGGCGAATACATCCTTGAAATATTCGGGATATCCTTTCTCCGTTACCGCATCCCGGAACAGTTTTTCATTATCGACAAAAATGATGCCCTTGCCCGTTACGTCCTTGAATATTTCTTTCAACGGCGCGATGCTGCGCATAGGATATTGCACGCATACCAGTTTTATCTTTCTTTTATCCAGGATCTCCTTGAGCCGGCGGTAATTGACGGTTGTGGCGGGGTTGGCGTATTCCCCGCGGATACCGGCCAGTTTTTCGCTGTATGCCCGGGAGATGCCCGGTTCGCCGAGTTCTTGATACCTTTCCGCCATCCCTCCTAACGCAAAATCGTTCAGGGGGTTTATCGCCAGGGATTTTTGAAAGGCTTCCCGGGACGCGTCGAACTTCTTTTGTATATTATACAGCCAGCCTAAACCGGCGTACGCGGAATCATTGTCAGGAGCTAGTTTCAGCATTTCTTTATATATCTGCTCTAATTCCGCGAACTTCTTTTTTTCCAGATAAAACAGATCGAATAGTTTGTATGCCGTGTTATTTTTTGGATTAAGCTCGATTATTTTCCGGAACGCCTCTTCTACCTCGGAAAATCTCCCGACTGCTCCGCAGATCGAACCCAGGCCTTCATAGGCAAACGCGTTCTTTGGGTTAAGTTCGATCGCTTTGCGGAATGCCTGCTCCGATCCCGGAAAATTCCCCTGATCCCGGAGTATCCAGCCCAGGCCTTCATAGGCCGAATCGTTTCGCGGATCGAGCTCTATGGCGTTCCTCAGAGCGTGTTCGGCCCCGTTGATCTCGCCGATATCTTTGTAAAATTCGAGCGTTTTATATATCGATTCATTCTTTGGATTAAGGGCGATGAAGCTTTCGAATGATTTTTTCGCCGCCTCGTAATTACCTTGTTCCCTATAAAGCTGGATCAGTTCCGTATGCGCGGAAAAATCCCCCGGGTTAAGGCCGATGGCTTTTTTGAATGCTTTTTCCGAGCCGGCGAGATCCCCCCGGTCGCGGTAGATCCAGCCTAATCCCTCATATGCGTCATTGTTCCCGGGGTCAAACGCTATGATCGTCTTGAACGCATCTTCTGCTTCCTTGAACCTTCGTTGAGATCCGTAAAGCCACCCCAATCCTTCATACGCGGGATAATTTCCGGGTATTGATGCGATGATTTTTTTGAACGAATTTTCTAATTCGGCAAGTTTTGCCGGATTCCGGTATATCGCGCCTGGCAATTCGCGCGCCGGCCTGCCCCAGGGCTCGAGATTTATATTTATGCCGTAAGCTTTTCTAAATTCGTGAAACCGCGTTTTTTCGGCAACCGCGTTTTTTTTCTTCAGCATGAACTTTTTTCCCGGCGCAGAGCCGTAGATATCCTCGCGGTTTATTTTTTTTAAAATGTTCGCGTAAAGGATCCGCGCGAACCTGTATGTCCGGCAATGTCGGAACAGGCCGGTGTTTGCCTCCGGGATATCCCGGTAATACAGCGTCATTTTATCGTTTGAACCCATCATCGTCACCACCATGTCCGGATTGTACTTATCCAGGTTGGCGTTTATTTCGGATAGTATTATTCCGGTAGTGGAGCAGGTCACCCCTTTATCTATCACGCTGAATTTAATCCCGGTGTTCCGCGCGTTCAGTATTTCTTCAAGATAACGGGGATATTGGTTCTGGGTTGTGGATTCTCCCAGGCACATTATGCGCAATCTGCCGGTTTGTCTTATCGCGCGTAAATTGCGGTATTCCTGGAATGAGGAGAGCAGGAAACCGCCGGCGCGCAGGCCGGTCTCGGATATTGCCAGGGTCAAAAAGAACGCCAGTATTACGAGGCTGATTTTTTCTGGAAAACGGCGGGTTTCTCGCGTCTTTAGTCTGGACATGGTTATTTCCCGAAAACATCCTTTAATATGGCATCGGCGATATTCGCGGCTAACAGCCTGTTGCCTTTTTCCGTGCAATGGCCGAAATCACCGCCGAACATATCGGTAAAATAAATATTGTAACCTTCTTTTGCCACGGCGTCTTTGAACGATCTTTCGTTGTCCACAAAAATAATGCTGTTCTTGGGTTCGTCTTTGAGCATCTTTCTAAGTATAGCGATGCTGCGCATCGGGTATTGCGCGCAAACCAGTTTTATCCCTCTCTTATCCAGCGCCAGCTTGAGCCTGTGGTAATTATTGGCCGTAACGGAATTATAGAATTCCCTGCGCAGGTTATTAACGCGTTCGGAGTATTGCCGGGCAAGGTCGGGTTTGTCTGATTCCAGGTATTTTACCGCCAGCCCGCCGATCGCCAGGTCATTTCGGGGATTACATTCGATCGCCCTGCGGAGGGTTTTTTCGGCCTCGGCATTTTTTCCCTGTTCCCGGTAAACCCAGTATAATTCCATGAATGCCGGATCGTTATCCGGGGCGATCTCAACGGCCTTTTCATATGCGGCTTCCGCAGAGGGGAAATCCCTTTCTTTTTCGTAAACAGAGCCTAATCCTGCGTACGCCTGGTCCTTACGCGGATTAAGCTCAATGGCTTTCATGTACGCGTTTTTAGCTTTTGCGAACTCCCCGAAATAGTTGTATATCGATCCCAATGTTGTGTATTCCTCGTCGTTTTGGGGGCTGAGTTCCATGACTTTTTTGAGGATCTGGTTGCGTTCGTCAAATCTCTCCTGGTGCCGGTAAAGCCATTCCAGCCCTCCGTACGCGGAAAAGTTTCCCGGGGCGAGTTTTAACGCTTCCTTAAATGCTTGTTCTGATTTTACGAATTCGCCATGGTCCCGGTAAACCCGTCCGATCTGGATATGCGTGGCTGGGGCGCGGGGGTTGATCTCCAAGGCATGGATCAAAAGCTGTTCAGCTTCGTTAAATCTGCCTTCCTGCCAGTAAAGCATGCTTAACTGGGTGTATGCCTGGTCGTTCCCCGGGGTCAGCGAGATGATCCTTTTCAATATTTGTTCCAATTCGCCCGCTCTTTCGCGGTCTATGTATTTTATCCCATAACCTCTTCCGGTATATTTGTTGAAATCCGCGAACTTGGCGAGTTTTTTATACTCGTTTTCTAAATTGCCACTGTCAGTCTTATTGGCCGGCTGCGCTGTTTTTAGGGAGCGGTGGTTTTTATCAGCTTTAAGGCTGTAAATATCCTGTTTGTTGATTTTTTTGCAAATATCCATATAGATGATCCTGGCAAACCTGTACAACCGGCAGTTTTTAAATATACCGGTATCTGATTCGGGGATATCCAGGTAATAAAGCGTTTTGTAATCGTTGCAGCCCATCATGGTGACCACGATATCCGGTTTGTATTTATCGAGATTGGATTCCAGATTCGAAAGCACGGTGGTTGTCGTCACGCCGGCCAGGCCTTTATCGATCACGTTGAATTTTATGCCGGTCTGGCGTTTATTCAATATCTCTTCCAAATACGGAGGGTATTGGTTCTGGGTAGTAGATTCCCCCAGGCATAAAACGCGGAATCTGCCGGTTTGTTTTATTGCCTGGCGGTTGCGGTATTCCTGCGCGCTTAATATCGCAAATCCGACCATGCGCAGGATGATCTCAAGGGCAACCAGGGTTAAAATTACCGTAAAAACAGCCAAAGAGGCTTTCTTGAACGGCCGGGAATTCCAGAATGGATTTTTACAGGGAGTATTCTTCATATAATCAGGCCATTATAACATCTTAGCCGCTAATGGTAAACAAAAACCCTCTGCAGCGGGTTTTGCCGCAGAGGGCATTTGTTCGGAAGGCATTTATTAAGGGTTATTCGTATTTTAATTTCAACTTATAGTTCAAGCTGTGGCCGCATCGGGCTTCGGTAAAAGGCAATAACTCGATAAAATCCACGCTGCCGGTCATTTCTATCGCATCATCACCGCTTTTGTTAAATGCCCAGCGAAGCCAGAATTTCTTACCGTCGATCTCGGTTGTTTTATATTCATATCCTTTTCCCGCCTTTTCCGAGAGCGCGTTAACGTCTGTAGCGTAAAACTCGTCCGCCTTTTCCTGGGCAAGTTTAGCCGCGGTTTGCGATTTGGCGTGATATTGGTAACCAAGCCAGCCCGCCCAAACTAATAATACCGCCAATCCCGCTCTGATTATTATTTTTCCCATAAAGCACTCCCTGTGGTTAACTGGCGGAGAGTCGCGATAGCACTCGCGGTGATTATTTAAGTGGCGGAGAGTGGATTTAAACCACCGACCAAGCGGGTATGAGCCGCGTGCTCTATCAGGCTGAGCTACTCCGCCAAAGCATTTAAAAGTAAATTTTATGAAGTTCTATCCTATCATAAAGTCTGAAAAAAGCAAGTATTTCAGTTTAAACAGGATCACGCTTCCCGGTTAGTCGTTCTCGGGCGTTGATTTAGCCTTATTTTTCATTATTTCCATCATTTCCGGGGGATATGCGGATTCATCCATCATGCCCTGTCCGCCCATTCTCATCATCTGCCCTCGGCCGCCCATGGAGTTCATCGGACAGACGGATCTGCCGCCGCGTGTCACAGAACCGTAGATGCCGGTCGCGCAGATCAATAAAGTTGACAGCCATAGCAGTATAACCGCGGCTATCCCCAGATTCTTAAGGTTCTTTACCGTGACTTTCTGCAAGACTACCATAACGAAGAAACTTATAGTCAAAAGTATCGAAGCTGGAATAACAAAAAAAACCGGACCTGCGTTGCATGGGCACATAATTCCCCTCCTTTTTAATGGTTCCGTTACATCAAGCTGTTATTATACCGCGTCCCGGTCGATTGTTAAATATCTTTTTTGCGGGTTGGGTTTTTGTGGAAGCATATGTTATACTTTAACCGAGAGAACGAGGTGATAAAATGAAGAATATTTTCGTGATTACGGCGGCCATTATCTCTTTCCTCATCTTACCTGTGCCGGCCTTCTGCCAGTTGAATGCCGACCTGTATAACCCGTTAAAAACCGCGATATCCTCTTCTGCCCAGAAGGAAATAGCCCCGGTGGATTTTTTATTCGTGCAGCCGGTATCATGCAATTACACGGCGAAAACCGAACGCGTTTGCGGCAACTGGTTTGATTCCCTGGTGACCGTGGCGCGGATAGATGAAAATGACGACCGCAGGAAGATCCGCAATGACTGGAAGGAATTTTTCGGGATCGATGTCTTCCTTCCCTATTACAAAGCTAAAGCAGTCGAGGAGTTCGTGCAGGAAAAAGTCTCAGTGAAGTTCTTCAATATTAAAGGCCGGCCGGAATACGACCGCGAAACCCACCAAGTAAAGTATATATTCAAGAGGAAATTCTGAAAGCCGTTCTGAATTATCAGAAAAAACAGGCTACGCGGCGCCCGAAAAGGACAAATCCGACGGCAAGGGCGTTGAAAGAGGCGATCAGCACCACGGCCGCTGAGATGTCTTTTACCAGTTTTATCAGCGTGTGGTATTTTTGATTGGAAACATCCAGCATAGTCTCGATAGCCGTATTGAACATCTCCGCCATGAATACCAGGGTGATGGTTATGCACAGCGCGACCAGCTCGATCCCCTTGAGGCGGAAATAAACTCCCGCCAGGAACGCGGTTATCCCGCAAAGGAAGATTATGCGCATATTGCGGTGATAAAGGAAAAGGTAAACCAGTCCTTTTACCGCTATGTTCAGGCTTTCACGAAAACCGTGGAACTTGAATATCCGCCGGAATACTTTCATTTATTATTTGAAAATAAAGTAAAGCACGACGATTATGACGATAGCCGAAATAATGTAAAAGTCCCCGAAGTAAAAGAAATCGAAGACCCTGTCCCGGGCTGAAAATTTGCGTTGCGCGTGCTGCTGGCCGCGGAATTTTTTGCGGTATTCCTCCATCTGGTCCTTTTTAAAACGCAGGTATACCCCCCCGATCTTATACGCGGGGATGGCTCCGCTTTCCGCCAGGTCAAGGACCTCCTTTTCGTTCAAACCGAGCATTATCGAAACGTCGCGCACCGTTAAAAGCTTTTCTTCAGCCATAGTTATTTACCGATCTTTCCCGCGGCGACCCAGGCATCTACCGCTTTGCGTTCGAATTTCCAGTCGTTATTTTGTTTGGTCGCCGGTATTTTTCCCGCGTTGGCCCATTCCATGATTGAGTTCATGTCGACTTCCAGGTACCGGGCTAGCTCATCCGCGTTGAGGAATTCGCCGAGCATGAAGCATTTTCCGTCGAATATGCCGCCGTCGGCTATGCTTAAGCGCGCCGGGGATATGTCGCCTTCGACCACGGCTGAAGGCAGGAGTATAAGGCTTTCTTTGGCGATGATCTTGCCTTTTATCCGGCCGGCCACGACGATGGTGTCTCCGGTGATATCCGCGGACACTACGGCGGTGGCGCCGATGGTAAGGTTACCCCGTGTTTGTAGTGTTCCTTCGAATTTTCCGTTGATGCGCAGGTTTACGGGATCTTTGAAGTTTAACGTGCCTTGCATTGCGGCGTCTACATCCAGGATCTTTTCTTCCAGCTTTTTTTTGAACGCCATTATCCCTGCCCTCCTTGGTCTTTTGCGCTATCTTTGCCCAGCACCTCGACCTCCATGTGCCCTATGAATAAAAGGATGATCAGGGCCAGGGCCGTGGTGAAAAATGAGGCGGTATAAAAACCGCATCCTACGGCAAGACCGATGCCCGATACTACCCACAGGCTCGCCGCGGTAGTCAACCCTTTGATCCCTTTGGGCTCGCGGATTATCGCGCCTGCTCCCAGAAAACCTATCCCGGTGATCACCCCGGCGGCTATCCTGCTGGGGTCAAGCCCGGCCACACCTTTATATATATCAAAAACATACATGGATGTCAACATTATAAGACAGGAGCCCAGCGATACCAGAATATGGGTGCGCAGCCCCGCGGCCCTGCGGTGTAACTGGCGTTCAAGCCCTATAAGCCCTCCCAGGACCACGGAAAGAAAAAGACGCACCAGTATTTCTTTATCGCCCAGCATTCATCCCTCCTTTTTTGAAGAGCCAATACCCCAGGCCCGCGACCATAGCGGCGTTATCCATGCAGAACCGTATTTCCGGGAAAACAGTTTTTATTTTATACCGGCCGCAGGCGTCAGTCATCTTTTCCCGCAGGCGGCTGTTCGCCGCTACCCCTCCTCCGATTACCAGGGTAGCGCATCTTTTTGTCCGGCAGGCGTGGATGGATTTATCGACCAGCGCGTTAAGCGCGGTTTCCTGGAAAGAGGCGCATATATCCGCGGTTTTCTTCTTATCGCCGCTGATCTTGTGTTTTTGCGTATAATAAAGGACCGCGGTTTTTATCCCGCTGAAACTGAAATCCAGCGTATCGGCGGTATTTGAGCAATTGAACCTGATCGCCTGGGGATCGCCGGTTTTAGCGGTACGCTCGATGACCGGGCCGCCGGGGTAACCCAGTCCCAATATCTTGGCTACCTTGTCAAAAGCCTCACCGCATGCGTCGTCGCGGGTCGAGCCTAAAAGGGTTATGCGGTCAAAATCCCTGATGTAATACAAGCTGGTATGTCCGCCTGATACGATCAATGCCGTAAATGGGAACCGGATGGCCGGTCCTTTGTTCAGATGCCCGGCGAAGATGTGGCTGTAAAGATGGTTAACTCCTAACAACGGTATATCCCGGCTGGCAGCCAGAGCTTTGGCGAAGGATATGCCCACCAGTAGCGAACCCAGCAGCCCGGGTTCATTGGTTACGCTGATCAGGCCTATTTTATCTAATCCGATCCCGGCGTCTTTTAAGGCGTTGTCGGTCACCTCGGCGATCGTCTCAAGCTGCCGGCGGAAGGCGATCTCGGGGATTATCCCTCCGTATTTTTTATGGAAGTTCAACGATGAGCTGACGATATTTGACCGGACCGTCTTCCCGTTGTGGACGACGCTGGCCGCGGTTTCGTCGCAGGATGTTTCTATCCCCAGGACGTTCATCGCGCGAGCTCCGAGACAGGTACGAATTTATATCCCTGCCTGGCGAATTCCGGCATCATCTCGTTCAATACCTCCAGGGTATGCTTACGGTCATGGCCTATGCCTATTGCCTGGCCTTTTTGCCGGGCTTTCTTCATCAGGAGGTTGAACTGCTGCTTTATGTAACGCGGATCAGCGTTGTTATCCAGGAAAATATCCCTGCGGGTGAACTTTATGCGCATCTTCCCGGCTAAAAAAGCGGCCACGGACTTTCCGGTAACAAAACTATCGAGAAAGAAAAGACGTCGTTTTTTGAGCTCGGAAAATATTATACCCATGGTTTTGGTGTCTTCGGTCGCTCTTGAACCCATATGGTTGGATATGCCTTTTAAATAAGGTATGCTGTCCAGATCAGCCGCGACGATCTTGCGTATTTCATCCGGGGACATTGTAGTGAGCACGGTGTTGTTCTCCAGATTGGTCTTTTCGTGCGGTTCCATCGGCAGATGCAGGATGATCTCGAATCCCCTGTTGTTCAACTCCTGGGCGACAGCCCGGGAATAGCCTACTGAAGGCAGTATCGCGAAGGTCAACGGGTATTTTATCCGGTTGATAAGCTCAAGGTTGTTCTGGCTGTATCCCATATCGTCGATAACTATGGCCACCCGGGCGATAACTTCGCGTTTTTCGGCTTTAGGCGGCTGCTGCGGCGGGGCTTTGGGCCGGCGCATGCACATCGATACCAGCGATATGGTTAAAAGGCAGACCATGCCGGCTAAAAGCCAGACGCTGAATTTATATGTTTTTTCCTGTTCCGTTGTCATTTGGTTTTGGTATTTTGTTCGGCTTTGATTATTTTTATCGCTTTGAGCACATCGACCGCGCGGATAAGCTGGCTGTCGGATTTATAATCAGGCAGGTCTTTTTCGGGCGGTGCTTGCTCTTTCTTTTCTATCTCGTCGAAGATATCCTGCGCTTTTGTTTCCGTAATGGGTTTATCTGCGGCAGCCTCGACTACCTTGCCGTCGGTAACAATGATATCAGGGATCACCCCTTTGCCGTGGATAACCTTGTTGGAAGGCGTGAAATATTTGCTTGTGGTCAAACGCAGGGCTGAACCGTCGCTTAAGGGAATGATCGTCTGCACCGAGCCTTTGCCGAACGATTTTACGCCCATGATTATCGCCCGTTTATAGTCTTGCAGGGCGGCGGCGACTATTTCGCTTCCCGAAGCCGATCCTTCGTTGATCAGGACCACCAGCGGCACATCCCAGACCGGCCGGTTATACCGGGAGAAAAATTCCATGTTCTGGCTGGCGATGCGGCCTTTGGTGGAAAGCACCAGGTTTCCTTTAGGAATGAATTTCTCGGTCACCTCAACAGCGGATTCCAACAGACCGCCCGGGTTATTGCGCAGGTCCAGGATCAAGGCGTTCATCCCGTCCTTCTTCAATTTTTCCAGGGTTTTATCCATATCCTCCGAGGTGTTTTCCCTGAATTCGATCAGCCGGATATACGCGATCCCGTCCTCCAGTATCCTCGGTGATTTGATATCCTGGATCTTGATCGTGTCGCGCACGATCTTGAATTCCAGGAGCTTTTTTTCCGATTCCCGCAGCACCGTGATATTCACGGATTCCCCGGCTTTGCCGCGCAGTTTTTTGACGGCGTCGGTCAAGGTCATATCCCTGGTCAGTTCATTATTGATCTTGACGATGCGGTCGTTAGCCTTTATCCCGGCTTTCCACGCCGGCGTGTCTTCGATCGGGGTGACCACGGTAAGCATGCTGTCTTTTATGGTTATCTCTATCCCCAGGCCGCCGAACTTTCCTTCGGTATCCACTTTGAGCTCATTATAGGTGTCTGGGTCCATGAACTGGCTGTGCGGGTCAAGCGAGGAAAGCATACCTTTAAGCGCGCCGTATATAAGGTCCTGGGATTTGACTTCGTCGACGTAATCGCTTTGGATTATGGAAAGCGTGTCGGATAAAAGCTCTACCTGGCGGAAAAGATCGGCGTTCTTTTTCTTTTCCATGACCGCGCCGGATATGGCGAATTTCGTGAATGAAAAAATAACGGCCGCGAAGACCGCTAAGATTATAAGCTTATTGCGCATCGGATAACCTCCGTTTTAGAATATCCTGGACGAGCTTGGGATTGGCTTTGCCTTTGGTTTTTTTCATCACTTGTCCTACCAAAAACATTATGGAATTAGTTTTGCCTGCTTTAACGTCGGATATGACCTTTGGGTTCTCTTGTATCGCCGCGTCTATTTCTTTTTCCAGGCTGGATTCATCCGAGATCTGGGCGAGATTTTTCTCCTGGATCACCGCCATCGCGGATTTGCCGGTTTTGGCCATTTCTTCCAGGACGATCTTTGCCGAGAGGTTGGATATGACCTGTTTGTTTTCGGTCAGGTCGATAAGGTCTAGAAAATCTTTAGGGGATATTTTTACTTCATGCACTGCGATCTTCAGGGCGCTTGCTGTGGATGCCAGCGGCCCGATCAGCCAGTTGGCCACGGGTTTACGGTTCATCTCCGGCCAGCCTTTAAGCCGGATCTCCGCGTAATCGGCGGTTTGTTTGTCCGCGACCAGTATCCTGGCGTCGTATTCCGAAAGCCCGTACTCGTTCATGAAACGTACGGACTTTTCTTTAGGCAGTTCGGGGAGGGTTTTCTTTATCTCCTCGATCTTCTCTTTGCTGATTATAAAAGGCGGCAGGTCTGGTTCGGGAAAATAACGGTAATCTTTAGCTTCTTCCTTGGAGCGCATGGAAATTGTTTGCTCGTTCTTTTCATCCCAAAGCCGGGTTTCCTGGACTATTTTCTCGCCCGCGTTCAGTGTCTCAATGTGCCGTTCTATCTCGTATCCTAAGGCGTCCCGCACCGCCTTGAATGAATTCAGGTTCTTTATCTCGGATTTTGTCCCCAGTCCGGTCGTCCCGGTTTCTCTGACCGAGATATTGGCGTCGCAGCGCAAAGTCCCTTTTTCCATATCGCAGTCTGAAACGCCCAGGTACCGGATAATGCTTTTCAGGCTGTTAAGGTATTCGTATGCTTCTTCCGGGGAATATATCTGCGGTTCGCTGACGATCTCTAAAAGCGGCTGGCCGGTCCGGTTGAAATCAACGCTGCTTGAGCCGTCGTTATGGATGAGTTTTCCGGCGTCCTCTTCCAGGTGGGCGCGGGTTATCCCCACTCTTTTTATTTTGCCGCCGGCTTCGATATCCAGGAATCCATCCTTGGATATGGGCAGGTCATACTGCGATATCTGGTAATTTTTCGGAAGATCAGGGTAGTAATAGTGTTTGCGGTCGAATTTGGTATATCCCTGCACAGTGCAGTTCAAGGCAAGCCCGACTTTTATAGAATACTCCAGGGCTTTACGGTTCAATACCGGCAAGGACCCGGGAAATCCCAGGCAGACCGGGCAGACCTGGGTGTTGGGTTCAGCGCCGAATTTGGTCGAACAGCCGCAGAATACCTTGGTCTCGGTTTTTAACTGCACGTGGACTTCTAGTCCTATTACCGGTTCGTAATTGCTCATAGCTTGGGTTTTACTTTATGCCACTCGGTATTCCGCTCGTAAGTATGCGCTACCCTGAAAATCGTTTCTTCGGCAAAAGGTTTTGCCAGTATCTGCAATCCTACCGGAAGCCCGGCCTTTGTATAACCGCAGGTAATGGATATAGCCGGTATTCCGGCCAGGTTCGCGGAAATGGTATAGATATCCGATAGGTACATTGAAAGCGGGTCATCCGATTTTTCGCCTATTTTAAAAGCCGGCGTCGGCGAGGTCGGCGTGACGATGCAATCGAAATCCTTGAATATACGGTCGAAATCCTGTTTTATCAATGTCCGGACCTTTAAGGCCCGCAAGTAGTACGCGTCGTAGTATCCATGGGAAAGCGCGAAAGTGCCTAAGAGTATCCGGCGTTTCGCTTCCTGTCCGAATCCTTCCCCGCGGGTTTTTTTATACATATCGATAAGTTTTGAGGTTTTAGCCCTCAGCCCGTATTGCACGCCGTCGAACCTGGCCAGGTTCGAGCTGGCCTCGGCAGTCGCCAATATGTAATAAACCGGCACCGCGTAATCTGTGTGCGCCAGGGATACGGGTTTATGCCCGGCGCCCAGCGACCGCAGCTTGTTTATCGCCTCTTCCACGATCGTTTTTACTTCCGGGTTCATCCCTTCGACAAAATATTCTTTGGGAATGCCGATCTTTATCCCTTTTATGTCATTGACCAGGGATTTGGTGTAATCCGGGACAGGTATATCCACAGAGGTTGAATCCATAGGGTCGTGCCCGGAGATCACATTCATCAATAAAGCGCTGTCTCTTACATCCTTGGTCAACGGTCCGATCTGGTCCAGGCTGGAGGCAAAGGCGATCAGTCCGAAGCGGGATACCCGTCCGTATGTGGGTTTTAAACCGACCACCCCGCAGAAAGCGGCTGGCTGGCGTATTGATCCTCCGGTATCCGAGCCTAATGCCAAAATCGCCTCATCCGCCCCTATTGCCGCGGCTGATCCTCCGGAAGAACCTCCGGGAACGCGGTCCAGGTCCCAGGGGTTATGCGTAGGCCCGAATTGCGAGTTTTCCGTGGATGAACCAAAAGCGAATTCATCCATATTGGTTTTTGCCGGAAATATAACCGCGCCGGATTCCTTTAATTTTTTGATAACTGTGGCGTCGTAAGGGGGATTGAACCCTGACAGTATCTTCGAGCAGCATTCGGTGTTGAGGCCTTCGGTGCAGATGTTATCTTTGATAGAAACCGGTATGCCGGCTAATGGTTTAGAGACTATAGACGGTAGACTATAGTCGATAGTTTCTGGTCTGCGGTCTTTAGTCTGATCAAGCCGGACATAAGCTTTTACCTTGTTATCGGTATCCGCTATACGCTGGGACAGGTCTTTAAAGATCTCTTCCGGGGTGGTTTCTTTGCGGCTTAGTTTATCCAGAAGCGCGCTGGCTGTGAGTTTAAAAAGTTCCATGTTTATTCGATCACCTTTGGCACTTCGAAGAAATTGCCGCAGGGTTGCGGCGCGTTGGCCAGGGATTTATCCGGGGTTAAGGAGCGCTGCGCCGTATCTTCGCGCAAAACGTTATTGACCGGAAGGATATGGCTTGTGGGGCTTATATCCGAAATATCCAGCTCGTTCAGCTTGCCGATGAACGCCAGAACCCCTTCCAGTTGTTTGGAAAGGGTTTCAAGTTCTTCCGGTTCAAGCTCGATCCGGCTTAAGTCAGCCACGTATTTTACTGTTTCTTTTGAGAGCGCCATAGGAGTTAAATATTAACATTTTTTGCTCTAAAAGTCAAAGAAAAACAGAGCGTTAAAATTAGTGGACAAAGCGGATAAAATAGGTAAAATAAGTAAGTCAATTATAAAATCTGGGGACGGTTCTTGTTCTGCCGTTCCCTTTAATTTAATCAGGAGTGTTGAAAATGCATAAGGCTACAAACGAAAAAAAAGTGAATTATCACCTGAACGCTGCCGGCGAGTTTATCATTGAGAATTACAATTACGCCAAGCCTTTGGCGAACTTCTTTCCGGGTATCGCCGGGAAATACGGTATCCCCATGTGGGTCTTTTACGTCAACCGCGGCCAGTGTATCAACAGCTTCGGGACCGACGGCAAAGACCAGGCGATCCTGGAATTCCAGCCGGCTAATAAAGCCTGGCAGCAGACCTCTCTTCTTGGTTTCCGCACGTTCATAAAAATAACTTCGGATAAAAAAGAAACGTTTTACGAGCCTTTCCACAACGGTTTCACCAGTATGGAATACGAGTTGGAAAACCAGATGTCCATGACCTCTTATGACCTCAAGATCAAAGAGTTGAATAAGAGCCTGGGCTTGGAAATAAACGTTGAATATTTCACTATCCCCCAGGATTCATACGCCGCGCTGGTCAGGATAGTCAGGATAAAGAATACATCCCGAAAGGCCCGCAAGCTCCAGCTGCTCGACGGCTTGCCCAGGATAGTCCCTTTCGGCATCGCCAACCTTTTTTTGAAAAAACTCTGCCGGACTATCGAAGCCTGGATGCAGGTCGAGAATTTAAAAAACGGTGTTCCTTTTTATAAGGTTGATGTTGATCCGATCGACCGGCCGCAGGTGATCCATATAAAAGGCGGTAATTTCTATATGGCGTTCCAGTCGAACGGCAAAAAGAACCAGATCATCAAGCCTGTCGTTGATCCTGAGGCGATATTCGGGCAGATCAATGATTTTTCCTGCCCGCGCAGGTTCATCTCCACGAAAAAATTCATATATCCGGCTAAACAGCAGACTGTTTGTAAGATACCCTGCGGTTTTGCCCTTTTGGACTTGGATCTGGCTCCCGGCGAGGAGAAAACCTTTTATACGGTAGTCGGCAATACCCGCAATATCGAGCTTCTTGATTCCGCGGTAAAAAAGATACTTAAACCCGGTTACCTTGAGCAGAAAAAAGCGGAGAATAAGAATGTGATCGACCAGCTGGTTTCCGAGGTGGATACTCAGAGCTCTTCCGCCGAATTCAACCAGTATTGCCGCCAGACATACCTTGATAATATCATGCGCGGAGGATATCCGGTGACATTTGCCGCGAATAATAAGGAAAAGGTCTTCTATCTTTATTCCCGCAAGCACGGCGACCTGGAACGCGATTACAATAAGTTCCAGATCCAGCCTACTTATTTTTCGCAAGGCAACGGGAATTACCGCGATATGAACCAGAACCGCAGGTGCGACGTGTGGTTCCATCCGGAGATAAAAGAATTCAATGTCCCAACCTTTTTTAATCTTTTGCAGGCAGACGGGTTTAATCCCCTGGTAGTCAAAGGCGCGAGTTTTCGATTACAGGACAGCCTATCTTTTCAGTCAAAGCTTAACGGTATCTGCGCTGAAAACGATGCGGTCAAGATAATGGGATTATTAGCCAAGCCATTTAATCCTGGAGAGGTTATCCTTTTCCTGGAAGAGAACAAGATCAAGTTGACGTTGGGTAATGATGAATTCCTGGCGCTTCTTTTAACTTCTGCGGATAAGATCCCTCAAGCTGAGCACGGCGAAGGCTTCTGGACCGACCATTGGCATTATAACCTGGACCTTTTGGAAAATTACCTCGGGGTTTATCCGGAGAAACTAAAGGAACTTGTTTTTGACAAAAAATGCGTTACTTTTTTCGATAATGAGCATGTGATTCGTCCGCGTGGGGAAAAATACCTGCTTTTGGATGGCCAGCCTAAGCAACTGCATTCCGTGGTATTTGACCGCGAGAAAAAAGAATTGATCGGCCAAAGGCAGGAATTGCCGCATGTCATGCGCTCCGCTAACGGCAAGGGCGATGTTTATGTGACCACTCTGGCGAATAAGCTTTTTTGCCTTTTGGTGAACAAACTTTCTTCGCTTGATCCGTTCGGCGTGGGTATCGAGATGGAAGCGGATAAGCCTAATTGGTTCGATGCCTTGAACGGCCTGCCTGCCCTTTTCGGTTCTTCCACCTGTGAAACTTTCGAGTTAAAAAGGCTGGTTCTCTTCTTGAAAGACGCGTTTGAACGGACAAAGACAGAAAAGATCGCACTTTCCGAAGAGGTCGGTGAATTCTTAACGGAATTAGGCAAACTGCTTAAAGAAAACCTGCAGGATCGATCCGCGGATAAAGAATATAAGTTCTGGGATAGATGCTATGATCTGCGCGACGCTTACCGTCAGAAGACAAAATTAGGCTTCAGCGGTAAAGAGGTCGAGATCGCCTTTTCCTTGATAAAACCGGTATTGGAAGACGCGGTCAAAAAGATCGACCTCGGCCTGGCTAAAGCCAAGGCGGCTGATTCGGAGCTCTATTTCGGGTATTTTATGAATGAAGTCGTCGCTTATGATAATTTGAAAGATGGCTTTATTAAACCGACTGAATTTACCCAGAAAAAAGTTCCGTATTTCCTGGAAGGGCAAATGCACGCGTTGCGTTTAACGGACAACAAAGAAACCGCGAGGAATATTTATAATGCCACCAAACAAAGCCCGCTTTATGACAAGGCGCTGAAGATGTATAAAGTGACTGCGCCGCTCAAGGATATGCCTTTTGAGCTTGGCCGTTGTCGGGCATTTACTCCCGGCTGGCTGGAGAATGAATCGATCTGGCTGCACATGGAATATAAATATCTTCTGGAGATACTGGAGCATGGACTTTACGAGGAATTTTACGCGGATTTTCGCAATGTGCTTATTCCTTTCCAGAAACCTGAGCGTTATGGCCGCAGCATCTTAGAAAACTCTTCCTTTTTGGTCTCCAGCGCTTTCCCTTATAAAGAGCTCCATGGGAATGGGTTTGTGGCCCGGCTTTCCGGCTCTACCGTGGAATTCCTGAATATGTGGCTGGTGATGAACATCGGCAAAAAACCGTTCATCCTGGACAGCAAGAATGAATTGAACCTTAGGTTCGCGCCTGCATTGGCCGGTTGGTTATTCGCCAAAGGAACGAATACCTACAGCTTCTCGTTCCTAGGCAAGGTGCGGGTCACCTACCATAACCCAAAGGGTAAAGACACGTTCGGAAAAAGCCCCGTGGTTGTGCGTAAGATCGCGTTCAAGGATAAAAATAACAAACCGGTGCAGATACTTTCCGACACGATCCCCAGCCCTTATGCCCGGCAGGTGCGCGACGGCCATATTTCCGCCATCGATATTTACCTCGACCTGTAGACGTTGTAGCTAACTGCTTTCAGTATATGCGTTTACAAATAAATGTTTTCGGGGGCGTCCTTCGTTTTTAGGCATAAAACGGCCGTTTTGCTTGCGTAAGCGCTTAATGAAATTTATATCGCCAAGAGGATTTTCGAGGTTGGCGAATAATTCCTCTTCATCCACGTTGAAATCCCGCAGGAACTGTGTGTAGGCTTTTCTTCTTGCTTCCGGATCGTTCCCGAATTCCCTATAAAAAGCATCTTCAGTAGTTAGCTCATCCGCCGCACCAAGGCAATAGAATCCTGCGCTGCTGTGTAAATAATCTTGAGCGTTATTCGCAAGCTCCGCTTTGACCGGATTACGTTCGATATATCTTCCGCAGGTCACGAGATAACGTTCTTTTTGGATCGCTTGCGATTTAAACCTTCCTCCCCAGAGAAACCCCGAACTCGAATAAACTTTGTGGTGATAATGTGTATAAGCGCGGTTTAGTCCGGCCATGAACCGTGATATCTGCGCTGGATCATCAATCTCAAAAAGAAGATGGTAATGCGTTGGCATGATCACCCAATGATATAAACTGAGCTTGAATTTGCGGCAATAATCCCGGAGAGATCTCTTGAAATGGAAATAATCATTTGGCGCGCCGAATATTACTTTTTTATTAAGGCTGCGGTTAAATACATGATAGATCACTGAGTTATTGAGCTGGTGCTTACGGGCGTATGCGGGCATTTTACCCTCCTTTTCTACTATAATAGACGTAAAGTAAGGTAAAATCTAACAGGGGCTTTTAAAAAGCGGTGTTAAAGAATAGGTTGCGATTTGGTCAATAAAACATTTATTTGTAATTTGTTATCTGATAAAAGGATGCGTACAACGTCTACAGGGGGTTTAGAATTTGCGGCGGTAGTACATGCGGATGATGTGCACGGTGTCGATAGTTTGAAGGCTGCCGCCTAGCGGATCGCTGGTTGTGGATTCGATTATCGGGTAATTCGGGGAAACGCCGTATTCGATGTCGAATTCCTGTTCCGGGGTAGGCGCGTAGCGCGTTGAGATAAAGATATTATGATGCCCGACAGTCTTGTTGTCCCCTGCGATCACCCGGTCAAGGTCCTGCCAGCGGGAATAAGTGTACCTGGTGTAAAATCCCAATTTCTTGGTCGGCAGATAACCGATCTCCGCTCCGTAATGGTTCATCCCGTCCGATATCTGTCCGGCCTTCTTGAAATCATTGCGGGTATAATCCAGGTATATCTGGGTCTTGTTAGTAGGTGTCAGCATTATTCCAGCCTTGTAAACATTATAGAACGAGTAAGGCGCTGAAGGGAAATATTGCTGGCTGTAAAGATAGTTCAACTCGCGCATGTACTTATTGCCGTATTCATAATAGGTGTCGGACATATTGGCATCGCAGAGTATCCCGCGCGGAAAATCGCCGTAGGCTAAAGTGTAATCGTTGGTCCGCTCATATACGCCGTTCACCCTCACCCAATCGGTAAATTCGTATTCCATACCTAATGACCCGGTTTTCAAGGACGGGTCATCTCCGCCTTTAACGGCATCATTCGTCAAATATTCTCCGCTCAGGCTGTCGTAAATGAACGGGTCGATCCCTTTTTTAGTCTTGGGCATATCCTGGTAGATCCCCAGGGCTTTGGCGGTCAGTTTGTCGGTGACCTTTAATTCCGCTTCATCCCTGGCCACAGTCTCGACATATTTACCTTCAACGGTGCGGACATTGCGGATATCGAACAGGTTCTTGAACTGGTCTTCCATAGTTAATATCCAGCGCAAGCCGGCCACGTCCCTGCCGATATCAACGCCGTCGCCGATGGCGAAGGCGTTAAGGTCGGATGAGTTCATCGATGGGTAAAAAAGGCTTTCATAGAAATAATTAAGCGGCTGGCGGAAATGGATATGCCGCGACCAGTAAGAATCCTTCCTGGTCTGGCGGTAGCTTGAAAGCGGCGTATCAAATCCTTTATCCATATGCACCGCCATAAACCTGACCTTGGACATGAAGCTTTCGTCTTTTTCAGGCAGGATCTGGTCGTAACTTGTGGTCAATATCTCCTGCTGGGGATAGCGGTTCACCAGGGAGAAGAAATAGGCGTTGCCCCTTGAGCGGGTTTTGTAAGTGGAATTGGTTATATCGTATTTACCCTGAGAGGCAGCGACTTCCGCCACAGCTTTAGTCCCCTCGATAAATTCATAAGAGGCGTCCCCTGCCAGGACATTGACCCGGCTGTCAACCGTGCTTCCGCCGTCGACCATGCCGATGCGGGCGGTATGGGTCAGCCCCAGCGCCAGTTTGTCGCCGGCCAGCTGTTTGATCCGGGTGGCGCCGCCGATGTTATCGATATCCGAATAATACTGCCAGGGATCCTTGGGCGTGGCCCAGGTGGTGGTGAATGATGTATCTTCCCCGGGGTTAAGATCGAATGAAAAACCGCGCAGCGCGGTCAACCTGTTGCCTGAGCTGTCGCGGGTGCCGAAACTGATCGAATCGTCCCAGTATCCTTTGGTAAAACTGCCGGATGTGGAATTATAATTGCCTTTTTTCCATGCTCTCAGCCACGGGCTGTCCTCCCAATAAGTGCGGTTGTTGGAAAGCTTCAGCGGGTCGTCTGAGCTGTACGCCTGTTTCTCGGTGGCTATGGGGAAAACGCGCAGTTTAAGGTAATCGTCCTGTTTATAATCGACCCATAATTCCCTGATAGGCTGGAATTCGTAATCCACATCCATTGCCGGGATGGTGAAGGTATTCGTCCACTTGGAAGTTATATTCGTGGGTACCGAAGTGCCGTCGATAACTTTGATCTCCGGTATGCTGAAGGTATCGTTGTTCTGCGTGGTATAGACAGAACTGTTCATCATGTAGTTGCTGTTGCCGAAGCCCTTTAATTGGATCTCCGCGCTGTCCCCGCCAGTTCCGGTAATGGTCATCTTCTCGCTCTTGCGGGTAAAGCTCCAGGGATCGATGGTGATGTCGGCGTGGAAACCAAAGCCATTGTCTTCTTCCGGGGTGTTCAGTATGACCTTTAACCTGTCATATATTCCCGGGTCATAGGTGTTCTCGCGGTAATTATAAACATCGCGGGAAAGTATGCGCCAGTTTTTTTCGTTCAGGTCGAAATTCGAGCGGTTCCATATGCCGTTCCCGCCGGAATCTATGCCTGCGGCCATTTGGACCTCTCCGGATACGATCACTTTACCGATCTGCAGATGTTTAATATCGTCTTTATTATCCGAAGCCGGCTTTGCGGGCACAGGCGTGGATACCCCGGGAATGAACGGCGCGGTATCCGGCATAGCTGATGCCGGCGGAGGTTGGGGCGTAAATTCCGGTTCGATTGGCTCAGGTTCAGGTAATGATTCGTTTACAGGCTCGATTACAGGTTGGGTTATCGGTTCGTTTACTTCCGGCGCGATATATTCAGGGATCGGTTCGGCTGCGGGCGCTTTTTCCTGACTGTCTGCTATTTCTTCAGTTTCTATTTGCTCTATTTCTGCTTCAGCTTTTTCTATTGCCGTTATATATTCGGACGCAATAGCATTATCCGGTTCCAGGATCAGGGCTTTCTTGAACTCGGTCAAGGCCTGGTCATATCTTCCTTCATCATAATACGACGTGCCCAGGTCGATCAGGAATTTAACTATCTCAGATGAGGCAAATACCTGATTCGCCGCGAATATCTGGGCGGTTACGCAAGCCAAAATGAATATTAACTTAAGTTTTTTCATAGATTTTTAACCATAAAAAACCGGATTACGCAATATCTTGAGTCATCCGGTTACATTTCCGTGGCAAAAAATGCCGGAAAAGCACTTAAATAATTCCTTTAATAAGTATAGCCAATAGATAGCGATTTGTCAAGTTTTACACTAAATATAAAAATTACCATTAAATTACCTTAAATAACCGTTTTTTTTAGATTTTTACCTGGTCAATCGGAAGCGCGTTCAGATAGATCCTCAGAGAATGCATGAATTGGATATGCAAAAGTTTGCCATGGGAAACCGCATAAATATTTCCTTTCATCCGGCAATAAAACTTCTCGCTTTTTGTCTGGGTATTTTTCTGTTTTAAGACAAATAAATACGGTAAATGGCTTTCGACCTTATTGTCCGGGACTTCTCTGACCAGATAGACAAAATGCCGCCTTACCGTGGTGCGAATGCCGGAGTTATCGCTGACTTCCGAGCTGGCGATTATCCTGCGGTGATGGTCTGAGGATGTCAGATTCTTAAATAAGAGATCGCGCATACTCTCTCCGTCTAAAATAACGGCTTTACAAAATTGCCGGGTCATTCGCTGACCCGGCTACCCCCTGCCTTCCGATAATTGCCCTCGCATGTATCCGGGCAACTGGTGGGGATTATTAAACACTTTTTAAAACATTTAATTAAAACCCCAAAAAAAATTTCTTTTTTCATTATAAGTATAGCCCCTATTTCTGTATTTTCAAGTGTAACAAGGGGTTATAATGAAAACGGTTTCAAATGCTTTTATTTGAATTTAAGGCGGGTTTCCTGGCCATGGCAAAGCCGGATAATATTGGCTTTATGGCGCAGTATCACGAAAATAGACAGGACTAAAGTGGTAAGTATCATGATCTTTGATTGTTTGAATATAAGCATAAAAACCGGTAAAGAGATCGCGCTTATCAGCGATGATAACGATACTATCCTGCTGATAATAAAAACCGCCAGCCAGATAAGTAAAACTATTCCCAAAACTGTCCCTAATCCCGGGATTTTGACTGCCAGGCCAAGTAATACGCCCAGGCTTGTGGCTATGCCCTTGCCTCCTTTAAAATTCAGGAATACCGTCCAATTGTGGCCGATAATACAGGCGATCCCCAAGGCTATTAATATTATTTGCGGGTTTAATGAGCTTCGCGGCTGGATAAGATTTCCCAGTAATACGACCGGCAGGAATCCTTTGAATATATCCAGGGCCAGAACAAGTATTCCCGGGCCTTTGCCCAGGAGCCGCAAGGCGTTGGTGGCGCCTACATTGCCTGAACCGAATTTACGGATATCAATGCCTTTGAGCGCCTTACCGAAAATATACGCCGTAGGTATTGACCCGACAAGATAACTAATGATTGTTCCGGGAATTATCCAGAGCATAAAGTATCTTGAACCCTTTCTTGATATAGTCCGCGCCGGAAATAATGGTGAACGCCGCCGCGATCCACCAGAAAACAAAGGCGAATTTCCATTGCAGGAGGACGAAGATCACCGAAAGCATTTGAAAGGTAGTAGTGAGTTTACCCCACCGGCTGGGAAACACGTTTATATCCTGTTTAACGATGAATATGACCAGCGCGCCTAGCAGTATGAGCACGTCCCGGCTGATCACTATCAGGATCACCGGCAAGGGGAATTTGATCTCCAGCGGCATAAGGTAAAGGCCGACATACGCGCTCATTAACAGCAATTTATCGCCTAAGGGGTCAAGGATCAGGCCTGCCCTTGAAGAGGATTTGGATCTGCGGGCGATGTAACCGTCGACCGCGTCGGAGATCACCCCCAGGATAAATATCCCCAATGCCGCGAACCGCAGATAATCCCTGGCGCCGGGGTCCTGGGAATAATATACCAGGCAGGCTATGAAGAACGGTACGCTGACTATCCGGAACGTGGATATTTTATTGGCGAAGTTCATTTTATTATCCGCATCCTTTGAGGCGGCCAGTAGATCACGATCGCTTTTCCCAGCATGTTCTTTTTAGGGACGAATCCCCAATAGCGCGAATCCTGGGAAGAGGCGGAATTATCGCCCAGGACAAAATAACTGTCTTTGGGGACAACGATCTTATTGTTGCCGTAATATTCCCGGTTATAATAATATGTCTGGTTGAATACCTGGTCGAGCAGCGGCTGGTCGTTCACGTAAATGGTGCCGTTCTTGATCTCCACGGTCTCCCCCTCGGTGGCGATCAGCCGTTTAATGAAGTCTTTTTTAGTGTCTTTCGGGAAAATAAAGACGACGACATCCCCTCTTTTAGGCTGGCGCAACGCCGGTAATTGCCAGCCGAGAAACGGGACCCTGGCCCCGTAAATGAATTTATTGACCAGGATGGCGTCCCCTTCCAGCAATGTCGGGCGCATCGAGCCGGTGGGGATCTTGAAGGCCTGGATTATGAAGGCCCGGATTATCATCGCCAGGATGAACGCGATGACCGCGGATTCAAGCCATTCATATATGACCGGCTTTTTCTTCCCCGCAGGTGCGCTGTTATTTTTTAATGTCATATTTTTAAAACCTCCAGAAATGCCTCCTGCGGGATCTCCACTTTTCCGAACTGCTTCAGCCGTTTCTTAGATTCTTTCTGGTGTTCCCAGAGTTTCCGTTTACGGGTAATGTCGCCGCCCGAGCATTTGCTGGTAACGTGTTTGCCGACCGGCCTGACTTTTTCCGACGCCAGGATCTGTCCGCCGATCGTAGCCTGGATGACCACCTCGAACATCTGCCGTGGTATCAATTCTTTAAGTTTGGACGCTAACGCGTGCGCTTTATAGCTGGCCTTTTCTTTCGGCATCAGCGAGGAAAAAGCGTCGCAGATAACGCCGTTGAACATTATATCAAGTTTTATCAGCTTTGTGGGGAAATATTCTTTAAATTCATAATCGATCGAACCGTATCCTTTGGTCAGTGATTTCAGCCGGTCGTAGAAATCCACTATTATCTCCGAAAGCGGGATGTCGAAGTTCAATTTGACCCGTTCTGTCCCCAGGTGTTCTTTCGAGACAAAACTCCCCCTGCGGCCTTTGACCATTTCGCATACCGGGTCTATAGCGTCCACCGGGATGATGATCAGCAGTTTTACGTAAGGTTCATAGGCTTCCAGGACTTCCTGCGGCGAGAACTTGGCCGGGGTATCCACTTCGACGACCTGGCCGTCGGTCTTTTTTATCTTGTAAACAACGTTCGGCACGGTCAGGATCAGGTTAAGGTTATATTCCCTCTCCAGCCGTTCCTGGACGATCTCCATATGCAGTAATCCCAGGAATCCGCAGCGGAATCCCGACCCGAAAGACTGGGAATTTTCCGGCTCGAAAATGAACGAGGCGTCCGATAGCTTTAACTTATCCATAGCGTCGCGCAGATCGGCGAAATCCGCGGAGTTGACCGGGTATATCCCGCAAAAAACCAGGGGTTTGACGGTCTTGTATCCGTGTAAAGGCACTGTGCAGGGGTTTTTTACGTCGGTAATAGTGTCGCCGATGATGATCTCGCGCGCGTCGCGGATATTCGCGGTAAAATAACCGACTTCCCCGCAGGTAAGCGCATCCACCTTTGTGTAATTTAAATTCGCGAAAACGCCCAGCTCTTCGAGTTTATAGACTTTTCCGGAATGCATCATTTTTAACTGCGTGCGGCTGTCCAGCCTGCCGTCCATGATCCTGACGTAAACTACCACGCCTTTATACACGTCAAAACGGCAGTCAAAGACCAGCGCTTTTAAGGTATTGGCGTCATCTCCCTGCGGCGCCGGGACTACCTGTATTATCCGTTCCAGCAGTTCTTTTACGCCAACTCCGGTTTTGGCTGAAGCCAGGATTATATCATCCTGGCGGAATCCCAGGACATCGATTATCTGCTCGGTGGTTTTGGGCAGGTCGATGCTGGGCAGGTCGATCTTATTGATCACCGGGATGATCTCCAGGTTATTTTCCAGGGCCAGGTAATAATTGGCTACGGTCTGGGCCTCTATGCCCTGGGCCGCGTCAATAAGCAATACCGCGCCTTCGCAGGCAGCCAGGGATTTGGATACCTCATAGGTAAAATCCACGTGGCCCGGAGTATCAATAAGGTTGAGTATGTATTCTTTTCCGTCGTTGGCTTTATAGGTTATCCTGACCCCGGAGGCCTTGATGGTTATGCCGCGCTCCCTTTCCAGGTCCATATCATCCAGCACCTGGTCTTTGGTGTGCCTGCGGTCAAGCGCGCCGGTAAGCTCAAGTATCCGGTCGGCAAGCGTGGATTTACCGTGATCGATATGCGCGATAATGCTGAAGTTGCGGAGTAATGATTTATCCATAATTTATGTTTAAGACCCGGTTTTGCAACTTATTGATGAATAAAACGCTGCGAGACCGGGTCTTGATCTATTGAATGTGGTTTAACATGGCCTGAACTACTTCATCTATCGATAAATTCGTCGTGTCGATATAGATAGCGTCATCCGCTTTTTTCAGGGGAGCGAATTCCCGGGTTGAATCTATGGTGTCGCGGTTGTTCAGGTCCCCGGCGACCTGCTCTTTGGATACGCCTTGTATATTAAGGTTCTGCAGGTCTTTATACCTGCGGTTGACCCGTTCATCTATTTTTGCGTCGATAAAGAATTTTTTCTCGGCGCCGGGAAAGACCATTGTGCCGATATCCCGGCCGTCAAGTATGCTGTTGCGGCTGGACCCGAGTTTTCTCTGCAGCCCCAAAAGCACCTGACGCACCTCTTTTATCTTGGCCACATCCGAGACGTGCTTGGTGATCCGCGGTTCGCGGATAGCCAGAGAAACGTCTTTGCCGTCCAGCAATACGGTCAAACTGTTATCTTTGCCTGGGATCAGGTCGATAGATGTTTTTTGGGCCAGTTCGGCGAGTTTTGCGCTGTCGCTTATGTTTATTTTACTTTCCAGCGCTTTGAGCGTTAATGCCCGGTACATCGCTCCCGTATCGAGATACAGGAATCCCAGTTTTTTTGCCAGGATCTTGGCGACAGTACTTTTGCCCGCTCCTGCCGGTCCGTCGATAGCAATGATCATTTCAGTATTTCCCTGTTTTGCTTGGCGCCGGCGAAAACCCGTTCCAGGGAGGATTTGTCGTTGTTTCGGATGAACGCGGCCACTGCCGAAAGGTTTTTCAGGTAAAATTCCAGGGCGTTCAACGCGGATTTTTTATTGTTCAGGATTATATCCGCCCAAAGCTGCGCGTCGGACAACGCGATGCGGGTGGCGTCGCGCAAGCTGGTTGGAGCGAAACCCAGGAATTTCCGCGGGACCGAGTTGATCAGGGTGAACGCGGCCAAATGCGGGAGATGGCTGATGAACGATAACGCCCGGTCATGTTCTTCAGCTGACATTATGATTATCTTTAATCCCAGCTTGGAGAAGAACTCCCGGATCGTTTTCAGGCTGCGTTTATCGGTTTTTCCGGTCGGGGTGATCACGCATATTGAGCCGTCAAGGGCAACCCCGGGAGAATTTTTTATCCCCCGTTTTTCCGATCCGGCCAGCGGATGGGTCCCGATGAAACGCGGGAAAATCTTATCCAGCCTGGCTACAACCCCGGATTTAGTGCTGGCGACATCGCAGACAATGCAGTCTTTGCGGATGATCCCGGCTATTTTCGGCGCCTGTTCCAGGATCACGCTGACCGGAGTGGCCAGGATCACCATATCCGCGTCTTTCAGTATATCCAAAGACACGGAGCCGGCGTCGATAGCTTTTATCTTTTTAGCGAAAAGCAGGCTTTCTTTATGCCGGCTTACCCCGACGACTGCCCGGCTGAGCCCTTTTTTCTTGATCCCCAGGGCGATTGATCCTCCGATCAATCCTGTGCCGACTATAGCCACCTTATCGAACATTTTCATCTAGATCTCTCTTCCTACTGCCTGCGCCAGGATTTTTAATTCCTGGGTGAGATTGGCGAAATTAGCCGGTAAAAGCGATTGTGCCCCGTCGGATAAGGCGTCTTCGGGGTGGCTGTGCACTTCAACGATCAGCCCGTCCGCTCCGGCGGCTACAGCCGCTTTGGATAATGCCGGGACCAGCCCCCATTTACCCGCCGCATGGCTGGGATCGGCGATAATAGGCAGATGCGAAAGCTGTTTTACTGCCGGTATGGCGCTGATATCCAGGGTATTGCGCGTGTAATCCTCGAATGTCCGGATCCCGCGTTCGCAGAGTATAACATTGAAATTTCCGCCGGAAAGGATATATTCCGCGGACATCAGCAGTTCTTTGATGGTCGAAGCCAGGCCGCGTTTCAACAGCACCGGTTTCTTGGTTTGCCCGACTTCCTTCAAAAGGTTGAAATTCTGCATATTGCGCGCGCCTATCTGCAGGACGTCGACGTACTTTGCCACCAGCTCCACGTCCCGGGAATCCATGACCTCGGTTACTGTGACCATATCCAGGTCATTGCCGACCTTTTGCAGTATTTCCAGCCCTTCTTTGCCTTTTCCCTGAAAGCTGTAAGGGGATGTTCTGGGTTTGAAAGCCCCGCCGCGCAATATTTTCGCTCCGGCTTTTTTGACTTCCCGGGCGATCTCGTAAAGGGTGTCGATATCCTCGATAGCGCACGGCCCGGCGAGTATGACGATATCCTTGCCGCCGATCTTCACGCCTTTGCCCACGTCGATCACCGAATCCTGGGATTTAAATTCCCGGGATACCAGCTTGTAAGGGGCTAAAACCGGCATGACTTTTTCCACTCCCGGGAATGCCTCCAGCGGGGTTATCCTTAGAATGTCTTCCGGCCCGATAACTCCAATGATGGTCCTTTCGGTCCCTTTGGAAACATGCGGGGTCAGTCCGAGTTTTTCGACTTTCTGGATAATGTGGCTTACCTGTTCTTCGGTCGTTCCAGGCTTTAGAACTATGATCATTTTTTACCCCGTTTTTATAATACTTTTTTCAACGCGGCGATGAATTTTTTGTTTTCCGCGGCAGTCCCGATAGTCACGCGTATAAAATTCTTCAATCCGTACTGTTGCATATCGCGGACTATGACCCCCTGTTTCAGCAGGTCTTTAAATACCGTTACCCCGTCCTTTTTCAGGTCGACCAAGATAAAATTGGTGACTGACGGTATATATTTCAGACCCATACGGTCAAAAGCGCCATACAGGTATTTTTTGCCTTTAAGAACGATCTTACGCGTCTTATTCAGGAACGCTTTATCGTCCAGAGCAGCCAGCGCCGCTTCCTGGGCCAGCAGGTTAACATTGAACGGCTGCCTGGCTTTTTCCATGAAGGCGGCGAATTTTTCGGCGGCCACGGCAAAACCCACGCGCAATCCCGCCAGGCCGTAAGCCTTGGAAAATGTTTTCAGGACGATTATATTGTTTTTGCCTATATAATCGGCGCCTTTGGGATAATCGTCGACGTCGATAAAGATGTCGTAGGCTTCATCCATTACTACGATCACGTTATCCGGCAATCCTGAAAGGAATTTTTCCAATTCGGATTTAGTCACGTAAGTCCCGGTAGGGTTGTTGGGATTGGCGATAAAAACCAGCTTGGTCTTGCTGTTTATCTTCTCCCGTATCCCCGCGAGGTCAAAACGGAAATCTTTTAAAGGGGCTTTGATGACTTCCCGCGCGTAAACCTTGGAAATAATATCGTATTCCAGGAAAGTGGCGTCTCCGGTCACCACGTTCTCGCCTTCTTCGACAAAGGTTTTAATGATGATATCGATCAATTCGTCGGAGCCGTTGCCGACCACAATGCTTGAAGGTATGACTTTGAGCCCCGCTGCTATGCGTTTTTTCAGATAAAAGCTGTTGCTGTCGGGGTAACGGTTCAATTCTTTCAGGCAGCGTTTGATCGCTTTTACCGCTTTGGGCGACGTCCCTAAAGGGTTTTCATTGGAAGCCAGCTTGATCACTTTTTTCAAGCCCAGCTCTCTTTTTGTCTCGGCAATAGGTTTGCCGGCGATATAAGGCGATATTTCCTGTATGTTTTTTCTGGCTAAGTTCATTTTTCAGTCTCCTACCGGGTAAGAACCCAGTACTTTTAAGAATTTACATTTGTTTTCCAGCTCATCGATCGCTTTTTTGATCCTGGGCTCAAGGATATGCCCTTCAAGATCGACGAAAAAATAATAATCCCAGGCTTTTTTCTTGGACGGCCGCGATTCGATCTTGTTCAGGTTGACTTTGTATTTCCTGAAAGGCTCGAGCATTTCGTGCAGCGCGCCTATTTTATCTTTGATCGAGAACATAAGCGATGTTTTGTCCTGTCCGGTGATCCCGGCATGGTCCTTGCCAATGACAAAGAACCTGGTGATGTTATGCGGTGAGTCCTCGATATTCCGGCAGACGACCTTTAATCCGTATATCTGGGCCGCCAGTATGGACGATATGGATGCGCTGTTCTTTTCATGGGCGGCTACCTGGGCCGCTTTGGTGGTGCTGGAAACCTCGATAAGCTCGGCATGCGCGAGATTCTCCTGCAGCCATATCCGGCACTGGCCGAAAACCTGCGGCACGGAATAGATCTTGCGGATCCGTTCCATGGGGCAATTGGCCAGGAGGTTATGCGTGATATCCAGGCTCATCTGGCTGCATATTTTAAGGTCGGAATCCATGAACATATCCAGGGTGTAATTTACCGCTCCTTCGATCGAGTTCTCGATCGGCACTACGCCGTAATCCGCGGCGTCTTTTTCCACCTCATTGAACACGTCGCTGATGTTTTCGCAGGAAAGGTAATTGACCTGGTGGCCGAATTTTTTTAACGACGCCTGATGGGTGAAAGTAGCCTGCGGACCCAGGAAGGCGATGGTCAGCGGTTTTTCCAGCGCGCGGCTGGCGGACATGATCTCGCTGTAGATCGCTTTCAAGGCCTCGGCTTTTAACGGCCCTTTATTCGCGGCGGTGATCCCGTTGAGGATCTTGCTTTCCCGGTCGGCGCAATAGATGCCTTTCCCGGTTTTTCTCTTGATTTCCCCGATGCGCAGGATGATCCTGGCGCGGCGGTTCAAGACCTCTACCAGTTTCTTATCGGTTTCGTTAATTTGTTTGCGCAGCTTCTCCAGGGACATTGTTCTCCTCTTTCTTTGGCGGTTCCAACTGTGATTCCTGTAATTCCTGCGGCAAAGGGAAATTGTCGATCTTAGGCAGCTCTTCCAGCGATTTTAACCCGAAATATTCCAGGAATTCCCGGCTGGTCCCGTATACCTTAGGCCTTCCCGGAGCTTTTTTCCTGCCGGTGATCCGGATCAGGTTCTTTTCCATTAATGTCGCTATGACCCCGTCCACGTTGACCTTGCGCAGCGATTCGATCTCCAGCTTTGACAGCGGCTGCTTGTACGCTATTATCGCCAGCGTTTCCAGGGCGGGTTTTGATAATTTATCGGCGCTTTGCGGGCCTTTGTAAAGCTTGCGCAGGAACGTGGCGAAGACCGGCGATGTGATCATCTGATAGCCGCCTGCTACCTCGTATATGCGCATTCCGCGGTTGGAACGCTCGTATTCGTCTTTCAACTCCAGGATCTTTTCTTTGATCTGGTCAGCGGCCAGGTTATCCAGGACTTTGCGGATCTGATCGACCATTAAAGGCTTTTCGCTGGAAAAAAGCAAGGCCTCGACGACCGCTTTTATATTGTCATCCATTCGAGCGTTTTCCACCGGTCCGGCATTTTCTTCCATGTTATCTCCCGCGGGCAAAATTAAAGTATTTTTTTCTGACGGTAAACCTCGTTAAGCAATTCCTCGCTGGTCTTTATCTGTCCGGCGTGCTCCAGGGCTTTTTTGATCATCATCTGGGCTTCCGGCTTCTTGTAACCTAACTGGGTAAGGACTGCCAGCACTTCCTCTTGTATATCGCGGGTTCCCGACGCGGCGCTTTTTACCTGGCTGTCCTGGATCAACCCGAATTTACCCACTTTATTCTGAAGTTTGGCGATCACTTCCTTGGCCCGCTGCTGCCCGATCCCCGGCAAGGAGCGCAGAAAATCCGCGTTGCCTTCGTCGATCGCTTTGGCGATCTGGGATATCGGCTGATTTATTGCTTTTAAAGCGGCTTTTGGCCCGATCCCGGAAACCGTGATGAACGACTCGAAGAATTCTTTTTCCACCTCGTTCAGGAACCCGATCAACACCGGGATGCTCCGTGACGGTTCAACCTGGTAATAATGGTATGTTATCAAATCGACCGTGCCGTCAGGGGCGATGATCTCGTCAAGCCGCTGCATATTGATCACCGCCAGAAGGACCTGATAAGCGAACCCGGAATTTTCGACCAGGATGAAATTGGCCCCGCGTTCGATCACTTTTCCTTTGATCCGGGCGATCATAAGCAGCCTTTCGCTGATAATTTTATCCGGTTGGCGCGGATGAAGTAGGTATAGGCGATAGCCAATGCCAGGGCGTCGGTCGTATCCTCGTATTTGGGCAGTTCCTTCATATTAAGCAGTGAACCGACCATGCGCTGGACCTGGGTTTTGGATGCCTGGCCTCTTCCCACTACCGCTTTCTTGACATGGGTCGCCGCGTATTCGATCAAGGGTATCTTGCCTTGCGCGCAAGCCAGGCAGATTATGCCCCTGGCCTGGCCCAAAAGGAACGCGGTGGTAGGATGATGGTAATGTATAAAAACTTTTTCCAGGACCATCACATCAGGATGATGCGTTTTTATCAATCCGGATATTTCCCGGTAGATCGTTTCCAGCCTTTGCGGAAGCGGCTGGCTGTAACGGGTATTGACCACTCCGGCGGCGACCAGGTTAAAATCGCGCCCTTCCCAGTCGATTATGCCGTAGCCTGTAGTTTTTAACGCCGGGTCAATTCCCAGTATCCTCATTATTCTTCGGATTCTGCCTGTATTTTTTCCAGTATATCATCAGGTATCTCGGAGTTATCATAAACATCCTGGACATCATCGTGTTCTTCCAGGGCCTCGATCAATGCCAATACCTGTTTGGCGTCGCTTTCATTCAGTTTTATGCTTGAAGACGGCACCATGGTAACTTCGGCGGCTTCCAGCTTTATGCCTTTTGCCGTCAGCGCCTGCTTGATCTTATCCAGGTCCTGAGGCGCGGAATATATCTCGTAATCCGATTCAGTGGTTTTAATATCCTCGGCGCCGGCGTCCAGGACGATATTCATTAATTCCTCTTCTTTTGCCGCGGATTTAGCTACCGATATATATCCTTTCATGGTAAACATCCAGCTTACCGAACCGCCAAGATTGCCGTTCTTTTTCGACATGATATTGCGCACCTCTGCGGCTGTGCGGTTCTTGTTATCGGTGATCGCGTCGATCATGACCGCTACGCCTCCCGGCCCGAATCCCTCGTATCTTACGGACTCGTAAATTACGCCGGGCAGTTCGCCTGTGCCGCGTTTTATGGCCATCTTGACGTTATCCGAAGGCATATTCGCTTCTTTTGCCCTGTCCATGATCTTGCGCAGCTTGAAATTCGTATCAGGGTTCCCCCCTGCCTCGCGGGCGGCAACGGTTATCTCCTTGATGATCTTGGTATACGTGGCGCCTTTAACCGCGTCGGCAGCCGCCTTTTTGCCTTTATTTGTTTTCCATTTAGAATGGCCTGACATTTTGATTCCTCCTTAAGTACGTACTTAACACCAACCTTTCCAATAAGGTTGGGTGTAAATACCCTGACTTAACACCAGCTTTACCAATAAGGCTGGGTGATATTACCATTTGTAACCAGCTTTTCCAAATTACATCCGATCAAAATAATATTACTGAGGCGCAGAATAAGCCGGGTTTTGTTTATGTGGTCATTCCTCTAATCCGGGCAGTCGCCTGCCCTGGATTTAGCAGCCTACCCAAAACTCGTAACGGAACGGGCTATTCCTGGTTTTCTATTCGGCCTTGCTCCGCGCAGAGATTGCTCGTTTCACCTTGGACGCAGGTTCCCCTGAATTCAAGCTCGTCTCTGTAGCTCTGATCCTCGCCGGCTCATCGCCGGCGGATGGTTATTACCCACTGCGCTTGCCCTCTGGAGCCCGGACTTTCCTTCCGCAAACATGTTGCGGGCAACCACTTTCCGCGCCTCAATATCAAAAAACGTTTTAACCTTTGGCCCGCGCCTCTTTTACCGCCTGTGTGGCTAATTTATCAGCCAGGCTGTTCTCTTCTCTCGGAATATTGGCGAATTCGACTTCTTTAAACGCGCCGATGAGCCTTACTGCCCGGTCGTATAGCCCGATCATGTTCGGATGCTTTACCTTATATATTTTTTTGATCTGGCGGTACAGAAGCTGGCTGTCGGTCTTTATCAGGATACGCTGCGGCCGCATTATCATGGCCTCTTCCAGCGCGTAGATCAAGGCCGTATATTCGGCGATATTGTTGGTCGCCTCGCCGATAAAACTGGACAGTTCCCTGATCACCTTGCCGCCGCTGTATATCGCCACTCCGATGCCGCTCGGCCCGGGATTGCCCTTGGACGCCCCGTCTATAAATATCTCGAGGTCATTCATCGCCGATGAACAGTATACGGTTGCAGACATCGCAGACCATGATCTTTTCATACATCCTGATCAGGTTTATTACCTGAGCCGGCATGAACATATTGCATCCCGAACAGGTATTGTTTTTCACGCTGACTATAGCCAACCCGTCGCGGTTCTGCAGTATCCGGTCGTATTGCGCGAGTATCTTTTTATCGATCGCCGGCACGCTTTGCTGGCGCTGGATATTCAGCTGGGCGAGTTTCTCATCGATCTCTTTTATCCGGTCTTCGACCGTTTTCTTCTGGGCGTTGAACGTCTGTTCTTCCTGCTGAAGCTTTTTCCGTTCGTTATCGATATCCGCTTTGGATTTTTCTATCTTATCCATGGACTCGAGTATTTTATCCTCGATCAGCGAGCCGTCGGCCTTGGCGTCCTGGATCTGCTGGAGCATGGTATTGTATTCTTTGTTGGTTTTCAGCTGAAAGAGCTGCGCCTGAAGCTTTTTGGCGTTCTCTTCTTTTGACCCCAGTTCCAGTTCCCGGTCTTTTTTTTCTTTTTGCAGGTCCAGGGATATCTTTTCCAGATTGGCCAGGGTCGCTTTTTTCGCCTCGAACGCGGTTTTCAGCGCCTCGATCTCCAGCGGCTTGGCTTTTTTCTCGTCGTTCAAACGGTAGATCTGGGTATCGATCGCTTGAAGCTGGATCAATGTTTGCAGCTGCTCTTTAAGGTTTGCCGTCAATTATTACCCCCTTCTCTGGTTTATAGGAGCGTATTTTAAATGGGCGCTAGAGGACTTGAACCTCTGACCTTCACAATGTGAATGTGACGCTCTAACCAGCTGAGCTAAGCGCCCAAATAACCAATAGTCTATAATCCATACTGTCAGTCATCAGACTACAGCCGGAATAAACTGGGCCCAGGAGGGTTCGAACCTTCGACCAAGAGATTATGAGTCTCCTGCTCTTCCGCTGAGCTATGGGCCCGCAATTTATACGCAGAATATTACGGCCAAAACATGAAAATACAGACTAATATATTACTATTTTTAAGGGGTTTGTGCAAGATAAAATTTAAAACTTTTTATGAGGCGGGCATTATTACTGAAACGGGATATTTACCAGGTTGTCCGGGCCGAAATCCAGCCCCGCTTCCCACATTGAACCGGAGACCGGCTTTGACCAGATCACCATGGCTTTTTTTTGGACAATATGGGGGCAGAAATACGGGACTTTAAAGTGTATCTTTACATAATCGTTGGCTTTAAGCGGCTCGTAGCCGATCACCCTGACCCCCTGTTCGGCGACTTCTTCCAGGATCACGGTTCTTTCCTGGGCGGCCATATCCAGGGTTATCCGGGCTGATTCATTTGTCTCAAAACGCGGATAATTCCGGCGTTCCATGGTTTTCTCCTTTCAAGTGGAGTTTACCCGCTTAGTGCCGCTATTTCAAGACTAATAACCGGAAAAAAGAAAGCGCTTTCAAATTTATTACCAGTACCCGGCCTTCTTCAGGTTTTCGATCATTTCCGGGTCTAAAATTACCTGATTGCCGTTAGTTGCGTATTTTTTGCAGAGCTGATACCAATCCAGAAAATCCCGCAGCATCGACAAGGCGAAGCGTTTTTTACCTTCGTTAAGGTCGTTAAGCTCGGCCGGATCATGCGCCAGATTGTATAATTGGTTTTTGCCGTTAGTAAATATCAATTTCCAGCCATCCGCCCGTAACATCGCCCATTTGTGTTTTTGGCCTTCAGCCAACAGGAATTTATGGCCCGACCTGGCCCGGGGGTTTTTCAACAGCGCAGCCATGCTCAACCCGTCGATCTGAGCCGGCTTAGCGATCTTCTGCAGATCCAGGATGGTGGGCATCAGGTCTATCAGGCCGACCAGGGCTTTAACCCGGGCATTACGGTATTTTGCCTGCGGATAACGTATGATCAAAGGCACATGGACCACCTCCTGATATAAATTCTGGTTGTCAAAGCGGTCAAATGTCCCTCTTTCCCCCAATTCCTCGCCATGGTCTGCGCAAAGGATGATAATAGTATTATCGTAAAGCCCGGCTTTCTTTATGCCGGCGATCAATTCTCCGACATAGGCGTCCGCGCGCCTGATACCGGCCGAATAAAGGGCTTTTACATATTCGAGATCCGCCTGATCCAGCGGCAATTCATCGCCGTTCATGTTCAAGCGTTCGCCATGTATTTTTTTCAGGATGCCGTAATCCAGCGCTGACCCGGAGAATACGCCGCTATACGCATTCCCGGGTTTTGCCGCCAGCAGATCTTTGTCATAAGGCGGATGCAGGTCGTAACTGTGGATAAGCGCGAAGAAAGGCGAATCTTGCCTCTGCGCCAGCCATTTATTGATTTCCGGGAGGATATCGCCTAGAGAACCCACAGGTTTGGCGCCCCGGTAGTAATGATAAAGATCAAACCCCTTTTCCAAACCGTATTTATCTATTGTGTCCAGGCCGCAGGTAAATGCCGCAGTATCGAAACCTCTCCTTCGCAGTATCTCGGTGAACGTGCGGTTATTCCCGGATATCCGGTTGCTGCGCGAGTTAACTCCGTGCGCCGAAACATATTTTGATGTAAGCAATGAAACCATGCTGGGCAGCGTCCAATATGACTGGCTTACGGCGTTATCGAATATCGCGCTTTCAGTGGCCAGCGCGTCGATATTCGGGGTATTCCCCTGCCGGGAGCCGTAGCAGCCCATATGGTCGGGCCTTAACGCGTTAATAACGATAATAATCACGTTATACTCCGGCTCGGCATGGCATGCCCCGGAGGCGATAAGCGTCCCGGAGATAACAAGGCTTAAAAGGACAGCGGTCTTTAATTTCATTCTTAAAAAAATTCCAGCAGTTTTGATAATAACCGGGATTCGATATCGTCATAGCCCCGTCCGGACAGGTTATTCTTCTCCTGGGGGTCTTTTTTCAGGTCATACAGCTCGATGCCGTTCTTAAAAGGCGCGGATATTATCGCGCCGTTATGCATTTGCGCGTTTTTAATGTTTTTATAGTTTGCCGGCAATTCCCAGGTATGCGTGATAAGCTTCCACGCGCGGCCGCGGATCATCGCCTGCATATCAGCCAGCCCGTTGCCTTCGCTTTCGCCGCTAAGGCATTCGGCGTAGACGTATTCGTTTATTTCTTTATCGGCGGTTTTGCCTGGGGAGAATGTTTTGACCAGGCTTTTACCTTCCAGGCTGAGATCGCCGGTGTTTATCCGCAGCAGGTCCAGTACAGTAGGCATGACGTCGATCAATTGGGTCTGCTCTTCGACTACTTGTTTTTTCGCCTGCGGCAGATAAATTATCAACGGCACACGGACTTCGTCGTCATGCAGGCTAAACCCGTGGCCGAAGAAATTATTCCTCTGCCCCAGTATTTCGCCATGGTCGGAAAAGAAAACCAGTATTGTTCTATCCAGCAGGCCGGATCCTTTTAAATAATCGAACAGTTTTCCGGCATAGGTGTCAGCGTATCTGATCCCCGCGTCATAGTGAGCGGTGATATGCCTGATCTCCCTGGCGGTCCGTTCAAGATTCCGGGTATGGAATCCCGGCGGCCAGGTAGCCATATATTCGTTATCCAGCCGTCCTTTATATCCCGGGTCGAAATAATTCTCATCCGGGCAGTGGTACGGCTCATGTATGTCGTTGGAATGCAAAAAAACGAAAAAACGCCCGGATTTATGTTTATCTATCCACCGCAGGGACGCAGGCAGGGTTACTTCAAAAGACGGCCTGCGGTCTTCATCCATAGCGTATTCGTAAGTCTCAAATCCCCGGTCAAGCCCGAATTTAGGGTCGAACTGCAGGGCATTGTATACGAAAGCGGCGGTTTTATAACCTTTGGTTTTCAAGACCTGTGCCAGGGTTGTCTCGTTGTCCGCGAGCCTGCGCTCTATCCGGTCTGCTTTATGGGTGTGCGCGTATTTTGAGGTGAACAACGAGGCGTGGCTGGTTAGGGTAAAGTTTGACTGGGCAAATGCGTTCTTGAACAATATGCCCTGGCCGGCGATCGCGTCAATACTCGGGCTGGTATTCCGGCTGTAGCCGTAACATCCCAGATGGTCGGGGCGCAGGGTATCCAGGCAGATAAATATCAGGTTATAACCGCCGGCTGTATCCCCGGCAGGCTCCGCGCGAAGCGGGGACGCAGGGATCAGGAAGGAAAGAAATAATATGAATAAGATCCGCCCGCGATTAGACATTTGGCGCGTCAATACTCTTTGATCCGCAATACGTTCCTTAATAAATTATCATGGTAGTTTTCATCCTGGCCCATTGAGCGCAGCCAGGCGAATAACTTTTGTTCCAATTCGTACGCGGTTTCCGGTTCTCTATCGATCAAATTGGCGGTTTCAGCGGGGTCGGTTTTCAGGTCATACAGTTCTTTTTCCCCGGTTTCCATGGTGTAAATGAATTTCCAGCCGCCGGCTGTGCGGATCGAGCGCTTACTGGTATAAAAACGGTAATCCGTCTCGCTGAAGGCGTCCAGTTGCCGGCTTTCGCCGTTGATCATAGGCCGCAGGCTTACGCCTTTGACCTGTTTTTTTACTTTTGAGGACATTTTGATCCCGAGCAGGTCCAATATCGTGGGCATCAGGTCGATGCCGCGCACCTGGTCGGAAATAACGGCGTTTTTCTTTATCCCCGGAAGCCATAAGACGATCGGGACGTGTATAAGCTCATCGTATAGCGAATGCCCGTGGTCGAACCGTTTATGCTCATAGAACTCCGTGCCGTGGTCGGAAACGAGTATTACCACGGTTTTATCCAGTATGCCCAGCTTGCGCATCTCTTCTATGAATTGCCGGAACCTTTCATCGACATCGTTTATCTTTTCGTCGTATAAAGACCTCCAGAACCGCACGTCGGCATCAGTCAGGCTTATGGCGTTCTTATCCAGCCCGTCTTCGCGCAATCTGCCCTGTTCTTCTTTGCCGCCTTTTAACGGGCCGGTATAATTGAAATCGAGGAAACGCCTGGTATATCCGTTCGGAGGGTCATATTGGCCGTGGCAGTCATAGCCGTGCAGGAACATAAAGAATTTTTTATTATAATTAGCCTTCAGCCATTTTAAGGCTTCGGGGATGCTGGTATCCATGCCGCCGAATTTAGGCCCGTCGAAATAAGTGTCGAATCCCTGCCCGAAACCGAAATGCCCGCTTACCCCGGCGTCGCCGGTAAATCCTCCGGTGGCGTAGCCGCTGCCTTTCAATACCTCGGTCAGGGTTAGTACTTCAGGGGAAAGGTTTTTCAGGCTGGTCAATGTTTTTTCAGATTCTGTGTATACGGAATATTTGTTCACGCAGCGGTGCTGCGACGGGTAAAGCGAGGTAAAATAGCTCATGGTCGCCGGAACGGTCCAGGACGCCTGGGAAACCGCGTTCTTGAACAAGAAACCTTCCCTGGCGAATGAATCTATGGTTGGGGTGGTATTGCGGTCATATCCCAGGCAGCCGACATGGCCGGCCTGCAGGGCATCGAACGAAACCAGCAAAACGTTATAACCCTTGAACTGTCCGCTTTTGATATTTGCAGGAGTATTCCCCGCTTCGCAGTTCACGGAAAAGAAGAATATTCCCAGCAGGCAAAGCAGCGATCCGCGGCAAAGCATTTTTATTTCCTTCCTTTAGCGACTATCCAGCGCATAGTTTCGTAGATCGCGCCTTTTTCGCAGCGAACGCGATGCAGTTTTTTATACGGCAAAGGCGCGTTAATGAACATCTCTTTTAATTTTTTGATCTTTTCAGGCGGGAAAAAGGTATCGGTAAGCCAGGGGTTTATCGGTTCTTCTATGGTGTATTCGCGGCGTTCGACCTTTTTGAACCCGGCGTTCTTCAAGCGCCCCAGTATATCCGGCTCGCAGACGAAGTTCTTCAACATATTCTGTTTTTTTCGGTGGATCCGGCGAACCCAGTCTTTATCGCTCTCTCCGAACGGGACGATCTGGCTTATTACCACCCTGCCGGTGCGGGGTTTTATTACCCGGAATAATTCGGAGAAAAAACGTTTCATATCCAGGAAATGCATTGCCTGGCGGCAGACCACCACGTCAAACGTATTATCGGCGAAAGGCAGGCGCTCTGTTTGGGCGTTTACGCAATGATCCAGGCGCTTACGGGCGAATCCCAGCATGTCCAGGCTCAGGTCCAGGCCGACGATCGTGTTGTTGCGTTTGCGCAGGTTCGAGCCTACGATCCCGGTCCCGCAGCAGGCCTCAAGAACGGTTTCTCCGGGCAGTATCCCGGCAAGTTCGCGGTGGATATTCAAAAGCCCGGGGTCTTTAACCCAGCGCGCCGACCTGTCAAAGGTCTTTGCCCGGTTCTTAAACTGGTTTTTTAGCTGTTTGTGAGTCATTATTCCAATCCAGGGGGCCGTACCGGTCATAAGAGATACGGCGGATCCGCATGAACGCGTCTCTGAGCTTGGATTCATCAAGGCAAGTGCAGTTGATGATCTTATCGTCTGCGCAATTGACTTTGCGCTGGCCTAAAACGCGGAAATACTCTATTTCATCTACGATCAGTTTCTTGTCCAGGGCGTACTGGTAAACCGGCGTCCCGGGGAATGGCGTCAGGTATTTAATGCTGCACGGGATAACATCCTTAGTTTCGATGAACTTTACCATTTGATCGAGCGACTCTTCAGTCTCGCCTAGCAGCCCGATAATGAAATTAGCCATGACCTTGATCCCTGCCTTATTGGTCATTTCCACCGCCCGTTCGATCTTTTCCACCGTTATATTCTTGAAATTGGCGTTAAGCACTTTCTGGTCGACCGACTCGATCCCGTACCATATTTCATCGCAGCCGCAGTCCTTCATCAGCCTGAGAAGGTCGTCGTCGATATTCTCCACCCGGGTGGAGCAGGCCCAGCGCATGCCGGTTTTCTTAAGCTCTTCGCACAATTTCACGGTCCGCGGCCGGCCGATGACAAAAGTAAGGTCATTGATATACGCGTATTTTATCGCGTGCCTGGCCACATAACCGGACATGTCCTTACCGAATTTCTCCGCGGTCATCTGGCGGACTTCGGGTATGGCCTTAAAACAGAATGAACAGCGCGCGTAACAGCCACGGCTGGAAGATACACCGATCTTCTCTATCGTGCCGCCTTTCCCGACAGTCGGCCAGAGCGAGAAATCCAGCGCGGGAAGTATATCCAGGTCATTGATCTGCTGCCGGGTTTTGGTGAATTTTATTTTTCCGTCCTCACGATACGCCAATCCGTCGATCAACGGTATTTTTGGGGAGTTTTTCTCGGAGAGCGCGGCCAAAAGCTCAAGGATGGTCAGCTCTCCTTCTCCCAGGACCGCGAAATCCGCGGGCAATGCGCGCATCAGCAATTCCGGGGTTGAGGAAACAAAAGGGCCGCCTAATATGATGGTGTTGTCCGGATCCGCTTGTTTTATCCTGCGGATAAAATCTTCTATGAAATCGTAACCGTCGATAAAGGTGGTTACGGCGAAAATAGCGGGTTTGCCGTTTTTAGCGATCAGCTCTTCGATCGGCACGGGTTTGACGCGGTAATCCACTATTTCAACGCTGAAACCGGCGTTTTTTGCCGCGGTGGCGATAAAGGTAACGCCCTCAATAGGTGTATGCAGCAAAAACTCTCTGCCCGGGGTGGGTATTTGCGGCGAAGGCGGGACAATGATCAGGAAACGCGGTTTCCCGGGATCAACCGGCAAGGGCGAAGACGATGTCCCCCGGAGCAATTCTTCAACTGCTGAAAGGCTGTTTTTCTTCAAAGCAAAGACTCCTTCCTGGAAATGACCTTAAAACCATTCATCGGTGCAGCGCGGGCCTTTGATATATTTGGAATTTATTTCTTTATAGGTGTCGCGGATTACTTCATCCGGCAACTGCGTGAAATTTATGAATTCGTCGTCTTTATCGCATTTTTCATTGGCCAGCCAGCGTAAATGGCTTACCTCATCCTTGATTATGCCGTTCGCCAATGCCCAGCGGTAGATCTCAGTGCCGGGGATAGCGGATAAATACTTTACCCTGCAAGCGCTTCCGGTCTCATCGATAAAATCAACGACTTTTCTCAGGGATTCCCGGGTTTCTTGGGGCAGTCCCACAATGAACAGCCCGCCGACCTGTATCCCGTTGTCCTGGGTCAATTTTACCATCCTGCGTATCTCAGCCGGGGTGATGCCTTTATGCGCGTTATCCAGAATGGTCTGATCCAGTGATTCGAAGCCGTAGAGGATTATCTGGCAGCCCGCGGCTTTCATTGCCTTGAGCATCTCTTCGTCGATATTCTGGACCCGGGACATGCACGACCAGCTGACCTTGAATTCCTTTAAGACTCCGCAGATATCCAGGGTCCTTTGTTTCTGGATGGCGAAAGTCAGGTCCACGAAATAGATAAAATCAAAATCGTGCTTTTTTTTCAGTTCCCTGAGCTCATCCCTGAATTTTTCGAGCGATTTCTGGCTAAGCTGCGGAGTAGTCCGGAAACAGAACGAGCAGTTCTTGTAACAACCGCGGCTGTGGGAAAAGAATATCTCTTTTACCTTTTTGTCTTTCTGCACCGCCGGCCATAAAGAAAGGTTCATTACCGGCAGCGATTCCAGGTCGGCCATTTGCGGGCGTTTTTCGGTAAAGCATATATCGCCGGAACTATCCTTGTAGCACAAACCCGGTATTTTTCCAAGCTCGCCGGTATTGCCTGAGGATACCGCGTCCATCAGCTCCCGGGTTGTTTCCTCGCCTTCGCCAAGCACGCCGATATCAGCGGCAGTGTTTTTCATAAGGACCTGCGGGGTGGATGTTACCAGAGCGCCGCCTAAAACGATCAGCTTCTTGGGGTATTCCTGCTTGATCCGGGCGCAGGCCTCATGGACAAAAGGGAAAGAATCTTCATAGGTAGCCATGCCGACGACCGCCGCGTCTTTTACCGAATCCAGAGCGAATTTTACCGGGTCGCTCTGGAAGCGCGCGTCAACGATCCTGACAGGAAATCCGGCGTTAAACAACACGGTAGCGATATAGGATACCCCTTCAAACGGTTGCTTCAGGACAAATTCCCAGCCTTCAGGCACTGTAAAACAGGATGGTGGGACAATGATCGCGAAAAAAGGTTTAGCGGGATCGGTTTTACGGGGTTTTATCGACTCTTCTTTTATTTTCTGCAGTATATTCATTGCCGTCCTTTATCTGATCGATAATATTCAGTATAAAAACAAATTGTAATCTAAAACCCGGATAAAAACAAGTCATTTTACGGAAAATACTACCAGTAACCGTGCTCGCGGGCGTCTTTGATCATCTTATCCGGTATTTTTTGGGTAGACGCGCTGAACTGGTTGAAATCGCGGCATTCCTTTGCCCATTCCGCCAATCTGGCGGTCAGTTCTTTCGCTTTCTCAGGATACGCGTTCAGCGTATTATTTAATTCATTGGGGTCGTTCTTAAGGTCATACAGCTCAAATGTTTCTTCCTTGACCTGTAGTGACTTGTTATCGCTGAACTTCCCTACAGTATCCGCGGAAAAGAATACTTCATGTATAAGTTTCCAATCCGGGTTCCGGACCGACTCATTGATGCTGGGGTAGCTTGAGAACGGCCTTTTCGGCCCTCCGGCGAAATTATAAGCCGCCCCGGAATATACATAATCATTGACGCTTTGGTTTTGTTTTATCAACGGCACCAGCGATCTCCCCTGCACCCGGCGGAAAAGCGGTATATCCAGCAGGTCCAGTATGGTCGGCATAATATCCGCGAGCTGGGCCAGGCCGGTTATCCTTCGGGTGTTTATCCCGGGGATCTTGATCAATAGCGGTATATGGACCACATCGTCATAAAGCGTTCCGCGTATCGTTCCCACGCGGCCGAATCTGCCGTGTTTGGCGAACATTTCGCCGTGTTCGGAAAAAACAATAATGATCGTTTTCTTTAACAGTTCTTTGTCCAGGGAGTTCAGGAAACTGGTTACCTGCGCATCAACCGACAAAATCGTCTCGTCATGCAGGGCGGTCAAATAATCCACATCATCCTGGGTCAATACAACGCGGGGGAATATATCCTCGGGATCCACCGGCGGTTGGCTGGTATTGGGATGCAGCGGGTCTTCCCTGCTTATGCAATAAGCCTGGTACCGGCCGTCGAATTTCCGGAAGCCTCGATAAGTGAATCCGGGTTTTATGGTTATATCCTTGCCTTTAGTGGCGCTGAAAGCGCCCTGGAACCGGCGCGGCGGAGTGAACGGCGGATGAGCGTCATAACCATGGACGAACAAGAAGAACTTCTTTTTCGAGTTATGGCTGAGCCAATCGCGCGCTTGTTTTAAAGTCACGGAAAAACCCGTAAAAGACGGGTTTGTGTCGGTTTGAGAAAAGCCGCGCATATGCCCGAAAATGCGGTTATCATCCAGTCCTCCGGTAAAAGCCGCGGTGGCATAGCCGTTATAGGCGAGGATCTGCGGCAGCGTCTTAATATCTTTGGAAAGAGTATTCTCCAGGTACCGGTCCATGACCTTATGGGTATACGGGTTTAATGCCGTAAAAACAGTCGTTATGACCGGCAGTGTCCAGGACGCCGGCGTATACGCGTTCTCAAAGACCAGCGCGTCCTTTGCCCATACTTCCAATCTTGGGGTGGTTTTACGGCTGTAGCCGTAAAGGCTCATATGTTCCGTGCCGATATTATTGATGGCGATCAGGATAACGTTGAAGTCCTTATATGAAAAGGCATCCTGGTCCGGCTGAGCGTAAATACGGCATTGTCCCAAAGCGGTAGCGATAAGTACGGCTGTTATTATCCTGAGCACGTTCATAGTTTGTTAATATGAGGCGCGATGAGGCGCGGCCATTACCAATATCCGTTTTTCCGGGCATCATCTATGATCCCGTCCGGTATTTTTGAGGTTACCGCGCCGTAATTGCTTGAATTTTTGCAGTCCTGGGCCCACTTTTCGAGTTTTTCCCGCAGGGCGTTCGCCGTTCGCGGATATTTATCGAACACATTCGAGAATTCATTGGGGTCGTTTTTAAGGTCATACAGCTCGAATGTCTCCGATTTTACGCCAAGCTTTTCCGACCGGGGAAGCCCGGTGTGGTCTTCCTCATAAATTATTTCGTGGATTAGCTTCCAATCAGCGCTGCGTATGGATTCATTGATGCTGGGGTTCATGTATAATCTTTTTTCGGTTATCCTTGTGAGATTATAAGACGCTCCCGCGTAGATATAATCATTTACCGGGCCCTGGCCCTTTATCAGCGGGATAAGGGATTTACCCTGGAGATTGCCCGGCCCAGGGATCCCCAATAGTTCCAATAACGTCGGCATCATATCGACTATCTGGACCAGACCCGTTATCCGCCTGCCCTTTTGCCCGGGGAGTTTGATCATCAAAGGCACATGGACCACATCGTCATAAAGCACGCCGCGCAATGTCCCGGCGCGTCCGAACCTGCCGTGCTTGGCGAACATCTCCCCGTGTTCAGAGAAAACGATGATGATCGTGTTTTTGAGCAGGTTTTTGTCCAGAGATCTAAGGAAATTCGCCACTTGCGCGTCAACTGAAAGGACCTCTTCGTCGTAAAGGTCCCGCATATAATCAATATCATCCCGGGTTATTTCAACCAAAGGCGTTATCTTCCATTTTTTGCGCAGCCCGTTATCCGCGCCGTCTTCCGGGATGAAATAATTAGCCCAGTATTGGCCGCCGTGGTCCTCAAACCCGCGGTAGGTTAAGTCGGGGTTTATGGTGATGTCTTTGCCGGCGGGATTGCTGAAGATCCCCCTGAATTTTTTGGGCGGGGTGAACGGCGCGTGCGCGTCATAGCCCTGGATAAATAAGAAGAACTTTTTCCGTGGCTTCCGGCTGAGCCATTCGCCGGCTTGTTTCAATGTTACCTTAAAACCCGTATACGCAGGGTTATCCGCTATAAAATTAAACCCCCACATGTGGCTGAAAAACTTGCTGTTGTCCAGCC
>Ga0074199_1000206_pt1 | contig 117241 bp, 95 predicted proteins | sample EPASupsiteSAE347_FD_64528 | JGI IMG/M metagenome (GOLD analysis project Ga0074199, IMG submission 64528) | Bioremediated contaminated groundwater from EPA Superfund site, New Mexico - Sample SAE3-47 | ecosystem: Environmental > Aquatic > Deep subsurface > Groundwater > Contaminated ...
TCAGAATCCCGATGACCTGCTCCTCGGTGTGACGTTTCCGTGGCATAAAGAGCCTCCTCTTTGGTGTGTTCTAACACCCGGAGACTCAACTTTCAACTGGTCCAGTTTTTGGGGGGAAGGTCATCATCAGTTGCTCGCCTACCTCAAGTTTCGCCGGCAGTTTTGCACTTAAAGGATTTTCATAATCATGGATCATGACGGCATGTTTAGAAGTGCGGAAAAGCCAGCGCCAGAAAGATGTTGTTTTGAGTTGTATCATTTGACAATTAATTGAACCGGGGCCAAAGTTTGTAGCTGAAAGAGAACAACTGGTGAGAGACTGCGCAGGAGCAGAATGGACAATTGTGCTTAAGGCGAATCTAACTTTCAGTCGAGGTTTAAGAACGACATCTCGATAAATATTCCAACCAAGAGAAACGGCGCTTGTCACAAGGGCCAATAATGAGATACCTATCGGGATTATTGCGAAAATTGGATTGTAATTTGGTTCCATAAGCCTGACCTGCCCCGTCCCCGCCGAACGGCGTCAATCTATTTTAGTTTAAATGTCACACTTGAGGGAAATAACGATTTTCTCGCGATTTCAAATTATCCACTACAAACTAATTCGTCCCAATTATTAGAAACAAACATAGCAAGTCTCAAAAGGAGGCCTAAAGACGTATACGCTTCATTATCCCCTATTTTAGAGCTTCTTCCATGCGCGGATTCATCTCTCCAATACTTCAGCAGTGTAGTATGGACCGAGTATTCCTCTTTTAAGCGTAATTTGGATTTTCCAATAATTATATTATCCAATTTAATTCTACCGCCAGCCGATGCATATTCTTTTAAGATTCTAGCCTCATCGCCTGTCTTCGCTATTGCTAGGGAAAGAACTATTGATTCGGCCGCTGCGCCGCACATAGCACAACAAGCCAAATAAGCATGCGCGCCATAACATCGAACAGCTTGTTGTCCTCTCTCATGAAAACCAATACCAAATCTATCCTTGTATTGGCTTAGAATTTCACCGAATCTTTCCGGTTCGGTCGGCACGAAATCATCTTTATTAGCTTCTTTGAGCCAAATTTCTCCAAACGGCGTCAAAGAATAGCCATCCCCCGCATTACCTTGGTCAGTAGCTTGAGCTCCGTATTTTTTTACACCTGGTCTCAAAATTCCACGACGACATAGTTCCCACGCAGCGGCATATAAGAAAGGCATATTTTTATCTAAAAATCCATACGCTTTATTCTCAGCTATGCTGTTTTTCCTAAAATAAGTAATAATCGCGTGTGGTAAGTAGAAATCGTAGCCGTAAGCTCCAAAAGATCCATGATCTGGATTTTTCAAAAGCTGTATTAATAATTTAGTCGCATCTTCATGCGTTGTAATCGATGGCTCGTTCATAAAATCGGAAAAGGCATTTCCTCTTTTACTATTTTAAATTTCAGAAAATTCCATTTAAAAGCCAGCTTAGAAAGCTTATCGTCTTTTCCTTTTAAGAAATCGACGAAAAGAAGAAACTCCAGAAAGTTTTTTCTTGAAACTCGGACCCGTAATAAAAATAGGAACGCGCTTAACTGCTATTACATTCCCATCTTTACGGATTATACAATCCATGAAATGTCTTCCAAAATAAGCAGACCGCTCCTCATTTTCAAAATTTCTCGTACCCCGAAAGGAATGGCCTAAATCTCTTGCTGCAATAGCTTCATCACCTTCATTCCTTACCACCCAATCAATCGTGGCTCCTTGTGGAATCATTTGAGGATTCTCAATCCTATATATAAGCCTACAGTCCTTTGGTACCGATGGAACTTCATTAACGAATTTATTTATAAATTGGTTATTTTTTTGATCTCTAATCTCAATGGAAATACGCGGCGCAATCGAAATCTGCTGCCCATTTTCAACGAGCTCAATAGATGAATCCTCAGGAAGCGGCATAAAATGCGTAAAGACTTGCTCCCATACCAAAGCAGCATCTCCTTCATCCTCAGCTTGCAGAGCTTGCTGAGAAATGTCACGCAATATCTTTATTTTTGACAGAAAGTTTTTAAATGCATCGCCTTCTAACCTATTTAAATTTTCATCATTATCATCAGCCGGATTTATTACTCTTGCTTGCTCACTCAATCTTTCATAAATAAGTCCAACAATTGAACAAAACGCATCTTCATCATCTAGATCATTTTTACCTAGCTCAATAAAAGCTTCCGTCGCTAAAACCGTCAGTAAGATCGAAGACGGGCGAACGTCTTTTTCGAATTTTAGTACCGCCCATGCTTTAAGATATCTAACCATCCTTCGAATTTGCGGCCTATCCTCAACATCCACTTCATTTATAAACCACTTATGGATGGCTTTAGGATCGCTATTCTCCCATCCCTTGGAATTAGTCGCTAATCGACGCTTATCCTTGTTTTCATCAAGATGATAGGCAGGAATATCAATATGAAATTGCTCTTTATAATAAATTCGGCCACAGCGTTCTTTCGACGGCTCTTCAATTTTTTTAACATCTGCAATCTTGTACGAAAAAGTTAACAGACTTTCTTGAACCCAACTTTTGAGTTGTTTCTCAGTACATGGATCTTTTTCTGTATCCCAGCAAAAATAAACGCCTAGATCGACATCATATTCTTCCGATTTATCCAATGGAGCCAACACCGTCCCAAATTTATACGACCCTTGAAGCCATGTTTTTATAGGAAGCTCACTTATTTCTTCTAGATTACGAATTAAATAATCTGCTAATTCATTCCATTTATTTTGTAAAAATTCGGTTTGCTTATCGGTTGGTATAATGCGGGAGTATAGGGTTTCTGTTTCAGGGTTCGTAGAGAAAAAGAGATTGCCAGCTTTAGCCATGTCAACCTTTCATCAATAGATTTTTTGCCGTATGTTTCAAAGCTTCACGAACAATTGGATTTCCAAGCGCATCCGTTGCATCTTTTTTACCCAAACCAAGTAGAGTCGTTTGCGCAATAGGACTTGCCTCGGTAAGTCCAAGAAATTTAACCTGCTCGGGCGATGGAGCTGTATCTACTCTTATATATCCTTCGCCTAAAATGTGCTTCGTGATTTGCAAGGTAAATTGTTGTTGAGCTGAAAGAAAAGTTTTGGGCAATCTGTTTTCTTCATCTGCCAGCCAGAATTCTAATCCGTAAGAGTTACGAGGATCGTCAGCAATAGAATACTTTGTATTAGTTGTTCCTATTGAAAGCATTAAAATATTTTCCGGCGCTTGTTTTAAAAAATGCGATGCCTCATGCAAGGCGATTAAATCGGGGGAAGTCGCCACGAGTCCACCGTCCACATAAAGGCAGTCATTAATTCTAGCGGGAGGAAAAAAAGTTGGCGCAGCAGCAGTGGCTAATGCGATATCAATTGCATTAAGCAAAGGATCTCTTTCAATATCTTCATAATGTCGAGTTTTAAAAACCTGAGGTTTCCCTTGGGTAAGATTTATTGCTGGGATAAGCAAGGGGTGTTTCGAATCCCCTAATTTAGCATCTTTATCTAAAATTTTTTCTATAAGACTTCTAAGTTTCTCTAGGGAATAGAATGGTTTGTTAAAATCGACAAATAAATTAAACTTTTTTTGAAGCCATTTGTTTCCTCGCCTCGGAAAAATATTTAAACCTTCACTTTTGAATAAATTCACTATCTCGTCCATAGGAACTTCGAAGCCAATAGCTAAAGCAATAATTCCCCCAATTGAAGTCCCCGCAATTACTTCGAAACATCTGCCTATTGGCTGGCCGCATTTCCTCTCAAATTCCGCCAATACAGCTGCTGTATATAAACCTCCATATCCACCTCCCGAAAGAGAAAGAATTTGGAAATCTCTCATATTCAACCTTTCTTTTTCATAACTAATAATGAATCGATAACGAAGTAATGTACTCCTCTTTTTATTTCCTTTCAATAATATCAATTTTTCTGAATGGAAAGGTAAAAGTCTAGAGACTTAAAAGTTCGGCGCAGTGGCGAAGTTCTTCCTTAGTGACGTGGGTATAGATCTGGGTAGTCGTAATGCTGCTGTGGCCGAGGAATTCCTGGACCTGGCGGATGTTGAGGGTCTTGCGCATGAGTTCGAAGCCGACCGTATGCCGAAGAGCATGGGGTGAGTACTTCCCTTCTAAACCGGCCCGTTTTACCCATTTATCTAAATCGCGTTGAACAGCACGCTTAAGGAGGCGACCTTTTTTACGTGAAACGAATAGTGGTGCTTCCGGAGCAAGGCTTTCTCCCTTTCGTTTCTTCCATGTCAGAAACCGTTCAATCTGCTGCTGGATAGCTTTGGACAATGGGATCTCGCGAAGCTTGTCCCCTTTCCCGATAATGGTGATCAGATCCTTCCCCTGGACATCACCGACATTCAAATTGACGGTTTCCTGAAGCCTGAGCCCGGTCGCGAACATCAGCTTGTAAAGCATTTCTGCCCGCCTCGAATCCCGTCGTTTTTCAAGAAATCTCAGGAATTTCGCCTTTTCCTGACCCGTAAAGTACCGCGTATTCTGCCGTTTCATGGCTCCTCTCCGCCTGTCTTATTGACTGGATATATCTCCAAAGCTATGGACATATATGACCATGAAAGGAGCGTTATGCAAGCTAATACAGCAGAGCAAATCGAAGCTTTAAAAACCTCAGAAACCAAGGCTCTACTGGGCAAATGGCAGGAAACATTTGGAAATTTAGAACCTCCTTCGAATCGTCTCTTCCTAATTCGCCATCTGGCATACAAACTTCAGGAATCGGCACATGGGGGTCTCTCCCCTGTGGTGATGAATACTATCCGCGAGATGATCCGAACTTATGATCCGATTAATAAGCGAACATTCAAGACCCGAGGCGGAAATCTTTCGACCACTACTGGCCGCGATCCCCGCTTGCCTATGCCCGGCTCGCTTGTTACCAAGCTTTATAAGGGCAACCGAATCGAGGTCAAAGTCCTGGAAAGTGGATTTGAATACAAGGGAGCCAACTATAAAAATCTGAGTGCCGTCGCTAAGGTCGTAACAGGCGCTCATTGGAATGGATTCGGATTCTTTGGATTGGACAAAGATGGGGAAAACTGACGAGAAAAAACAGATTCGCTGCGCGATCTATACGCGCAAATCGACCAATGAAGGGCTGGAGAAGGACTTCACGTCGCTTGACGCACAGCGTGAGTCGGCTGAGAGCTATATCCGAAGCCAGCAGCATCAAGGGTGGAAACTTCTTCCTGAGAAATATGATGACGGTGGCTTCACAGGTGCCACCATGGATCGCCCTGCCCTTCAAAGGCTGATGGATGTCATCCGACAAAGGAAGATCGACTGCTTGGTCGTCTATAAGGTAGACCGTTTATCCCGCTCCTTGATGGACTTCGTCAAACTCCTGCAATTCTTTGAAGAACACCAGATCACCTTCGTCTCGGTAACCCAGCATTTCAATACAAATACTTCGATGGGCCGATTGACTCTCAATATCTTGCTTTCCTTCGCCCAATTTGAACGCGAAATGATCAGCGAGCGCACCAAAGACAAGATGGGTGCTGCGCGGATTAAGGGTAAATGGGTTGGAGGACGTCCTCCGCTGGGATATGACACTGATCGGAATATCCGAAAGCTGATCGTAAATCCCAAGGAGGCTGACCTTGTGCGTTCAGTTTTCCGTCTATATCTAGAGAAAAAGTCTCTGCTGGATGTCGCTCACACATTGAATGAGCGAGGCTACCGCACCAAAACGTTGCGCAGTGAACGTAAAGTAACGGGTGGCGTCCCCTTCAAGAACACTAACATCCAGATCATGCTTAAGAATGTCACCTATATTGGAAAGGTCTCGTATGGCGGGAAGATCTACCTAGGCGAACATGCGGCCATCGTCGAAGAGGCTACATTCAACAAAGCCCAGGAGATCATGAAACAAAACACACGGGAACGAGGCATCTCGAAGAACCAGAAGTTCCCAGGGCTATTAAGCGGCATCTTCCGCTGCTCTTGCTGCAATGCCAGCATGTCGCATGGATATACCCAAAAGAAGAAGTCTAAATACCGCTATTACATCTGTCTGAATGCTATTAAGCGTAGCCGCAAGGACTGTCCGACAAAGTCCCTGAATGCCGTTCTAATCGAGCAAAAAGTCACCGAATTACTTAGGCGCATCACAACGGATGAAACAAGATGGCAGAATTTGGTATTAGAAGATCAGATCGAGAAGATCCGGTCTCTGGTCAAACTAGCCGAATATGATGGCCGTAAAGGAAAGCTGTGGATCACACTTCAAAGAGATACGCAGAAGCAGGAATTCGATCTGCCACTGGATCAGCTCAAGCGAATGCCCACAAACGGCGACAAGTTCTTCGTTGAACCGCCTATTCGTCGTCAACTCCTCCTCGCCCACCAAATCCAAGACATGCTCGATGATGGCCGAGTGAAAGACCTGAACCAGCTCGCAGCGTGGCTTAGCATCTCCAAAGCGCGCCTCGAGCAAATTATGAACCTGCTTTTTCTCGCCCCCGCAATCCAAGAAGAGATCGTCTGCGGAGATCCCCTTCGCCTCGCCAAGATCAGCGAGCGCAGCTTACGGCCCATCTCGATCGAAATTTGCTGGAAACAACAAATTGGCTATTGGAAACGCCTTGTGGTTTAAGAAATTATTATTGTCCTCAGGGACAATAACTATGAAGCGGATGGTTGCTTGATAGCAGTTGCTAAGGCTGACGTAGCTTCCTCAGTAACAATTTTTTCTTTTTCGGACTCGGAGAGCGGAAGAAAACCTTTAGGGTCTGATTTTAGATCAATATCAGCAGGAATCAATTTATCCGGCTTAACATTATGCCTCTTGATATTGTCAATAATTGAAGGAAGCATTTTATTAGAAGGAGCTTTAACTACAACTTTCCTCCCCTCATGGTCATACCATGTAACACTTTCGGTTGTATCAATTTTAGAAATGCATAGGAAAAATCCCCAAACAATTACTCCCACCAATAAAATAATTAAAGAAAAAGCTGCATAAGGCATCCAAACTATGCTGGCCATCGGCAAAAGAGTCTTAACCGCAGTGTTGATCAACCAAAGAATTGTGAGCAAGAACAAAAGCAGCATAATAGCGGCCTGAGAAAAAACCGCTTTAAAAAAACCTTCGATTTTAGTAGCGAAAGACGTGGAGGATGCACTCATAGCACGGAAACCGAAATAACGCTACCAACCTTCGTTAGTTTAGCTAGCAAATCGGGGGAGATTTTCTGCGCATCTAACAGCGTAGCGAGCTGTACTATTTTTTTTGCATTCGGACCAAAGTTAATAACAGTCCCAGTACCCAAAACACAATCTTTAAGATGGATATTGCCGGTATCGGTAAACAATGCACACTCGTCAAAACGACATTCTTCAAAAATCATTCCGTCGAGATTAATATTTTGCCGCAAAAAGTATTGCCGCTGCTTCGTAATATTAACTTTCATTAACGCATCAAGCAAATCAGAGAAATTGGGACTGTTTCCAGTGGGAAGTGGGGCTAAGGCCTTACTTAAGGCCAGCGCTGAATGGACTGCTGGTTGATTCATATTTGCTGCATTTAGGGACGCTGCCGAATGACCTAATGGCTGATTCATATTAGAGGTATTGTAACACTTCAACATAAAAATAACCAATACCAGAGATAAGACTCTCCAAACAGTCGACATCAACATAATTGTGGTTTCAGCTTGTTTTCCGACCTATTCTCATTCGCCAAGCGGGACAGAATAGACCAAAACCAGTGGGGCCATAATTCGCAGCCATTTAGAGATAAATCGAGTATTATTGGCCCAAAATAGCCTGCTACTGGTTTGTGGTTTCAAAACCGGAGGATCTGCGAAACAGCTAATCTTCGAGGCTTGGCGTAAGTCGCGAGAACATGCGGACATAAAGACGGCCTTGGGTCGTTTATCGAACCAAGGCCGTTTTATCTATCTCTGGCGGCCAGAGATAGAAATGAATGGCGTCCCTAACGGGACTAACTTTGAACCAGTTGCTACAGGATATCCAAATTGTCTATAGATTCAAGGAAATAGTTCCCCTCAGTGAATTAAAAACCTTAAGCTCTCGCCCTCGAGAAAGTTTCTTCTCCCTCTCCCACTCGTTGTTAGAACACAGGAGTTAAGAGGAGGCCTTTGCGGTAAACAAGCCGAATTCTTGCTAGGAATTGCACCGACGAATTAAGGTCTTCGGGGTCGTCGCTTTTTGCGGGTTACTTTTATCAGAAATGATATAAAAGACGGAATAACAAAGCACAGCAAGACTAACAATGAAAAAAGAAAATGCAAAACAAGATTAGGAGTTTTTGAATTTTTCATCTCGGCATCAATTAAGGCCAGACATTTTCCCCAAAGCTCGTGCAACCCCGCCATCTCCTCGCCGCATTGGGGCTTCGTCAGCCCATCGTCCGAACCGATTCCGCAAACAAAAAGTCTGAAGTTGTATGAGTAGATAGTGGTTAAATAATTTCTTAGTTGAACATCTTGAAGCGGCTTGATATTCGCTTCAACAAATTTACCGTCAAGCTGGTCGTAAATGTTGGGATTTTTAATCTGCATTTCAGTGACCCACTGAGCGGCTTTTTGGAATAAGTCAGGAAAAGCGAGTTTATACCGTTCAAGGGCTCCTCTTAATTCATAAAGCGAAGTTACCCTCTGACTCAGCATTATCAGATTATCAATTAGCGCGGAATCAAGTTCCATGAATGCCGGGTTCGCAAGAATGTTTTGAAGATTCGGATGCTCAAACTCATAGAGAAAATAAGACGGGTTATACCAAATGAAATGTTGGTTTTGGGACAAGTATGACTGAAGCGACGCCGAATGATATTTTTCTTTTGCCCATGGAGACATCAGCGAGATTTCCTTTTGAATGGCCTTCAGGAAAGTCTGCTTCTGATGATATACCGTTTGCGCGTTGTTCCAATCGGCAAGCTGAAAGGTAAAAAGGGCTATCCAGAGCGTCGTTAACAATGTTAGCGAAGCCCAATTCCATTCATTGATTTTGAGGATAATCTTCCGAAGATTCATCATTACTCGAGAGGATACATTCCTTTGTTCAATGTTCTTTTGTCTTTATTGTTGAAAGCGGCCCACCAACGCTTCCCGCCCGCGATAAAGTCATCTAACGTAATTTCTATGTGCTCTGGGGATAAGATGCTAAGTGAATCGAACCACACCCGACCATCAAGATGGAGTCGCCCCGCTTGGAAGAAGTCAAAAGTATTACTCCTAGAAAAATCACCCTTAACCACATCGAGACTTAATTTATTTCTCCACCTGTTGAAGCTATCGTCACCGGAATTAAAAAAGTCTGCACCGTAGATAGGACAACCACAATTCTCCTTAATCGTTTCAAAGAATTTGTTCTCAGCAATTTTAACCACTTCCGCCTTTTCATCATCCCATCTTCCTTTTCTCAGGGAAAGAGCCATCCTTTTTACTCCATCCAATACGAGAGAAACCCGGCTGTCCTCTGGTTCTGGTTCCATATCCGAAGGCAGAGTCAAAACACTAAATGTCATGCCCATCTTAGTTTTATCTTCGTTTAATTCAGCCCCCAACAGACTTGCTTCATCGAAAGCAATACCCAACCCTTCTATTTGTTCTTTTGATAATCTCATTTGTTAAATAAACTTCCTTCGGTCAATTTTGAGAGCATTTAGTTTCTGTCTAAAATAGCTTTGATTTCCTCAAGAGGTATTTCTATGCTCGATGTACTTCCCGGATTCACTATAATGCTTTTCATGTTGTTAATAACACAGATGGAAAATAAATCACGGCCATAAAACGCTTCGTAATAACCTCCGCTTGGCATCCACCGCTGGAAAAATTCGTCATCCGTAAAAGCGGGTATCGACTCATTTCCTTTTGAATCTTTGATTATTTTGATTCTTGCGGTTTCATTCTTTTCTATGACAATCCATTCCCCCGCAGGTTCTTCCTTTTGTAGTAAAGCAGGAACCTTTAACGGCTTTCCTAAAAGCTCTTTGATAACTACTTCTCTTGATAAAGGTTTCATAAATTTATCGCACGGTCCCGTAAAGTGTAGTCTTTTGCGGCGGCTCGCTCAAGTATAGAAAATTAGAACTTATCCATTTATAATGTCGGCTAAATGAGGCCGCCAGATGAATGAAAAATCAGAGACAAACGAGAAACCAAAGCTAACCAAAGAAGAGAGGCGCGAACAGGAAAGAACGCTCCTGCTGTCACGCGTCAGCGAAGGTAGGTTTGACGACTTTAGAAGCCGAGTTGCCTACATTTTATCTCATTTTCAAGACACTCGAAATTCGGATACCTTGCTCGCCATAAAGTACTGGCAAGTTTTTAATCCGGATTTGCTAGATTACGACTCCATTTCTTTCGATTCCTTCCACAAGCTCCCCCGGTACACTTCTATCACACGAGCGCGTGCAAAAATCCAAAACGAATTCAAATTGTATGAAGCAAATCCGGAGGTGCAAGAATTCCGAATAGAACTGGAAAAAACCGAGAGAAAGGAACAAGCGGAAGACAAGCCAAGCGAATCGGCTGTCATGATTTATTGTGATGAAAGCGGCAAAAGTGGGAAATTCAAAATTGTTGGGAGCGTTTGGATAAACGACGGCTATCAAGAATTTCAACTTTTTAACAATCTCAACCTGTGGAAAAAACGCAAAAAGATTGATAAGGAGTTTCACTTCACCGAGCTTAGAGAGCAGGATTGTGATAACGCCATCGAATTTGTGGAAGAAGCATTAGGGCAAGCCGCTTACCTCGGTTTTAAGTCTATTATTGTTGACTCAAGTCATGTTAGAGGCAAGAAGCCGGATGCCATAATTTATGATTTGCACTATCAACTGATACTTCAAGGCATAGAGCATGAGGTTAAAACTAAACGGTTTTCTCTGCCTCGAATGCTTAGGATTACTAAAGACAGTGACGATGGTGCGGACAAATTAAGACTTAACGAGCTCGTCCAAAAACTAAAAACGGAATGTCGTGACTATTTTGAAAAAAAAGCTGTTATTGATGACGTCGATGCTGAACACTCCCATTCAAACATATTCATTCAATTAGCCGATTTATTCAGCGGAAGTTTGAACAGATTATTAAATGAGGTGTCAGCTCCCAAAAACCACAAATATGCCTTTGCCGTAAAAATGCTCGGACTTTTAGGCATTGAAAACTTGGAAACATTTCAAAATTTCAAAAACGACTTCGCAAAGGTAATTTTTCTTTAGGACTCAAAATGCAAACAAATGCTAATAATTTCAAAAATTTTTCCCCGGAACAGTTGCTTTTCGCAACAACGTTAGCAGACCCGAACGAAGGGCGAACGCAGGCCGAAATCGCGGCTTCCCTTGGCGTTCACCCAACGACTCTCTGCCGTTGGAAAAAAGAACCCGGTTTTGGCGACCTTATTTGGGAACTCACCTACCGGAACCTTGAAGCAGAGACCGGGAGAGTGTCATCCACCCTATTGGGGAAAGCGTTACAGGGTGACATTCGTTCCATCCGGCTCTTTTTTGAGCTATTGGGCAAGATTGGGCCGCAAAAAGCATCCACTGTTAGTGTGGCAAGCACTCATGCGGTTAGCGACGAAGAAATAGCCGAAACGTTGAAAAGCGAACTCACCGAGCAAGAGCTTCGGCGTTGGGTCGGAAGCATGAAAAAAGAATACGGCATCGGAGATTATAATGCGGACAATTCGGAGGGGCTTATTGGCTCCGAGGAAATCCACATCGACGATGCCGTGTGTTTGCAGACCGCGTAGCCGAAACGTCAGAAATTCCAATTCCTTTAATTTCTCATAAACATCCCGTTAACATTCCATTAAAAACTGCCCAAGAATTGCCCAAGTTTTGCAAAAAACCATCTTTTCCGGCTCCCTTCTTGATTGCATCCGGTTAAAGATGTGTTAGATTCCTGTTATAAAAAAGCTCGGCCACTTAAAGGAAAAAACGATGGAACTGAAAGTCTTTTTAAGAACGGAAAATATACGGCCCTTGCTAGCTCGACAATGCATCAGCTATGTATCTTTCGCCGAAAAACTTGGTATTTCGTCTACATACCTGTCACAACTGGTTCATAAGCGAAGGTGTCCATCAGCGGCACTGAGGAAAAGGTTCATGAAGGTTTTGAAATGTAAAAAGTTTGATACGCTTTTTATTATCGAGCAATCACAGAGGCCGCAATGCTCACACTAGATAAATGCCGTCAATTACTGGGAAAACATTGCCAATTATCTGATGTGGAGCTAGAAACTCTGCGAGACCAGATGTATGAACTTGCTAAGGTCCTGATTAGCAGTTTTCTTCAGAATCCTTGTATTTACGTTTTTTTGCCTTTCGATTCAATCGCCATTGAGGAAACAGCCACGGTTTGCATTTTTACGGTTGAAAGAGGTCTCTAAAATGACTATGAAAGCGGCCGTTTACACACGAGTTAGCACGGCCGAACAAGCACTCAAGGGATATTCTCTCGAGAGTCAACAAGCTGAGATTCAAAAGTTTGCCATTAACAATGGCCTCGAAATTGTCCGAGAATTCATTGAGCGGGGCGAGAGCGCAAAAACAACCGACCGAACACAATTAGCTCTCCTAATTAAATATGCCGTCAGCCACAAAAAAGAGGTCAATGCCATAATCATCTGGAAATATGACCGTCTTTCCAGAATCCTAGCCGACCAAATAGAGTTGGTTAAGCAATTCAGCACATTAGGAATACGGGTTCTTTCAGTCACGGAAAACAATGAGGATACTTCCGTCGGGAAGCTCATGAGAAACATAATTGGTTCGTTTTCTCAATACGAGAACGATATCAAAAGTGAGCGCACCGTAAGCGGAATGAAGGTTGCACTTACGAAAGGGCTATGGTGTTGGCGCGCTCCTGATGGCTATAAACGTGTTCTCACCGCTAACGGCAAATCGCATCTCGAACCTTCCGAACTTGCACCATTTATTGTCGAAGCATTTCACCTTGCTGAAAAGCGTTTGTATAAGCAAACAGAGATAGCTCAAAAACTTCGTAAGGATGGGTGGGAAAAAGCAACTAAAAGTTTAGTAAACCGGATTTTGAGAAATCCGCTCTACGCCGGAATTATCAGGGTCAGGAAGTGGTTCGATGAAGACATCAATGCCGCACACTGCGCCCTGATAACGAAAGAGTGCTTTTTCAATGTCCAGTCCATTCTTGACGGAAAGCGTCCGGCAATCATGATAAAGATTCGGAACCATCCTGATTTTCCTCTCCGAAATTTTGCACGGTGCTCGAAATGCGGAAAGAAGCTCACCGGTGGATGGTCCACGGGACGGAAAAAAGTCAAATATCCCTATTACCCTTGTCGTGGGAAATGCGGCCTTAACGTCAAGAAATCCTTCCTCGAAGGACAGTTTTACGAGTTTCTAAAAAAATACGAACTCAGGCCAGAATATCAGACGTTGTTCAAGCATATTATTCTCGACTCATGGAAAAAGCATCAGGCAGAAGAAATCAAGGCAGAACATCGGGTTGAACAGGAATTGAAGGAACTTGAAGCGAGGAAAAATCGAATCGACGAGTTGATGATAAAAGGTATATTCGACGAGGAAACCTATCGACAGCGGTCAGACGAGTTCAAAGCCGAAATCATGTCGAAGAAGGTTTCTCTTGGGGAGGCCAGAATTAAGTTAAACGACGTCGAGGCCTGCGTCAACTATTGCGCTTTCCTGCTAGGGCACATTGCGAATATCTGGGCGAACGCTCCTCTTGACCTAAGGCAACGGTTCCAACAGATGATGTTTCCTGAAGCTGTAGCTTTTGATGGGGAATTTTTTAGAACCACCGCTATCTCCCCTATTATCAGAGAGATAGAGACGGTGGTTTCTAAAAAGTCAGGTATGGCGTCCCCAAAGAGATTTGAACTATAGTTAAATGTTATCGATCTGAATAATCAATTTTGCGCGAAAATCAAAATAATCTAAACGCTAATATACTTGCATATAGCGTCACTATATGCTAGAGTCCCATCGTATGGAACATCTTATCCGACGTGAATTTTGGCTCAAACTCATCGATCAAGCATGGTCTGACCGATCTCTTATATGGCTTACTGGCGTACGCCGGGCAGGAAAAACTTCCTTAGCAAGAACACTCGGCAATGTTGAATACTTCGATTGTGAGCTGCCCCGTACCCGCCAAATGATGAACGATCCCGAAGGATTTCTTTCTTCGCTAGAAGGTAAAAGCATCATCCTGGATGAGATCCACAGACTCAAGGCCCCGGCTGAGCTCCTCAAAATAGCGGCAGATCATTTTCCAACGGTAAAAGTATTAGCAACAGGCTCTTCAACCCTTGGAGCTTCACGAAAATTCAAGGATACCCTGACCGGTCGCAAAACCAATTTATGGCTTACCCCCCTGATCCACGAAGATCTCGATAATTTCCGAAAAGTGGACCTGAAACACCGGCTTTTGTTCGGCGGTCTTCCGCCTTTCTTTTTGAACCAAAATTTTCCGGAGAAAAACTTCCAGGAGTGGGTGGATGAATACTGGGCAAAAGACATTCAGGAACTTTTCCGTTTGGAACGGAAAGACTCGTTCCAGCGTTTCGCCGAGCTCATCATGACACGAAGCGGAGGGATTTTTGAAGCCACCCGTTTCACAACGGAGTGCGAAGTCAGCCGTGCGACTGTTAGTAATTATCTTCGAATTCTGGAGAGCACTTTTGTCGCGCACATCATCAGGCCTTTTAATTCACACCGACCTAATGAGATTATTGCCGCACCAAAAGTCTATGCCTTCGATACCGGTTTTGTTTCTTATTACAAAGGTTGGAGCGATTTACGGCAAGAAGATTTGGGTCTGCTATGGGAGCACTATGTGCTCAACGAAATGCACGCTCAATTTCAAATGAGAGACCTCCGATATTGGCGGGACAAGCGAGGCCACGAAGTCGATTTCGTTATAAGCCGACGAAATCAGCCACCCATCGTGGTTGAATGCAAATGGACACGTGGGAGCTTTGATCCGAAGAATTTAAAGACTTTCAGAAAAATTTATCCGAAAGGGATCAATTTCGTCGTCTGCTCCGACATTGATCGCCCATCCGTTCAAAAATACGACACGGTCTCGGCCAATTTCGTATCGCTCTCCTCTCTCATCGACCAAATTAAGCAATCCCCCATTTAGTCGGGCATTTCTTAGCACAACAAAACTAGAGATAACGCCCTCCCCCAATAGCCCGATAGACATAATTGTGGTTTCAGCCATATTCATGGCATTGGGAAATCTGCCAAGTGCGCCAAAAGGGATCGAAACTAACTCATCTCTAATATTGGCCCATTTAGAGATAAATCGCGAAATATTGGCTAATAATCAGCAGTTGCAGACTCGCAGTTTCAAAACCACCAATCTGTTTTTTGTTGCGGAATTTTTCGGATCGCGTAAATCGCGACAACGTGCGGACATAAAAAAAGCGTTAGCTCTTTTTGCGAGCCAACGCTTTTTTATTTCTATCTCTACCACAGAGATAAAAGTAAGTGGCGTCCCCAAGGGGATTTGAACCCCTGTTACCAGGATGAAAACCTGGTGTCCTAGGCCGACCTAGACGATGGGGACACATTTTCTTTTTGTCCCACTCCTACGACAACTTCAAGTTGCCGATGAGCCGCACTTGCACATTGAGCGCAAGTGCGATGGGAACACGAAAGAAGCGCCAAAAGAGGGGCCGATTATACTGATTTGACTCCTCTCTGGGAAGAAATTTTACGCTGCAGCGAGGATCTGGAGAGATCCTTGGATCGCCTGAAGTATAGTCGCCAAAAAGACCCCGTGATCATACTCCGAGGGCGTGTGAATATTAAATTTGTCCGTCTCCCAGAGCTTGTCCAGAGTGGCATAAAGCACGGTCGTAAGGGCCGCCGCAAGAGTTTTCATATCTCCGGCATCGTCCGTCTTCCAGCGTCTGCCGATCCCCTTGCGATAGGCAACCTGATCGAAAGATCCGCTGGTGCGCGCCACAAGAGCATCAACCCTTTGCGCCCCCTTCAACAAAAACGGGTCCTCCTGCGGCGAAGAAACGATCTTGAGTTGGTCTTGCGCCAACGTGATCCCCTCCCGCTTGGCAAGAGCGCGGAGCTTCTCATCGATGTCCTGGGCCGTCTTAAGGCCGGTGTCGATATTGATTAAAAGACGCCCGCGCAGCGACACAAGAGCCCCCAACACCACCGCAAAGTGCGCGATCAACGCCGATCTGTCTTCTGCTGTAAGGCCCGTTAAATGAGCATGGACTTGCGGTCCTTCAAGTGAACTCCCGGACGGAAGCGTGACGCCGGCCGGCAACTTCGTCTGAAACATCTCCAGAACCTTGGCCAGCCGTTCATTCGAGATCCCCGAAGCCGCTGCCTGAGTGAGAACATGCCGCGTCACTTGCCATAAGACAAAACTCTGCGCAGCTTCCGTCCGTGGCAACATCCTTTGATCCACGGGAACTTGTTCAGGAAGATAAAAAGCGATCCCCGGCACTGAGAAAACAGTGCCCACGGCATCCGCAGCATCAATAACGGCGCCTTGAGGTAATTCCGGCGCGTCCAGAATAAAAGTCTTTGCTGAAGCCGTAAGTTGATCTTTTGCCTCAATCGTCGTTCTTCGAAGCTCTGAACGTTTCTCTGAATTCGAAAATCGAAATTCTCCCTGTTGCCACTCCAGCCTCTTAGCAGCCTGGATCATGAAAGACAACCCTTCGGCGAAAAGAAAGATCTGCCGGCGGCGCGCGGCGCCGATCTTGTCCTCCCCCGCCTGCTTGCGCTCCAGCGGATAAAGGTCCGCAAGTTCCCCCGTCTTAGACCGTTTGAATTTGTGCCAACGATTCAAAATCCCAAGAATGTATTCGGGGTCATCCTCACTCTTCGGCTTGCGCGACCACGTCCAGATCGCTCCCGGAAATTTTTCGACCAACACCCGGAAATTTTTGTGATGCTCAGGAGTTATTTCAGTGAAACGCATCATTCCGATGATCCAAGCGTCGGCTTCTTTCCGAACGTATCGTTTGATCTTCTGATTACGGAGGATCGCATCCCCATGAACGTCCTCCTGATAAGGGGCCGGCTTGTACCAGCCCATAGACCAATTCCCCAGAGCATTGTGTAAAGGTGTCAAAACGTCCTGATGCTTACCAAGACCCCAACTTCGATACGGTCCTTTCGTCAATGCGAAATGCGCAAAAATTTCATCCATAATCTTTTTCACAGATTGGATTTGTTTCACCGGGCCTCCGACCCGATTTGTGCTTGCTGCTTTCTGCTGAAGAGATGTTAATCCAGTCAAAAGATCATTGAAACTTTTAAAAAAGAAGAACGGTTTATAGGGCTTTGCCAAACTCCGGCGAAGCTTTCTCAGGTCCATCCATCGGATCCTTTTAAGAAATTCTCCGTCCTTCTTAAGAAGTCTATCCCGCAAATCCTCAAGTGCCCGGCTCTGATCCTCCGTCCTCATTTCGGAACGACTGGGCCAATGCTGGAAATTTTCTGCGGGATTTTTAAAAAGAGCTATCAAAGTACGATCCAAAGGTTTCCTCATGAAATGAACGGGATGATCTTGCGCCAATGCCTCAAGCGCCTGACCGAATGCCGCTTGATCTCCAACATCGCCGCTCATGAAAACAATCGGCACTTGTTCAAATCCAGGTTTCCGGACCGCTTCTGAGACCCATTCATACCCCGTCATCCCGGGCATCTGCACATCCGTGAGAATAGCATCCGGCATGAACCCATCAAGTTTCGCCAAAGCTGCTTCACCCGAATCTGCCACTTTCACAGAAAAATTGGACATTTCAAGAAAAAACTTTGCACTGTTTGCAAAAATTCTCTCGTCATCGACGACCAGGATTTTCCGGATCGGTCCCAGCAGCGATTTTCTGTCGCCACGCGCTTCGGAACGCTGAGGTTTGACACTCGAAACGGTTTGTTGTGTTTGATACGCACGGACGATTACATCGCGAAAATCAAAGACCATTTTCGCGATCTGTCTGTCGTCGGGACTCGAGTAAATATGGAGTTTCTCACCCTTTAAGACCGCGGCGCTCGGATAAAGAATCCTGGGACGCCCCTTCAGGCCTTGTATTTCCGAGTCCTGAGCCCGGAAGAGCACCGTAGGCCGCGCGTTTCCGATCGGCAATCCGGTCCTTCCATCGAGCAACACTACGGCGCTGTCATATTCCTTGGCATCACGAAGCTCCTCGACGTCCTTTGTAATTTTCGCGAGATGAACCACCACAAGGATCAGAGGAATACCGGCGACCTCCGTGGATATCTTCTCGGGAACATCCACCACCGTATTGAATCCTGCATGGCTATAATCACCAATAGCCTGGATCATGGTACTTTTCGAAACGGAATGATCCTTCCAGTACTGCAACGCCTCCGGACTTCGAGGATTTCGCATGATTCGCTTAAAATGTTTAGCATTTTCGAAATAGTAGCATTGGACAGCCCTTCTTTTTGAAGCCCCGACCGCTTTTTCGGCCCGGTCAATAAAAAGGATCCGCCGGTCGGGAAGTTCGAGAATATAAGCGTTTTTACTCATGACATCCGGTCTTCCGAGCCTCAACCCTTTCTTAACATCCTCGACAGGTTTTCCCGTCTCGTCAATCCGGTGAAGCCGGCTATACCACAGGCTTGCTTTCTCAGCTTTGCCCTTGACTGTGACCAACTTGGTATGCACGGTAGTCATATACCACCCGTCTCTGAACTTCATGATCCGGGGATCTTCTCCATTAAAGAGCCGTTCCTCCAAAAGACAATTCCCGTCTTCACGAAGGGAAAGCTGGACAATAACGCTCTCGTGGATACGGTCTGGATTCTGATCTCCGGAAACACGTCTCGCGATCAGATGCTTTCCGTCAGGCGCCACGGCCGCATTAAAATAAAAGTCCGGACTTTTGACGATAGCCCCGTCCACGCCCTTTTCATAAACATCCAGAAGCTTCCCGTGAACAACCCCTTGTCCCTTAGAGTCCGCCGCCCCATCCCTTTTCCGCGCCTCGGAACGGGCAGCAGACCAATACTTAAAATTCTCTGCCGGATTTTTGAAAAGAGCTACTAAAGCTTCATTATTGAAAGGTTTCTCCACGAAATGCACGGAATGCCTCTGCGCCAATACTCTCACGGCCTGATCAGACTCTGCATTACCGCTTATGAAAACAATCGGCACTTGTTCAAGCCCCGGTCTTTCGACCGCTTTCGCAACCCACTCGTATCCATTCATTCCGGGCATCTGCACATCCGTGAGAATAGCGTCCGGCATGAATCCATCATCAAGCTTTTTCAAAGCTGCTTCACCCGAATCTGCCACTTCCACAATAAAATCAGCCTTCTTGAGGATAACCGTCATCAACGTCGTTAACATCTTGCTATCATCCACGACCAGAATTCTCTGGATCGGTTTTGCCAAGGGATGCCTGTCACTGGCGGCCCGAATTTCGGAACGACCATCTGCCCTGCCCGCCTCCTGGACGGGAACACTGCCCGGATAAATATTGCCGCTATTGTGATAAACGAGTGCGTTCCGGTGTCCGTCGATACTGATCACCTGCCCGTCGGAAAGCTCCTGCCCCGCAACGATCCAAACGCCCTTTTTCCCATCATAACTCATCTTCTCATCCGGCAGCTCCGCCACCACCGTAATCCCCGATTCCTGCGCCAGGCTTATGGCATGAACAGAAAGTTTCTTGGCCAGAATATGCACCCCCTTGGGAATAAGACCGATCATCTCCGGATTGACGCGGTCCAGCAGCAAAATGACCCCATCCACGTCTTTAACACTCTCGGAGGCTTCTGTGCGAAGCTGCTCGTATTTCTGAGCAAGCTCTTTCGCCTTCTCAACAGAGTTGGCGACCCATCCGCGCACCGCGCCTCCGCTCAAACCTTTTCCCCGCACCAAAGGCTGGACTGCCGCATCATCCACAAACTCGGCATAATTCTCACGGGAAAACTCATCGTTACTCTGCGTGATCCACACCTCCCCGCGCTCAATGATGAACTCAAATAACTGGTCGTATCCAAAGATCGACTTGAGCTTCAAGGCCGCCTCCAGCACCTTCCCGTAAAGCTCGGGATTCAACTCCTCGAAGGTCTGCCCGTTCTGAAGCGGCGATTCCTCGAGGTTGAGAGAAACCGTGTTCTGGTCCGCATGGCTCATGATCTGGTCCCCCTGTCCGCGATAACGGAATTCACCCAGGATCACGAACCTGCCGTCAGGCGTTGTCGTCAGAGAACCGCTCCCGGCGCCGGAAATACGCCCGTCTTTGGTCTCCGTGATATTCCCGAAAACCCCCTTCTGCAGGATCACGACCGTGCCCCAGCGCTGGGAGATCCTATGGCGTGCGCGATATTCCTTAGCCATGGGAGAATCCCACGAGGCATAGACCGCTTCCATGGCCATAATGACCTGATCCAGCATGGTTTCTGGGATCGTCCTGCCGCCGCCGGATTCCCTGACAATTTCCTTATACTTCTCGACGATAAGCTTCATCTCGTCACCCGAGATCTTGTCCTTATCACGAATATCCAACACCGCCTGAAAACGCGAATCTTCAATGCCCAGGACATAGACGGCAAAGGCCCGAATAAAGGAAGCGTACGTATCGTAAGCAAACCACGTGTCCCCGGTACTCTTGGCCAGTTCCTCGGCCTCATGATCATTCATCCCGATATTGGGGATCGTGGTCAATAGCCCAGGCAGCATGAACGCCGAGCCGCTGCGGGCGTAAAGAAGCAGTTTGAGATCGGGATATTTCGAATACTTACGCAGCCGTTCGATTTCCTCCGCGACGCGGGCTTTGAAAGGCGCTGAATGAATGATATCCGGACGAGTCATAAGCTCCGAGCTTACGACAACTCCCGGCGGAACAGGGATCCCTGCCTCGCTCATCCGCACAAGGCTGAGACCCTTTTTGCTCCACAGTGACAAAAGCGGCGGCAGATCCTGAGACGGCGCATCCGGCTGGCCAAAACGGTAGAATTGACGGTCAAGTAACACCGCTGTTTTATCGACCGGTGCTGCCGGCAGGCCGGTCTTGATCAGCGTGTCCTCATGGTTCGCAAGCTCCTCCTCCAGGATCTGATCCATACGGGTCAAGGCCAGCTTGAACACATCGAGCCCGGATCCGCGGATCAACTCGTCTACGAGCAAAGCCTGGATGTCCTGCTTGCTCTGTTCCGTCAGGAATTCTCGGTTGTACCTGCGGCCGGATTCCAAGATAGGGATCTCTTCCGTCTTGACGAATCGCTGCCACGCCGGATCCAAGTCATAAAACACATCCCCTGAAAACATACCCGACGTGACAAAACGCATGTGATTGTTTAACTGCTGGGTGACTTTGAGCACTTCCGTCTGCAGTGCACGAATCAGATCATGGAGTTGTGAATAAGAGAGGTCTCCTTGTTCGAGCTCATCCAGGAATTGCCTGAAATCCACGCCGCCCAGCCCGCCAGAATAAATGAACCTGGCGGCCGAAATAAGGATCTTCATACCGGCTTTGACCTCTTCAAAGGTCTTCGCCCCCGCCACACGCTCGTTCACGACCTTGTGCAAAAGGTCCTGGCCCACAAGCTGCAGATCCTTATCGAGCTCAAGAAGGTCCCTGAAGGCCTTTTTCTCATTTTCCTCCTCATACTGGAGATTCCAGCGGGCATTCTCATCTCCCTTCACCTCCTGATATCGTTTTTTCCAATCCGTCTTTGGGCCTGACAACACTTGCCCCATGATCGCGAAACGTAAATTCGCGATTGCCTCCAATATTTTCTGATCATCGCCCGCATCCAACGCCTTCACGAGCGCTTTATATTCATGCTCGACAAGGCCGGAAACACGGCTTTTGACCTCCCGGATGGCTCTCATGGCGTTCGGAATATTTGTTGTGAATTTCTCGCTCATGGCAAAATAAAGACGGAGCATGTGTTCAACTTGATGAACAAAGCGCTCGCCGTCTTCTGCGGGGTTCACTTCATGCAGAACTTCGATCACGTACTCCTCGTCCAAACCCGCCAGCTGTCCGAGAAAGTCTTCCCCGGAGGAAATCTCGCCTCTCTCCACGAGACTAGCCACCGTCTTATTCAAAATGTCCGAATAAGCCTGGCGGTCAGGATCATTAATAATCTTATCAACGATTCCCCAATGCCTTCGTGTTTCTTTCACAACAGATTTGAAAATTTCCGGATCAAGCGTTTTCCAGAACCTGAGAAACCCGGCAACGTAATAGAAATCGGTTTTTTCGAGAGAAGTATGAATTTTTCTCCTCAAATCACTAAACCAGCTGTATCCATTGTGGCCCGAGACAATACTGTATCCGTCTAGGGCAATGGCCTCCCCAAAGATCCTTTGGTCAACAGCCTGATTCACCATGCCGCCCTGGTTGTAGGCACCAACAATATGTCTTAAATAAAAATACAGGCTTTTCCCCTGCGGGGACGAAAATATCTCATCCAGTTTTTTCAAGTCAAAACGGTCCGCTCCAATGCGCGATGTTTGCGTCTCGACTCCAAACAGCACGACATGCGCCAAATAATACGCGGCCACGATCTCCTGATAAGGCCCCGCGTATTCAAGAAGCATGGCCAACAGCCCTTGATCTTTCTTTTGGAGCTTGAGCGCCAGAAATATCTGCAGGGCTTGATGCGACGCCTGGAGATCTCCCTTCTCAAATACAGAAGTGATCGTCAGGACAACCTTTGTGTCTTCGCCGAAAATTTTCCCAAGGAATATCCCGGCGAAAAAACGGCCTTCTTCGGGACTGTTACGCTTATCCAGATAAATGTCCCACAACATGGCCCGCAAAGGATGACTTCCTCTGATTGAATCGCTTCCTGGGAATATCCCGTCCAGAAAATCACCTACGTCTTCTTGGCTGAAACGCCCCTCCAGCAAATACCGGCGCAAATGGTCCTTGAGTTCTCCTTGATCCATGGATACGCAAAACGGTCCCATGCCTCGCAAGGCTCTGCGTTTGGTTTCTCGAAACAAAAATGGGTCATAATTTTCTCGATTGCGCCTGGCTTTCTTCTCCGCTCTTTTCAAAACCTTGATGCGAGACTGAAAATTGTCCGCGATTGTCTTGAATTCGTCGTATGTCAAAACAGGTTCGCCTGGTTTAGGGGCGATCGCCCGGTCAATGACCCTGGCCATGACCTCTTTACTGGCGGGGTAATTCAACTCCAAAAGATCGATCGCCGCGCTTATTTGAGATACGTCCACAAGGATCGGCCCTGTGATATTCCGGACAGCCAACGTTTGTTTTACGATATCCTGGACCCCTTCCGGCAGGCCCCAGGTCCCTACGACGCCGTGTTCCTGGTCAAGAACAAATTTAAGGTCTTTCTTTTCGCCATGCTCCCGGTTGGCCTCCTCGAATAATTGCGTGATCGTTTTCACGGAATTCCATGCGCCGTAAAAAACATGTGTCCCCTCTGAACACCAGACATTTATTTGAGAATCCCCGTTCGTAAAGGTCGCAACCAGACCGGCATCCCGAGGAAGTCTCTTTAAGGCCTCCTCCATAACCGTACGCTGGTCAACACCGTCATGAGTGGCGGCTTTCTTCTCGATCTCTTCCTCGAGCCACTTTTTTAATCTCCGATTTCTGACGCCCTCCTTCCCGGTCATGTGTTTCAGAAGCGCGCCATAATAATTATTCCAGACTCTCGAATCCTCCAGATCAACAGCCAGATACAACAGGTATTCGATCAAAAGTGGCCGCTCCAGATCCAGCACCTCTTGCGCAATGACCAGGCGATCGTCCGCCGCAAAACCGGCGGAGTAATTCCCTCTATCGTGGACGATCATGGGGCGGACAAAGATCCTGCCTTCCCGGTGCCAAAGGATCAACTGTTCGAGTCCGGCTTTAAAAATGCCCGGAAGCTTTGATCCAAAGTTTTTCTCCCAGTTATCGCTCGTCGTTCGAAGGGCCTCCTCCATGGCCTGGATACTCTGACGAAGATAGGCCGTGAGCTGATCGAACTCCGGAAGTTCTGCCGGCTTGATCTCCCGTCCCGCCTCCTCCGGAACTTTCGCAAACTCCTCGGCCGCACTCCCCTCCCTGGAAACAACCCCGTCTTTATACCGACTCACCATCCGGTCCCGGCGCGCCTCCGAACGCTGCTGGCCGGACTCGGATCCTTTTTTAGCCCCGGGCACTGGTAACCAAACCGAAGCATGTTCTAAAAAGCCCGCCGTGGAGGCCGTTTCCAAAACCCCCGCAAGAATTCCAAAACCCATCGTTGCCGCTGCCCGCATTTCCGCCCGGACAGGTTGAGCTTTGGAACTTCCACCTGTGACGACTGTTTCTGTTTTCTCTCCCGGTCTTTCGGAGATCACCTCTTTGCCACGAAAGGTAATCTCTTTCATGCTTAAAATACTCATCACATCTTTTTCAATAAGGAGCTTTTGGTCTGCAGGTATCTCCTCCCCTTTTTTTGTCGTCACAAAAACCCGTGTTTCCGGCGGGAATCCCCTGAGATGCTCGAATTGGAGATGCTCAATATTGAGATCATGCATCTTTGAAAGCGTCGTCAAAAGGACCAGGAGCTGTCCGCGCCAATCCGAGGACCCGGTCCGGACGATAAAAACACTTGTGGTCTTTTCGTTATAGTCCACATCCTCCCCAAACTGGGCTTTAACCTCCACCTCCCTGCCTGCCCGGACCTCTTTTTTGCTCACGTAGGCGGGCCTTTGATAAACTTCATCGGCCCTATCGAAATAGACATCATCCGTTGTTCCCAATAGGTGCGAGAGCCAGTCGCTCGCACGGAGGGGTGCAAAAATAGCGGTAAGATCTGCGGCTATTTTCCCCTGAATCAAAGGCATGTCATCCTCCGGAGAAAAATACCCCAAAAAGCGGGCCACAGCCGGCCCCGCGGGAGGATTCCTGATCGCGGCATGCTCCACAAAAATTCCGTTCTCGAAAAGGACTCGAGCATAGAGGGCCGCGTTGCTGAGACTTTCGCGTGCGGACCCGATGACCACTTCGTAGGCTTGATGGTATGAATGCGGAAGCGGAAAAAATGCCGTCACTCTCGTTGCAAAGTCTTTTTTCTCCCACAGGTAAAAAAGATGCCTGAAAAAAAACAAGTGCTTCAACAAAGACGCCTGATCCATGGTCTTCATGTAATAAGTCGAAGTGTGCGTGCTGAATTCTTCGAACAGTTTTTCAAAGAGCTTCGGATCTTGAACCGTTTCGGCCAGGAGTGAACGCAAGCCGGGGTCGTCCCCGCCCCGGGTATGGGCCAGATAATCTTCAAGCACGATTTCCCAATGTCCCCTTGCGATAAAGTCTTCTAATTGCGCAAGAAGGTCTTTCTTTCCATCCCAGGTGATGACCTCATCTGCATTCCGAGCGGCCACTTCCGGCGTAAGATTTTTGTGAGATTCCGGAGAGCCGGCATCCAACATTTCCATGCCTGCTACAAAGAATCTGTCAAGATCTGCCAAAGGAGAACCGGCTCCCCGGCGCGAGAGCATGACCTTGCTCTCAGGATCGGCTTCCGCAGCTTGTCTGGTAAAAACTGTGACGTAGAGCGCAGGAAAAAGATTGCTGTTCGCGCCCCGGCTATTCACCACCTCGGCCACGCTGACCGCAATGTCGTCATTTGAGGAGAACCGATGCCGGATAAAATGATGCTGGTGAACCAAAAGCCAGAGAAGCTTATCCCGGAGAGATACATCATTCATGTCCAGCTGTTCTAAAAACACTTCGATGACACTCCGGACATCCTGTACCGAAAAACGCCCATCCGTCTCCGCTTCGACGATGGGATGCAGCAGGATCGCAAGACGCACAAGCCGAACATCCTCAGGACTTGACCGTAGTTTTTGAAAAACCGAGGCCGCACGCTGGTACACAAAACCTTTCTCTTTTTCATAAAGATCTTCCAAGGTTCCCAATGTCCTCAGAGCCTGCCTTTGAATCGTGAAAACGTCGCCGTCTTTCGATGAAAACCGGTTTAGCTGCTTAAAATACGGCAGGAACTGCTTCAAAAAACCTATCTCATCCATACGCCATACGGCATAGCCAATATCCGCGTCCGCGCGAAGGAGCTCTATGAAGGAACGATTAAAAGCTTTTTGCAGATCATCGTTTCTCATTTCCGCCTGATGGAGTGAATCGGGCTTCCGTGAATTTTGCGTATTCTCCCGCAGAACGGTCTCCATCGCCCGCTGCGTTCGATGAGTGATTGGAACCCCTCTCTGGGCCGCCAGCAGAAAAACCTCGAACATCAGGGACGGGTCCCTACGGAAATTTTCCTCGGCGTCTTCGACATGAATATAAGCTCTCGTGTCCCCGACAAGCCCCTCCATCCGGCTCATCCCCAACCCATAACGCGTCTGGAGCTTGATGCAATGAACTTCTCCGCCCTTGCCCGTAAATGCTTTTATATTTTCATCCTTGTAGATGGGCCGGATGAGTGCGCCGTTGATCTCGTGAAGCGCCTGCCGGGTCATTCTTGAAATACTTTCCTCATGATCGTGGTAGTGGCGGTAAAAAGAATCGATCCGCTGTTCTTCTTTTCTTTCACCCTCCGCAGTATCGTCCCCCGCAGATTTTCCTTCGGGAAGCCAATCGGGACTTCCATTTTTCTGCGCCCACATATCGATAAATTTGTCCATCAAGGAGGGGAAAAGGACTCCGCTGAATTTTTCAGGGTCAGCCTTTTCAAGCCCCTGTAAGGTCTTAAAAACAGACCCGATAAAATCAAAAGCCATAAGGACCTTCTCAATGTCCAGGCCCGGCATCATCCCCCGGCCCGTCAAAAAGGTCAGGATTCTTTCGACCTCTCCTCGATCTACGGTATCTCCCTCCAAAAGTTTGAGCGCGGCTAGATCATCCGGCTGGCGAGCCAGCCAAGCGCGTACAAGCTTCTTTAAAAAGATGAACTCGAAATTTCCTCCGATCCCGTTCTCAGGATCGAGTTTCAAACGGTGAAAGGCATGATAGAAACCCGCCCTTTCATAACGTTCGTGCCAAGTTTCCACGAGCGTCGAAACAGCTTCAGAGACCGATAAATAGCGGCTCGCAAGCTCCTTGGCCCTGGCATCCAATTGACCTGGTTCCACTTGCCCATGAAAGACCGCGTCAAGTTCCGGCGTGGAGATCCCGCGGAAAACCTGGAGCGCATGATGCACATAAGGAATGCCTCCGTTCGAAACGCTGACAGAGACCGGAGAATCCTCAGCCTGCAGATCCCCCACTCCCAGTTGTCTCCGCCACCATTCCACAGCAAGAAGAAATTTGTCTGCCTCCGCCATCCCGCCGCAAAAACAGACTTTTTTCCCGTTTTCTTTGGCGCGCTGCAAAAGCTCCCAGATGCCCGCCATGAGATCATCGGAAAGCCTTTCTAAAAGAAAGGCGCTTGCGGAATCTTCCCGGTTCACGGGCATTCCCTTTTTTTCCCAATAATCTTTGACCAGATCATTATTCCCGACATTCAAACGAACAATGTCCGGATCCTTGAGAAAAAATTCCATTTCCGGTCCGGTGAGAAGCGACACATACTCCACCATAATCCCAAAACGGGTTCCGGAACCGATCTGCCGGATCAGTCTTTCCTCCTGCTCGAGTCCCGCGGAATCAAGATCGGATCGGCCTGCGATCTCCCACAAAGCGACTTGCTGCGCTAGGGGCCATATCCGCTGTTTGATCCATTGGAATTGAGCATAGGTCGAAACGAGAGGAAACAAAGGAACAAGGTTGCTGCGAGCAGCCTCCGGCACTGAATGGAACATGTGCCGATAACCAATGATCATGGCCGCAAGTTCCAAAACAAGTTCAAGTTCTCCTAACGAGCTGTTTTCATAAAAATCAAAACCTTGGATCGACTTAAGAGGATCTTTCCGAAGTCCCGAGTCAGGATACTTCGCTGCAACTTTTTCCAGCATTTCAAGGACCGGGCGGTTCTTGCTGTCTTTTTGAAGATCGGGGGTCCGAAGCGGAACGTCTCTTCCCGCAAATGCCGGCTGTTGCAGGACCTGTTCATAAGCCACTGCTCTCAACTCCAGAATAGCATGAATTGCTTCGGTGTTTTTTCTGAGCTGCGAATGCGATTGCCCAAGCTTAAAGTGTTCTCCATCTTGAAAACCTTGCAACCATTGTTTAGGATCGAATACTCCAGATCCGATATTTTCCGCCAAGGTCGCCAAAGTTCTTTCCATCGCCGGAGGGATCACATCCGTTCGGACAAGACCGGTTCCACGATTCGGAACGTTCGAACCCATGGCCTCAATATTGACCGCCAGAGGGATTTGAGAAGGGATCTCCTGCATGCGTTTCCTGGCTTCTCTCAACTTTCTTAATTCTTCGCTCCTTCGCTTTTCCGTGGCAAGATCGTCCTTGCTCGGGTATAGAATGAGGGACCCCTCTTCATCCACTTCAGGCATGATCAGCGCCGGAGCTCCTTGGAGTTTCAGGAGATCTCCCGCCTGAGAGGCCGGGACCAAAAGGATCGGAGGAACATGAGCGCGTCCACGAAGCAAAAGGACCCAGTGACTCTGGATTGTCGCATCGATCCCGACGATCCCTTTGATCTGATGGCCATAACGTTCCATTTGCTTGACGATCTCATTATTGGTCGTCCCCGGCGGGATGACCAACACATAGGACGCAGCCCCGCGGGAAAGCTCTTCCTGTTTCTCATCCACCTCCTCGGGGATCTCCTGTAAAGCCTGGATCACTTCGCGAATAAAAACCTGCCCGGTCACCCCAATATCGGTAAAGTTCTCGAAAGGCGTTATTTTCTGATCCCCGCTGAGACGATATTTTCCCATGTCCAAACGGCCTCGCAAATACTGGAAGCACAGACTATCCATCAAAAGCCACAAAAGGGGACGCCCCGATTGGGCCCCCTCCTTGGCCATGATCTTGGCAAAAGCTGCAGGATAACCTTGGTGCATTAACTGTTTGCTGAAAGACGCGTCTTGCCGGGACTTGGCGTCCTCGACATTCCCGTATTCTCGAAGATAGTTTTCGCATTCCGCGATCCGCAGGATGGCAGCCCGAAGCTCTGTTTGGATCTTTTGACGGAGAGCCTCGATCCCTGCCGGCGCTTTAAGTTGCTTTCTAAGCGTTCTTTCTTCCGCCAGAACATTTTCTTTCCTTTTCACCAGATCTGGGTCCTGCGGCGTCTCCCGCAACAGCTCATCAAGGATCTGCTTCTTCCAAGCAAATCGCTTCTCCAGAATTCCAGCAATGATCTCCTCATGCGTTTGTTCCGCATTTTGAGAAAGGGAAGAGAGAAGTGCTTCCGCTTCTTCATTTCTGGCCTTTGTAACCCGAAAAGCCTCGAGCTCTTTCTGTCTCATCTCAGCCAGCGAAACAAGCCTCTCGGCCCGTTTCGCCTGATCTTCAAAATCCCACTCGTACCGTTGCGCTATCTGTTTTACAAGTATCTCCGTTTTTTCCACGTGATCTTCCCCGTTCTCGGAAAGATAGAGAATGCGTACTAGATCCGTCAGTAGAGAAGTCAGCTCAGCAACCGCCAGCGTCGCCCTGAGAGAATTGTTTTTCTTTTCTTCCTTGGGAATGCTCGCGTCCCGGTCGTACGCCTCTCCGACCTCGCGGATCAGTACCGCGTAATTTTTTTCGACCGCTAATAAAAGCTGAATGAGCGGATGCTGGACAAAAAGCTCCTTTCCTGACCCCTCGCTCCTTTGGATCTGACCCTTCAACATGCCCTGAAGTTTCTTATTAAAGACACCGGCTTCGGCGGCAGGAAGGATCCAGGAGAGAAGGCCACGCCCGGAAGCGTCTTTTCCTTTTCCCGCAAACAAATCTCCATGATAACTTTCAGTCAATTCCCTTACAAAATCCGCCGCTGTTCCCTGCGCCCTTGGGATTTCATCCGCCGGAATGTCCCAGCGAAAACTTGTCCCGTCCTGATCACTTTCCTCTGCCTTCGCGCCTAGTTGAAGGATACTTCCGCTGACGGGCCTGGGACCCAAAATTTTCCCCGTAATCACGATCCGTTCACGCACCTCCGAACGCTGAACCTTGAAGTGGCTTTCGACACGGGAAACGGTCGGTTTTTCCCGCATCTCCGCTCGATTCAGAGAACCAAGACGGGCTTCCGAACCAACCATGCTCTGTTGAACACTCAGGGGCAAAGTCCCGGCAGCCCCCCATTTAATCAACACGGATGCGAACGTCCTGGGGAGTCGGCCCTTCATAAAGCTCCACTGAAAGGAGATTTCTCCGGTAATTGCCGGCGCGGCAATCGCCGTGTTCTGTGGCGTCAACGTCTTCGGAATAAACTGCAGCGTGGTTTTCGCATCGTTCCCAGAGAACCTGGCTTCAACGGCTTCACGAAGAACCGGATGCGTCTGGACAGCCTGCTCTACCGCAGCGGCAACGCGTGAAGGTTCCATTTGATATTTTTCAAAAAGGACCGGCGCCGCAGTTTCAAGGAGTGTTTTGAAGAAAAGGGCCTCTTGCTTGGTGAAGAATGGATTTTTGACCTTAAAATAAGCGCTGAGGTCGGCATGATCGCCGGCCATTACCTTTTGATAAAGTTCCCCGCGGTCCGTGCGGCTGATATGCGGCGTGAGCGTCACGTAACCGACCTTTTGCTCCCGAAGCAACGCATCGATCCCCCCGGTATGAAATCCTCCGGTAATCAGGACAACAACTTTATGCCGTTCCTTTGACGCAGCCCCCAAAGCCAGCACATTTTCCATAAGCGCCCGGTCTCTTTGAAGGGCTGTTATATAAAAATGTCTTGCGCGCGCAAGAAAGTTCTTTAACGCCGGCACTCCTTCCGCAAAAGCTCCCAAGCTCTCTTGCTCCATCTCGATCTGTTCGTGTTCTTCACGCGTCAGTTCCAAAAAGAGTAATTTTTCGAAAAGATGAAAGATCTGCAGACGACGAACCAACTCCCTTTCCGCATCGGTGCGGGCAAGCTTTTCGGTCAAAAGCATTTCCAGGGAATTCATCTCCTGAAAAAGTCCGGCTGCTTCCGTTTCGCTTTGAAAAATGACCGTTTCCAGACTCTTAAAAAAAGAGTCGTCCTTATCGAATACAAGGGAATGCTTTTTCTTAAAAAGGAACAGCCGTTCCAGAAGCTTTCGCGGGTAAAGGGTCGCATCCATAGCCGCGGGAACAGGCGTTTCGCCCTGCCGTTCCGTTAAAAAACCTTTTTCCCGTCCAAAGGAGCTCAGAGCGCGGACAAATTCCAGGTCCGTGTCTTCTTTCGCGACCGCCTGAAGGGATGCAAGCATGTTTTTCCAGTCTTCGCGGACTTTTATTTCCCCAAGCCCTTTCTGCACCTCCCCGGCCAGTATGATCCGGACAAGGTTCGGAAAACGCAGTTGTTCAAGAGGATCTTTGAGATCGATCTGAAGGAATTTTAAGGATTGCTTTTTCAGATAACTGACGTAGGCTCGAAGGTCCGGATCCCCGCTTACACGATCCGGGACATATCTTCCTTCTTTGCGACGACTCCGTTCGTTCAAAAAATCCCGTAGGTTCGCGTTCAGACTTCGCGAAATTTCCGTCTCAAGCTTTGCCCGGAGAGGATTTAAACGGGTCTGGATTTCATCGCGGCTGAAGAGAAGTTCCCGAAAGGTCTTTAAGTTCTCACGATAAAGCGCCGCATCTTCCACTCCACGGACCTGAGCAATAGAGTCCCCGGACTTTGCTCTCTCGACATTTTGACTGCTAGAACCTTGCAGCGCACGCTGCGAGTCCCGGAATTTTTCCCAGGCAAAAAGTTCCGCGCCGCTCAACTCTCCTTTTTGCCAAAGGTCTTCGACCACGGCCCGGCCGGTTTCCGGAAATTCACGAAAAAATTGAAGGTATTCGGGATGAAGCGGCCCTGCGGCACCCTCGACGCCGATCGCAAGATCCGGATATTTCTTCGCCAGAAATTCAAGAATTTCAGAAATATTCTGTTGGGCTTCGGGATTGGCATGGGCATCCTGGATATGGACCACAAAGGCTCGGCGAGAGGTTCCTGCGGGAGGTTCCCAAAAGGACACGATAGAGCCGAGTTCGGCGGGTACGGCGTAGAGATCTTTGAGAAGTTGAGTCTGCGCTTTCATTCCGCTCGCCGGATCAAAAACTACGTCAAAAGAAAACGCTTGAGGCAAACCCCCCGTAAGAGTGGTCATCACAAAAACAGTGGCCACGAATAAAGAAATTCCCTTACGCATCCAAGACCGTTGAAATAGGGTCGTCATATTGACAGTGTTTTTCCAGTCTTTATTGCCTATTCATGTTAAGAAATGCATGCTTAGAAGAGACTGCTTGATCTTCTTGTTTCCTCTCTTGAAAGGTAATCAATTAATAAGAACTTTTGTAAAGCCTTACACTAAAGGAAGTATCACACCTGTTATGAGTTTTGTCAAACTTAGCGCCCCGGTCCATTACATGTTGAAAACAAAGGGGTTACATCATTTTAGACGGATTAAATCTTCAAGGGATGGAAAATGGAGGAATAATACGAGAATTTATATTCAAAAAAAGCGTCAAAAAGATGCGTCTTTTTTTGATTTCTCCAACTGCTCCCAGCGGCCGTACATCTGAGAGAGCTCTGCTGAATAAGCCTCAGCCTGTAGTTTGATCCGGGAGATCTCTTTGGGATCTTTTTGGTAAAAGCCGGGCTCGGCCATAAGATCGTAAAGCCCTGCCTGCCCCACTTCGGCCTTTTCGATCTTCTTCAAAAGGTCTTTCAGTTCACGTTGCTCTGCCGGAGAAGATTTCGACGCGCTTGGGGGATTTTTAGACGCCGCGGAGCCTTTGGCTTTAAAGGTTTCCGGCCCCTTGATTTGGGGTTTCGTAATGCGCTGACTTAACCAATCATCGTATCCGCCCGGATATTCACGGACCACGCCTCCGCCTTCCATCGCCAGGGTCGAGGTGACCACGTTGTTCAGGAATGAGCGGTCATGGCTGACTAAAAGCACCGTTCCTTTGTATTCGACAAGCAATTCCTCGAGCAATTCCAAGGTCTCCACATCCAGATCATTGGTAGGTTCATCCATGACAAGAAGATTGGAAGGCTTGGCGAAAAGCCGCGCGAGAAAAAGACGGTTCCGTTCGCCTCCGGATAATACCTTCACCGGGGTCCTGGCCCTGTCGGGAGAAAAAAGAAAATCCTGCAAATAACCGATAATGTTCTTGGGCTTGCCGTTCACGACTACCGTGTCCCCGGATTCGTTCACGTTTTGGGCAACCGTTTTTTCGGGATCGAGCTGCTCCCGCAACTGGTCATAATAAGCGACTTCAAGGCCTGTCCCGACGTGCACCGAGCCCTTTTCCGGTTCGATCTGCCCCAAAAGTAGACGCAACAGGGTCGTTTTACCGCACCCGTTCGGCCCGATCACACCAATCTTGTCTCCGCGCATAATCTTGGCCGAAAAGTCCCGGATCAGGCATGGGCCGCCGTAGCTGTGGCTGATATGGTGTACTTTAGCGATCAAGTGCCCGGAAGGTTCCGTGACCTGCGCTTTCATACGGACACTCCCGACCGCGCGCCTCTCGGCCCGCTTCTTGGCCCGCAACCGCTCCAGCGCCACCACACGTCCCTGATTACGGGTCCGCCGCGCCTTGATGCCTTGCCGAATCCAGATCTCTTCCTTTTCCAGTTTTTTCTCAAACCGCACGCGTTCGGCTTCCTCCGCATCCAAGGCCATCCGTTTGCGTTCCAAAAAAGTCGGGTAGTCGCAGGCCCAACTGAAAAGCCTCCCCCTGTCCAGCTCCACGATCCTCGTCGCCAGATGCGTCATGAATGTCCGGTCATGCGTTACAAAGAAGAAAGTTCCCGGATATTCCTTGAGGAAACCCTCGAGCCAATCGATCGACTCGATATCCAAATGATTGGTCGGCTCGTCCAGGAGAAGGATCTCAGGTCTGAGGACAAGGGCCCGGGCTAATAGTGCCCGTTTTTTTTGACCGCCTGACAGTTTTTCGAACTGACTTTCAGGATCCAGCTTGACGTGCGAGATCACTTCTTCGACCTCACGGTTCGTCTCCCAACCCTGAGTGTGATCGATTTCGGCCTGAAGGGCATCCAACTGCTTCATGAGCTGTTCCGAATACTCGGTCTGAAGGCGGTGATTCACATGGTGATAATCACTTAGAAGTTTGACACGCTCACCCAATCCCGAAAGCACAAGATCGAATACACTCCCCGAGATCCCCGAAGGAACTTCTTGCGGCAAATGCGTGACCCGGATGCCTTTTTGATAAACTATTTTACCCAAGTCGGGTTGCAGATGACCGGCCATGATCTTCATAAGGGTTGTCTTCCCCACTCCGTTACGGCCCAAAAGAGCCACACGCTCTCCTTGCTCCAACTGGAGATCCATGTGGTCAAACAGAGGCGGCCCCCCGTAAGCCAGTGTGATGTCCTGAAGACTGATCAATGCCATTTTTTCCCCTTCTCTCGATCATGGAACCAGGCTGAGTCTCTTAATTGCAAATGCCAAAATATCCACATCCAGGATATCCGCCAAAGAAGGCTCAAATCTTCCAAGGCTTTGTGGTAAATAAAAATCAAATCGAACGCATAAACAGCGCTGGAGTATCAAAGTATCAGAGTGCTAGGGTCAAGACTTTGACACAAGCGAGCGGAGTAAGCGAATGACACTTTGACACTATGGAAGGGAATTCGTTCCCTCGACAGGAAGGGTCCCTTCCGCGGGCGGAACCTGAGGATTTTCACTATGACGACTGAGGCGTTTCATTCTCTTTGCTTCCTGCTCTTGGCGGCGCGCCGCCTCTTTTCTCATCTTATTTCCCTTATAATTAACTCTCATTGTTTTCCTTTCATGGGCCCCAACGAAGAAGGCTTGGGTGGAGTTGTGCAAAAACGTTTCTTGAAAACTTTGACGTAAAGACCTTCGACCTTTTTCCGGGCCCAAGGCGTTTTCCGGAAGAACCTCAGGCTCGATGTGATCGTGGGATCAAAAAGAAAACAGCGGACCGGAATACGCTCCGCCAGCCCCTTCCACCCCATGCGCTCCACCAGCCGCGTCAGGATCACTTCCAACGTCACGCCGTGAAGAGGATCATTCAAGTTCTGATGGGACATCGACAGCTCCGATCGTCAAACGCAACGTTGCGGGAACAGGTTCCTTAAAAAAAACGATCCTCTATCAAGCGATGTCCGGATCGGACGGAGCAAAATCGATCCGGATCAAGGCGCCACGGCCGATGACGCTTTCGACCCCGATTTTCCCCTTGTTGATTTCCACGAGCTTCTTCACGAGCGTAAGCCCCAGCCCGAGACCCGGGATCCTTCCGTCAAATTCTTTATGGACTTGATAAAACGGCTCAAAGATCCTCTTTTGTTCTTCCGGAGGGATCCCCACGCCGTTGTCGGAGAACGTCATCGCATCGTCCGTAAAAGTTAATTTCATGCGCAGGCCGTCCTTGCCGTGGAACTTATAAGCGTTCTCCATCAGCTCTTCCAGGACGATCACTTTCCATAACGCCACTTTGCGGACAGAAATATCTTTTTCAAGAATGCCAGCGAGCTTGTATTTCGCGTCCAATTTTTCTTTGGTCCTGTAGGCCGCGCCGTCCAGAAAATCCGCAAAAAAAACATCCTTCAGCCCTTTGCTTTGCATCTCCAGAACATAAATGAGCCTCTGAAAGAGGCTACGGATCTCCCTGAGTCCGCTTTCTGCCGCGCCGATCAATCCGCGGGACTCTTCTTTCTCAACCTGAGGCTTGAGGATGTCCAACGTCTCGCCGATCACCGTGACGGGCGTACTAAATTTGTGAGAGAGGAGCGCTAAAAAATCGAACGCCAAAAAATCCATGTTCCGTTGCTGTGTGACATCGCGCAGCGTCATCACGATGCAGGACAGCTCACGGAGGGCGTTCCTCACAACATCCAGGTTCACCTCAAGACAGAGCGCTTTGAATTCCTCGGTATTCTCACGTCGGATGTCAAATTTTTTGGAAACCGAGAAAGAAAGATCGGCCAGGAGCTCCCGCTTCACAGAAACGGAAAAATGCTCAAAAATGTGTGCGAGAAACGAATGCCCCTCGGAAAGGCCCAAGTAATTCTTAGCGGAACGATTGACGCGCGTTACCGTCCAATCAGGTCCGCAAACGACTACACCATCCCCAAGTTCCTGGATGACCGTCTCGAATTTTTCCTTTTCATCCAAAGACCTCCGGTAATAACTGATCCTTAGAAGCGAACGGACCCGGGCGCTCAACTCGCTTTTGTCGAACGGTTTGGAGATGAAATCATCGCATCCCGCCTCGATCCCTCTGATCCTGTCCTCTGCGGCATGCAGGGCCGTCACAAGCACCACGGGGATCAAACGCGTCCTTTCCTTCGCGCGCAGCAGCCGCAGCACCTCCAGGCCGGACATGCCGGGCATCATAATATCCAGAAGAATAAGATCCGGGATCTCCGAGGCAACATAGGTTAAAACGTCCGCGCCGGACCCGCAGAACTTCACAGCATATCCCTCCTGGGAGAGAAGCGCCTCCAGAAGTTCTAGATTTCTCCTGTCATCATCCACGCACAGAATAGTTTGTTTTCTTCTATCATCCATGGCTTATCTCCCGGGATCACGGTCCGGTTCTTCCGGCAAGGGTCCGCGCATCGAACGCCTCAAAAAAAAGCACTGCCCGGAGCTTATTCGCTTTATTTTGCTTCGCCCAGAACATCCCTCAACGTCAAAACAATATCACATATTCCCCGGGTGGGATCTTCAAAGATCTCGAGAGCCACCTCCGCGCGCTGGACCACGACCCCTACGGAGTTCTTCTTTTCGATCTGGAACGTTTGGGGGGCCATCGCATAATTGCTCAATAGGGTCCGCGAAACGGAAACCGAATAGTTCTTGAAAATGAATTCCAGAAAATTGACATTTCCGAACCCTTGCCCGGGCATAAGATAACGTTGAGCGCCCGGGTTAAGATTCATGATGATCCAATCGGGACCACACACGATCATGGGCTGGCTCATCTCAGCGATATGGCGCCACAATCTTTCATTCTTACCCGAAACTTCGGGGTCAAGACTGATCTTCAGGAGGGAACGAACCCGGGCAATCAGTTCGACTCGATTGAATGGTTTGGAGATAAAATCGTCGCACCCCACCCCGATCCCTTTGATCCTGTCCTCCTCGGTTTTCATGGCCGTCAGGAAAGCCACGGGGATCGAACGTGTCCTTTCCTCCGCGCGCAATCGTTCGAGCACCTCCATGCCCGACATGCCCGGCATCATCACATCGAGAAGGATCAAGTCCGGCATCTCCCTTTCGATTTGTTTGAGCGCGTCGTTGCCGGATCCTGCGAATTGAAGCTTGTATCCTTGCGGTGAAAGATGAGCCTTTAAAAGCTCGAGATTCTGCCCGTCATCATCCACGCACAAAATGGTCTGTACCGGTGCGGCATTCATCGATCACCCCCCGAGGTATTTACGGATCTCTTCGGCAAAAGTACGCGTATCGATCGGTTTGGAAAAAAACAGCTCCCCGGGATGGGCCGCGATGTCTTCCATCACCTCTCCGACCACACTCGCCGTTACAAAAACGATCGGGATCGCGCAAGTTTCCGTTCCTTCCCGCAAGATCTGGGCGACTTGCGTCCCTCGCATATCCGGAAGCCGCGCGTCCAGTACGACCGCATCCGGTTTTTCGTTCCGGGCAAGGGCGATCCCGCTTGCACCGTCCATCGCGTCGAACACCTCGAATCCCGCCGCTTCCAGGAGGTCCCTTTCGAGCGTCCGGTTCCTTTCATTGTCCTCGATGATCAGGATCTTTTTTTTCATTTCCCCGCCCCCGAGGGAATTGTGAACTTCACGGCCGTCCCTTTCCCCATCCCTTCGGACTCGATCCATATCTTACCGCCGTGGAGTTCCACCATTTGCTTGGAGATCGTCAACCCGAGCCCGGTCCCCTCCGTTTCTTGCGTATAAACATTCCCGAGACGTTCAAAAGCTCCGAAAGCTTTCTCAAGATTTTCGGGCGAGATCCCGAGCCCGGTGTCCCACACGGTCACTTCAACCCCGGCTTCGATCCTCCGCCCGCGAATCCCGACCTTCCCGCGGACCGGGGTGAACTTGATCGCGTTGGATAACAGATTGTAAACGACCTGTTTGATCTTGCGTGGATCGCCGTGGACCTCATCGAAACCTTCCTGGAATTCTAGGACGGGTTTGATCTCCTTCAGAAAAGCCTGGCTCTCCATCAGCCGTAAAACCTCTTCGATGCAATCCCGGAGAGAAAAAGAGGACGCCTCCAACACCATTTTCCCGGCCTCCACCTTCGAAAGATCGAGGACGTCATTGATAAGCGAAAGCAGATGCCGGCCGCTGTCGATGACATTTTTGGCGTATCTTTTCTGCCGCTCATTGAGCGGGCCAAACCGTTCATCATGAAGAACCTCCGAGAACCCGATGATGGAATTGAGCGGTGTCCTTAACTCGTGCGACATGTTCGCCAAAAATTCACTTTTCGCCTTACTGGCCCGCTGAAGCTCCTCATCCACCACCTGCAGCTTTTGAAAACTGCGGACAAGCTCCGCCGTTCTTTCCTTGACCTGGTTCTCAAGATTCTCATGGGATTTTTTCAGGGCCTCGGTCAGCCGCTTGGTCTCGGTCATATCGCGCCAGAGACAATGGAGTATGTTCTTGCCGCGGATCACGATCGGCGTCAGAGAGACATCCACCGGAAAATCCGTTCCGTCAGCTTTTCTGTGGACCCATTCGAATCGGTGGAATCCCCGCTCAAAAGCGACTCGCATCATCCGGTTGGCCTTTTCAAAGGAATTTTCCCCGTCAGGCTGTTGAGGAGGGGACAGTTCCGAAGGATGTGCCATCAAAAATGTTTTGCGGGTGGAATATCCGAGCATCTGGGCCGTAGCTTCGTTGCAGTCTATGAACTTTTCTCCGTCGATCAGGAGAATGGCATCTTTGGCGGTATACAAAATATCCATGAAACGTTTTTCGCTCTCCCGCAAAGCCTCCTCTGCTTTTCTGCGTATCAGCGTCACGGCGATATGCTCCGTAATATTTTCCAGAAGTTCGACTGTCCGGAGACTGAACCGTCCCTTGCGCCGGTCGTTAAATTGCAGCAAACCTACGATCTGTTCTTTCATACGAAGAGGCACGAGCGCTATAGAGGCATACCCCTGATGAATACATTGGTTACGCGGATGCCGCCGGGGGTCCTGGTCGGACGAAAGCTCAAGCAGCGGAGATGAGTCGTTCGTCCAGAAGCTTCCCCACTTCGTGAAAAACGGCTGGGAGGGGTCGGTCTTTCCGGAGATCACCAGACCACAAGTGCATTCCAAAAGGGCATGGCCATCGGCGTCGCGACATATCCCGCCGTCCGCGCCGCGTTCGATCAACGTGTTTTCGGTTAGAAGAAAATCTTTAGAAAAACCTTCCTGGCCGAAATAAGGAAAATCGTCCCCATCCTGCAGGCGCATCCCCACGGCGTCAAATCCCGTTCGAAGCTTCAATATGGTGAGAACGCGCCGGATGGCATCCCGAAAATCCCCCGACTCGTTGAGGACCTGCAAAATTTCATCGCGCATCTCATGATAGGTTTCTGCCAGCTTGCGCTCGGAGATGTCCCTATCTGTTCCCCGGTACCCGACGACTCGGCCGCCCTCACTTAGGACAGGAACTGCGCTCGTCTCCAAAGTCACTAAATGCCCGTCTTTATGACGATTGATATTTTCGAGACTATGAAACGCCTCTTTTTGGGCCACCTTCTCTTTGAGGAAATTCTTGATCTTCATTCCTTCTTCTTTGGACATAAAATCAAACAGGGTCCTGCCCAACACCTCGCTGACCTCATAACCCAACAGGTCCTTGATCCTGGGACTGACGTAAGTATAGACGCCTTTTTCATCACATTCCCATATCACATCAAAAGAGGTTTCGATAAGATTTTGAAACTTTCTTTCGACTTTCCCGGCCAATGCTTCCGCTCGTTTAAGTTCGGTGATATCGCGGGCAAAACCACGGATCTGCGTAACCTCGCCGGAATCGGCAAAAAAAAGACTCACACTCCAAAGCACTTCAAAGACCTGTCCTTTTTTGCTGATCTGGCGATTGGCATAAGACACTCGTTTTTCCTTGTCCCGCACCCATCCCTCAAAAGCCTTTGCAGTGCTTTGCCGGTCATCAGGATGAACAAAGTCGAATGCTATGCGGCCGACGCAATCCTCGGGCTTCATGCCAAAAAACTTTTCCGAGGAATGATTCACGAAAAGAAAACGGCCTTGCCTGTCTACAACGCAGATCAGATCGTCAGTCCCTTCTATGAGTTCACGATAGCGTTCTTCGGCCAAGCGGAGATCTTTCTCCGCCCGGTCCCTTCCGGTGATCTCTCTTTCCAGGGGAACATAGACCGCGACCCCAAAAAGACACCCTACGAAAACAAGCGCTATGAAAAAATAGACGAGCGTCCGTTCGCCGAACTGCGTGATCTCACGCGGCATCACCACCTTTAATATCAGGACATCCTTTCCTGAGATGTCCTTCAAGAGGCTGTATCCTCCGATGTTCTTTGCGCCGAGCATCTCGACAAACGTTTTTTTTCCTTCTAAAAATGCTTCGCGTGCGCGGACAAAATCGGGAGGCAGGAAAACGTTGTTTATTTTTTCTACACTCATTTCCGCGCGAATGATCTGGCCAAAACGCTGCATCTCTTCTGCGTCCAGATAGGACGCAAAGACGATTGTCCCACGAATGGGCCCCGTCTCATCGCTGTGTACGATCGGACGTGAAGCCACTAGCATGGGTCCTTCGAAGGCCGCCGCGATCCCCGCGATGGAACTTTTTTCATTCCTGTGTGTCAGCAAAACGTCCAGTTGTTTTTTAAATTGCGGCGAAAAAATATGGGTCATCTCCTTCTCGTGCGTGCGGCACATGTCATAGACGAGTTCGCCGCGCGAGTTGAAAAACAGCATCATATCCAGCTGCAAAGTATCAAGGATTAGAGGCGTCAGGTTCGACTTGATGAAGGCTTCATTTTTGCCTTCAATAAAGACATAAGTGTCATCCCACGTGGACCAATCCGCGAGTTTGACGGAAAGATTATTCAGCCTGTCCGCGATGACTTCCTGAGACCTTGCGATGTTCCTCTCAATGGATATTCTCTCGAGCTTCAAAAATCCCCCCATCACCGCAACCCATGAGGCAAAAAATATCACGCCGATAAGAAAGATCACGCTGACGCTGATCGTGAGAAGTGTTTTCTTGTGAAGTTTGACCGTTTTCAAGCGAATCATCGAGCGGAGCCTTGATGGATAGAACCGGACCCGTCCGCTGATGGAACGAACGGGAAGGATGGAAGGCCTTTGTTCTCTTGGGTTTTGGAAGCTTTCATATTCCCTCTGATTTGAAGCCTCTCACAGGATGAAGCTTGTCATCTCCGCCCCAGTTCTGTCATTCCCGCATGCTTTAGGCGGAAATCCAGGGCTAAATCTGCCTTCTGGATCCCCGCTTTCGCGGGATGACAAACTTTATTTTATACAAAAGCACTTAAAACTTGACCGTAAGGCGGCTTTCAAAGTAAATGGCGTTATTGGCGTGACCGTCGGCGCTGAGAAAAGGGTTAAAGGCGGTGCCGCCGTCATCACGCTCCAGCCGGTAATAATCCCCGGGAATAAAATACCCCATCCCAAGGTTAATATCCAGAAACTTCGTCGCATTCCAAAGAACGCCGAAATCGAATTCATTACCGAGGTCGCTCGAGAGCTTTTTGGATTCCCCGTCCAAAAAACCCTCTCCCTTCTCAAAAGAAGAAAAATGCCACCAGTCGAATGAGAATGTGATCGTGGGATGGGGAGTAATGTCCAACCCGAGATTGGGCGTAATAAGGTTCTCAAACTGGACCGGGTCGTTAAAAGTTCCGGGCCGGAGAACGCCGTAGTTGTTGCCCCAGGCATTCCCCATGTAAAGGAGCGGGCCTATTTTTTGTGGGGGATAGACACTGTAGGAAAGGTTGGTGTTCAGGGGCGAATAAACGCTGAAGGCCCGGTTGGTGGAACCATGAAGAAGGCCGTCCGAGGAATCGAAACTCTTATTCCCGGAAGCCACGATGACCTTGCTGTGCGGCGTGAGCCAATATTCCTTTAGATCATATTCGGCGTCCGCGTAAAGGAGATACCCTTTGTGGACAATGTCCTTGTTCCCGCTCACCAGAACGTCCCCGGTCGCGGGATCGATCGCGAAATCCCCGGCCGTTGCGGTCGCTTTGCCGAAATTCCTTGCAGCTTCAAAGCCGAGCGCAAGCCTGCCGAACTCCAGGTTCAGGTCCGCCCCCAGTGTCCCCAAAAGATCCTGGTGGGTCTGGGTCTCAAAGAGATTATTGCGTTTCAGATCGCCCGTACGGTCGGAAAGAAGGCTGATATACGGCTGGATCGAACCTCCCGGGATGAGCCAGGAAGCCTGTTCTGGTTTTTTCCACTGCAAAACGGCGTCCAGTGAGAAAAGGTCGGCCTGGGTGTGGAAATAACCGCGCCCCAGGGCCTTTTCCTGAGGGATCGTCTGGCCGAGGATCGCGTAATTGTTCCAATTCGGTTTGAAGTAATTGAAGTGCCAGGCGAGGGTTTCCCCGAGATGATAGATCTGAACTCCGTAATTTTGATAGAAGCCGGTGACGGCAAACCCATTCCCGATCTGAAGCGGATAGAGACCGACTTTTGCGCGGATGGGATACGCCTCCGTGAAAGGAGATCTTGCGTCCAGGAACCATTCCTTGAGTTCCGGAAGATACTGCCGGTTGCGATAATGTTCCACATCTCCGAAGATGGTCGGGACCGACCGCCGGCCCAACGCGGGTACGTCATAGCCATAGGGACCGTAACGCTCGAAACCCAAAAAAGCCTCGACATCCTCTTTATACTTAAGATCCAGATTAAGGCGGTACATCAAGCCGATATAGGCGAAGGAATCTTTCTTTGCCTTGCTGTTGAGATCGATGGTGTTTTTTGACACCACGAAATCGGTCGCAAAATACCCGTCGGTCGTCACGGTGAAGTCCTTCTGGTCGGTACATTCCAACTTCCCTTCCGGCCCGACGAGTTCGACCGAGGCCTGAAGGGGCGCGGAAAAAAGAAAAAGGAGCGCGATCCCCGGGACGAAATTTTTAGACAAAAAAAGCTTTCCCGGGAAGGCAATCATTGGTTCTTTCGAACTGTTGCCGTGGGACATCAGTCACCCCGCTTTTTTGGACCGTTACCGTTCCACCGTCAGCCTGGAGCAAAACTAGGGCAAAGGACACCGCTGACCTCTCCCGTTGATTATCGGCTCCCTCCCCCGAGAATGAATGAGCTATTTGTCTTGGAGATCGAACTTTTTCTGAAAAGACCCCGGATCGCGTGGAATACTCCCACTGAACCGACGGAAAAAGTTTATTTGATGTAGCACCCGGATGTTTCGCTCCGGCAGCAAAAGGACCGGACGCCCGCCCCTTGGGGGACGAGACGCTCTCTTGCGACCCTCATCGGTTTGTCAGGATTTTCCATCGCGCGAAGAGGTAATGTCCCGCAACTGGACCTCGATCTCGAGCTGGCCATGAACTTCTGTGAGGTCCGGGTCGCCCTGGGCGGCTCAGTAAAATTGAAATTGGGCTGCCCTGGCTGCCATACATCAAGAAGAAAATAACAGTCAGTAAAGATTGTACCCCTTAATCACCGGCTTGTCTGATTCATCGCTTGAAGAAAAAAGGCCCGGCAGCTTTCGCCACCGGGCCTTTTTAGAACTTCGGTTGTGTCTTAGATCTTTGAAACGTTGGAGGCTTGGTCGCCCTTGGGGCCCTGGGTCACTTCAAATTCGACCGACGCGCCTTCTTCCAAAGATTTGTATCCTTCGCCCTGGATCGCGGTGTGATGCACGAAGACATCAGCGCCACCTTCACGGGAGATGAATCCATAACCTTTTTCATTATTGAACCACTTCACTTTACCTTGTACCATGATTGATATTGCTCCTTTCTCATAAATTATAGTAACGCATGACAAGTTCAACCTTCACTACGGTAAATAAATCAACCTGGTGCAGTTGGAACCGGCCCGCCTTCTTGTCCCCTCCCGGGGAGTTGAAAACAGGGTAAAAACAAAAAAAACCGCAAGGCTCACTTTCTGACCTTGCGGTGCAAATTGTGTTCTACCTCTTTGCTTACTACACGGACACTATGCCCTATAAACGTCCCCCTGTCAAAGTTTATTATGCCTGATATGGGTTGGATTTTTGCGCCCTGATCCTCAATATTTTTTCAAATAGAGACCAGGACAACACTCATTCCTAATGAAAAAATTATGGAGCATAAGTGTGGCCACGAGAACTTGGCCGTGGCGTCTCATGCGCAAGTGTCCGTTGTGTCCGATCGCTTTTGGATACCTACCCGCAACCTTATCAGGTGGGGCATCCTGAAACATCGAGAGCAGCACCCAGGGATCTTGTCGTAGCAAAATCCGGCAAAACAACCGGTCGTTACGCCTGCCGTGATTTTTTGCTTAGAATATCCATGAGCGCCTCTGGAAGATCTGAAAATCTAAAAGCGTAATGATGCCCCAAAAGCTTTTGAGGAATAGCCCTTTGTCCGCCCAGTAGCATCTCCGACATTTCTCCAAGCGCTAATTTCAAAACGAAGCCGGGAACGGGAAGCCAAGAAGGCCTATTCAAGATCTTCCCCAACGCACGGCAGAAATCACGCATGGCCAACGGATGGGGCGCAGTCGCGTTCATGGGACCTGAGAGGGCATTGTTCTCCAAGGCAAAGAATAGGATCCCTACCATATCCTCACGATGAATCCATGAGACCCATTGTCGGCCGGATCCAAGAGGCCCTCCTGCAAAAAATTCAAACAGCGGGACCATTCTCGAAAGAACACCGCCCTCCTTTCCGAGAACCATTCCAGTTCTCAGAAGCACGGTCCTCACGCCGAACTTTTCTGCACCCTGTGCTTCCTTTTCCCACCGGTCACAGACATCCGCCAAAAACCCACTCCCTTTCGGGCATGTCTCGGTGACATCGCCTTCAGGAACATCCCCGTAGTAACCTATCGCGGAAGCATTGATCAAGACCTTCGGTTTGCGTTCGCACTGCGCGATTGCCTGAACGATCGCGTGAGTAGCCTGGATCCGGCTGCCCAAAATGATCTCTTTTTGTTTTTTTGTCCATAACTTCTCCGCAATGGGTGCTCCCGCTAAATTGATCACGGCATCCGCGGCCTCGAACTCACCCGCCCACGCCCCAAGCGTTCTTGCATCCCATGGGCAAAAGCGTAGAACGCTATCCGCTTTCGATTGCTCGCCGCGAGACAAAAGGATGATCTCATGTCCCTGGTCCCTGAATCGAGAGACCAAGGCTTTGCCGATAAAGCCCGTCCCTCCGGCGATCACGATCTTCATTTCCGATCTCCTCAAACGCTCGCTTAAAAAATATCCCCGCCCGAAATATCCGGGCCTTGCCTGCACCCGGAAACTCTTGAAAGAGACCGCGCTGTCACTTGACCTTCTCCCAGGCTTCGATCTTTCCCGGAACGATCCTGAACACGGGATTTTTTTCCGCCTTTTCTTTTTTGACGAGCTGAAAAAAAGAGGGCGCCCTTACTTTGATTTTTGAATAAAGCCATTGGTACTCGTATTTTAATTGCCCCATGGTTACGGGTATTTTCTCGTTCGTTCTCTTTCCTGAGATCTTGCTTTTGTCAAAATGATAATGACGCCTCTTCGATTCCTTCCAAATTTCGACCAAATAGGACGCAATGGCCCCCTCGGGATGAGAGTGCTCTTTGAATCTCGAAAGCTGTGAATGATTGCGGTAACCCCTCGTTTTTCCGCACAACACTTTTTGCACAAGCAGCGCTTCCCTCCACAGGGCAACCAACCCCTTGGGATCAAGATGTTTGGGATGCAAGCTCCAGAGTCTCATCGTTCACCGCCTTCCAACGATCCCGCAATAGCATTAAAGATGCCGTGGAAATTATACTCTCACCCCCGATGGCCACCTAGACGAGTTTAAAAAGATGCCGTCTTGCTCTAAGAGGCTCTATTCATTTTGCACACAAACAAAAAACCAAAAAGGTGTTACCCCTTTGGTTTTTTAGAAAACTTAAGTTGTGCATCTTAGAAAACTATGACGCGCTCATGTGCTCTTGGTGTCATACGCTCTTCCCCGCCATGGACCGGACCCCGTAGATGCCCATCTATGCGCGTCAAATTTTAGCTCCACGGAGGTAAGCTCATAGACCCGATTCCATCTCATCCCTTAACGACCCCCAGCGGGGATAGTTCCACCAAAACATCTACGAGGTCCGATTGGTTTCTCATCACCTCGGAAATATCCTTATAGGCCCCGGGCGCTTCATCCAGCTCATGGACGCCCCGAATACCGTGCACAATGCCCTGGCCGTCCATCTTCCGGATCTCTTCCGCGAGGTCCAGAGACCTTTGCGCCTGTTTTCTTCCCATCTTCCGGCCGGCTCCGTGAGAACAGGACTCGAAACTTTCCGGGTTCCCTTTTCCTTTCACGATATAGCTCTTTGTCCCTTGGGAACCCGGAATGATCCCGATCTCTCCTGTTTTCGCCGAAGTCGCGCCCTTCCGGTGCACCCACACATCGTGCCCGAAATGACGCTCTTTTCTCGCGTAGTTGTGGGCGATATTGATGATCGGCTCAAAAGAACAGCGCATGTTCCTCAAAAAGCATTCGGCGATCCTTTCCATCATGAGTTTCCTGTTCCCGAATGAGAACTCCACGCAGTAATTCATTTCCTGGACGTAGGCCCGTCCCTCGTCGCTTTCCTCCGGAAGATAAGCGAGCTGATGTTCCGGCGGAACGGGCGAATGCCATTTTTCGTTCAAACGTCCCGCGAGGCGGTTATAGTGGTCCGCGACCTGTTTCCCGAGATTCCGGCTTCCGCTATGGACCATGATCCAAATGGCCCCGTCCGAACCCTTCTGGATCTCGATGAAATGGTTCCCGCCACCCAACGTCCCGATCTGAAAAAGAGCGTGGCGATATTCCCTCTCGCAAACAACGCCTTTTTCAAATCTCTTGTCCGGCATGCAGGCGTCGTCCTGCCGGTCCTTGTGGTGATTGAAACCGACGGGCACGGCGGCTTTGATCTGGCCCAGGATCTTCTTCAGCATTTCCCGGTCAAGGTTTTCGAGACTGGATCTCATCGCGCACATGCCGCAACCGATATCCACGCCCACCGCGTTAGGGATGATCATACCCTCCGTTGCGAGCACTCCGCCGATGGGCATGCCGTATCCCTGGTGACTGTCGGGCATTACGGCGATGTGCCTGAAAGCAAAGGGAAGATTGGCGAGATTCTTAAGCTGGCTCATGGTGCCCTCTTCGAGGTCCTCGAGCCACATTTTTATTGGGATCTTTTCGCTGCGACAAACCCGCATCCGTTCTCCCCTTTCCTTTCCGGGGGTGCGTCCCGATCAGGCCGAAGAACTCTTTCCCGGGGCTCTATGCCGGCCATCCCGGGCCTCTTCTTTCTCCCACCGGTTCATGATCGCGAGAACCTCCTCATCCGGCACGTCGTACCAACGGGAATAGAACTGCGCGACGGCTTGAAAAAAAACCGGGGTCTCAAGCACCGCAAGTTCATCGACGATCCCCTCGACCTCGAGCGCGGCGTCAACGCTTGCCACGGGAGCCGCGGCCACGACTTTTTTCGCTTTTTTGTTCCGGCAGAGCTGGATCGCGGCCCGCATCGTAGCCCCCATGGCGATCCCGTCGTCCACAAGGATCACGGTCCTGCCCTTGAGATCCGGCAAAGGCCTGTCTTTGCGAAGCGCCTTGATCCTTCTGGCAATCTCAAGCTTTTGCGCTTCTTGGATGGCTTCGATATCTCTTTTCGAGACCCTCTGGGCGGCACGCTCGATCAAGAATATGCTTCCGTCCTCCGCCATGGCGCCGAACCCCGCTTCCGGATCGTCCGGTAGCGGCAATTTCCGCGAGACCAGCATGGAAAAATGAGCCCGGAGGGATTTTGCGACGTAGTACCCGACCTCCACCCCGCCCCGGGGAATTCCCAGGACGGTTACGTCCTGATCCTTGTATTTTTCAAGTGCCCGGGCCAGCCTTTGCCCGGTATCTTTTCTATCTTCAAACATACGCTTCGCTCCCTTGATCCGCCCGACACGGCAAGCTCGCTGTCCATTCTACTTCCAGAAAAAAAAGAAGGGTATTCGAAAATCAGTGACCGGATGGGATTGAAGTGAGGGGGATCAGATGGGCTGGAAACCAAGATCCCCCGGTGTCCTCGGGGGATTTTATCTCTGTCCGGTAGAGAGTGACAAGAGAAGTGAGCCCGGATGGATTCGAACCATCGACACCCGCCTTAAAAGGGCGATGCTCTACCAACTGAGCTACGGGCCCGTGAATCAGACTAGAGACCTCAGACTTAAGACTACAGACTCAAAACAAAAACGCGGGTTGCGGTCTGCTGACTGCAGTCTGCAGTCTCAGATGGAATGGATTTCCGTTTCTTTGTGCTTCAGAGCTTCATCGACCTGCGAAATGAATTGGTCCGTGAATTTCTGGACCTCCTTCTGCGACGCATGCGACATGTCCTCGGGGATCGTCTTGGCCTTCTCGAGCTTCTTCACCTGCTCGATCGCCTCGTGACGCGCATTGCGGATCGAAATACGCCCTTCTTCAGCGGCCTTGCGAACGACCTTAGTCAGCTCCGTGCGCCGTTCATCCGTAAGCCCCGGGATCTGAATGCGAAGCACCTTTCCGTCATTGATGGGCGTAAGACCCAGGTCGGATTTCAGGATCGCTTTTTCGATCTCCGCGACGGCGGTAGCATCCCACGGCTGGATCTGGATAGTCCTGGCATCCGGCGTGGAAATCGTGCCGAGGTTCTTGATCGGCGTGGGCGTATTGTAGTAATTGACCTGGATCCCTTCGACCAATCCAATGGACGCGCGACCGGTGCGGATATTCTGGAATTCCTTTTTGGTGGATTCCACGCTTTTGGCCATTCTTCTTTTTGTTTCTTCAGCAAGTTTTTTTACGTCCGTAATGTGGTTCATACTATCTCCTTTTGAATGAGCTTATCTCCTGCGGAGCAAACGTGACTTTCGGCTTCGTTTAAGAAACCAAAGTGCCGATCTTTTCCCCCATGACCACGCGACGGATATTGCCGGGCTGGTTCAAATTGAACACTATGATCGGAAGATGATTCTCCATGCAAAGCGAGGTCGCTGTCGTGTCCATCACGCGAAGCTGCTTCTTGATCACGTTAAGATAACTGAGGGTGGTGAACTTTTTGGCATCCTTGTGCTTCATCGGGTCCTTGTCGTAGACCCCGTCCACTTTGGTCGCTTTCAAAATGACATCGGCATCCATCTCGACGGCGCGAAGCGCGGCCGCCGTATCGGTCGTAAAATAGGGGTTCCCGGTGCCGGCGGCAAAGATCACCACGCGACCTTTTTCAAGGTGACGGATGGCACGGCGGCGGATATAAGGCTCGCAAAGGGCCTTGATCTCAAGCGCGGATTGGACGCGCGTCTGAACGCCGACCTTCTCAAGGGCATCGGACATCACAAGCCCGTTCATGACCGTGGCGAGCATCCCGATGTAATCCGCCGTGGCCCGGTCGATCCCGTTCTTCTCGCCTTCCACGCCCCGGAAGAAATTCCCGCCGCCGATGATGCAGACGATGCCCACACCCAGTTCGCGAACTTCCTTGATCTGTTGGGCAATGGAGGCGATGGTCTTGGGATCAATCCCGAAACCGCGCTCGCCTTCGAGGGCTTCGCCGGAGAGCTTGAGCACGATGCGTTTGTAGATGGGTTTTTTCATGATCCAGACTCAAGACTGAAGACTACAGACTGCAGACTGAAAAACTCAAAAAAGCTGTGGCCTTCGGTCTGCGGTCTGCGGCCTGATTAATTGCCGCCGACTTCAAAACGCACGAAACGGCGGATAATGATGTTTTCACCGATCTTCGCGATAAACTCCGTCAGAATATCCTGGACGGTCCGGCTGTCATCCTTGACGAATTTCTGATTGAGAAGGCAGATATCCTCATACCGCTTCAGAAGCTTGCCTTCGATGATCTTGTTACGGACCTGTTCGGGTTTCTCTTTGACTTGTTCGAAAAAAATAGCCTTTTCTTTTTCGAGGTCCGCAGCCGGAATGCTCTCCGGACCCACATACAGAGGGTGCGCCGCCGCGATCTGCATCGCGATATCGCGCGTAAAGGACTGAAAGGTCTCGTTCTTGGCCACAAAGTCGGTCTCGCAATTGACTTCCAAAAGCACGCCCAGTTTTCCGCCGGCGTGGATGTAGGAAACGATCTGGCCTTCGCGAGCCTCCCGGGTGGATTTTTTCTTGGCGATATCAAGGCCTTTTTTCCGGATCAAGTCCTGGGCCCCTTTCAAGTCCCCTCCCGCTTCCACGAGGGCGTTCTTGCAATCCATCATCCCCGCCCCGGTCAATTCCCGGAGTTTTGTCAGGTCTGAGCTGCTGAATTTTACTTCCTTAGTCGTCATAATTTCTTTCCTTATATTTAAAAAGCAACCCTGCTTTTATGAAAAAATTTGAAGATCCATGTCCGCGCAGCGAGCATGAAAACATGCATACGCCAAAATTAAATTTCACCTTCTTTTTTCTTGGCGGACTTCTTGGCCTTCGGCTTTATTTCTTCGGTCACGACGACGCCGGCCAGGATCTTCGGATCCAGCTTCTCTTCGATGACATCCTCATCGATCACCGCCTCCGCGTCCACGGCTTCCTCCGCGGCGAGTTCTGCCTGAAGCGCATCCTCTTTATCCTGAGCGATCTTCTGGAATTCCTTGCGACCTTCTGCGACCGTACCTGAGATCGCCTCGCAAAAAAGCTTGATCGCCTTGATCGCGTCATCATTTCCGGGCAAAGGATATTCGATGTGGTCCGGGTTGCCGTTCGTATCGAGCACGGCCACGACGGGAATCCCAAGCCTGGTCGCTTCCGCGATCGAAATCTTTTCCAGTTCCGCGTCGATTACAAAAACAGCCCCGGGGACTTTCCGCATCTCACGGATACCCGAAAGGTTCTTAATGAGCTTTTCGCGTTCTTTCTTGAGAGAACCGATCTCTTTTTTCGTGATGAACTGAAAACTGCCGTCCTGTTCCATCTTGTCGATCGCATCGAGTTTTTTGATAGACTTGCGGATCGTCTCGAAGTTGGTGAGCATCCCGCCGAGCCAACGCTGGTTCACATACGGCATCCCGCACGCCACCGCGGCTTCTTTGAGAGGGATCTGCGCCTGTTTCTTGGTGCCGACAAAAAGAACGTCTTTTCCTTCGGCAGCGACCTGCTTAAGGAACAGAAGAGCTTTCTCGAGGCACCCGAGGGTCAGCTCAAGATTAATGATATAAATGCCATTGCGCTCCCCGAAGATGTATTTTTTCATCTTGGGATTCCAACGCGCTGTTTGATGTCCGAAATGGACACCGGCTTCCAGTAATTGCTTGATAGTGATAGGGGACAAAACTTCCTCCATGGGTGTTGAAACGAAACATGACGGGATCATCGCACTTGAGCGCCGGAGAATTCCGGAGGGTTCAGTATTGTCACCCTCCCTTTCCCTTTGGCTCGGAGGGCCCGTCATTAACCAACCTGCGGACAAAAAACGAAGACTTGTAGTCGCCCGAAAGCGCTCCAAGTACTGATGACCTCTCTACTGCGTTTCCATTACATCTTATGGGTTCGCAGTATTGCACCGTTACCCCTTAAAATTTATGGAGAACGATGCCAAAGTTGGAGCGTCATTATACTCAAAAACCTTTCTCCAACAAGCTTTTTTTAGACTACAGACTGGAGACTAGGGACCACAGAAAAACAAAAAAATTCTTTCTTTAGTTTGCGGTCTGTTGTCTTCGGTCTCTGGTCTATCGGGGCGGTCGGGTCAGATTTTGGGGAGAGAGGATACGGGCAAGTTCTTTCTCGCTCAGAAGTCCTTTAGAGAGAACGACTTGGCGCAAAGTCCGTTTCTTCTTGAGCGCCTCTTGGACGCACTCCGCAGCCTTGGAATAGCCGATGGAAGGATTCAGAGCCGCGGCGATCCCAAAGCTATTTTCCGCATGTTGCCGGCATTTTTCGCGGTCCGCCCGGATCCCTTCCACGCAACGGGTCCTGAGGATCCTGAGGGTGTTCTTAAGGATCTCAAAGGATTCGAGAAGATTATGGATGATCACAGGACGCATGACATTCAGTTCACATTCCCCGCTTGCTGCCGCGAACGCGATCGCCGTGTCGTTGCCGATCACCTGAAAACCTACCTGGGCGGTCACCTCCGGGATCACGGGATTCACTTTACCGGGCATGATCGACGAGCCGGGTTGAAGCGCCGGCAGGAGTATCTCGCCGAACCCCGCATTCGGACCCGAGCTCAGAAGACGGAGATCGTTGGCGATCTGGATCATCGAAAGGGCATAATCCCTGAGCGCGCCGGACACTGCCGCGAAATCCGCATCGTTCTGCATCACCGCAAAAAGGTTCCGCGCGCGCTTGACCGGGAACCCCGTCAGTTTTTTCAGATTTTGGACGACCGATTTTGTGTACCGAAGCGAAGTATTCAGGCCCGTCCCGACCGCCGAACCGCCGATCCCGAGCTCCAAAAGCCCCCCGGCCAGAAGTTCCAGGCGCTCTCTCCCCTTTTGCAGCTGAACGGCCCAACCCGAAAATTCCTGGCCTAGCGTAACGGGCGCGGCATCCTGAAGGTGCGTGCGCCCGGCCTTAACGATCGTGCGAAATTCCCTGGATTTTTTCATAAGCGCCTTCTCGAGCGCCTGCGAAGCGAGACGGAATTCTCCCGAAAGTTTCAGTGCTGCGAGCCGGAGCGCCGTAGGAATCACGTCATTGGTGGATTGGCCCATATTCACATGGTCGTGGGAATGAAGAAAAGCATGGTCGCCTTTTTTCCGGCCCAGGATCTCCAGCGCACGATTCGTGATGACCTCATTTGCGTTCATATGGACCGAGACCCCGGCCCCGGACTGCAACGCATCGGTCACAAATTCACTGCGATGAATTCCCGCCATGACTTCGTTGCAGGCTCTGATAATGGCCTGGGCGCGCCGATTGTCTAAACGCCCGAGCGAACGGTTCGAGAGAGCGCACGCCTTCTTGATCACGGCAAGCGCCCCAATAAAAACAGGATGGAAGCCAAGACCCGAGACCGGAAAATTCTCAACCGCACGCACCGTTTCGATCCCGTAATAGGCCGCCGCGGGAACGGATTTTGCGCCAAGAGAATCCTTTTCGATACGCGTCTTCTGCTTTCTCATGCTAAAGCTCCTGCGGTAATCGTTTGGCCATCATAGTGCTGACGGATCGCGGCCGCGACCGCATCAGGGGTGCAAAGCACCCTCTTGATCTTCAAAACCCCTGCGAGCTCTGCGATCTCGGCCTCCGGGAATACGCCACACGGATCACTGATCCCGACCACCAGAGCGCCTTCTTGTGTTTCGATCGGAAAAAATCCGTATTTGACCGCCACACTCCGCGGGACCCGTTCGACCGCGCGGGGATCGATCACCACATGAGACAGATCCACGAAAGGCATCTCGTGCCTTTCCGCCAGTGCCTTAAAGAGCAGGTATTTCGCAATGTATTGCTTCCGGATCAGCACTTCCCCCAGAAACTCATGCGTGCGCTTTTGCTCGTTCAAAGCCTCTTCCAGCTGTTCCCAATTGATCAGCCTTTTCCGGACCAGGATCTCTCCGATATGCCATTGTTCCATAACAAGCCCTTATTCTACGGGATCATTCCGTACGCGCAAGATGAAGATTAGTAAAGATCTGACGGGTCGCAAGCGATTGGTTCAAGGTGTAAAAATGAAGGCCGGGCGCGCCGCCGCCCAGGAGTTCCTCGCACTGGCGCGTGGCGTACTCGATCCCGAATTTCGTAATCGAGGCCTGGTCCTCCCCGAACCGGATGATCGCCTCACGGATCGTCCGCGGGATCTCCGCCCCGCACATCCTTGAAAATTTCTCGATCTGGGGACCGTGCGTGACCGGCATGATCCCCGGAACGATCGGGACCTTGATGCCGATCTTCCGCGCGCGCCTCACAAAATCAAAATAGTGACGGTTATCAAAAAAAAGCTGCGTCACCACGGCGTCCGCGCCCTCATCGACTTTCCGCTTGAGGTGCTCGAGATCTTTCTCTTTATCCTTGCATTCCGGATGACCTTCCGGATAACCGGCCACGCTCAGATCGAACGCCTTGCCCAAACGGGGATGCTGACGGATGAACCGCACGAGCTCTGCCGCATAGCGAAAACCGTCCGGGGGAACCTTAAACTGCGTCTCGCCTTGCGGGGGATCGCCCCGGAGCGCAACGATGTTTTCAATGCTTTTTTCGTGGAGCATCGTAAGGATCTTCTCCACCTCCCCGCGGCTGTGCGCCACACAGGTCAAATGAGCCGCCACTTCGAGGCCGATCTTGCCTTTGATCTCTTCGACGATACGCAGGGTATTCGCCTGCGTATTCCCCATCGCCCCATAGGTCACCGACACAAAAGAGGGCGCGAGCTTCTTGAGGTCCTTGACGGTCTGAAAAAGCCTCGCTTCCCCTTCCGCGGTCTTGGGCGGAAAGAACTCAAATGAGATCGTGTGCTTATTTTTTCTGTAGCATTCGGATATCTTCATAATGGATTTCTAGGATTTTACTTCAAAAGGCCCGGCATCCTCAGAAAATTCTTGGGGAGAACTCCGGAACTCTGTCCCGATCCCCGGAGGACAGCCCAAAGATCCCGGCGAAGCTCCCCATTTTAACGGTCACGTTTTTGCCGGAGACCGGAGGAAAGCTCTACGGTTTTTTATTCAAAACCTCTTTCACCTTATCGAGAAGCTCTTCCGAAGAGAACGGTTTAAAAAGACAGTCCGCAGCTCCCCGCTTCTGCGCCTCCCCGACTTTCACTTCCTTGACGTCGGCCGTAAACATGAGTACCGGGATAAGCTTCGTGAGCGGATCTTTTTTTAAATGATCGAGCACTTCTCCGCCATCCATCCCCAGCATCACCTGGTCCAAAAGAATAAGGTCGGGCATTTCCTTTTTCGCCTTTTCCAATCCCTGTTCCCCGGAAGAAGCCGTAATCACAGCATAACCATTCACCCTGAGCCGGTTGGACGAAAGCAAAAGGATCTGGGACTCATCATCGATGATAAGTATTTTTTTCATGGGCCCCTCCGGCCTCTCGTATCATGAGTAGATCCTGTCCAGGATCTCTTCCAGGGTCTTTGCTTCCTGGGGAAAACAAACCACATTGCCATGGACCTCGATCCCGAGCGTTTTTTGATCCCGGGCCAGATAATCTTCGAGGATCTGGGAAATGCGCCCCAGCGCAGTGAACGCGCTTTCCCGGGAAGTCTCCGGCAAAAGGACCATGATCGCTTTCGCGTCCTTGATCGCAACGTCGACCACGCGCCGGAGAGCTTCATTGATGATCTTTTCCATCTTCAGAACGATCCGCTCCACATAGCGTACGCCCAATTTTTTTTCGAGCGCCTCAAAATCCAAAATGTCGAAAATAATGACCGACAGAGGACTCTCCTTCCCCTCGCACCGGCCGATGGCCTCGCGGATCGCGGCTTTAAAGTACTCCCGGTGGTTGTACTGAGGCAGCAAAAAGGTCGCCGTCGTCCCCTTCGAGGGAACGCTTTCGATCTTGATGCGTCCGTGATGGAGCTCGATCAATTTCTTGCAAATAGAAAGCCCGAGACCCGTCCCGCGATCCCCGGGACCCGCCATACGCTCAAACTGACTGAAATTTTGAAAAGCATGGGGAAGGTCTTTGGCGGCGATCCCCTTCCCCGTGTCCGAAACCTTGCATTCCACAAAACCTTCCCGGATCCGGAGATGGATCTTGATGTGCCCCTTGTCCGTGAACTTCAATGCGTTATGGATCAAATGATTTAAAACCTGAACGATCTTGTCGCGATCGATATAGATCTCGATCGCGTCGGGCATGAAGTCCGCGAGGATCTCGAGTTTTTTCCGTTGCGCGATGGGTTTGAAATCTTTTGCCACTTCCCGGGCCACTTCGACCAGATCACAACGTCTTCGATGAAGATTGACCTGGCCCCCCTCCAACCTTGAAACATCCAAAAGTTCCTCAATGATCCGGCCCAAGCGGTCCGAGTTCTGCAGCACCATATCCAGAAAAGCTTTCTGATTGTCCGGCACCGGCCCCAAAAGTTCGTCCCGGATCTGGGAGATACCTTCGCGAATAACGGTAAGGGGAGTCCTGAGCTCGTGGGAAACGGTGCTGATGAATTCCCCCTTCAACTGATCATAATGCTTGTACCGGGTCACATCATGAAAAACGCCGGAAAGAGCAAAGGGTCTGCCTTGGTGCAAAAACCGGCTCACCGCGCCTTCCACTTTGAGCTCTTTTCCGCTTTTTCCGATAAATGTCGCCTGGAATTTCCTGGGTTTGCCGTCTCTCAAGACCGCGATAAAAACATCCTCGGCTTCCTTCCTGTCCCTGGGATGGATGACGTTGAAGACCGAAAGCTGCGGGATGTCTTTTTCTTTATATCCGAGCGCCTGGTACCAGGCGGGGTTGGCGTCCAAGAGCGCCCCTTCGACCTTGAACACCTGGATCATATCGCTCGTCAACCGGCAGAAGCCATGACATTGCTTTTCCCCGAACGGCTTGCCGTAGGGCTCGGCCAACCGGCGAAGACGCGCGGCCTTTTTCTTGGAACGAGGCTGTTTTGGGGAGCGTTTTTTCATCTTTGGGTTTATCGTCATTTCCGAGAGAGTCCTACAGCAAAATTTGTCGGTAAGATCTAAAGAATCTCGGGCTCCGGGAGCGGGATAATGAATTTGACGCCGCGGTCGCGAAGAGGCTCGATCTTTGAAATGATCTCTTTGGCAAAATTCCATGCAAAGATCAAGACGTAGTCCGTGGGATGCTCGTTCAAATAGGCACTTGTCACGATAGGGATCTTCCGGCCCGGGATCAGGCGCCCCTGCTTGAGCGGGTTGTCATCAACGATAGAATCGATCTCCTGCGGCCCGAGCCCGCAGAAATTGACGATCGTGGAGGCCTTCGCCGGCGCGCCATATCCGGAGATCGTCCTCCCCTGCTTTTTGAGAGCCGCGATCATCCCGTTGAGTTTTTCCTTAAAGCCCACCACCCGCGAAGCAAAATCCTGATAGATCTTCCCGTCAAGACAGCCTTTTTCCTTTTCTTCGCACAGAAATCTGTCCACGATCGCTTCGAGCCGGTAAGGGCCTCCTTTTTTTTGCATAAAGACCCTTAAAGATCCGCCGTGGGTGCCGACCTCGGTGATGTCAAAGATCTCCATTCCAAAGCGCTCCATCAGGAATCCGAGGGCGGTGACCCCGATATAGCAGACATGCTCATGATAGATCATATCGAAAAACATCTTTTCGAGCATGGTCACGAGGTAAGCGAATTCGATCACAAAAAAACCGTCGTCGGAGAGAAGTTCCCGGACGTTCCGGACCACGGACTGAATGTCGTCAATGTGGGCGAACACATTATTGGCGCTGATAGCGTCTGCTTTACCGTATTTCGCCGTGATCTCACGCACGGTCTTTTCGTCGAAATACCGGTTGAGAGTTATCACGCCGCGTTTGTTCGCGTCCGCGGCGAGGTTTTGGGCGGGCTCTACCCCGACCCCGCGCATCCCCGCTTTTTCATAACGGGAAACGAGCAGACCGTCGTTGCTTCCGATGTCCACGGCAAGCGGCCTGTCTTTTTTGAACAAGCGGCCCCTCACATCCTCGGCATATTCGGCGAAATGGGTCCGGAAAGTCTGAGTCGTGGAACTCACGTAAAGGTATTCGTCGAACATCAAATGCGCGGGCACGGAATGCGTCAACTGCACGAGATGGCATTTCGGGCACTTGACGACCGCAAGCGGGCAATGGAATTCGGTCTTGGCGGCATCCTCTTTACGCGGAAGATTGTTCGCTAGCGGTTGGGACCCGAGGTCCAAAAAAGCCTCGCCGAGCGGGGCGTCGCAGTAACGGCATGTTTTTCTTCGATACGGGTCGTTCGTCATAAATTTTTCATGTCCCTTTTTTATGTCATCCTCCGGCTTGACCGGAGGATCCATAGAAATGGATTCCCGACAGAAGCATTCGGGAATGACAGAATGCTAAATTTTAAGCCGCGGGCGGCGGGAAAACTCCGGTGATCTTGCTGTGACGAATGATGATATGCCCGCCGGAAAGGACCGCGATCTTCCCCTCTGTTATCTGGGCCATGATATCGGCCACGAACTCCGGAGTTTGTTGGCGTACCGCATCCTCAGCCCCGAAAAGTTCACGGCGCATTTCCGTGTTCATGCCGCCCGGACAGACCGTGATGCAGTGAAGACCCGTCTCGGAATTCTCTTTAGCGATCGCCTGCGACAACGCAATCACGCCGGACTTTGCCGCCGAATACGCTACGAGACGCGGCACCGCACGGGTTCCGGCCATAGAAGAGACGTTCATGATCAGCGCGTGCGGCTGTTTTTTCATGATCGGGATCGCATATTTGCACATCAGAAAAGCCGAGTCCAGGTTCTGTTTGAAATGCTCCCGGAATTCCTGGAGGGAAACTTTTTCGACGGGAGCCAGCGGCGCGCAATATCCGGCATTGTTGATCAGAATGTCGATGCGGCCGGCCCGGCGCTTGATCCCGGCAAGCAGGGCCTTGACCGTTTTTTCGGAGGTAATATCCCCGGAGAGCAGCTTAAAATGATCGGAAGGGACCGCTTGTTTGGCGGCGGGCCAAGAACGGCGGGTACGGCTGATCCCGAACACCGTATCGCCAAGATCCACGAACTTCCTTGCCAAAGCGAGTCCAAGACCGCGGCTGGCTCCGGTGATGACGATTATTCTAGGCATCGTCCTGTCAAATCTATTTGGTTTTCAACTCTTTGTTGAGATATCCCTCGATCACGGGATAAGCGATCGTATCTTCTTCGTATTTCCCCTCTTCACGCTCGCGGGTCGTCAGGGAAAGGAAAACCGAATCCTCGGTGAACCTCTGAGCGTGAGCGACCATCGGCGGCGTGCTCACGATATCACCGGCCTTCGCATGAAGGACCTGCTTGTTCGAAGGATCTTTCACCTCACACGAATAGCTGTCGTAAGCCCCGCTGATCAGATACATGTGCTGGATATCTTTTTTGTGATAATGGTTCGCGCGAACCGAACCTTTCTTGGAGGTGATATAGGCCACATGCCCGGTCGTTCCTTCGAATACATTGATGATCTCGCCGCGAACGTCCACAAAGGCCGGTTTGATGTGCCGGATCGTTTCTAATTCCATAATGATTCCTTTCGTTGAAATAGCTTGAATAATGTTAAACGGAGATCTTACGCTTCACTGAACCAAGCGATGGTCCTGCGGAGCCCTTCTTTGAGCGGGTACTTGGGCCTGAACCCTGTGACTTTTTTGATCTTGGAAATATCGGGACAACGGCGTTTCGGATCGCTCTTGGAGTAGACCGCGTGCGGCGGATCAATATGCACGATTTTCACGGGATAGGGCATGGCTTCCGCCACGTATTTGGCAAGCCCAGCCACCGAAAGCTCCATCTCGGGATTCCCGATATTGAACGATTCCCCGTTCGCATTCGAAAAAAGGACCCGGAAAAGCATTTCGATCGCATCATTGATGTAGCAGAAAGCGCGCGTGTTGCGGCCGTCGCCGTGTATCGGGAGCGGTTCTTTGCGGAGCGCATGTTCGATAAAATTCGGCAACACTCGGTAGTCGTCCGGACGGATGCCGGGTCCGTACACATTGAAAGGACGCACCATCTTGACGGGAACTCCATACACGTTCCAGAACGTCTCGCACATGGTCTCTCCGAAGCGTTTGGATTCGTCATAACAGGCGCGCGGCCCGGTCACGGACACGTTCCCGCGATATTCTTCGGAGGTGGGCACATGCTTGTTGTCGGGATCTCCGTAAACCTCGCTGGAACTGGTGAAAAGAAAACTCTTCACTTTCTTTTCGCGCGCAAGTTCCAGCATATTCCGCGTTCCGATCGTCCCGACGTCCATCGTCTCGACCGGGAACTTGGTGTAATAGACGGGAGAGGCGATCCCCGCGGCATGGATAAGGTAATCGATCTTTTTTTCCGTTTTGAAAGGATCAATCACGTTGTGCTTTTGAAAGGTCAGATGGTCATCAGAAAAGATCTGCTGTTCATAGCCGGTAATGAAATTGTCGAGCAGGATCGCGGAAAGCTTTTTCTTGAGAACTTCCTTGTTGAAATAGCGAAGAAGCAGAACGATGTAATTGCCGAGGAACCCTCCCGCTCCCGTGACGAGAAAGGTCTTCCCTTCGAAGTTTTTAAGCTGGTCCTTGAGATGCTTGGAGAGCCGGACAATATCTTCCCGGATGATCTTTGATCCATAAAGACGCTTGTGATGCGATTGAGCTTTGGACATAAGTTTCCTTCCTTGGGGATGCACCCTTGAATCTAAAAAATGAGTTGTGATTATAGCCTGGTTGGTGTATTAGATTCAATCGAAAAGGCGGTGCGGCGTACAGAGTACGGCGGTCGACGCCGTACGCGGAGCGCTTCATCTCTTACCTAAAATATGAAGTTTATCCAAAAATTCATCGAATTCATTTTAAACAGAAAACGGCTCGGAGTTTTGCTCGTCTTGGGCCTGGCCCTCGGTGTCGGGATCTCCACGTTCTACCGCGGCGCCATCAGCCCCAAACAGCGCACGGACCTGACGGTGTTCCTGAAGGCCGGCGAAATGGTCGCCGAGGGCCGCGCGGACCAGATTTATAAGGCCGAGAACGCACGAAGCTGGCATTATGTCTATCCTCCGATCCTGGCAGTCCTCTTGGCCCCGGTCTCGAAATGGCCGCTAGGCGCTACGGTCCCGCTTGCTTATCTCTTGTCACTCGCCTGTCTCGCCGGGACCATAGCGTTTTCCCGCCGCTTTCCGGAAAACGCCCGGCCCGCACCCTGGCAGATCGCGCTGTCCATGTTCTTCTGCCTCCCCATGCTTCTCAATACGCTTACGCGCGGGCAGTTCGGGATCATTTCGCTTTTTTTTATGGCCGCCATTTTCTATAACTATCTTGCGCGCCGCAAACTCCTGACAGGCCTCCTCCTCGCGCTTGCGGTGGCGCTCAAGATCAGTCCCCTCGCATTTCTCGTCTTTTTCTTTTTGATGAAACGGGAATGGAGGATCCTCTTCAGTACGCTCGCGGGCTTCGGACTTTTCTTTTTCCTGCTCCCTTCCCTGGTCGTCGGGTTTCACCAGAACTGGGAACTCTTGAAGATCTGGCAAAGCCTGATGTCGGTCTCCCAGTCCGATACCGCCTACCGGCATTATCTGTGGGGGGAACTTTTCACGCCTTTCGCCGAAGATAATCAGTCGTTTTATTCGGTCTTGACGCGCTTCGTCTGGCATTCTCAGGCACATTTCATCCGGCGTTACAGCATGATCGTCCGGTGGATCGCCACGGGGGTCGGGATCGTACTTCTCGTGCTCCCGTTTATCAAAGCGCGAAAAATATCCCCGGCTCCGGCACAGGATCCGTTACGATCTCTCGCGGAATTTTCCCTTTTCCCCATGCTTATGCTGTTTGCTTCGCCCGTGACCCAGATCCATCATTACACGGTCGTTTATTTTCTTTTCCTCGCCGCGCTCATGCTGATGGACCGCGCGCCCCAAGGATCCTGGACCCGTAAATGCCTGGGGGCCGGTCTCTGGCTCTGCGCGCTTTCCTTGACACTGGGCATGCTCGTCCCGGTCATGGGTTACTGGGGGATCCCGCTTTTGGGATCGATGCTCTTGTGGGGAGTGGTTCTTTTTTCTATTTAGACTACAAAAGGCCGAGTTGCAACTTCGCGCCCTGATTCTTATCGATGCTTCGAATGATATCAGGACAGCTCCGCTTCTACGATGGATCTAAAGAAGTCCTAGCTGAAGCTTCGCGGCTTCGGTCATGCGGGTCGGGTCCCAGGGCGGATCAAAGGCGATCGTCACGGAGACTTTTTTCACGCCCGGAACGGTTGCGACGCGGCGTTCCACATCTTTTTTGATGAGATCCCCCATCGGGCACATGGGGCTGGTAAATGTCATATGTACTTCGACCGACTTTCCGCCTTCCGGAAGTTCCCCGATCTTAAAGTCGTAAATAAGTCCCAATTCCACGATATTGACCGGGATCTCGTAGTCGTAACAAAGACGCAACTGGTCCCATATCTGTTCTTCAAGAGTTTTATCGGCCATAGGATCTTTTTAGGATGATCGAATTATTCCGTCGTGACCTGTTTCCCCGTGGGCTCCAAACCTTCAAGCATGGTGTGCCAGGCGAGGGAAGCGCATTTGACGCGTGACGGGAATTCGCACACGCCGCCGAGTGTCGCGAGTTTCCCGACCTTCGCCGCATCGAACGGTTCCCCCATCCCTCGGGAGAGCATCTTATGCACCTCTTCAAAAAGGGCCTTGGCCTCCCCGCGCGTTTTCCCCTTGAGGGCGGAGGTCATCATCGAAGCGGAAGATTTTGAGATCGCGCATCCCGCGCCGTCAAAACTGATGTCCTTGATCTTGTCCCCCTCCATCTTAATGTAAACTTTGAAATGGTCACCGCAAAGAGGGTTATAGCCTTCCACGGTCCGGTCGGCATCCGCCATCGCATGGAAGTTCCTGGGGTTCTTGTTATGATCCATGATCATCTGCTGATAAAGTTCGCGAATGTCCCCGTTCACCGGAACACCTCCGTCACTTCACGGAGCGCCGCGGCCAAACGGTCGATCTCCTCTTTCGTGTTATAAAAAGCGAATGACGCGCGCGTCGTCGCCGGCACATGAAAACGCTGCATCACCGGCATGGCGCAGTGGTGGCCCGCACGGATGGCGATCCCCTGGCGGTCCAGGATCGTCCCGATATCATGCGCGTGGGCGTCCCCCAGCACGAAGGAAAGAATGGCGGACTTATGCTTCGCGGTCCCGATCATCCGGAGGCCGGGGACCTGCAAAAGCTTCTCGGTCCCGTATTTCAAAAGCTCCTGTTCATACGCCTCGATCCGTTCGAGCCCGATCGAACCGATATAATCGATCGCCACGCCGAGTCCGATCACGCCCGCGATGTGGGGCGTGCCGGCCTCGAATTTGTACGGCAGGTCGTTGTAGTCCGTTTTTTCGAATGTCACGGAGCGGATCATGTCGCCGCCGCCTTGATAAGGCGGCATCTTTTCCAAGAATTCTTTTTTTCCGTAAAGCACCCCGACCCCCGTGGGGCCCAGTAGTTTATGCCCGGAAAAAACATAGAAATCGCAACCAAGGTCTTGGACATTCACGGGGGTATGCGCCACGGCCTGCGCGCCGTCGAGCATCACGGGGATCCCTTGCGCATGCGCCAGACGCACGATTTCTTTGACCGGATTGACCGTCCCCAGCGCGTTCGAGACATGAACAACGGATACGAATTTCACTTTATCCGTAAGAAGCTTTTTGAAATCCCCCAAAATGAGTTCGCCTTGATCATTGATAGGAGCCACCTTGAGCTTGACTCCAGCCTCCTCGCGAAGCATCTGCCAGGGAACGATATTGGAATGGTGCTCCATATGCGTGATAAGGACCTCGTCGCCTGCCTTAAGGAAAGTCCGGCCATAGCAATGGGCCACGAGATTGATCGCTTCCGTGGCCCCGCGCACAAAAATGATCTCCTTATCCGACGCGGCGCCGATGAATTCCTGGACCTTGTGACGCGCGCTTTTATAACGCTTGGTCGCCTGCTCGCTCAGGCAGAAAATGCCCCGGTGGATATTCGCGTTCTCCTTGGAGTAATACTGCGTCAGGGTATCGATTACGGACTGGGGTTTCTGTGTCGTCGCGGCATTATCGAGATACGTGAGCGGCTTGCCGTAGACCTGCTCCCGGAGGATCGGAAAGTCTTTTCTGATCTGTTCCACGTTAAAATTTTCCATATTCATCATTCACCTATTATGAACGGCTGCAAAGTTGTTGTTTCAATTTTTCATTCACAAGTTCCAGCAAGGTTTCTTTCATAAAGCTCAGGCTTGAACGCTCGATCACTTCCCTGGCGAAACCTTGAGCGAGCATTTGCTCCGCTTCTTTCTCGCCGATCCCCCGGGAACGGAGATAAAAAAGCGCGTCCTCCTGAAGCTGGCCGACCGCCGCACCGTGACCGCACTTCACGTCGTCGGCAAGGATCTCCAGTTGAGGTTGGGTATCGACTTTCGCGGTATCCGAAAGAAGTAAATTCTTATTGGTCTGATGGGCTTCGGTCCGCTGGGCGTCCTGGCGCACCATGACATGCCCGCGAAAAACTCCGCGGGAATTTCCGGCCAAAAGCCCTTTGAAAAATTGGCCGCTTTTACCGTCCGGCTTCTGATGGTCCACAAAAGTCTGATGGTCCAGTACTTGGTCCCCGTCGCCCAGATAAAGTCCGTTCAGTTCGCAGGACACATTCTCCGCCTCCAGTGCAACGCGGCAGTCATTTCGCATTAAGCAGGAGCCGGTCGAAAGCGCGAACGAGACGAAGGAACTCCCGCGGCGCTGGACCACTTGCGTTGTCGCGATATGGAAAGCCTCGGAACTCTCCCCCTGGACCTTGCAATGCTCCAGCCGGGCGCCCTCCTCAAGAACGATCTCCGTCACGGCATTCGTGAAATAACTTTTTTCGTTTCCTGCCGCATAGGTTTCCACGATCGTTGTCCTGCTCTTTTTCCCGGCCACAATGAGATTCCGCACTTGAAAGACGCTCGAACCCTTTGCAGCTTGTGCCAGAAATACGATACGAATCGGATCTTTTGCGATAAAGTTCTCGGAGATGCGGATAAAAAGACCTTGTTTGAATAGACCGGCGTTCACGTCCGCAAAAGCATTATTCCCGGAAGCGGCGCGCCGGCCCAGATGAGGCTCCACAAGATCGGGCCTCAAAACGATCGCCCCCTCAAGGTCCGCCACTTCGAGGCCTTCCTCGAACGAGGAATATTCGCGTAAAAATTTGCCGTTCAAAACCAACAAAAAATTGCGGCCGCTTCGAGGTTTGAGCGCATCGATGGTTTCCGGGGAAAGTTCCGGAACCGCAGGTTCCAAGTCCCATGCGGTCTCCCGGATCGCCGCGACATCCGTATAGCGCCACTCCTCGTTTTGGAGCATCGGGAACCCCTGCCGGGCAAAAGAAGCCATCGACTCCTCGCGCAGACGGAGAAGCCACGACGGTTCATTTGCCGTTTTCTTCAGATCTTCGAACGTTTTGAGATACTGCTTCATGATTTTTTCCATAATTTATTCCAAGACCGAAGGCTACAGACTAGAGACTCAGTCTTCAGTCTGTGGTCTGTCGTCTGGTTTCACCCACTCATATCCTTTTTCTTCAAGTTTGAACGCGAGGTCCCGACCGCCCGACATCACGATCTTCCCGCCCATCAACACATGCACATGGTCCGGCGTAATGTAATTGAGCATTCTCTGATAATGCGTGACCAGAATGAACGAGCGTTCCGGATTCCGCAAACGGTTCACCCCTTCGGAAACGATCTTCAGCGCGTCGATATCAAGACCGGAATCGGTTTCATCCAGGATGGCAAGCTTGGGCCCAAGCGCCGCCAGTTGAAGGATCTCGTTGCGTTTTTTTTCTCCCCCGGAGAACCCCTCGTTCACCGGGCGGTTCAGAAAGCTCTCGTCCATTTCCACGATCTTCATTTTTTCTTTCAGGAATTCCAGGAACTCCATCGCGTCGAGCTCCTCAAGCCCGCGCGCTTTCCGCGTCTCGTTGACGGCGGCCTTCAGAAAGTAAGCGTTATTCACTCCCGGGATGTCGATCGGATACTGGAACGCGAGAAAAACGCCCTGGCGCGCCCGTTCTTCAATGACCATTTGAAAAAGGTCTTTTCCTTCGTAGAAGGCGCTTCCGCGCGTCACCACATACGATGGATGACCGGCCAGCACACGCGTCAGTGTGCTTTTCCCGGAACCATTGGGCCCCATGATGGCGTGCACTTCTCCGGCCTTGACCGTGAGATCGATCCCCTTGAGGATCTCCACGCCCTCTACGCTGACATGTAAGTCTTTAATTTCTAACATTTATTCCTCCTCTAAATAAGAAACACATACCGGAAGCGGCCCCTCACGGGAACCGTGCCTCCATTTTTATCCGACACTTCCTTCCAAACTTACACTCATGAGCCGCTGGGCCTCGACAGCGAACTCCATCGGCAGATTTTTGAACACTTCCTTACAAAACCCGTGAACGATCATGGAAATGGCATTCTCCGCGGACATGCCGCGCTGCCGGCAATAAAAAAGCTGGTCTTCGTTGATCCGGGAAGTCGTGGCCTCATGTTCGGCGCGCGAGGTCCGATTGCCCACCTCAAGCGTCGGAAATGTGTTCGCGCAGCACCGGTCCCCCATCAAAAGCGAGTCGCATTGTGTGTAATTTCGGGAACTCGTAGCACGCGGCACCATTTTCACCAGCCCCCGGTAGGTGTTCTTGCCGAAACGCGCGGAGATCCCCTTGGAAATGACCGTGCTTTTCGTATCCTTCCCAAGATGGATCATCTTGGTCCCGGTATCGGCCTGCTGATGATGGTTGACCACCGCCACCGAATAGAACTCTCCGGTCGAATGGTCACCCTGCAGGACACAACTCGGATATTTCCATGTGATCGCGGAGCCGGTCTCGACCTGCGTCCATGAGATCTTGGAATGCGCCCCCTCGCAAAGTCCGCGCTTGGTCACAAAATTATAGATGCCGCCTTTGCCTTCCTTGTCCCCGGCATACCAATTCTGCACGGTCGAATACTTGATCGAGGCATTTTCATGCGCTACAAGTTCGACCACCGCGGCGTGAAGCTGGTTCTTGTCGCGGATCGGCGCGGTACAGCCTTCGAGATAGCTCACAAAACTTCCCTCATCCGCCACGATCAGGGTCCGTTCGAACTGGCCCGTATCCATGGCGTTGATGCGGAAATAGGTGGAGAGTTCCATCGGGCAGCGCACGCCCTTCGGGATATAACAAAAAGAGCCGTCGCTGAAGACCGCCGAATTGAGTGCGGCAAAAAAGTTATCCTTTACGGGCACCACGGAACCCAGATATTTTTTGACCAGTTCCGGATGCTCGCGCACGGCCTCCGAGAAAGAACAGAAGAGGATCCCGTACTCTTTGAGCTTTGCCTTGTAGGTCGTCGCGACCGAGACGCTATCAAAGACGGCGTCCACGGCCACACCCGCCAACAGCTTCTGCTCTTCCAATGGGATCCCGAGTTTTTCGTAAGTTTTGAGGATCTCCTGGTCCACGTCGGCAAGTGTTTGGGGACCGTCCTTTTTTTGTTTGGGCGCGGAGTAATAGATGATGTCCTGATAATCGATCTTGGGATAACGAACGCTCGACCAATCGGGCTCCTTCATTTTGAGCCACTCCCGATAGGCGGCAAGCCGCCACTCAAGCATGAAGGCGGGCTCATTCTTTTTTTTGGAAATGAAACGGATCGTATCTTCACTCAGCCCCCGCGGAGCAGCATCGGATGCAACCGGTGTCACGAATCCGTAAGCGTAATCCTTCGGCAAAAAAGATCCGGCGTCCGTCATAGTTTCTTTCTCGAAGCGACCACAAGCGCCGGTTCCCGCGGCGGGCCCATCACGTCTTCGGCGATCATCTTCAAAGTGATGGTTTGGTAAAGTTCATCCAGCGTTTTTTGCGTCTTGTACCAAACAGGCTTCAATTTACAAAGTGAAAAATGAGTGCAGACAATGCTCTTCCGGTGCTTGATATCACAAAAAGCCTCAAAAGTGCTTCCTTCCAGGGCCTCGATGATCTCTTTGAGGGTGATCTCGGCGGACGGCCGCGTCAAGGTCCACCCGCCTTTATTCCCTTGTTGTGAGATCGTGATGCCGGCCCGCCTCAGCCCCTGCAGGATCTTTTCCGTAAAGGTCACCGAAAACCCTTCATGCAAGGCGATCTCCTTGGCGGTGCTTGCCCCCGGCCAAGGTTTCTTGGCCATGTGCGCGAGACAAATGACTCCGTATTCTGTCTTGGTGGTGTATCGCATATCTTTCCTTATAGGGAGACAGACAAACGCTCAGCGCCCCCTTGCTTTATGGGTCGAAATTATAACAAACCAGACTGTTTCTGTCCAGTTCGAGAACCCTTCAATTCCCTCTTGAAGGGACTGAAGACAAAAGCGCGGGGAAATCCTCAGGGCTTATGAGAAAGGAGATTTTTAAAAAAACTCTTCCAACCGCTTCTGGGAACGGAGTTTTTGGATTGAATGACCTTGATCGTAACACGAACGCCGTTCCCCCAAGGCCAGAGAAGCGCACACTCGGAATAATCTCCTTCTTGGCGAAAATACATCGTTTGATCTTTGCGTATCCCCCCGTGGGATTCGGCATGTCGATTCGCCTTCCCGGAAGGTAATTGGCCTTCGGGCTTGAGCGGGGGACCAAAATAAGCTGTCAGGATCTTATGTAAGGGATCCAGATCGGCCTTGGAGAACACGGCCTCAAAATATTCCTCCCTCCGAATGCGCAGCTCTTGGATCTTGAGGGCTTGAACCTTCGTGAGAAAATCCTGGAATGTCATACCGGCTTTCGGGAAGACACCGGCTTCGGTACATCGAACCGGAATGTGCGAACGGCCGCGAGAAACGATGGGTAGGTGAGAGCGAATCCGTCCTCCGTATCCTTGAACGTGATGGAAAAAAGTTTGCCGCGGTGGATCAGGACGTAATTGATGTACTTGGCGGGAAGTGTGCCTTCCATTGTACTTTTGAATTTGCCAGGTTTCAGCGTATAAATGCAGAATTTTGCTTTTTCTCCGGCAATGCGAGTGACGTTTTGCGACCGGATATCGATCGACCCGAATTCAGGGCTAAAAAGATCTTCCCACTTCAACTGTTCGATACTCTTGACCTCATCGAGATCCCTTTCGGTGATATGGAATGTGGCCAAAGTCCCTTTCTTTCCGTAGGAGACCACCACGCCTTGGAATGGAAGGGGTAACTCGATCCAATCCTGCGAAGGTTTGATCGAGAACCCTTTCGGTGAGATCTCCGCTTTCTCGGCGCGAAGAAATGGGGTGGAGAGCATGCACAGCAAAACGATCGCGAGAGAAAACGTTTTGCGTAACAATTTAATCGATCTCGTTAATGGAAAGGACGCGGTCAAAAAGCGACCCGATATAGGAGCGGCCGTTCAGTTCCAGGTCGGAGACGACCACCTGGTTGATCCGGTTCTTCTCGTCCGCCACCGGATCGTTACCCGTGCGCTCGGCCCAGGTCGAATGGATCACATAGAACTGATCATTCACGGTCCCGAGATAGATCATCTGGTGCTTCGGCATTTTGAGGAGTGTAATGCCGGGCCTTGCGGCCCTCAGGGTCGCTCTTCTTTCGGCATCATTTTGGAAAGGCTCAAAATATCCGAGCTGCGTCCCGACCATGGCCTGTTGTTTGGAATCGCGCGGCAGGTCCACTCCCATGCTCAAAAAAACGTCGTGTGTAAATCCCGAACAATCGCGGCCGTTGTATTGTCCGCCCCAGCCGTAGCGCGCGCCCAGAAGTTTGAAAGCCTGGCGGATCACGTTCGCCTGACTGTAAACAGGAAAACCTTTGGTTACATCGCTTTTCCGGCTGATGTAACACTTCGTGAGTCCCACGACCCCGCCCTCTTTGCGATACGGCATCCACACGGGATAGGCCCCTTCGGAAGATTTGGAAGACGCCATCGGGATCACCGTCCCCATGCTCGGCCGCTGGAAAATATCTTTCAGAGTCGCGTCGCGGAACACACGGACACTTTCGCCCGTAACTACAAGAAAGCGCCCGGACTGAAGACGCGTCTTAAGCTCTTCGCGTCCCTCGAAGACCGCGACATCTTTCGCCTTGACCCACCCCCGGACATACGGCGCCTGGACATAAAACCATTTTTCATCACTGGATTTGTGATAGATCGCCACCGGCGTCCAGAGCTTGATCAATGTGAATTGCAACTGATCGAACTCGACGTCCCCTTTGCCTTCGATCATCTTTACCATCGTCGGGATTGCGCGCACCGAGGTGGCCCGTGTCGCCACTCCCCACTTCACTTTGATCTTGGAGGGCACCTGGTCGATCTGCATGAGAGGCTTGATCTTTTCCTCAAAAAAACTTTTGGGAATTACTTTGTCGTTCTCGTCGAAAAGCTTGCGATCCTTGAGCGTATCGTATTCCAGATGAAGTTGATCAACAACCGCTTTACCGGGACGGTTCTTTTCGATTTTGAGAACATCGATGTTCTCCGGCACCATGTGCTTGATCTCGTCGTTGAAATGCTTCATCTGGTCCATCGTCTTGATGGGTTTTTCCGCGCCCGGAATGCGTTTGATCCAGTAATCCGGAGATTGCATCGCAGGGGTAGCGCTCGTGAGAATCATCGGACCCTTAGGAAGCGGCGGAAGTTCCTCCTTGGCATACGCCGAAGAAAAAACAAAAAGGAGCGCGAACAAGAATAAAACGTTTCTTTTCATGAAGGGACCCCGTTTAAAGTTGTTCAATACGGCGGCGCATAATCTATCCGCAAAAACCGTTTGTGACCATGAAATTTGTTTGCTCTGTAACGACATAAACGGGAGAGAGCTTAATGATCGCTTAACTCGCGAAGGATCGCCCGCGCAACCACAGTCCCGCTGGACCAGGCCCACTGGAAATTAAACCCGCCGATACGGCCGTCCACGTCCAGAACCTCCCCCGCAAAAAAAAGACGGGCACACAAATTCGACTCCAAAGTCTTCGTGTCCACTTCCCGGAGATCCACCCCTCCAGCGGTAGCTTCGGCTTTTTCATATTCTTGTGAACCGCTCACTTTGACCGGAAAATTAAAAAGAGAACGGAGGAAGGATTCTCTTTCTCTTTTGGAGATCTGATCAAGCCGCGACTTGGGATCGACCCCGTTCTTTTTAAGAAGGACTTCCGCGAGCCTTTCTGGAAAATATTGCGAGAGAGAGCGTCTCCAACTCCGGTCCGGATGTTCCGCGACTTCACGCGTCCACTCCGCCAGAAGCTCCGCCTCTCGGCGTGCCGGGAGAAAATTCACGATCAGTTCTTTTTGCTTTATCTGACAACGGAGCCACGACCCGCTGATATCAAGTACTGCGGGACCGCTGAGGCCGATGTGCGTAAAAAGCAACGCGCCTTCGCTTCGGGCGACCTTTTTCCCGTCGCCCGCAACGCAAAGCTTGACCGGCAGCGTAATCCCCGTGAGAGTTTTCCAATCAGGGTCTTCTGTGATAAGAGGCGTAAGCGCGGGCGTGGTCGGAACGATCCTGTGCCCCAAGGACTTCGCCAGAGAGTAACCTGAGCCGTCGCTTCCGGTCCCCGGATAGGACAGACCGCCGGTCGCAATCACAAGGGTTTTGGCGAGAGAGGCAAAATCCTCTCCAGCGACATGAAAAATTCCGTGTTTCTGGAAAACCGCTTTGACTTTTTTTCCTGTCCGGATCACCACGCCAGCACGTTGGGAAGCCTGAAGCAGTGCCTGAAGCACAACCTTTGCCGACTGTTTCTCGGGAAAGTATTTCGTCCCTTCCTCCAGGACCATCTCCACGCCGAGTTCTTTGAAAAATGCCAGGACCTTCTCGGGGGGAAAAGCGCGCAGGATATTGCGCACGGTTCGCGGTTCGCCGGTCTGATAATCCTTCTCGGCGACCTTAAGGTTCGTCACATTGCAGCGACCGCCGCCCGAAAGAAGAAGCTTGGCTCCGATCGTTTTTTGGGAGTCAAGAACAAGGATCCGAAGTCCGCCTCTGGCACAGAAAACCGCGGCCATAAGACCCGCGGGTCCCGCCCCCACAATGATCACGTCCCATGAAGTTGGTTGCATCGACACCTCCGCACGGCGCCGGTATTTTTATACCGGCACTGCGAGATAGGAATGTTTCCCGAAATTATTCGGAAAGAACGACGACTTTATTCATGGCGATCTTCTGGACCGGTTTGTCCTGGCGGTCTCGGGGAGTCTTGGCAATCGCGAGCACCACGTCCATCCCTCCGGTCACCTGCCCGAAGACGGAATGACGGTCATCCAGCCACGGGGTCGGGACTTCGGTGATGAAAAACTGACTGCCGTTGGTATTCGGCCCGGAATTCGCCATGGCGAGTACCCCGGGTTTATCGTGACGCAGTTTTTTCGAAAACTCGTCGGCAAACTGATACCCCGGTCCGCCCATGCCCGTACCCGTCGGATCGCCGGTCTGGATCATGAAACCCGGGATCACACGATGGAAAATGATCCCGTCATAAAAACCCTTCTTGGCGAGCGTCACGAAATTCTCTACCGTCTTCGGCGCTTCCGCTTGATACAAGTCCGCGTAAATGTCTCCCAGCGTGGTTTCGATCTTGATCTTCACAATGGTGTCATCCTTTGCTGTTTCGGGGGTTGGGGTGGAAGTCACAGAGGTTGGAACGGGCGCTACGGTTTTCGTTTCCGGAACAGCACTCTTCGTTCCGGTGCACGATGTGCATTCGGAGGACATCGTGGATATCTGCCCCGCACATCCCGCAAGAAGAAGACAATAAGAAAGTAGAAACCATTTTTTCATTGTTCACCCCGTTCGAGAAAGGAAGCGTTCTTGAAACGCTTCCGTTGATGCTGCAAAAATGTCCCAAACACTTCTAATGCCGTTAGTGGATAATACCACAAACACCCTGGTCTTTCCCCGTTTCCGACGGAGCAGGCTCCTTAGGAGGAGCCCAGCCTTTTGCCCGCGGCCACCCGCCCCATGGCCTTGCGCTCATTCTCGGTCAAATATCTTTTCCGCAACCGGATATTCTTCGGCGTGATCTCCACGAGCTCGTCTTCATCGATGAACTCCAGCGCGAACTCGAGCGTCATTTCCCGGGGCGTGATCAGCTGGATCGCCTCATCGGCCCCCGACGATCGCATATTGGTCTGTTTCTTCTCGCGGATCGCGTTCACGACAAGATCATGTCCTTTATTATTCACGCCGATGATCATCCCCTCATAGAGGATCGTACCCGGCTGGACGAAGATCTCTCCGCGTTCCTGAAGACCCCAAAGCGAATAAGCCACCGCCTTGCCGTCCAGTTGGGATATCTGCACACCTGACTGGCGTTCGGGCATTTCGCCTTTGAACGGTTGATATTCAAAAAAATTCTGGTACATCATCCCCGTCCCGCGCGTCATGACCATGAATTCATTGCGAAAGCCCAAAAGCGCCCGCGACGCGACCAGAAATTCCATGCGAACCGTCCCGCCCACCGCGCTCATGTTCATGTGTTTCATTTCAGCCCGGCGTTTCCCTAAAGCTTCGATCACCCAGCCCTGATAACCGGGATCTACCTCGATGGTGACCTCTTCCACGGGCTCATAGAGCTCCCCTTCGATCGTTTTCAGGATCACTTTCGGGGGCGAAACCTCCAACTCATAACCTTCGCGACGCATCGTTTCGATCAGGATCGCAAGATGCAATTCCCCGCGGCCGGAAACTTTGAAGCGTTCCCCGCCTTCCACCTCTTCCACCTTCACTCCGACATTCATCATTGCTTCCTGCGCGAGCCGCTCACGGATATGACGAGAAGTCAGGAACCGGCCCCCGTCCTTTCCGGCAAGCGGGCTGGTGTTGTGGGAAAAGTTCATGGAGATCGTGGGCTCGTCGATCTTTAAGGTCGGCAGCGCCTCGGGCCGGTCCGGAGAGGCCAGTGTCTCCCCTACTTTCACGTCATCAATCCCGCTGATGGAAATAATGTCCCCGGCCATCGCATCCTGGGCCTCGACCCGTTTGAGCCCCTGGTACTTCAGGATCTTGGTCACTTTGCCGCGGATCACTTCGCCGTTATGCTTCACCACGACCATGGGATCGCCGTAACGGATCTGCCCGTGAGCAATGCGGCCGATCGAAATACGCCCCACATAATTATCATAATCCAGCATGGTCACAAGCATTTGGAACGGCTGTTCAGGATCGGCGATCGGCGGAAGAACGCGGTGCAAAATGACCTCGAGGAGCGGGGTCATGTCCTTCCGCTCATCCTCAAGATCCAACGCGGCCCACCCCTCCCGGCCTGAAGCGTATACCACGGGAAAGTCCAACTGCTCGTCGGTGGCATTCAACTCGCAAAAAAGATCGAACGTCATGTCCATTACTTCGTGCGGCCGGCAATTGGGGCGGTCCACTTTATTGACCACGAGAATCGGTTTCAGATGGAGCGCGAGGGATTTTTTTAAAACGAATTTCGTTTGGGGCATCGGCCCGTCGTAGGCGTCGACCAAGAGCAGGACGCCGTCGACCATCTTGAGGATCCTTTCGACTTCGCTTCCGAAATCCGCGTGGCCGGGCGTATCCACGATATTGAACTGTACATCCTTGTAACGAAATGAAGCGTTCTTTGAAAAGATCGTGATCCCGCGCTCGCGTTCCAGATCGTTGGAATCCATGATGGTGGATTCTCCGGCCTCGAATTTGTACGCGCCGCTTTGTTTTAAAAGGGCGTCAACGAGCGTGGTCTTTCCATGGTCGACGTGAGCGACAATAGCGACATTCCGGACATCTTTACGTCTTTTTTGAACCGGCATAAATCCTCAATTGAACTTTCCTGTACACGCTCTCCTATTGAAAATTCCCTTTAAGCGGAGCCTGGCAGGCGGGACAAAAGGAAGCACTCGAGCACTACGGACTGTAAAAAACCGGGGCCCGGCTTTGTCACCGGGCCCCGGACTTTACGAGCTTCTAGATCTTAACGACGTTGACTGCCTGATCGCCCTTAGGACCTTGGGTGATCTCGAACTCCACAGCCTGACCCTCTTCCAAAGACTTATAACCTTCGCCCTGGATCGCAGTGTGATGGACAAACACATCGGCGCCATTTTCAGGCGTGATGAATCCATAACCTTTTTGATTGTTGAACCACTTGACTTTACCTTTTGCCATTACGGTGAATCTCCTTCGTTATGCTGCGCGCCCTCCGGGACAAAGCGCCCCAGAGGAGAACATCATTTTTGACGGCGTACTATACGTGAAATTTCCCCCTTTTGCATCTTATTTCTGTAAGGAGAGGCCTTCCCAGTGCAGGACTTCGGAGAGAGTGCGGCGTTTACGCTGCTTGGGTTCACGCGCGGCCCATCCGACCGAGATCAGACTGATGAGTTTCAGATGCTGGGGCGCGCCAAGGAGCTTCGAAACCTCCTCGCAGTACTCTTTTTTGTCGCCCGCGATCCAGCAGGTGCCAAGCCCCAGGTCCGTTGCCGCGAGAAGAATATTCTCGGTCGCCGCGGAGCCGTCCTCAAGATAATATTTTGTATCCTGGCAAAAAACCACGATGCAGGCCGTCGCTTGTTTGAGGAACACCCCCGTACTGATGATCCCGGCAAGCTTATCGAGCATCGCACGGCCGGTGATCACCACGAATTCCCACGGTTCGACCGCCCGTGCGCTCGGCGCACGCCGCCCCGCATCCACGAGCTTTTCCAGCATGTCCTTCGGGACCGGCTGGTTCATATAATCACGAACACTGGCACGCTTCGCAAGGGCATCCAGAGTTTCCATGGTTCACCCCTTTTTTACTAAATTGGCCATTTTCTTGCCCAACTCATAGCAAGCGACCAGCTGACCCTGATCCGGCGCATAAACCACCGAAAGCAAAGGCTGGACGATCTCTACCCCAGCCGCCGCAAGCGTGTTCTGAAGCGACTGGATCGCAACTCCGGACCAGCCGTAAGAACCAAAAACGCAGCCGATACGGTTCTTCGGATGCAGGCCTTTAAGGAATTCCATGAAGGAGGTCATGTTCGGCAGGATCCCGCTGTCGTGGTTCGAGGAGCCCACGATAAAGGCCTTAGCATCGAGCATGTCGTGGATCACTTCGGTGCGGTCCGATTGAGCCATATCATAAAGCTCGAACTTCACTCCCGCGTCATGAATGCCCTCTGTGATCTTTTGCGCCATTTTCGCGGTCGAGCCCCACATCGTTTCATAGACCACGACGATTTTTGGCTTGGTCTCATTCGCGGCCCAGCGTTGATAGGCATGAAGGATCTTTCCCGGGTCTTTCCGCCAACTGATCCCGTGGGAGGTCATGATCGTTTTAATGGGAATGGCCATCTTTTCGATCTCCGCGAGCCGCTGAGTGATCAGGTGACTGAACGGCCAGAGAATGCCGGCATAGTACTTTCCCGCCTCTTCCATGAGAGCCTCTTGCGGCACTTCATCGTCAAAACGTTCGCTTGTGGCGTAATGCTGGCCGAACGCGTCGTTGGAGAAAAGGATCTGGTCTTCGACAAGATAGCTCATCATGCTGTCCGGCCAATGGATCATCGGGATCTCGATGAATTGCAGTGTCCTTTTCCCGAGACTCAGGCGATCGCCGGTCTTCACAGGGTGAAAATCGAGCTTTTGCTGGTAATAGCGCTCAAGCCCCTGCCCGGCACGCGCGCTCCCGTAGATCTTTGCCTTGGGACAAAGCTTGACGAGAGCGGGTAACGCTCCGGAATGATCGGGCTCGATGTGATTGGCAATAATGGTATCGATCTTCTCGGGAGAGACCACGGTCCGGATCCTCTGCAGCATCTCTTCCGCGAAGGGACCGTAGACCGTATCGATCAACGTGATCTTCTCATCGATGATCAGATAGGCGTTATAGGTCGTGCCGCGCTTCGTGGTGAAGGTTTGCCCGTGAAAATAATGGGCATTCCAATCGATCGCCCCGACCCACCAAATATTCTCCGCTATGGGTATTGCTTTCATCGACCGCCTCTCTTATTTCCGCGCGGCGAGGATCCCATCAAGGATCAGAAGTGAACTTCCGGTCTTGCCTCCAATCGCGAGTTTCTGAAGGATCTCAGCGGGATTCGCTTCTTCCTCAACCTGCTCCGTCACGAACCATTGAAGGAAGATCTCGGTTGCCGCATCCTCTTCTTTTTTGGCGAGAGTAACGAGGTTCTGGATCGAGGCCGTTACGACCTTTTCGTGCGCGAGGGTCTTTTCAAAAAGGCTCGCAACCGAGGTGAATTTCTGGTCCGGCGCATCGATCGCTTTCAGGACGATCTTGCCGCCCTGCTCGGTGATGTAATTCATGAACTTCGTGGCGTGCGCAACTTCTTCTCCAGCCTGGATCTTGAACCAGTTCGCGACACCGTTCAGGCTAAGAGAGGCCGCATAGCCTGCCATTCCGACATAAAAGTACGCGGAATAGAGTTCCCTATTGATCTGCTCGTTGATCGCCTTGTTCATTTTTTCGCTGATCATTTTTTATCTCCTTTTTTTCTGTTTGAATTGATAAGCACATTATCCATCACGGCGCCCGTGTGAGCGCTTAAAACGTGACGGGCATACCGGCCCAGCCATCCTCCCGTGACTTTAGGCGTAAAGGGCTTGAGCTTCGAAAGCCGCTTCTTGATCTCCTCGGCAGAAAGCTCGACATTCAACGTCCTTTTCCCGGCATCGATCTTGATCGTATCGCCATTTTTAATGATCGCGATCGGCCCTCCCGCGGCGGCTTCCGGGGAAATATGCCCGATGCAAAGCCCACGAGTCCCGCCCGAGAAACGTCCATCCGTGATCAGCGCCGCCTTGATCCCCCGGCCCTTCAAAGCCGAGGTCGGCGATAGCATCTCTTGCATGCCAGGGCCGCCCTTGGGTCCTTCATAACGGATCACCACGACATCCCCATCCTTTACTTTACCTTCAAGAATCGCATCGAAAGCCTCCTCCTGGGAGGCATAGCACTTCGCGCAACCGCGGAATTGCATCATATCCTTGTCGACCCCCGCGATCTTCACAACGGCACCTTCGGGAGCGATATTGCCGTACAGAATGGCAAGTCCGCCTTCTTTAGAAAAAACATTTTCTCCCGTACGGATAATGTCGCCGTCCGCATCCGGAGCCTTTGCCACACTGTCGTTTAATATACCCGTACAGGTTTTCACGCTCAGATCAAGAGGGGTTCCGCCCTCTTGCTGCACGGCCTTTAAAATGGCCGCGATCCCGCCTACACGATGAACGTCCTCGACATGGACTTCCGGACGGGACGGAGAAACTTTGCAGACCGTCGGCGTCACTTTGGCAAGTTTGTTGATCCGCTCAAGAGGATAGGAAATCCCGGCCTCACAAGCAAGCGCAAGTGTGTGAAGGACCGTGTTGCTCGACCCCCCCATGGCCAGATCGAGAATAAAAGCGTTATCGATCGCCCGACCCGTCACGATATCGAGCGGACGGATATTCTTGAGAAGGGCATTCTCCAACGTATCCGCCGCCTGCTCGACCAGCTTGATACGTTCCGGATTGATCGCCCAGGAAGTTTTTTTCGCATCGGTCCACACCGCCGCCGGGATCGTCCCATTCCCCGGCTGGGCCAAACCGATCGCCTCGGCCAAACAATTCATGGAATTGGCCGTGAACATCCCCGCACAGCTCCCGCAGGTGCGGCACGCCGTGTTGGCAAGTTCTTCAAGCTGGGACGCGGGCATCTTCCCCGCGGCCTCTTTCCCCACACCTTCAAAGATCGTAATGAGATCGGTGTTCTTGGCTCCCGCAAGCATCGGCCCGCCGCTCACATAGACCGAAGGGATGTTCAGACGCACCATGGCGTTCAACATCCCCGGGATGATCTTGTCGCAATTGCCGATCCCGATCCAGCCGTCGCAGGGATGGGCCCCCACGATGCTTTCGATCTGATCCGTGATCAACTCACGGGAAGGCAGCGAGTATTTCATCCCGAAATGGCCCATCGCGATGCCGTCGCAGATGGCCGCTCCGATATTCGCATACCAAACGTTGTAGCCTTTGGCTTTGAGCGCGGCCACGAGCTTCTCGCCCAGAACATTGAGATGAACGTGGCCCGGGATATGGGTCGTATAGGAATTAATGACGGTCACGAATTTTTTCTTCCGGTCGGCTACTTCCCCCAAAACACCCGCGGCCACCATCAGTCCCGCGGCCGGCAACATGTGCATCCCCGTACCCACCACCCGGCTTCCGTGTTTTTGGATCGCTTCGATCCCGAGATTTACCGCTTTTTTCATTTTGGCTCCTTTCATCTCTTATGATTTCTTCGCGACCGTGCCGGTGTATTCGAGCATGGCGTCCACGGCGGCCTTCGCGCGCAAGCGAATGGACGTTTCGACCTTGACGACATGACGCATTTTTTCAAGCGAGTTCTTGACGTCCTTCAAGGTGGTCATTTTCATCATCGGACAGATCAGATAGTCCGAAGCGACGTGGAACACCTTGTTCGGATTCTCCTTTTGAAGACGGTGAAGTAACCCCACCTCCGTTCCGACGATGAAGGACGTTCCCGCAGGCTGCGTTTTGACATAGCTGAGCATCCCCGAGGTGCTTCCCACAAAATCCGCGAGCTCCAGGGTCTCGGGCTTGCATTCCGGATGCATGATCACTTGCGCCCCCGGCCAGGCCTTCCTCGCCTTGGCTATCGCAAAAGTCGACAAGAGAGCGTGGGTCGGACAACAACCGTCCCACAAGATCAGATTGCGTCCCGTCATCTTTGCCGCATAATGACCCAAGTTATAATCCGGGACAAAAAGGATCGGCCGGTTGCGATCGATCGACCGGACGATCTGGATAGCATTAGCGGAGGTGCAACAGATATCGGTCTCCGCTTTCACTTCCGCGGAGCTGTTCACATAGGTCACGACCACGGCGTCCGGATTTTTTTTCTTCATCTCGCGAAGCCGTTCCGCCGTCGCGTAATCGGCAAGCGTACAACCCGCTTCCAGGACGGGCAAAAGCACGGTCTTCTCCGGAGAAAGGATCGCCGCAGTTTCTCCCATAAATTGGACGCCGCAGAAAACGATCACTTTCGCGGGAGTTTTTTCCGCAATACGGCTCAGCTCGAGAGAATCGCCGGTGAAATCGGCAAGGTCCTGGATCTCCGGCGGCTGATAGTTATGCGCCAGGATCACGGCCTCCCGTTCTTTTTTAAGACGGGCGATCTGCCCCAAAAGTTCTTGTACGGCCGCGTCGTTTGGAATATTTTTCATTTTATGAATTCTCTTTCCCCCGGCGACGCTCGGTCGATGACTGGCAGAACGGCCGGATCTTTTCACGTTTCACTTCATACACACTGCGCACCTTACTCTCGACGCCGCAGATCCCGCGAAAGACCGCCGTTATTTCCTCTATTTCTTCCATCGACAACGGTTTCACGGCACAAGCCCTGAGAGGCGTATTGATCTCGATCTCGTCGGGGATGATCTGGCGCGCGATCTTGGCAATAGCCGCGGCGCAAGCTTTGTTACTCGCCATGAACATGATCTGCAAAGCCAAATATCCCTGAAAAACCTTCCGGAACGCCTTCAGCCCTTCCACCACATCTTCCCAGAGGATCTCTGACATGGGCCGGTTGATCGCCCTAAAAGACTCGTCCGAGAACGCGTCGAGTTTCGCTTCCACGAGATCCGCAAGAAGCAGATCCTCCACAACGTCTTTGCGGTAGACCAATGAGGAGTTCGTGATCACCGCGATCTTCTCTTTCCGGATCACTTTGACCGCGCGGATCATTCCGCCGAGATTTTTCGCGAGCGTCGGTTCACCGTTCCCCGCAAAAGTTACATAGTCGACGGAGACCTCGGGTAAGGAACTCAATTCGCGGATCAAGGCTTCGGTCGGAACGAAAACTTCACGCCGCCCCGAAAAGACTTCCGTCCTCCCCGACTGGCAATACACACAGTCAAAAGTGCACGTCTTCTGGAACGAAGAGATCGAATCGATCCCCAGAGAGCGACCCAACCTCCAGGAAGAAACAGGCCCATAAATGTACTTGTATTTAGGCGATTCCATTCCGACCCTTCCTTGACAGAGAAAAATTCTCGCGAAATTCCTCCGGGGGGATTTTACCGAACCGGCATATTACATCACGGAATCTCCCTTATATCAAACGGATTCCCAGCACGTTTGAGCCGCCCTCTTGACAGAAGATCTCAGATCTAAAACCGTCTGTCCGATGCCAAACGGAGTCAGACTTTCATACCCCCGAGGATCGCGGCAAGGTCTTCTTTGGCCGTGGTCACGGGTTTGATATTGAACTTCGAGACGAGTACGTTCAACACATTGGAACTCACAAAAGCCGGAAGCGAGGGCCCGATGCGGATGTTCTGGATCCCCAGCGCCAAGAGCGTCAAGAGAATGCAGACTGCCTTTTGCTCGTACCAGGAAAGGATCATCGAAAGCGGCAGATCGTTCACACCGCAACCAAAAGCCTTCGCAAGAGCAACAGCTACTTGGATCGCGGAGTAAGCGTCATTGCACTGGCCCATGTCGAGAAGCCGAGGAATGCCGCCGATATCCCCGAACTCGAGTTTGTTGAATCTGTATTTGCCGCAGGCAAGCGTCAGGATGACCGTATCCTTAGGCGCCGCCGTGGCAAAATCCGTGTAGTAATTCCTTCCGGGCTTCGCGCCGTCGCATCCACCCACCAGAAAGAAATGCTTGATCTTCCCGGCCTTCACCGCGCCGATGACTTTGTCCGCGACACCCAGCACCGCGTTGTGACCAAACCCCACCACGATATTCTTCGCGGGGATATCCTGCGGGAAACCACCCTCCTCGATCGCTTTCTTGATAACTGCCGAAAAATCTTTCCGCCCGTTCGCCGGATAGATGTGTTTGACCCCCGGCCACGCCACCAGACCCGTTGTAAAAATCCGGCTTTTGTAACTCTCGCGTGGCTGCTGAATGCAATTCGTAGTCATGAGGATCGCTCCCGGAAAAGCGTCGAATTCCTTGGCTTGGTCCTGCCACGCTCCCCCGTAGTTCGCAACAAGGTGCTTGTATTTTTTGAGCCCCGGATACCCGTGCGCCGGCAACATCTCTCCGTGCGTATAGATATTCACTCCCTTGCCTTCCGTCTGCTGAAGGAGTTGTTCGAGGTCCAAAAGATCATGGCCGGACACCAGGATCGCGGGGCCTTTTTTCGCTCCGAGTGACACTCCCGTCGGCACCGGATGCCCGAAATGGTCCGTGTGCGCCTTATCCAGAAGCTCGAGGCACTTGAGATTGGCCATCCCAAACTGCATGTTGAGTCCCACAAGGTCATTGACCGTCAGACTGCTATCGGTAAGCGCGCGCAGGCCTTTGTGGAAAAACGCGGTCACTTCTTCATCCTCCCGGCCCAACACATGCGCATGGTCCGCATAGGCCGCCATTCCCTTGAGCCCGTAGAGAAGAAGCTCGCGAAGACTCCGGACATCCTCATTTAAAGTTTTATCGGAGAGAATGCCGACCTTGCTTCCCTGTTCCACAAGACCCGCCAGATCGGCCGCAGGCTTCCAGTAGGCCGCCGAGGGAAGTTCTCCGTCAAAATCACGGCCGTTCTTTCTCCGGTAGGACTCCAGAAAGAGGTTTTTGATCTTTTCCTTGATCTTAGAACCCCGGAGCAACACCTCTTGGATCCTTGCCGGATCAAAATCCACATTCGTGACCGTGGTAAAAAGCGCTTCGATCAGAAATAGATCGGTGTCTTTGTCCTTTACGCCAAGCTCACGGGCCATTTGCCCATAGATCGCGATCCCTTTCGCGGCGTGGACCAGAAGGTCCTGAAACGTCGCCACTTCCGGCGTTTTACCGCATACCCCCAGGTAATCGCATCCCTTACCTTTTGCTGTCTGCTCACATTGAAAACAGAACATTCCCATAAATGACCTCCTGAATCTTTCAGATTATTTTTTCTTTACACGAAACTTCATACGCTGCATTTTTGCCGACAGTTTTGGCTTGTTCTTGATCGCGATCCGTAGGCCCGTGATGGCTTTCGGCGCCACACTGACCGCGCGGATCCCGGCCGCGATCAATTTCCTCGCATACACAGGATGCGAGGCCAGTTCTCCGCAGACCGAAAGCGGTTTGCGATGTTTCTTCGCGGCATGCGCGATGTAGTGAATAAGGTGCCAGAAGATCTTGCGTTCCGGATGATAATCATAGGCGACGAATTCATTGTCGCGATCCACGGCGAAAAGATACTGGATCAGATCGTTCGTGCCGATGCTGCCGAAATCCGCCTCCTTCAGGATCTCTTCGGCATCCAGGCAGGCTGACGGGACCTCGAACATCAGTCCGTGCTTGATCTCGCCCTGCGGGATATCCGAAGTTGCTTCCTCAAAAGCCTTTTTCAGTTTCCGGAACTGTTCGATGTCGACCACCATGGGATACATCACATGAACGCGCCCGTGCCCGGACACGCGGGCCAAGGCCCTTGCCTGATTTTTGAAAAGCTCGGGATGCCCCAGGAGAAGACGGCTCCCCCGGAAACCCAACGCGGGATTTTGTTCTTTCGGAAGCTTGAGAAAGTCCGCCGTCTTGTCCCCGCCCAGGTCGAGCATTCTGAAATAAACAGATTTGTCCTTCATGGCTTTCAAGACTTCGAGATAAAGATCGTATTGTTCCGTTTCGCGAAGGATCTTCCCTGCCGCAAAGAATTCGAACTCCGTCCGGTAAAGCCCGATCCCTTCCGCTTTATGGTCCACGGCCTCCTTCACTTTTTTTGCAAGGCTCAAATTGGCGAACACCTTAAATCCGGCGACGGGTTCCACGGCGGGAACTTCTTCTGTGACCTTCCGTTGAAGGTCCGAATACTCCGCAAGCGTCTTTTTGGTCGGCCAGATCACGACCTCTCCGGTGTCACCGTTGATGAGCACTTCGGTCCCGCAAAAGATCCTATCGTGGATCTCCGGGATACCGCTTACGGCCGGGATCTTCAGAGCGCGGGCTAGGATCGCCGCGTGCGAGGCCACACCTCCCCGGTCCGTCACAAATCCGCGGATCAAATCAGTGTTAAGTTCCATGGTAAGACTCGGCGTCAGTTCCTGGGCGATCACGATCCTGTTCTTCCCTTTTTGGCAGAAAGAATCGTTCTGACATTGAAAAGACGGGTTCAAGTTGGCTAGGGCATCAAGCATCCGGCGCTTGACTTCGCCGATGTCCGAGGCGCGCTCCCGGAGATAGGCATTATCCATTTCGGCAAGTTGCTCTTCAAAAAAATCAAGTGAACTGATCACGGCTTTTTCGGCATTAAATTTTTTACTGCGGATATGATCGGTCACCCTTTGGATCAACACCGGGTCTTCGAGGATCATTTTCTGTGCTGTAAAGATCTCGGCCTCTGCCCCCCCAACGCGTTCTTCAACCTCTTTGATCAATTGAGCCAGTTTTTCCCGGACAAAAGACAGGGCTTTTCGGAAGCGCTCTCCTTCGCTCCGGACCTCTTTGTCCGTAACATTTGCGACGGAAATGCTCGTATGGCGTTTTTCATTAAAAAGGCACACTCGCGCCACCGCGACCCCGGGACTGAGCGGCAACCCCTTGAACCTTGTTTCAGCGGCGGCTTGAAGAATGGCCATGACATTTCCCCTTGGGATGCGGACTATTCCCATCGTTCGTGAGAGAGGCGATCGATATCTCACGAAGCCTCTTGAACACATCCCGCTCGATGGAGTCGATCTCCTTCTTCAGCATACAAGTACTCCGGTTAGGACATGCTTTTCTCTTAAAAATACACTCGTTCAATTGGATCGTATTTTGAAAGATCCGTATCAGGTCCACCAGCAGGACTTTCTCCCTGGGACAAGCCAAGGAAAATCCGCCTCCCTGCCCCTTCGTGGATCTCAGCAAACCTTCGTTGCTTAAGGTCTGGAGTATCTTCCTTAAAAAAGGCCTCGGGATCCTAAGCTGCGTCACCATTTCTTCGGCAGACACGAAAGGTTTCCTTTGTCTTGCAATATAACAAAGGGCGCGCATCGCGTAATCGGTGTTGCGTGTAATGAGCTTCATGGCATAATGATACCTTTTAAGTATCATTTGTCAACAAAAAAAAACAGGGCCCCTTGGGGGCCCTGTTTTCAGAGCTAAAACCTGGTCCTCCTAGACCAAGCCTTGATCGATCATGGCATCCGCGACCTTCACAAACCCCGCGATGTTGGCGCCGTTGACGTAATTGATATACTTCGCGTCTTCTTTGCCGTATTTCACACAACTCTCATGGATCGAGACCATGATCCCGTGCAGTTTCTCATCCACTTCCTTGCGTGACCAGCGAAGCCGCATGCCGTTCTGGCTCATCTCCAGGCCCGAAGTCGCCACACCGCCGGCGTTCGCCGCTTTGCCTGGGGCGTAGAGAATCTTCGCCTTCTGGAACACCTCAATGCCTTCCGGCGTGGTCGGCATGTTGGCGCCTTCCCCGATCGCAATACAACCGTTCTTGACGAGGGCCTTGGCGTCGCTGCCGCTGATCTCGTTCTGCGTCGCGCTCGGAAAAGCCACGTCGCACTCGACTTTCCACGGTTTTTGACCGGCGACATATTCACAGCCGAATTCGTCCGCATACTCTTTGATGCGCCCGCGTCTCACATTCTTGAGTTCCATGACGAATTGCAGCTTTTTGGCATCAATGCCCTTCTTGTCATAGATGTATCCGTCCGAATCCGACAAGGTAACAGCCTTCGCGCCAAGCTCATTGAGCTTTTCCACCGTGTACTGCGCGACGTTCCCGGAACCGGAAACAACGCAGGTCTTCCCCGCCAGGGACATTTTTCTCGTCTTCATCATTTCCTCGACGAAATAGACGCAGCCATAGCCGGTGGCCTCGGGACGAATGAGACTGCCGCCCCAATTCAAGGCCTTCCCGGTCAAAACTCCGGTGAACTCGTTACGGATCCTTTTGTACTGACCGAACATAAAACCGATCTCCCGGCCGCCTACACCGATATCGCCTGCCGGAACGTCCGTATCCGGCCCGATATGACGGGAAAGTTCCAGCATGAAGCTCTGACAGAACTTCATGACTTCGTTATCGGATTTTCCTTTGGGATCAAAATCCGAACCGCCTTTCCCGCCACCCATGGGCAGTGTGGTGAGACTGTTTTTGAACACTTGTTCGAACGCTAAAAACTTCAGAATGCCGAGATTGACGCTTGGGTGAAGGCGAATACCGCCCTTGTAGGGGCCGATCGCGCTGTTCATTTGAATACGGAAACCGCGATTGACTTGGATCTCTCCCCTGTCATCAAGCCAGGGAACCCGAAACATAAGCACGCGCTCCGGCTCGACCATTCTTTCCAGGATCTTCGCATTCTTATATTTGGGATGTTTTTCGATAAAAGGCGTTACGGATTCCACCACTTCCCGGACCGCTTGAAGAAATTCTTTTTCGCCCGGATTTCTGGCGCTCACTTTTTTCATGAACGCGCTGATCTCTTTCTCGACCGAACTCTCCCCTGTTTTTGCCATTCCATTCACCCCTTTTTTGATGTTTTGAGGATCCAAGCGCCGCCACTTCTGGCCTACGGCCACAGACCCTTTTGCAAAAAAAAATCCTTCCCGGCAAAAACCCCTGCCAAGAAGGACGTCATTATCCTGTAGTACGGAACCGAAAAAAACAGCGTTCTTCTCAGAACACCGCTTCGCTTTCTTTCCGCCGAACACTCACTTTGTGCTCAACGGCGGGATTATAGCACAAAAATTCCGCTTGCCAATCGTAATCTCACTCTTTGCCGGATGAAAATCTTTGCATTTCCGCACTTAATAGGATGGCCTCCGACACCTCCCTCATGCTTTTGCGCTTATCCATACTGTACTTACGGATCAGCTTATAAGCCCCCTGTTCGCTCAAGTTCTCCCTTTTCATCAGAATGCCTTTGGCGCGCTCGATCGCTTTTCTTGATTCCAGTTCCTCCTGGATCACCTGCGACTCCACGACCAACCGGAAGTTCTCAATGACGATCGCGGCCTGGTTCGCGATCGATTTGACGATACGTATTTCGCTTTGGCTAAAGCGATGCGGCTTGACGGTGTAGCAGTTCAACACTCCGATGACATTCCCTTTTAAAATAAGCGGCATGCTCAACAAAGAGCAAAGGTTCTCCCTTCGGGCGATCGCCTGATTGAGATAACGTTTGTCTTTGCGCACATCAAGAACGGTAATCGGTTTCCCGAGCTGGGCCGCCCTTCCCGCGATGCCTTCCCCAAGCCTCGCGTTGGGTTTTTTGTTATAAAACTCACTAACGGACTGGGTCGCCTTGACGACAAGCTCGTTGGTGGATTTGTCCAGGAGCATCAGGGAGCATATTTGGGAATGCATGGCTTCCGCGGTCACCGTAACGATCAGTTTAAGGATCTCTTCCAAATACAGGTCCGAAATGACCGCATCACTGATCTTGGTCAAGGCATCAATGATCTGCTTGCTATTCAAAGATTTCACAGAAAAAAATCCCTTCTTTGTTCATGGCTGATGGGATCATTTCTCAAGGAGTTGACGGATCTTTTTGAGAAGATCTGCGGAATCATAGGGCTTTCGGATGCAATCATCGGCCCCGGCTTCGCGGCACTGGGACCCGATATCGTCCGCACCAAGCGCCGTGGTGGCAATGATCGGAAGGTGCTTTGTCTCGGAATTCTTACGGAGCCGACGACAAACCTCGAAACCATCCATGCCGGGCATGAGCATGTCCAAGAGAATGAGAGCGGGCTTTTCTTCCGTGGCTTTCTTCAAACCCTCTTCTCCGTCCGCCGCCGAGATGACCGCATAACCGCTTTTTTGTAGCCTGAGAGAGATCATCATGATCTGGTCCGGCTCATCATCCACAAAGAGAATCTTGATTTTTTCCTCCGGCATACCTTTAAGCCTCTTTTCTTTGATGAAGCGGCAACGAAAAGGTCGCCCGCGTCCCCTTGCCAAGTTTACTTTCGATCCAGATCCGGCCTCCGTGCAACTCAATGATCCCCTTCGCGATCGCAAGCCCGAGCCCGAACCCTTTTTCTCCCGGCCCGTCCTCCCGCGAAAATTGCAGGAATTTTTCAAACGCCTTGCCGACATTCTCCGGAGCGATCCCGATTCCGGTATCCCGCACCTCGCATTCTACTTCATCCTCTAACACAACGAGAGAGATCTGTACCACTCCTCCCTCCGGGGTGAACTTGACGGCATTATCCACCAAATTGCTCAGAACTTGCGTGATCTTGTCCGGATCCAAAAAAACCTCGACCGGGCGTCCCAACAATTTCACGCTAAGATCGATACCCTTCTTACTGGCCCGTTTTTTAAAATCGAGAAGCACATCCTTTATAATATCTTCCAAATTTTTCATCTCCCGAATGAGCCTGACCTTGCCGGTCTCGATACTTGACACATCCAGAAGGTTTGAAATCATGCGACTCAAACGGTCGATGCTCCGCATGACCGCTTCAAGGATCTCTTTTTGTTCCGCGTTGACAGGCCCCACGATCTCATCCATGAGAAGGCTGATGCCTTCTTTTTCGATCGAAAGCGGCGTGCGGAGCTCATGGGACACCGTCCGCACGATCTCGTTCCGGAATTCCTCGACTTTCCTATGCTCGGTTATATCCACCGAAACCCCCAAAACACACTCTTCTTTTGCTCCCACCATCTGGAACGGGATCTTGATCGTCTGGAGAATATGCCGTCGCCCATGAACGTCCGTGAAAAACTCCCCGGGAACGACCTTGAGCTTGCCGCTCGCCAACACCTCTCTTCCGGACTCTAAATAGCTCTCAACCTCTTCACGAACTTTATGAACGTCCTGCCTCAGAACTCCGATGAGGTCCTTGGGTTCTTTCCCGTACGATTGGGCCACCGCGCGATTCACAAGCAAGAATCGGCCCTTCCCATCCTCGGCAAATATCATGTGCGGCACCGTATCAATGACCTGCAATAACTGACGACGGTGTCCTTTGAGAAAATCCTCGGCTTGTTTGCGTTCGGTGATATCTCTCACCGTTGCCTGAAGGAGCACCACTCCATCTTTCGCCACCTTGGTCAAGAGAACCTCGGAGGGAAACGTCGCACCATCGAACCGACGGTGTGTCCACTCGAAGAAGTGAGCGCCTTTGAGAATTGCCGTCCGGATCATCTCCATGGCCTTTTCGGAAGAGAGGCGCCCGTCCGGTTGCCGCTTGGGAGAGAGCGCCCAAGGGCTCCTGGCGAGAATCGCAGCCACATTCTTCGCTCTAAACATTCGGGCCATAGCGATATTTGCGGAAGTAAATCTCCAAGAAGGAGGCTCGATGGTCATCATGGCATCGTGAGAAGATTGAAAAATGCTCCGGTAGCGCTGCTCACTGGATTGAAGATCCGCCTCCGCTTGCTTGCGAGCGGTAATGTCAATGTTGAATTCGGCCACCAACCATTCCCCCTCGGAGTTCTGGAAAGGGATCGTATGGACCTCGATTTTTCTGTTACCTTCGCGCGGCAGGATCTCTTCTGTGATCGCTACTTTTCTGGTCCGCAACGCACGCGGGATCCCACACCCCGGACATACCTTTTTGCGACCCATAAAATATTCATAACATTTGCGCCCGGATGGATCGCCATAAATCTTCTGCCATGTCGGATCCACATAGCGAAGATTAAAATCGGCATCGACCACGTTCACTCCTGTCTTGGTCACCCCAAGAATGTGTTCCAATCTTTCTTTCGCGCTCTTAAGTTCACGTTCCATCTGCTTACGTCCGGTAATATCTCGAAAGCTCCACACACGCCCCACCGGCTTTCCATCTAAAATTTGCGGACGCGAATAACGTTCAAAGACCCTTCCGTCCTTGAATTCCAGCAGATCAAAGCTTTCCCTTCGAGGGTATTTATAGAGCTCTTTGACTTTTGAAAGAAAACCCTTGGGATCTTTCAGCCGAGACAGAACATACCCGAGCAATTTTTCGTCTTCCCTGGATCGAAGAACCTTCTTGGGAATATGCCATAGTCGTGAGAACTGGGAGTTAAAATCCGTGACCCTTCTCGTATGATTTTCCACCACAAGGATCCCGTCCTCCGTGGACCCCAAAGTGGCCCGCTCGAGAGAAAGCGCTTTCCTGATCTCCTCTTCCGCCTGCTTGCGCTCCGTGATGTCCGTAACGATCCCTAAGATGGCCGGAGCATCTTGATAATGGATAAGTTTGGACGTCAAAATGCCCCGGATCATCTTTCCGCCCTTGGTGATCATCTTATATTCGCAGGGAGCGACTTCCTTACCTCTCTGGTGTGCAAAAAAATTACGCCGGACAGTGGGAATGTCTTCCGGGTGTATGAGGGTCAAAAAGTTGAATCGGGGCGAATAGAATTCACTGCGTGTATACCCCATGACTTTTACGCATTGGGGATTTGCGTAAACGACCTTCCCCCCCTGATTGATGAAGATCATGTTCGGGGATCGCTCCGTGAGCGTCCTGAACATTTCCTCGCTCTCGTCCAGCGCCGTTTTGGATCTTTTGCGCTCGGTCACATCGCGAAAAAAACCGACCAAATATTTGCGTCCGAAAAATTCCGCACGCGAGCAGCTGATGTCTGCGTAAAAGGAACTCCCGTCTTTGCGCTTCATCGGAATATCGGTCACGACCGCCGCCTGCCCCCTGGATAACCGGTAGAACGCCGCCAGGACACGTCTCATTTCTTTCGTCGGATGAATGTCTTTGATGGATAAGGAAAGAAGTTCCGCTTTTGAATATCCCAACATCCTTGCGATCCTTCTGTTGCAATCCACGAATTTTTTCCGGGCTATCTCCACGATCAAAATGCCATCTCGAGACCTGTCAAAAATGGCCCTCCAGTTTTGTTCGCACTCCCGAAAAGCGTCGTGGGTTCCTCGATAGCGAAGGGTTTGCCACTGGAATTTTGGGTCGGTTTTTTTGAAAGCTTGAGGGAAAGCCGTCCCGGAACGACGGGGAGTCTTCCGGACTCGTCGGGTGCTTTTTTTTGCGCGATGAGGGCTCATCTTTTCTCTCCGAATAACCGTGTGATATTATACCCTTAACATTCCTAAAAAGTTTATAACAAAAATGGGGGGGGACGCACGACCCATGCTCAAACTTCAAGGATTCCTGTCCCAATACCGATCGATTGCAACAGGGTTGAAGTCGAGGCTGTCCAAACTTCCTTTCTGGAAAAAAAGTGAAAAGTTTGGACTGTCCCAGAACCCCTTCCGGAAAAGCCTGGATGTCTCATGGAAAGAAGGCATTGCCGCAAGCATAATGCAGGCCGCCGCGGACGAATACCTGATCCCGCTCGGGCTCTTCCTCGGGGCGACTCCCATGGACATCGGTTTCCTGGTAGCTGTCCCGCATCTCCTCGGATCTCTTGCGCAATTTTTTTCGGTCAAGGCTGTGAATCTCTGCGGAAGCCGGCTTCGATTTTTGGTTCGCGCCTCTTTTTTTCAGGCGCTCTTCCTCCTGCCGCTGGCGATCTTTCCCTTTTTCTTTTTCCCGTCGCGGATCCTGGCGCTTATTTTCTTTGTCGCCCTGCTCCGGATCCTCGCAAATCTGATCGCCACGGTATGGGGAGGGCTTACAAGCGATTATCTCGCCCCTGAGGAACGGGGCCAGTATTTCGGCTGGAGATCGCGCATCACGGGGCTGGCCGGAATGATCACAGTGATCCTAGGCGGGATCCTGCTGAACGCATTCAAACCATTCTCTGCAGCCGCCGGTTTTTGTATCCTTTTCGGGGTCACGGCAAGCGCCCGGTTCATTTCCTCCGGTCTTATGGCCCGGATGCAGGACGTCCCGGAACAAAAAAATCCTGACGATATGTTCACTTTTTTCATGTTCCTGAGGCGCTTTAAGGAAAGCAATTTCGTAAAATTCGTTTTTTATGTTGCAAGCATCACATTCGCAACCACACTTGCCGCCCCTTATTTCAGCGTCTACATGCTCCGGGACCTCCACTTCAGTTATCTGACCTACATGCTCGTCCACATGGGCGCCATGGTGGCAAGTTTGGTTTCATTTCCGATCTGGGGAAAGCACGCCGACAAGATCGGGAACGCCAAGGTGCTCAAGGCCACAAGCCTCCTCATTCCCCTGATCCCGCTCCTTTGGCTTTTTTCATCCAACCTCGTTTATCTTTTCATGATCGAGGTCTTTGCGGGATTCGTATGGGGAGGTTTCAACCTGTGTTCCCTGAATTTCATCTACGATGCCGTAAGCCCAGGCAAACGGATGCGCTGCCTCGGTTATTTTGGCTTCCTCAACGGAGTGGCTACGTTCGTGGGAGCGGGATTGGGAGGCTATCTTGCGGAACGTCTTCCTATGCTGAACGGCTCGCGGATCCTCACGCTTTTTGTGATCTCGGCCATTCTGCGTTTTCTCTCGCATTTCCTGCTTTCGCGCCATTTTCACGAAGTGAGGCCGGCGACCCAGAAGATCTCAAGCGTGGAACTTCTTTTCAGCGTGGTGGGCATACGCCCCTTTCTGGAAAAAGGAAGGAACTGGAGCCTTCTTTCCTTCCTGAAGCAGTTCCCCTGGAGAGACTAGATCCCGCCACCATCTTTTATCCAAGATCTTGCTTACTGGGCAGGACTGAGCGGAATATTCCAGACGTTCTTGGCATATTCGGCGATCGTGCGGTCGCTTGAGAATTTTCCCGATTGGGCCACATTCATGATGGATTTTTCGGTCCACGTGTCCTGGTCTTGATACTCTTCCGAAACACGGTCCTGAGCGGCGCAATAGGCGTCAAAATCCGCGCAAACCATGAAGGGATCGACCACGCTTAGATTGTACGCAAGCGGATCGAAAATACCGGATTCCATCGGCGAGAAAAAATTATTCTGGATCATCTGAAAGATCTGCCCCAGAAAAGGAGAATTGCGGATGAATTTTTGCGGGTCATAGCCGTCGCTTTTTATTTTTAAGGCTTCCTGGGCTTTCAAGCCGAACATGTAAATATTTTCGTCCCCCACCTCTTCGGCGATCTCGATATTGGCCCCGTCATAGGTCCCTACGGTCAAGGCCCCATTCATCATGAATTTCATGCATCCGGTCCCGGAAGCCTCTGTCCCCGCTGTCGAGATCTGTTCCGAAAGATCGCTCGCCGGAAAGATCCTCTCGGCCAGAGAAACGCGGTAATTTTCAAGGAACACGACTTTCAGCTTGTCCTTGATCAACTTGTCGTGGTTGATCACATTCGCGACGTTATTGATGAACTTGATAATGAGTTTCGCGAGAAAATAGCTCGGCGCGGCCTTCCCGGAAAAAATGAACGTCCTCGGCGTAACAGGCGCCCCCGGATTTGCCCGAAGCTTCAGATACTGGGAGATGACGTAAAGGATGAAGAGGGTTTGTCTCTTGTACTCATGGATACGCTTGACCTGGACATCGAACATGGAATCGGGATTGACCACGATCCCCGTCTCCGCATGAATGAGTTCCGCAAGACGCTGTTTATTTTCCTTCTTCACTTGCTGCCATTTTTTCTTAAGAAGACGGTCGCTCTTGAGCGGGATCAATTTCTCGAGTTCGTAAAGGTCCTTCTCCCAATCCTTCCCGATCGCCTCTGTGATGAGCCCGGAAAGCGACCGGTTCGCTTTCATCAACCACCGGCGATGGGAGATCCCGTTCGTTTTATTGTTGAATTTTTCAGGAAAAACCGCATAAAAATCCCTGAAAAGATGTTCTTTCAGAAGTTTCGAATGCAATTCGGAAACTCCGTTGACGGAATGGGACCCGACGATCGCCAGGTAGGCCATACGGATCCTTTTGGGATTTCCCTCTTCGATCAGGGACATCCGGCCTAGCAGGTCCGGGTCCCCCGGATATTGGGCCGCGAGCTCCTTGAGAAAACGGCCGTTGATCTCGTAGACGATCTGCATATGACGGGGCAGGAGCTTTTCAAAGAGCGACACGGGCCAGCATTCAAGCGCCTCGGGCATCACCGTGTGGTTCGTGTAGGCAAAAGTCCGGATCGTAAGGTCCCAGGCCGTGTCCCAATCCACTTGTTCTTCATCCAGAAGAATGCGCATGAATTCGACGATCGCAAGCGACGGGTGGGTATCATTCAGCTGGATCGCGGCCTTGTCGGGAAAACTCTTAAAGAGCGCGTTATCTTCCTTGAAACGGCGGATGATGTCCGCGATCGAAGCCGCGGTAAAGAAATACTCCTGCTTGAGCCGGAGCTCCCGGCCCATCGAGGTCGCGTCATTGGGGTAAAGGACTTTGGAGATGTTTTCCGAGAACATCTTGTCATAGACCGCATGTTCGTAGTCCCCGTCATTGAAATACTGGAGATCGAACTCCTCGGAACTCTTCGCGGACCAAAGGCGCAGCGTGTTCACCACATTATTCTTATACCCGGGGACCGGGGTATCATAAGGCATCGCGAGCACGTTCTGGGTGTTCACCCACTCGACGCAGAGTTTTCCCCTTTTGTCGTGATACATGTTCGTGGTGCCGTAGAATTTTATTTTTTGCGCATATTCCGGACGGGCGAATTCCCATGGGTTCCCGTGCTTGAGCCATTCATCCGGCGATTCCACTTGATAGCCGTTCACGATCTTCTGGTTGAAGATCCCGTAGTCATAACGGATCCCGTAACCATGCGCCGGGATCCCGAGCGTTGCCATTGAATCCAGAAAACACGCGGCCAAACGCCCTAAACCGCCGTTCCCGAGCCCCGCATCGACCTCTTCATTGCGGACATTTTCAAGATCGAGTCCGAACTCCTCAAGGGCCTTCTGCGTCTGGTCCCAAAGCCCGAGGTTCAAAATATAATTTCCGAGAAGACGCCCGATCAGGAATTCCAGCGAAAGGTAATAGACGCGTTTGAGGTTCTTTCCGTGATAGCGCTGCTGCGTTCGGATCCAACGCTCCACTAAACGATCGCGAAGCGACATCCCAAGGGCCATGAAATTATCGTGGGAGGTTGCGGTGAACCGGTCCTTGGCTAGACCGTACTGGAGACTGGAGCTGAAGGATTCCTTAAGCCCGTCCTTGGTCATATCCCTATGCTCCAAGACCCAAAGCTCCCGGTTCTCTCTTTTCCCGTCCTTTTTTTTCGCGCTCGGCATTTAAGCTCCTAGAAAAAGTCGTATGTCTGTGATGGATATTTTGATAGTTTAGCAAACAAAGGGCCGCACTCCAAGCACGGTTTTGAATTCATCTCTCCTCGCGAGCGCGCCTTCTTCCATGAGGATTATCTCTACGGGAACCATCCGACGTCGAAGGTAGAACTCGAAAGATTTGTCAGGCCTTGAAATCAAATAAGTGGGCCTGCCAAGGCTGGAGGTCCACATAAAGTCCCTTTTTGAAAAGTTCTTCCCCGGTCCTATCGTAAAGTTTATCCGTGAGGGCATCCCGGAACTGGATGAAATATTTACGCCCCAGGAATTCCGGAAGCCAAACAGCCGCCTGCGCACGGATCATGGAATAATTGATCACGATGAGTTTCCAATTCTGACCGCATCCCCAAAGCCATGCGAGGATCGCCCGGAAGGTCCCGCTTTTCTCCCACGCCGGACGAGTCTCCAATAATGTCCATTCCCCGTCATGGGTGGGAGGATCCTTGATATACCGCAAAAGCCGGCGATAGACCTCAACCGTCACGGGATCCGCAAGTTCTTCGGGCTCGCGCCTCAGATGAATGGGGGGCCGTATTCTCCGCCCCTCAAGCTGTCCGTCATAAAAGAACCGGAGTCCGGGGACCGTTGCCGCGATGATCCCCGCCGCCCTGGATTTTTGTTTTCCAAAAGTCACCGTGGCCCGCTCCTCATCATGGTTCTCGATGAAGCGAAGACATTTATCACGATAGACCGGCGCCGCATTCAAATGTTCGCCCACCGAGATCGCGGAATCAAAGAACATCCGGTCGTAAAGACGCTTATCATAGGTAAAATCAAATCCGATCTGCTGAAGCGCCCAATCCATGTCCCAGTAGACCTCGGCAATAAAAATAAAGCTCGGCGAAAATTTTTTCACTTCTGGGATCACCTCCTCCCAGAATTCCGTATAGGGACGCGTCTCCATGATATGCTCCCCCCAGACCCTCTGAAAAATATCGTTCAGCCCGAGCATGGCCATGTCGCAGCGCACCCCGTCGGCGACCTTCGCGATCTTGAGAAGTTCCGTGAGCCAGGCTTCGCGCGCCTTGGGAGACCAAAAATTGATCTGCGCAGTATCGATCCAGGGCGCAAAATAAGGGTCCCGGCCGTGGGCGATCTTTTTACCATCGGCTGTTATGAAGGACCATTCCGGATGAGCGCGTAAAGTCTCCGGGCGGCAGGACACGAATAGTTCGGGATGCTCCAAGATCCAGGGATGGTCAAAAGCGAGATGGTTGGGCACAAAATCCAGCACCAGACCAAGGCCCAGTCCATTCAATTTCATTTTGAGTTGAAGCAATTCCTCCGGCTTGCCGAGATAGGGGTCCAACTCATAACCATAGATGGCGTAGGGGGAACCCGTCACATCCTCCCGCGTCCAGTCGGGAAGGATCAAGTCGTAGGCGCGACAAAGACCGGGTTCCTTGGCGGCATGAGCGGCAGACCCGGGACTGCGGGTCCAAACCCCCATAAGCCAGAGAAGATCGAACCCCTGTTCTGCGAACAGCTTCCATTCCGCAACCGGAACTGTCGCAAGTGTCAGACGGCGCCCGTATTTCTTGGACATTCCGGAGATAAAAAAGAAGGCATTTAATTCAAGAAGCTGCGGGTGTTTTTTCATAATCCCTTCCTGTGAGATTCCACAGCAACAATTATCGGTCCCCCTACCCCTTTCCTTTATGAAACGATTAGGGGGAATGGTAGAGCCGATTTCCGATGGAAATTGGAGGGGGATCCGGCGCCCTGGTTTTCATTCTGAGTCTTAGAATTTCTAACAAAATGTCATTCCCGAATGCTTTAATCGGGAATCCACTTTCTGGATCCCCGCTTTCGAGGGGACGACAATCTTCATTTTGTTAGATGCTCTTAATCAACAACCAGGACTGCACAGTCCAAGTCTTAACTTTTGTTTATGAACGGTGACTTGGACAGCCCCAATTTCAGCTCCGCTGAAATTGATAGATATTGGGACTGATTTCCAATTGTTTTTTATACAAACGGATAATCAGGCGTCATGATTTACTGTCATTGAAAAATCAACGAAAATCATGACAGCATTGATCTTCAACATAAAATGCGAATCGAGGATCAAGCGAGGATCTTTTGGACTGCGTCACCCGAAAGAAATGGAACAACGGCATCGACAGGAAGAGGCTTGCTAAAAAGGTAGCCTTGGATGACATCGCAGCTCTGAGACTTCAAGATCGCGAGCTGCTCTTTGGTCTCCACCCCTTCCGCAACGACTTCCAGCTTCAAACTGTGTGCCATGGAAATAATGGCCTGGGTGATGGCTTGGTCATCAGGATCGGTGGTTACATCGTTCACGAAAGACTTGTCGATCTTAACGCAGTCAATAGGAAATGTCTTGAGGTACATCAGGGAAGAATAGCCGGTCCCGAAATCGTCGATCGAAATACGCGCCCCCATATTCTTGAGCCTTTTCAAGGTCAAGGTGGTCTCTTCCAGGCGGTCCATGATCGTACTTTCCGTCAGTTCAAGGTCCAAGCCCCTTGCATCGATGCCGCTTTTCCGGATGGTATCTCCGACCATATCCACCAGATTGGCATAATGGAATTGACGGGCTGAAAGATTCACAGAGACTCGGAAAGATGGGAAACCTTGCTCGTCCCAAAGTTTTTTCTGTTCGCAAGCCGTCTTCAGGACCCATTCTCCGATCGGATGGATCAGTCCCGTTTCTTCCGCGATCGGAATGAATTCCAGCGGAGGAATGAACCCAAGGTCCGGATGCTTCCAACGGATGAGCGCCTCAGCTCCGATCGCTTTTCCGGTCCGAAGATCCACTTGAGGCTGATAAAAAAGCTGGAACTCCTTGCGTTCCAGGGCGCGGCGAAGACTGCTCTCAAGAACAAGCCTCTCAAAACTACTATTGGCGATGGAGGAGGAAAAAAGCTGATACCGGTCCTTACCACGCTCCTTGGAGATGTGCATGGCCGCATCAGCGTTCTTGATCAGGATATCGCTCGTTTCCCCATCGTTCGGGAAAAGCGCGATCCCGATGCTGCAGCTTGTGAAAAGTTCGTGCTCGTTGATAAGAAAAGGCGCCTTAAAAGCCGTCAAAAGCTTCGTGGCGACGTTTTCCGCGTCTTCGCTCTTTGCCACCCGTGACAGCAGAATGATGAAAGCTCCTCCTCCGATGCGCGTGATGGTATCCGAGTCAAAAAGTAGCTTCAGGAGCCGCACAGAAACCGCCTTGATCAATTGATCCCCAATGGGATGTCCCAGCGTGTCGTTAATCCGTTTGAAATGGTCCAAATCCAAAGCCAACACCGCCCCGCACTCCTTCTTGCGACGGGCCTGCTGGATCGCTTGCTCCAGACGGTCGACAAAAAGCTCCTTATTCGGCAGATTCGTCAAGGCATCATAATAAACCAGCTGGTTGAAACGCTCTTTCTCCTTGGTACGTTCCGTGGTGTCTGAAATAACACCATCCACGTGCGTCACCCTCCCTGTCCCATCCCGAACAGCACGTCCACGATCATGGACCCACCGGAAATCCCCGCTGCTATGACGGACACGATAATCCACGCTGAACAAAGTTCCCTGTCGCACTGCATTCTCGAACGCTTCCTTCAGCAGCGGGAGGTCCTGAGGAAGGACCTTTTCAAAATAATCGGAGACATTTCTTTCAATAAAATTGTCGGCAGAAAAGCCGGAAATGTCCTTAATGACATCACTGATATAGTCTATTTTCCATTCCCTTATCTCCGACAAAGTGTAACGGTAGACCGCACCGGGAATGTTCGAAACAAGGCTCCGGAACCTTTCGTCCCGGTCCTGAAGCGCTCGTTTGGCGCGTTCGTTCTCCCGGTAATACGTTTGCAACTGGGACTGACTCTGATTGCGGCTCACGGCGTAGCAGATACTTTTGACTAAAAGCTGGCGATCGAAGCTCCCCTTCGTCAAATAGTCCTGAGCCCCAAATGCGATCGCTTGCGCGGCAAGATCGTCATCGTCGACACAGGTAAGAATGATAACGGGAACCAAGGGAAATGCTGTGTGGATTGAAACAAAACTATTGAGTCCCTCGCTATCGGGAAGCGTCAGGTCCAGAAGCACCACATCAATATCCCCCTCCCCGAGACGCTCAAGACCGGATTGCATGTGTTTACTGCGTATGAGTTCGAAGGAAGGATTCTGGTTTTGGGACAGGCGTTCATTTACCAGGATAAAATAGTTAGGATCATCCTCAATAACCAAAACCTTGAGTGCTTTATTTTTCATGACCCATTCACCTTCCCAGAACAATCTTCTTATAGCAATAACCTAATATTTTATATTCTCTTATCTTCCAAATCAGTATAACACAATAATTAAGCTTTTCAAGACGATAGAGCCACATTTTAAATATATTTTTTCCAATTTAATGATTTTTAGTTAAAAATGCTCTAAATTGATATGAAAAGCATATTTTATTTCTATTTTTTATTTAATTTACATGCAATTCATTTACTGCAAATGGAAATTCTTCTGATTTCAGAAAGTTTTTGTCTTAGAAGGGAGCATTACCTGCGAGAAGAAAAGTCTTGAAACGTTCGGTTTCAATTGGTCTTTAAAACGATTTTGGCAGCGATAACGCCGGAAAATCTCTCTCATGGCATCCTCCGGGACAGTAGTTTCCAAAAAACCGCGACGCTTAACGTCGCGAAGTGGGAAAACCCCTGAAGATTTTTATTAGAAAACAAAGCCTTTCACCAAAGTCCCAAAAGGCTCTCATGCGAGCGAACAGCCCAAAAGAGAAACCCCTCCGACCCTCCGGCTACCTGGACAAAAAAAACAATCGGTAGTACACTCGCCCGAGATAGATGCTCGTGATCGGATTCCATCTCTACAGGTAAAACAGCCTAAGGCCAAGATCGAGTGGCAGATTTGCCCTCAAGACTATTGCAGCCACGATCATCGTGAAACCGGGGCAGTCCTTCGCGCTTTCTTTTTTGCCATAGGCCTTTCATTCATAGAAAATTTCGTTCCATGAAGTGCTGAACGATTTTTCATAAACGGCGACCTCGCAAAGCACAGTGGCTACCAGACCCGACATTCTTTTCGTCTCTCCGGAATACACGACAGGCAATTGCACTTCCGACCTGGGAACTGCCTATATCATCGCCTACCTGAAACAAGAAGGTATGAGCGCTGAGCAATTCTATTGCTATAAGCCCTTAACTCTGGCGCAACTGGCAAGACACATCCTTAAAACCGGCGCCCCCATGATCGGTTTCAGCTGCTATAACGCGAACTATTTCTTAATAAAATCTTTGTGCAAAGAGCTGAAACGCCTGAGCCCCGACATTTTTATCATCACAGGTGGCCCGACGGCAACTTTTTCTGACGGGATTGTTCTTCAAAATATTCCGGCGATAGATATCTGCGTAAGGGGCGAAGGTGAGCTGACCACGAAAGAAATCATAGAACATTTTAAGGGGGGCCGCCCGTTTCACAGCATCGCGGGCATTTCTTACCGCCTTAACGGTGAAACCGTTCGCACCTCGGAGAGGCCCTTAAGACAGGGCGGCTCAAGAACACCGGAAACGAGCCTTGACATATTCCCCTCCCCCTATCTAAACAACCCATCTCATATCGCACATCTCATAAAACATGAAAAAGAGATCCCCCTGATCACCTCCCGCGGCTGCGTATTCAAATGCACTTATTGTAACTGCACCGTCATATCGCAGCATACCATACGATCCCACTCCGTCGAAAGAATCGTATCGGAACTGAAACTCATCCATGACACCGTCCAAGAAAAAGAGAAACGCACGGTACAAATACATGATGATTTTTTTACATTCAATCACAAAAGAGTCGAAAGGATCTGTAACGGCATCATTAAAAACAGGCTCGATCTAAAAATCACCATAACGACTCGAGCTGATTTTGTGAATGAAAAAATATTATGCTTACTCTATAAAGCGGGCGTAAGGACCGTAAACTTTGGGCTGGAGAGCGCGCACCCCAAAAGCCTCTTCCGGATAAAAAAAATACGCCTCCACTTCGGAAAAACGAACGATTACCGGCCCGAGAAACGATTTCTTAAGCGATTCAAAAGCTCCGTTGCTGCGGCAAAAAAGATCGGCCTCGAAGTCGACATCAGCATTCTCCTTGGTCTGCCGGGAGAAACGCGAAAGGATATTTTAAGAACGATCGATTTTGCCCGACGGTTAAAGATCAGGCGTTGTTATCACAATTATCTGGCGGTATATCCGGGAACGGAATTATTTACAAAATACGCAGGTTCCCAAGCGACCGACTCTGAGGAATGGCTCCGATGCCCTTCCGATCGACTGCCCGGAGCTCTTCCGGCAGACCCGTTGGCCAGGATCCCCTCGGCGAACAATTCGGACGCGGCCATAACGGCCAGGCATAGCGCCTCTTTGTCTCACGCTTTTCTCATGGGATTTCTCAAAAACGAGCCGGGGAAGAAACATGTCCCCTCCTTCTTTTTCAAAGACGACCGGGCACCCATTTTAAAAACAATAAACAAACTGCCGTTACAGTCCCTTATTTTTTTAGCGCACTGTACAAACGGGGCTTTTGCCACAAGGGAAACCACGGAACTGCGCCATATGCGCGTAGCGCATGCTTTAAGCATGCCCCCGGGCCATAGTTGCATTGATTTCCACGCGCTGGAAACATACGACCCCTACCATAAACGTTATGAAAAATTTTCGCATTCCTCAAGTAAGTTCAAACTATCGGACGCCTTTTCAGATAAAGACGTTGGAAATAAAAAGATCCTTTTCGAGATCTCCGCGAAAAGCGACATCATTGAATTAAAAAAATTACTGAAAATGCCTGATTTGGTTCATACCGTTCTTGCCGACAATTCACCTGGTTTTATCTTAAGGGACGCCTGCCGATGGACCCGCTTCTGCCCCGCCAAGAAATTCGACCGGTTTATGGTGGACAAGGAACTATGTCTAAGCTCTTGTTTTCACGGACGGGCCTTAGGAAAATTCGGGGATCCCTTTGAGAAAATCAAAAAGAACTACCTCGACTTTCTGCGATCAGAAAGAAAAAAACGGGGCTGTCACAATTGCCCTGCGCAGAAACAATGCTCTCAATGCCCCTTTCTGGGGAATATTCCTTATGAGGAATTCTGTGGGATCCGGAGGACCTATGCAACTCGTCTGGATAATTTTATCGCGGTACTAATGGCAAAAAACATAATGTCAACCCTGCCGGAACAACCCGCCAACAAGACTATGAAGTTTTTGACGGATACGCATTAAAAAATGAAAGTGTACTAAAACAAAAGTGTGAAATTTTGCTTTGAAGCTATTCACCGGACCCGTCAGGTGGATTCTTCTCGAGCCCCGTTCGATGCAAATAACCCTGGTAAGAATATACTCGGCAGGTGTCAAAGGCTGATCACATACAAAGCGACAACCCGCCTCAGCAGCGGTCAGTATCGTGGCCCCGTTTCCCTGCCTTTTCGTTTTAACCACACGATGCACTGTGATTTTTTTCGTGCTAACATTTTGGTAAGCCAGAATATCCCCGAACTGGGCTTCGCAAAAAGTAATCGGCTTCGCGATCAATGCGTCCCCTTCGCACAAAACGGGCTGCATGCTCTTGCCGTTTAGGATAAATCGTATGGATTTATTTTTGTAGCAGGCTGCGAAGAATGAGGCGGACAGGATATCGCCGTTACACATCTAGGTCACAGAGAATATAGGAACAAAAACCACACCGTTCTCGATTTCAAAAACCGCATAAGAATCCGTGCCCATTTTGCGGCAAAGAAACCAAACGGCGCGGATGCGATTTTAGGATACCCCGTTTTAGGAACACACCCTCAAAATCCGCCGGAACTAGGGGAAAAGCTGACGGCATCTTGCGTAGCGGCCATCCGATAAGAACTGGTAAGCCGCACCTTTTTTATCACCGGAACTTCATAGGGCTGCTTCGATTTATTCTTTGCAGCGGATTTTTTTTTCATTCCGATAATCCCTTTTTATGAAAACCTCTCACAAAATCAACGCAGGTCTCATCAGGCAAAAACTCCAAATCGTAACTTTTGATATTATCCACCAAATCCAGATAAAAATGAAACATATTTTTCAGTTCGCCTCTATCCCACGCAAAACAGGATGCCTGATCGAACATCGCGGCAAGCCCCTCTCTGCGATCTTTAGGGATGATCTTATTTTTTATTCCATGTGCTAAAAAAAATATTTTCCTAAGCGTTACATTACGAACGTCGGAATAGACGGTAGGCCGGCTCTGCCCGAAGATTTCCGAGGTGGACATGTAAAAACCGCCTTTTCCTTGACGGACAATGACCTGATCATCATGGATCACTTGCGCGTTCTTTTTATGCCAAAGCCTGGAGAGGGTGCTCTTTCCGGAGCCTGATCTCCCCAGGAAAAGATAGCCCTCCGAACCATCCCGCACTCCGCAGGCATGGAAAATGAACGCCCTTTTCCTGGCGAGCAACCGGGTAAGGACGATCATCCTGAGCCTTGAATTAAGCCAATCATCCTCCTTGCGCCGCAGATAAATATCCCCTTCGTCCATGCTGCTGTTGAGTACCGCGACGATCCTGTCATGGCCATGGGAAGGTTTAATGGTAAATACTTTGAAATGATGATTTTCATAAAAGCTCCAATATCGATTATTGGCTTTTAAGGAAAAACCGCCTGTGTCTATATTAGGAAGCGAGTGATACTTTTCCGTAAAAAAAGCATCGATTTCCCCTGGACGGGAAGGCTGAAAACGTAGATTTTTTCTCCGGAGCGCATTCTTGGACGTCTCGGCTCGCACGGAAATACTAAGACCCGCCAGACTCACAGTGAGATCTGAGCATCTCATGAGCTGCCCAGGACACCCATCTGAGTTAAGTCATCCATCAGTTTGCAAAGGTACCTGATCTTTTTTTCTGAGCTTCCCGTCTCCACGAAACTGGCCGCGGGGCACCATTTGCAATAAGCTTTATGTCTGCAATTCCCACAAGCCAAAAGTTTTTTTTGCATGGGGGTCCTTTCGAGCGCAAGCGATCTCCACGCCTCTTGGAAATTGTTTTCTTTTAAAGAAATTTTATGCTCACCGAAGAAATTGCAGGGCTTAAGCCAACCCCGAGAATCCACCATGCAACCTAGGCTTGCGGCGCCACACTCTTCCAGAGCATCGCATCCGGCAACGGGGAGGAAGAACCTCTGAGGATCCTCGCCCATGATCTTGAACAAATCCGCGGTTTCTTCCGCGTTAAGCCTCTGCCTCTTGATGAGCGCATTTTTCGATCTGTCCCTGTCTAATCTGAGCCACAAAAAACAAGCGCATTGATAGGACATCCCCATCTGCCGCGCATGAACCTCCGCTTCCGCCGCCTCCTTATAATTCTTTTTCATGGAAATGAACTTGCTCACTACCATGACTCCGCTCCCTTGAAGCATCTTGAGGGCCTTTTGATACATCGCGAAGGAACCGGAGGTGCGAGTAACGGACTCGTAGGTGCCCTGAGTCACGCCATAACAACTGATCTCCAACGATATGGGGGGATATTTTTTAAAAAACCCTATCATGTCCTTTGTTAAAAGTGTTGCGTTACTGCTGACACAGATCGCGAACTTTCGCTTCTTAGCAAAAAGGTAGATCTCCTTAAAATCCGGCCTCAGGAGCGGCTCCCCTCCCGTGAGGTTCAAAAACACAACGCCAGCCGCCCTCATCTGGTTGATCACATTCAGCACCTGTTTTGTATTAAGTTCCTTATGCTGGGAGTCATTTTGATCGGACCTGACGAAGCAATGGATACAATTCAAATTACAGCGTTCGGTAAGGTTGATCCCGCCAACCACGAGGGAACGTCGGGGTATTGCCCTTTTCCTGTAGGCTTTGTTTGTTTCAAAAACTAGCACGGGATACCCTCGATGATCACCTTGGCATGGTCCAATTCCCTGATGAAATGCACGACATCCGTCTCTGCTTTCCCCGCTTGGACCTCGAATCTTTTCAACACAGCTTCTATGATCTGCCCCACGGTTTTCTTTCCGTCGATAAGTTCCCAAATATACGCCGCTGTTTTATTCTTTACGATGTAAAATGCGCCCAGGTCGGCCATTTCCACATCAGAACCGAGGGGGATAATCACAGGCTCTTCATCAATCAAACGGCAGATCGCCTCAGGATGTTTTTTATAAATCTTTTTTAGTATGTGTGTGGTCATGATCTCAACCCCCTCTTTCTACGCACAGTTTCCATAAGCTGGCACAAGTATGGAACCTTTGCCTTTGGATTACCGGTTTCTAGATAAGCGATCCCTGGACACCATCTGCAGTATGATTTATGCTCACAATCTCCGCATGCTTGATCTTGCTTTTCGGATAACGTTTCAACGTCAAAAGATCTTTCCCAAGCCTCAAGGAAAGACATCCTCTTTAAATTTAATTTTGATTCCGTCATAAGATGACAGGGGGTCAGTACCCCATCGGATAGTACGCTGGCCCCTGAAGAATTACAATGGCAATTGGCGAGGTGCTCAGACCCGGCAGGCCCTCTTTTCTGGAATGGCATATTGCCCCCTGAAAACCTTCTCAGGAATTTCGCGCTCTCTTCCGGATCAAGACGTTGCTGATCAATGAGCTCGTTTTTAAGCTTGTCGTGATCCCTTCGAGGGTATAAGGGCATCGCAATAAGACATTTCTCGCCTGAGGCTAAAATGCTTTTGTAGTTTTTCATGACCTCGTTATAAGTTTCTTTAACGACCATAGTACGCCTGTTAAACCTTATGCCGCTCTTTTTAAGCAGCCTCATAGCTTTCCGGAACATCGCAAAAGAACCCGGCGTTCGTGTTACGGATTCATAGGCCTGCCGGTTCACGCCATAGCTCGTGATCTCAAGCATCAGCGGCGGATATCGCTTAAAAATCCGGATAAGATCTTGAGTGATGAGCGTTCCGTTTGTGATCACCGTGATCGCAAAGTTCATTTTTTTCGAAAAAACATAGATCTCTTTAAAATCCGGCCTCAAAAGGGGCTCCCCGCCTGAAAGATTGATGTAGATAACCCCGGCTTTTCGCATCTGCCGCAATATGTGATAGAGCTGTTTCGTCTTGAGCTCTTCATGCTTGGAGGGACAGCGATCGGACTTGATGCAACAATGGACACAGTTAAGATTGCATCGCTTCGTAAGCTCAAAATCGCCCAAAAGCGGCAACCTCCTTTTTTTTAATTTTTCCAGGTACTCCATATCCGTATTTTTATATTTCATATTTTCTCTTTCAGAATAGATCAAAGATACCCGTCCATCTTTGGCCCCGATCATTTTGTTGGTTCGTTGTGCTCCCGACCAACGTCCCCTATGAAAACTGCCAACACATCTTCCTCCGCCCAAAAATGCATTTTAGCATGAAAATCATTTCCTCAAAATAGGCCGCCGGGATTAGCTTGGGCCTAGCGGAACAACGGGGTGGCAAAACGAAGCTCAACGGGGAAATAGAGCGCTTCGATATGGTCCCGATAGCGCGCCAGGAGATCGAAAATCTTGCCGTCGTGGTTATGTCCGAGAGAGAATTTCATGTGAGACCATTCGAACCGTGGAATCCATCGCTTACGTGATAGGAAGATCGAATAAAAAAGGAAGGGGAAAGATCATGCCTCAGCGGCATTTCCTTAAGCGGTAACGGCATGTACGTTCTCCCGTTCTGATCGAAATGTTTGAAAAGCATTGGATCCAAGCATTTTTTCATTCCGCCAAAATGATACCTGAAAAGCCAGGCTCCTCGAACAATCGACTGGAAAAGGATGGCAACGAAGCCTTAGACGCGGTCCTTCTTCCTTGAAACCCTGTTTTCCTCTATCAGTTTATTTTCGTGCAACTCTTTTATGAACTCAGCGACATCTTTTTGGATCTGTTCCGGTTTTTTATCAAAAAGCCTGGCTATCTTTCTTATGATCTGCTGAAGAGTATTCCGGCCGTTCAACGCCGCCCAGATCTTCATCGAGACATGGTCCCGGAGATAAAGAAGACGACTTGTTTTTTTCCCGGAGCTTGAAGGAATAATAAGAATTTCCGCACCCAATTTCTTGTGGAGAACACCGTCCCTTTTTTTGTAAACTTTTTCCTTTAGGCTCATTTCAATAGTCTCCTCAATCTTTGATGGGTTTGCTTTCTTTTTTCAGAGTTTCCGAGATCAAGCGTCGGGATCACTTTAAAACCGCGTCGTTCCAAAACGCGAAAGAGCGACCGGATATCTTTCTCCCGTTCCCCGGGGCTTTGTAACCTATAAAAGGGAAAAAGCTCATGAATTCCGTCCCCGATCGGGGCATTGTCCGTTTGAAACAGGTAGATCTTGTCAATCGGATAGGCTTTATCTGAGAATTTCATTCCGGAGGCTAAAATATCGCAAGCTCTTATGGCCTCGGTTTTATTCATCACCGCGTTCAAGGAGGCGTATTTTCTATCCTTCATGAGTCCGGACTCTCTGAAAAATTTCACCGTGTAGGGGTTGATATTGATCCGCCCTCTTTGGATCGGGGCGACCTTCAGGTTTTTTTTGTCCACCACGCATAACTCATCCGCCAAAATTTCATAACCATGATGCGCCGCAAAAAGGCTCACGGTGGTTTTCCCTGCGTTGGACCGGCCGAGAAAAATATTGGCCTTGCCGCCTTTCGCGATGGCGGAACCGTGCAGCATAAAACAATCTTTCCCGAACATTGAGACGGCTTTGAATGTGAATCTCACGATCTGCCTCCCGATCTTTCGGGTCGAAGCGGGTTTCGCCATAAGGGTCAGCTTGCTTGTTTTGGATCTTTTCTTTTCCGAAACGTGAGGTTCATAATATTGCATTAGGTGATGATGCAATAGAAAAGAATTTGTTTTCACCTCGAGAAGATTCCCCAGAAAAGAAAACGTTGAGCTGTGCAATTTAGTCGGCAAAGGGCAGGAGGTTCAACGGTTTTAATTCGGATGTGTTCTGTTGTAAGGCGTTCCTCAATCCCCAACCCACGGCCATGGCCTTTTCCATCGGAGCTTTCTTTTCTTCCGGAAGACTAGAATGTTTGTAGAGCGACCGCAGATCTTCCGGCTTTAACCTGAGGTAGACCTCCAGCATTGTTTTGCATTGATGTTTGTTTATTTTGCATCTTTCCGCAATAACCCTTTTGTTGACATTGATAAGCGGGCAGCACTGTGTGCAAATGCTTCTCGCGAAACAGTTCTTGCATTTTTCTGTGTCCATGCGGAAGAATTTTCGAAGTCTTGCGAGCCGGACGTGGTCGACACCCTCCCAAAGGCTTCCGATGTGAAATTCCTCCTTATTGACGAGGAGATCGCAAAAATAAAAATTTCCGTCCGGGGTCACAAGGACTTTGTTCTTGCTGAAGCCACATCCCTCTTCGCTCTGCTGCTTCGGGAAACACAGCTTGTAAAGAAAGCCCTCGTCCCCATTCAGAGAGAACTCTTCCAGAATTTTTTTTCTCCGCTTTGCGTTTTTAAGGATGTCGTCATAAAATTCTTTCATTTCTGAGATCGTTCTGTTTTTGAGCCCCTCAGCCGGATAGGAAAATTCGTAGGTCAGGCGCATTTTGCTCGGATGAACCGGGATCTTATGAAAACTTTTTGCGAAATCAAGCATGGAGTAAGCGCTGTCCCTTGCGATGGTCGCCTTGATGGCGGCCACTTCGATCCCCATTTGATTCAGCATGATGATGTTATCTAATATTTTCCGGGAAGTTTTCCCGCCATCTTTAAAATGCCGCTTTCGGTCATGCTCTTCCTGAATCCCATCGTAACTAATGCATAGCCTGACCTTGTTCCTATTGAGAAAAGAGGCCTTCTCTCTATCCAACAGTGTCCCGTTCGTCACAATAGACAGCTTTGTTTTATGACCGGGATGTTTTCGGACCTCTTGGATGGCAGCTTTGATCGCGGGCATATTAAGCAAAGGCTCACCGCCCACGAAGATAATCTGGTTCTTTTTCGGGACAATGCTTTGATAGAAAAAATTGACCGCCTTTTGGGCCGTATCGGGGCTCATCAGTTTGACGTGGCCCTGACGCATGCCCTCTTTAACAAAACAATAATCGCAGGTAAGGTTGCACGTGTGCGCGACATGGAGACTTAAAGCGGGACTGGACGTTAGAAGCTTTTGTCTCAGCTGAATGGAAGGCACATAGCCGGTCCTTTTTAAGAGCGCATAATCCCTGAGGATGTCCCGGCTTATAAAGAACTTTTTTTTTCTGTAAAGTTTTCTGAAATTCTTAATCTCAAAAAGGAAGGGGATGCTTCTTCCGAGGGCGACCGTTCTTTTCCCGAGCCGGATAAAATGAAACTGCCGCAGAAATCGAACAATTTCTTTTTTCAGAGAGCTCATTCTCGTGTTAGGCGCAACAGGCTGTGCCACCCGATGCGAGACCCCACTCTCTAAAACCACAGTGGGCCTCTTCAACGTCCGCGGAGGCCTTCTGGAGAAGCTTCTCCAAAGAAACAACGATCAGCTTTGGCTTTTGATATTCTGATTTTGGCTTCATAGGGCCTCATCTCTCTGTTCTCTTCTGTTTCCATTTCTTCAAAGAGCTCATTCCCGGGTTCGAAACAACAAGCCTCCACCCCCGAATTCATACCCCACGATCCCTTGGGATCTACGCAATGGGCCTCTTCAACGTCCGCGGAGGCCTTCTGGAGAAGCTCCTCCAAAGAAACAACGACCAGCTTCGGCTTCTGATGTTCCGATCTCGGCTTCATCGAGACCCACCGCTCCATTTTATGCTGTTTCCACCGCAAAATTGTATCATCCTATGCCGAAAAGACAAGCCTCTAGTCATGCCGCAGGAAGCTCCTGACGGGCGCAGGGATCCGTTTCCAGATTTCAAAAAGAAAAAAAAGGACCCTTGTTCTGCTTAGAAAAGCAAGAAGATGTCTCTCAGCCCCTAGCCCCCAGACAACTTTTTCGCCTTTTCGCTCCACCGTTGTGACAACGCCCAAAATACTTTTTCTGGGAACGAAACCATCCGCCTTAAACGCCCTGTCCCCTTTCATCAGATAACGGCCGGAGATCCTATCGATGACCCTGTGGGCAAGCACCATTTTTGTTCTGGGACACCGAAACACCACCGGCGTACCGATCTCTATGTCGGGACCAGCCACGGAAGAGACCGTGAGAATGTCGCCATCCCTGATGGACGGCAGCATGCTCCAGCCTCTGGCCTTGAATTTTACACTCGCCTCTTCCCCGGACGCCGCTTCCAGAAATTCCGAGGAAAGGAGCGACAAAATACCATCCCCTTGGGGCTCTGACGAACAGCTTCCGCTCACAGGATCTTCTTTCGGGAAACTTTCCATTCCAAGACATACCTCCTCGACGATCAGGCCAAATACCGGCCGGAATTTTTGCTGCCACGCGCCCTCAAACTTCATCCCTTCCTTGAAGATTCGCTCTTATGATAAGTTAGGACGGGAACGATGGATCCCGGAGAACCTGGCATTTTGGGCCAACCATCGTTTCAACTGAGTCCAATCCCCGCTTTTAAGATCGCTAAACCCTTTAAAAATCAGCTGAAGGACCCGGTGCAGTTTCATTTCCAGAAGCAACAAGCAATACAGAAGGTAGCTGACCCCCAGATACCTTCCTGTTCGCGATGTAAGGATCAACATGCAATAAAAAGGAAGTTGTTTTTTTTGGCGCGCATAGCCGTTCAATAAATGAAAAAGACCGTTCAGATACGTCCTTCGCGTCTCGAGAAAATATTTTCTGTAAACATCCCTTCGATCATCTTTGATCAAGCCTTCCCATTTCGCTCTTTTGTACAACTCTGTGCCGGGATAGAATGTCAGGGAAAACAGCGCCAGATCATAGGGTGCCTTGAACTTCACGAGAACCTTCAACGTCTCGATCAGCGCGTCGTCCGTCTCCCAGGGATTATCCAAAAGAATGTCATACTGGATGTTAACGATTTTTTCCCGGAATTCGTCTATCATGGTCACGGCTTCGATCATTTTCTCTACGGGAACTTTTCGCTCGTAGAAGGCCAATGTCCGCTCACTGCAACTCTGGAGACCCATTCTTAGACCGTTCAATCCGGCATCGACAAGCATGGATAGTTTGGCCCGGTCGCATTCGGCAGGATGAAGCCCCGTTACGCTCAAAGGCATCCCGATATGCTTTTTGTAACCCTCACAAAACTCTTGGATCTCTTTTTCCGTACAACAAAAAAAAGCGTCGTCGCGGCACATGACTCTGCGAATGAAGGGAAGCTTGATCTTTGCCGCGATCAGCTCCCGGATCACGTGGCCGGAACTTCGCTTCCGGATAAACATGTAACTCTTGTCCATATCCTGGAGCGCATTATTGAGACAATAAGTACAATGGAGGGGACAGCCCCGCGTTGTCATCAGCATATAAGCACCGCCCAAGCACTTTTCCATCATTTTCAAATCGGCCCTCCGGATCTTCCCACCGCTCAAAATAAAATGGTCTTTGAAGTCATAATCAGGAAAAGGGATGGAATCCAGATCTCCGCAGAGGGGCTGCAAAGGATTGCGCGTGATCTTGCCGCGATCTTTGAAACATAGATTATGGATATCGCGGAAACTCTGCCCTTTCTCGATCCTTCTGGCTAATTCCACGATCAGGCTCTCCGCTTCGCCGACACAGACAATGTCTGCATGGTCCAGGCACTCTTCCGGACGGAGGGTCGGATGGACCCCTCCCCAAACGACCGGCGCCTGCACGGTCCGCTTGAGCCTCTCTGTGATCTGGACCGCATTCTCGAACCAATTCGTAAGCACGCAAAGGCCGATCATTCCCGAATCTTTCGATAATTCGGTCATTTCATGCATTTCGGAAAGCGTGTATCTTTTCCAAAACTCTTTTCGCAGAAATAAAATTTGGACCGCATGGCCTTCTTTTTTAAGACATGCCGAAAGAGTCCTGAGACCGATGGCCGCAATGTCCGGGAACGGCACGATAAGCGTGATTTTCATTGGTAGGCTCCTGCCGGCATTCGTTGCTTTCCCCTTCCGTACTAGTCCCCCGCCTGCCTCACTGGCAGGTAAAATGGTCGCCGTATTTTGCATTCCGCCGCAGGATCTCGTCGTGAGTGCCGCTATCCATTTTGCGGCCCTCTTCCAAAAAATAGACGCGATCGGTTCGTTGGAGTGTAGAAGGACGATGAGAAATAAGCACGATCGTGCTTCCGGGAAGCGCCTTCCTGATATGGCCCAGGATCTTTTCTTCGAGTTCGCTGTCGAGCGAAGAAAAGGCTTCGTCCAGGAGCAGGATCTTGGGTTTTTTGAGCACGGCCCGGGCAATGGCGATGCGTTGTTTCTGCCCCTCGGAGACCTTGCAGGCACTTTCGCCGATTACCGTTTTATATTTTCCGGGCAGCGTATGGATAAACGCCTCTATGCAGGCGATCCCGGCCGCCTCCTCGATCTCCGCAAGACTTGCATCCTCCTTGCCATAGCGGATATTATTTTCCAGAGTGTCATTCCACAGATAGGATGCCTGGAGCACGACCCCTATTTGTTCATAAAACGTACGGGCAGAGACAGTTTGAATATCCTCTCCGTCAATGTGGATCCGGCCGCTGGCGGGCCGATACAGTCGAAGAATCAAATTAATGATCGTGGTCTTTCCGCACCCCGAGGGACCCATGAGGGCGATGCACGCGCCGCCCTCCACGGAAAAGCTGATCTCCTCAAGGACTTTCCTTTCCGGACCATAGGCAAAAGTAACGCCCTCGAATTCTATTTTCCCGTTTTGAAATTTTACGGCTCTGACAGCTTTCTCCTCGAACGGATCCTTCGGCATCCCTAGGATCCTGTCGAGCCTTTCACAGGAAACAAGCCCGGAAGATATTTGCTGAATAAAATTAGCGACGATGCCCTGGATGCCCGACAATTGCGCCAGGTAAATACTGATTGCGCTCAAGCTGCCCAGAGTCATTCTCCCTTGGACGACCTCACAACCGCCATAAAAAATGATCGCTCCCAAAATGGCCTTTTGAACGACGCTGTTGAAGAAGAATGCCCCGACCTCCAGTTTTATGTTCTTCAACCGCGTTCGCGTATTTTCGATCACGCCCTTCAGATAAGACCGTGCCTCCCGCCTTTCCCGGCCGCAGACCTTGATCAAGTACATATGGGAAAAAGTCTCTTGGAGCCTTTGGAAGATGCCCTGCGAACCTTCGACCCATATCTTCCATGCCTGCCGCAGGACCTTCGAAAAATGGTAGGGCCCGATGTATAAAAAAGGCGCCAGGACCAGGACAAAAATGAACATTTTCGGACTGATCCAGAGAATGAGCGTGAGGATAAAAATGGATTGGGGGATCAAAACGATGATCCGGAGCACGATGTCCGCGATCCATTGGGTCACTTGATCGATATCGTAATTGATCTTATATAAACTCTCCCCCGTAGAACTGTTCTGAAAAAACCCGTAAGGAAGGCTCTGGAATTTTTGGAATATGCCCCGGTTCAGTTGAAGGGCAACGCGTAATTTTAAATAGCGCACGAAATAATTGCTCAGTCCCTGGAAGAGGCTTCCAAGCACAAAAACAATGCCTGTAATGACCACTAAAATGACAAAAAGCTTGAAATCCCGGCTTCCGTAGGCCTTGTCGACGATAAGTTTGGTAAGATAGGGCGTGAGAAGTCCTAAGCCGGCGCCGGCAACACTGAGGAGAAAGGCCCATGCCCCCACTTTCCAAAAGGGCGCTATGAAAGGGAAAAATCTTTTGAAGATCCACATGGGCGCAATTCTAGCTTATCTTCTAGGGGGATGGTAGAATAAATCGCCGCCCTTGAAAAAGCGCGCTCATCGACACGATAAGAAATACCGGAAGTAGCGGGAATTTGAAAAGGCCGGACTTCTTCCCTCTTGAAGGGCGAAGGACCCGCTGCAGGATCAAGTTTTTTGTGCCCTTTCCACAGGAGGTTTCGTTACACATATGGGTTTTGATACCGGCCCCATGGCGCCTGAACCGAAGTTACTTCTTGAGATCATAAAAGGGCGCCGGCCTTTTTGTTTTCAACATGTGGATTTCGAAACATGGGGCCGGCTTGTGGACTTTCACAGCGTGGCGCCCCTTATTTTTATGGGACTTCAAGATCAAGCCGAAAATATTCCCGGGAATATTTATGAGAACTTAAAAACCCAATATTGGACGACTCTCTATAGAAATAGAAAGTTTTGGAACGCGTTTTTGATCATGCACGAGGCCTTCCGGCAAAAAAACGTCCCCATCCTCCCTTTGAAGGGGGTCGACTCCCTGGCAAGGTCTTACCCCGCCCTGGACCTGAGAAGCATGTCGGACATCGACATCCTAATCCGGGAAGAGGACTTCGAGGAAGTCGAAAAGATCTTCTGCTCGTTGGGATATACCAAGAACCTTGAGGGCCTTCATCAGGAATATTGGCGAAAGCACCAGTGCCACATCGTTTTCTGCAAGGATGACATAAAAGTCGACGCTCATTGGAGTTTGGATTTCAAAAGGAAGCGCCGCGTTCTCCTGCCGCATCTTTGGGAACGCGCTCGGACGATCCATGCCGGGAACCACACCCTCAGCATTTTTTCACCCGAAGATGCGCTTTTCAGTTACGCCCTTCACTGGCGCCGCTTCGGGAACATCCTTACTTTAAAACAGGTGCTGGATGTGGCGCGGCTCATCCAGGGGCCTCCCGAAATGGATTGGGATTACATTTTAAAAGAATGCCGGCGTGGAAAAATGAAGGCAACGATCTGCTTTATCCTGATGCAGGCGTCTCTCTTCTGCGGAGCGGAGGTCCCCGAAGACTTCCTCAAAAAATTGAAGGTCCCGCTTTGGCGAAAGGTCCTCATGAAAAAATTTTTGCTGAAGCACACCTTCGAGCCAGGCGCTTCCTTCAAAACAAACTACCTGAAGGCCCACTTCTTGCTCTATGACAATATCCTGGAACCCATTTCCTACGTGATCCATATTCCTTACGAACAATTCTGCAAATTTTACCGCCTGAAGCCCTACACCCGGAATGCCGATCTTCGCTACCGCCTGCGGATCCCCTATTCGGTTTTTTCTTTATTTTCAAAGATGTTCTTCAAAAAGGAATTTGGCCAGGACCCCACGGCCGCAAAAAGCTCCTTCAAGACACGTCCCTGACATACCGGAGCACCCATAACCCATCGATCTCTTTGGAAAATTCCAGTTTAAAATGCTGGTCCAGCCAAGCCTTCACGGAACGGGAATTTTCATCCAGGTCGCCCGACCGGGCCCAATCGGAAACAACGACCCACAACCTCTTGAATTCAAGCCGGCCGATGTTCGGGGCCGCTATCTGACTTTTCGATTCCTTCTCGAATTGTTTCCATGTCGTATCGGGCAGTTCCGGATCAAAAAAATAGTAAGTGAGATACGCTTTTTCATACAATTTGAAATTTAGCTGCGCGGACTGGTTCGTGAAAGCCACGATATCCTCATTCATTTGGACATGGTCCCGTAAAAATCGGATCGCCGGCTTAATGGGTCTTTTGATATACGTCCCCATATGATGCGCGAAAGGTAGGTCCATAAGGTCCTTGACGAAACGATAGTCCCCTATCAGCAGGATCAAGACGAAGATCCCGGTCAGAAGGAACCCGGGGACCCTGCGTAAGGAGGCCGCTCCCAGCGCCAACAAAAGATAGCCATAGGGGCTGAATAAAATAAGCCCCCGATCCAGATAAACAGAAAAAAGGATCCTGGAAAAAAAGAAGGCCGCAAAAACGGGGACGAAAAGGAGGTATGCGCAAAATAAAAAGGGCTTCCTGGATTCTTTTGAACGAAGGGCCCAAAGCGCCCGGGCGAAAAGAACGACCGCCAGGATATTGGAGATCGCATAAAGGGCCGGAGTACCGTTATATCCCAGGATGAAATTTTCAAACGTGATGAGCAGGGAACGCCCGGTGGGCTCTAAGACCCAAAATCCCTGCCAAATGACACGGAATTTGTCTAAGAACTGCGGCAAATACAGAGAGAAAAGTAAGGCAGGCGTCAGGAGGCCAACGATCTCCTGAAAACTCAATTTGGATCTCTTCATCAACAGGATGCATACGCTTTGGCCGAAAAACAGGAAAATGTAGAAGTAACTGGTATAAAAGCCGAGCGCGGAGACCAGAACAAAAACCAGCCACTCCATAGACTTCCCGCTCTTGAGCGCCTTCAGGAGCCAATAGGAGGACGCCGTTCCCAAACACAGGACCATGCTGTAATCCCGCGCTTCTTGCGCGTACCACAGGTGAAAAGGCGAAAGCCCGATAAAAAAGCTTGCGATGATCCCGGTTTTTTTATTGAAAAGGGCCTTCCCCAGCAGGTAGGTCAGAAGGACGCTCAAAAAACTGAAGATCATGGAGGGAAAACGCAGGCTGAATTCGGAAAAGCCGCACAGCTTCGTCCAAAAATGGATCAGGATATAGTGAAGAGGCGCGTTCCAGCTCTCCCAGGGAGTACGGGCCGCGATGACCGTTCCCGCTTCATCGTACCAAAGATCGTGAAAACCCAGATGGTACAAGCGAAGAGAAAAATAAACGGCAAAGACCAGCATCAGGCCAAAAATCTTCGGGTCCTTGAAAGACGGGTTCTCCGGAAGGCTTTTAAAAAATTTCATCATGAAGAATGCGCCGCTCCCCTAGTTAGTTTCCGGCCCGCCGGGATCCGGGGGGTGGAACGAAAAAAGACAAGGGCTGCAAAAAAAAAGCCTGCCCGCGTCTGGATTGTAACATCCGGAAATCTATATATCCAGGGAGAGATTCAACTCGTGGCGAGATCATGCGATAGGAAAAAATGGGGAGTAATGGATTCGAACCATTGAAGGCTAAAAGCCAACAGATTTACAGTCTGTCCCCTTTGGCCGCTCGGGCAACTCCCCGGATCGGAAAGGACCATGAAGGCCCTGCCGAAGCCGCGCTTGCGCATTAAGCGCAAGCGCATAAAAAAGATCAAAAGACTCTCAAGATCAGCTGGTGGAGGGATTTGAACCCCCGACCCGCTGTTTACAAAACAGCTGCTCTACCCCTGAGCTACACCAGCACGAAAGTCATAAACTATGATTCTAATGATACTTGTAAACAGCAAGTCAAAAGTTCAAATCCCTGCCACCAGCTTTGGTGACTGGATGGTGCCCTTTTTACTATAGCACTAAACTAAAAACTCAACTAAATCAGTTTAGTGAAGGACGAGAGTATAACGGAAAAGGTTGGGAAATTGAAGAAAAAATACCTGTTTCTTCGACTCTTTAGAGTTAAAAGAATCTTACTTAAGTGCGCGACAATCACTCATCAGATTATGAGCTTAGGGTAGCAGACTCTGTAGTTTCTTTATTGTTAAATTTTTGCCAAAAAGATTTGCTTTTTACTAGAGGTCTTAATTTCGCAATCATATCTTTAGTGTCTTGCAAAAACGGATGCTTGGCTTGACCTTACCCCTTCAGCTGTACCACTTGTAGGTTGAGATCCGTGGTGCTTGGGGTTGTTAAAGACGCTTCGTATTGCCTGACGAATTCATCGGGAGTCAGACCCTCCAGCGAGCTGTGCGGA
>Ga0074199_1000207_pt1 | contig 116963 bp, 107 predicted proteins | sample EPASupsiteSAE347_FD_64528 | JGI IMG/M metagenome (GOLD analysis project Ga0074199, IMG submission 64528) | Bioremediated contaminated groundwater from EPA Superfund site, New Mexico - Sample SAE3-47 | ecosystem: Environmental > Aquatic > Deep subsurface > Groundwater > Contaminated ...
CGTTCCGATCTTTGTCGTTCCGGAAAATGTTTCTTCTCTCTATTCCCCGGATCATAATATGATGGAGTGCTCCTGCCGTATCGAGTCTTGCTTGTCTTGGCATAATACGCAGGATAACAAGGGTGTGCAGTTGTTGTCAATTGAAATATTGAAGGACGTCCCTCCATTACCTCTATTACCTCATGAACATCTTCGGGTAGCCTCCGCCATTGCACATCAAGCGATGCAAGCCCTGCAACGGTCGGGAGTGTAGTGCGGAAGCGCGAGGGGATGCGTGCTCCCGCTATCAGGCAATTTGGTTAGCATTTGATGGCGAATTGTTACGATATTTGGGAGTTATTCATTGACAAACCCGCGAATTAGTGTAAAAAGATGAGAAGTGGCATTGTTCAACGACACTTCCGTAAAGGAAATACTCGAACAACTCCTTGCATTCCGCGAAGAGAGGGACTGGGGACAGTTCCATTCCCCTAAAAATCTTGCCGTATCGATCTCTATCGAGGCTGCAGAGCTTCTTGAGCATTTTCAGTGGCTCAAAGAGGGCGAGCCCCTCGCCCCGGAAAAGAAACCTGACGTTGCAAGGGAACTTGCCGACATTTTTAATTATCTCGTTCTGTTATCGCATGATTTAGGGATAGATCTGGTTGAATCATCAAGGCATAAGATTGAAGAGAACAGAAAAAAATACCCTGTGGAAAAAGCAAAGGGAACAGCAAAGAAATATAAAGAGTTTTAGATGAGGTAAAGATTATCCGGATCTACTCGAAATCTTTAGTAGTCCTTTTTATTCTGCTTGCGATAGTTTCTAATGTCTCCGGCGGGGATGGTCCTTTCAATCTTCCCCCGAACAGTAAATCTCTAATAGAAAAAATTAAGATCAATGGGTTCAGCGATGAGGAGGTACAAAAAATCTTCTCTGACAACCGCGTAATGCTCTATCCGGAGATTCTCGAAAAAAGAGGGCATGGCATTAACTACATGAGTAAAAAGTTCGGCCTCATCACCCGTACATCGGTCAAAAGAGGACAGAGGGTATTGCAGGAAAACAGACACGTTTTCGAGACAGTAGAAAACAGGTACGGTGTAGATAGGGAAACCGTTGTTGCCATCTACCGCCTGGAGACAAATCTGGGTAATTACCAAGGAAAATACCTTGTGTTTAACGGTCTTCTCACGCTTGCCGTTCTCGAAAACCGCCGTTCTGCCTGGGCCGGAGAAGAGCTGTTAAACCTCCTGATTTATTGTAAAAAAGCAAAGAAAGACCCCCTTTCCATCAAGGGTTCATGGGCGGGCGCCTTTGGCCTTTGTCAGTTTATCCCTTCATCTGTTATTCAATATGCCGTTGACGGGGATGGGAACGGGGAGATTGACCTCAATAACTTTTCCGATGCCATGGCAAGCATCGCCAATTACTTAAAATCAAATGGCTGGGAAAAGGACAATTTGCAAAAGAAAAAGCAGGCAATCCGGTCCTACAACCATTGCGACAACTATGTAAAGGCCGTCCTTGCCTATGCAAGCGCCTGCAGGAAATTTAACCGGTAAAACCCCGCCCGCTTTAAGAATGTAAAAATTCCTGAATCCTAAGCATTGATCTCTCCTGCTTCCATGAATAATTGTGCAGGTTTAGACAGTTGACAAGGCGGCGGCAAAACCTTATACTATACGTGATATTTTTCACTTATAGACAGGAGGCTTAAATAATGGTTACAGGTCAAGGATACAAAGGGAGCGAAGATTACATAGCTTCAAAACCCTTAATGGAAATTGTTAATGTTTCAATTGCATTGGGAAAACCGCTCGTAATAAAGGGTGAACCCGGTACGGGCAAGACCCTTCTCGCTCATAGCATTTCGAAGGCGCTTGACAAGAAGCTCCTCATCTGGAATGTCAAATCAACTACAAAGGCCAAAGATGGGCTTTACGTGTATGACACCATTCAAAGGTTAAACGATGCCCGGTTCAAAGATAAAGATATTTCCGATATAAGACAATACATAAAAATGGGCAAATTAGGGCAGGCATTCAAAAGTGACGAGCAACTTGTATTACTTATCGATGAGATCGATAAGGCAGATGTGGAATTTCCCAATGACCTCCTGAATGAGCTTGACGAGATGTCATTCCATATCCATGAGCTTGACGAGGAAGTTACAGCCAAACACAGGCCTGTTGTGATCATCACAAGCAATTCGGAAAAAGAACTTCCTGATGCCTTCTTGAGAAGATGTGTATTCCACTACATCGAATTTCCTGACGAAGAGATGATGGAAAAGATCGTAAGGGTCCATTATCCCGATATTGAGAACAAACTGGTAAGAGAGGCCATAAAGCGGTTCTACTGGATAAGGGATGTGGATGGGTTGAGAAAAAAACCTTCTACCAGCGAACTCCTCGATTGGATAAAAGCCCTCTCATTAGGCGGAATCAGTACGGATAAAATCAGCTCGGAGATACCTTTTCTGGGGGCGATTTTAAAAAACGAGCAGGATACCGGCAGATTCGTAAAACTTTCCCATGCCCAGGGAGGGGGATTCGGTTTTAAGAGGAGATTCTGATAAAAGCAGCTATCAGCTGTCAGCGATTAGCCGTCGGCAACCGGCTTAAGACATCAGGCTCTTTTTACCGGCCGTTGATTGCTGACTATTGACCGTTGGCTACCGACTATCGACTGATTGATGACTGTCGACTACCGACTATAAGTTTTGGAGCCATATTATGTTTACTGATTTTTTCTATTTATTGAGAAAAAAAGGGGTGCCTGTTACCGTTACGGAATGGGTATCTTTTGTCGAGGCCCTGTATAACGGTTATTTCCAGTCGAGCCTTAACCACCTTTATTATGTGGGAAGGGCATTTCTTGTAAAGAGTGAAGCCTACTATGATATGTTTGATCAGGCATTCCAGGAATACTTCGGCGGCATAAAAACGGAAGGCCCTGAACTCGACAAAGTTCTCGATTGGCTTGAAAATCCTCTGCACAAACTCCCCAAGATGACACCTGAAGAGATAGCAGAATTCCAGCAGAAACTTGAAGAATTTAAAAAAGAGCACAACATGGAAGAGTTGATGAAGCAGTTCATGGAGAGGCTCAAAGAGCAGAAGGAAAGGCATGACGGCGGCGGTAAATGGATCGGCACAGGGGGTACATCACCTTTTGGCGCCTACGGGTACCATCCCGGCGGCATCAGGGTGGGTGGTGAGTCGTGGATGCAATCCGCTGCCAAAGTGGCCGAAGAGAGGAGGTTCAGGAATTACAGGAACGATATTATCCTCGATGTGAGACAGACAAAGATGGCCCTGAAAAAATTGAGAGAGCTCAAAAGGGAAGGCGCCCAGGAAGAATTGGATATCGATGAAACCATCGATAAAACTGCAAAAGAGGGCGGCGAGATAGAGCTTGTTTTTAACCGGTCCAGGGAAAATACCGTACGGATTATCCTCCTCATGGACACCGGCGGTTCCATGCTTCCTTATACGGAACTCTGTGAAAGGCTTTTTTCTGCTGCATCACAGATGGAACACTTCAAAGAATTTAAATACTTTTTTTTCCACAACTGCATTTATCAGGATATTTATGAAGATATTGCCAATTATAAACGTATTCCCACAGAAAAACTTTTTTCACAATTTCACGAAGGATACAAAGTGGTGCTCGTGGGAGATGCACGGATGGCCTATTCAGAGTTGTTTGATGTAAATGGATGTATTGATTATTTTTCTACGAACGATAGACCCGGGCTTGAATGGTTAATAAAAATAAAGCAGCATTTTCCCCATTCGATATGGTTGAACCCCACACACAGGAATTTCTGGGGGCATTATACGGTCGACACTGTCGGCAAAGTTTTTCCGATGTTTGAGCTTACCATCGACGGCCTCAAAGACGCTATAAAAACCCTCACAGCGAGTGCAAAACCGTTAGTACTGGGTTAAAGCTGTTAGCCCTTAGCTGTTAGCTGAAATTTTCTGCAAAGATGACTTTTTACGAGCATATCAGATTTTGCCTTTAGGTTCTTGCATTACTGACGGCTAATAGCTATGAGCTCCACAAATTTCATGTCATTTTATGACAAAATACATTATAATTTACTATGCCTATTAAGAAATTATTATATTTTTCGTATGAAAAGCTCCTCGAAAAAGGCGTGAAAAAGGGCGACATGCCGACCCATCTCGGCCTTATCCTCGACGGCAACCGGAGGTATGCAAAGGAGAAGGGCTATGATGATGTGACGATGGGCCACAAGCTGGGCGCTAAAAAAATAGATGATGTCTTGCAATGGTGCGCAGATTTAAATATAAAAATTGTCACCATATGGGTTTTCTCCACTGAGAATATCCAGAGAGGAAAGGAAGAGGTTGATGCGCTTCTTGAAGTGATCAAGGACAAGATAGAGGAACTTGCAAAGAGCCCTGTAATAAAGAAGAATGGCTTCAGGGTTAAAGCGCTGGGGAGGATCGATATGCTCCCCGAAGAACTGAAAACAGTGATAAAAAATGTCGAAGAGTCTACACAAACACATACAAATCATGTACTCAATATTGCAATCGGATATGGCGGCAGAGAAGAAATAGTAGAAGCAGTGAAAAAGGCTGTCAAAGAAAAAAAGGTCAGCACGATAGATGAGTTGGCTAACAGCATTACTTCGGACGACATTACGAGCAACCTGTACACCAATGGGATTCCGGATCCGGACCTCATTATCAGGACAAGCGGCGAGATACGGTTGAGCGGTTTTCTCCTCTGGCAGAGTGCATACAGCGAATTTTATTTTTGTGATGCCCTGTGGCCTGTTTTCAGAAAAATTGATTTCTTAAGGGCCATCAGGAGCTATCAGCACAGAAGCAGGAGATTTGGGCGGTGAACACCGGTCAAGATAGAATATTGTGCCTGAAAAACACAGAACTCTTTAAGTCTCTCGGGGAAGAGGAAATTCAAGAGCTGGGCAGTAGACTGAAAGAGAGGGTGTACCCGCCAAATACGGCAATAGTCAGGGAAGGTGCGCCCGGAGATGCCATGTTTATCATCAAAGACGGCAAAGTGGACGTCAAGAAAAGAGAGCAAACCATGGGTATTGACATGACAATCGCATCCCTTGATGGAGGGGCATGTTTTGGTGAAATGGCTCTTTTAACCGGTAATCCGCGTTCTGCTACGGTAATGGCAACCCAGGCAACTTCTGTATTTGTTCTTGAGAGAAAGGATTTTGAATCCCTTTTGAAAGAACATCCCACCATTTCCATGTCTCTCAACAAAATCGTTGCAGAGAGAATAGAGGCGCAAAATGTTCAGAGAGGTATGGGGATTAAATCTCTCTCTACTCTCAATATTGATTCTGACGTGCTGATGCTTATCCCTAAACAGGTCATTGTGCGACAGAAGGTGCTGCCTATTGCTTACTCCAACAACACCCTTACGCTTGGCATGGTCAACCCCAATGACATCCTTGCCATCGATGAAGCAAGAAAGTTTATCAAGGGAGTCGCCATAGAGCAGGTACTCATTTCCGATGATGATTTAAAGGTCTTTATGGAAAAGGAGTATCCTGAGATTATAAAGAAGGGCGAGGAGAAGACCGATGTTAATATAGACACCTTTCTCGATAACATGGATACTCTCCAGTCCGACATTTTGAAAGACATGGAGATTGAAGAAGGAAAGGAAGATGAAATAGGGATAGCCGATCTGGAGAGCGAGGCGCAGGGGGCGCCTATCGTAAGGCTTACAAACAGTATTATAGGCATGGCACTGAAAAAAGGTGCAAGCGATATTCATATAGAACCAATGGAAAAGGGATGCAGGGTCCGCTACAGGGTTGACGGTATCCTTAAGGAAGAAATGATGTTGCCGAGAAAGGTCATCCTTCCGCTCATAAGCAGGATTAAAATTATCTCCAGGCTTGATATTACCGAAAGAAGGATGCCGCAGGACGGCAGGATATCCATGAGGGTGAACAATAAGTCGGTAGACTTCAGGGTTTCATCGGTACCCACAAAGTTCGGCGAAAAGATATGTACAAGGATTCTTGATAAAAGCAACACAATGCTTGGTCTTGATAAACTGATTTCACACAAGCCTACCCTTGATCTTGTCAGGGATATGATAGCCAGGCCTTATGGCATAATATACGTAACAGGCCCCACGGGTTCAGGGAAAAGCACAACGCTATACAGTGCGCTTGCTGAAAAGAACAGCATAGACGTAAACATATCCACCGTGGAAGACCCGATTGAGTATGACCTTGCGGGAATAAACCAGGTGCAGGTAAATTCCGATATCGGGCTCGACTTTGCACGGGTTCTCAGGGCCTTTTTGAGACAGGACCCGGACATCATACTTGTCGGCGAGACAAGGGATAAAGAAACGGCTAAAATTGCCGTGGAAGCGGCACTTACAGGCCACCTTGTCTTTACGACACTCCACGCCAACGATGCACCGAGCACATTCATGAGACTCAACGAGATGGGCATAGAGCCTTTTCTCGTTTCCACATCGATTATCGGCATTATATCTCAAAGGCTTGTAAGGCGAATATGTCCGAATTGCAAGGAAAAATATAAACCGGACGATGTAGTTATAAAATACCTCGGATTACCCAAAGATATAGAGTTATCTAAAGGAAAAGGTTGCGATGTGTGCAATATGTCCGGGTATAAGGGGAGGGTCGGGGTTTACGAGGTACTCAATGTAAATGAAGCCTTGAGGCATCATATCGGTGAAGGGGCCGAAACACAGATTATAAGACAGGAAGCCGTAAAAGGCGGCATGAAATCACTCAATGATTACTGTGTCATATTGCTCGAAGAAGGATTGACCACAGTGGACGAGGTTCTGAGGACAGTGGCGATCCAACCTTGAAAAGATCAATAGTAAAAACGAAGTTTGCATCAACAATGTTGAGAGTTCTTCTCTGGGTATTGGGACTTGCCCTCATCAGCCTGCTATTCTATGTCTGGCACGAAGAAGGTACATGGAAAGATATAATAAAATTCTACAGATTTTTCTTCGAGCCAAAAAGACTGAAGATGTTCATTGCCTCATTCGGTCCATTTGCTGCTGTTATTTTTGTCCTTATACAGGCTGCCCAGGTTGTGTTTGCGCCGGTTCCGGGTGAAGTTACCGGTTTTGTCGGAGGGTTTTTATTCGGGAACATTAAGGGCTTGATATTATCCACCATCGGCCTCACCCTAGGTTCGCTCATGGCCTTCGCAATAACCAGGATATTCGGCATAAAATTCGTGGAAAGGGTTGTAAAGAAGGAATATTTTGATAAATTCAATAATTTCGCAACACATAAAGGGTTAAACATAACTTTTATTCTCTTTCTTCTGCCCGGATTTCCTAAAGACTCTTTATGCTATCTGCTTGGCCTGAGCCACATGAGGCTTGTAGACTTTCTCTTTATGAATATATTCGGCAGGCTGCCCGGCACATTGATGCTTACAATGCAGGGTCATGCGGTGAGTCAAGGAAAATATCAGGCATTCTTCTGGTTGCTTGTTGCCAGTATAGCTTTCACCGCTATTTTGTATTTCACGAGAAATTTCATAGTACAAGGCATCAGCAATGCTGTTCAGTTATTATTACTTCGGAAAAAAAAGGATGAGAAGAGCCAGACCGATACGGTAAAAAGCAAAGACATCGAGTGAGTGCTTTTTCAGAAAACCGATCAGAAATCTAAGGCTGAAATAACCGAATACAAAGGATGACAGGACGCCGAGAATGTATATGTCCATTCCGCCGTCGTGATAGTCGATGTGCTTCGATTCATGGAGCGCCGCGCCCATTATTATCGGGATGGAGAGGAGAAAAGAAAAGTCAACGGCCTGGGTACGTTTTAGCCCCAGCAAAATACCTATTGTTATGGTTATGCCGCTCCGCGATGTACCGGGAATAAGGGCAAGGGCCTGGGCAAAACCGATCATGATTGCTATCGGATATGTTATTTCTTTGCCGTTCACAAAGATCCTTTCGGAAATGATCATCAGGATGGACACGGCAATAAGGCCGAACACGGTTACATGGGGTGTCCTGAAGTATAGTTCAATAAAATCCTTACAGAGCAAACCCAGAACCACCGCAGGAATAGTAGCCACAACAATCTTCGTCAGAAGCAAATTTTTTATGCGCCTTTTTTTAAGGCCATGTAAGCCTTCGATTACAATGGTAAAAAATCTTTTGCCGTATACGGATAATATGGCCAGTAGAGTTCCAAAGTGGAGCATTACATCAAATGTGAGCTTATTAATGCTTCCGTCATCAATTTTAAAAAACCAGGGGAGAAGAATGAGGTGGGCTGAACTGCTGATGGGCAGAAACTCCGTTATGCCCTGTACTGCGCCCATTATAATGCTTTCCAGTGGGCTCAAGATAAATCACCCGGCAGAAACCGGAAACCTATTTCCATTGTGTCCATATTTAATGAGGCGGGTATCGATGGAAGGGGGTCAACCGATCTTAATACCCTCAGAATAGATTCATCGTACATTCTGTTTCCGGACCTCTTTTCGATATTGATATCAACGATCCTGCCGTCTTTTCTTATCTTTATTGTGACAATCGTTTCCAAATCCTTTTTAAAAGAAGACATGCCCGGCAATCCCCAGGAATTTTTGATTTTTTCCCATATCCCAAGGATATATTGTTGTGAGACTGGGTCCATAGACCTTGATCCGCCTTCCGAAGAACCGGGAAGTCCATATCCGGAACCCCCCGTTTTGCCCGGGCTCCCCCCGCCGGAACCCCTTGTCTGCGAAACGTCAAGGTAATCTGAACGTTTACGGATTTCCCTTATCCTGTCGTTGAGGCGGCTCAACTCTTCCTTTGTAGTCGTTTCCTTTGTAGTAGTTTCTTTTGCCGGCGCCTTTTTCTTGGATAGAGATACGGCTGCTTCTTTTTCTTTCCTCTCAAGCTTCGGTTTTGCTTTAACAGGTGCAGGCTTCTTTACAGGTGCAGGCTTTGCGGTCTTTGCTTCCGGTGCTTTCTTTTGATGCACAGGTTCAGATATCCCGCCTTCTCCTCCACCCCACGTGCCGGCGCCAGGGTCACCCACAAGATTAACAGTGTATGACGATAACATATCAATTTTTTTTGATGATTTTTTTATGGGTATGCTGAATGCAGCAATTATAAAAACGTGAAGAATGGTGGATACAACGAGCATTTTAAACCAGGCTTCTTCTTTCATTATTGCTCAAGCGGTCGGGTAACGATATTCACCTTTTCAACGCCAGCCTCTCTTACAATGCCCATGCAATTGACGACAAACCCATACGGCACATCCCTGTCAGCTCTCAGGAAAATCTCTTTGTCGCTCTTATTTACAAAAAGAAGCTGTATGGCCGCCTTCAGGTCCTTTATATTCAACTTCTTTTCATTCAGAACAAGCTGCTGATCCTTGGTAATGCTTAAAATCTGAGGTTCATCTTTTGCCGGAAGGGGTTTTGTTGTTACCTTGGGAATGTCGATATTCATACCATGTTGCATCATGGGCGCTGTTATCATAAATATAATAAGGAGCACGAGCATTACATCTACAAGGGGGATGATATTTATTTCTGAAAGTGGGCCTCTTGAATCTTTCGATAACTTCATTTCTCAAGAAGGTTAAGGATATACATGGATGCATTTTCCATTTTGGAAGCGATTCTTTTAAGTCTCCCGTTGAAGTAATTATAGGCGAGCACCGCGGGAATTGCGGTTGCGAGACCAATGGCGGTGGCTATAAGCGCCTCGCTTATGCCCGGTGCGACAACCGAAAGGCTTGTCGTTCCCCTCAGGCCTATCTCACGAAAAGAGTCCATGATACCCCATACCGTACCGAACAACCCAATGAAAGGTGCTGTGTTTGCCGTGGTTGCAAGAAATGAAAGCCTTCTTTCGAGGTGCTCGGTTTCCTCCGACAGGGTAATTTTTAGTGCATTTTCAACATGTTGAACAACATCCGGTTTTGTTCCAGGGTTATCTTTCTGTAATGAAGTGATTTCTTTATAAGAAGCAAGCATAAGCCTGTAAAATGCATTGTCCGGGTTTTCTCTGTAAGTAGCAATAAGTTTTTTAAACGAATCGGCATTTTGTGCCGTTTTAATAAACTTTTCACCATCTTTTTCCGTTTTTCTGCATTGTTTCCATTTATACAGGATAATTGTCCAGGAGACAATGGAAAATATAAAAAGGATTAATACAACTACCTTGGCTACGGGCCCTGCCGAGTAAAGCAGACTCAATACCCCACCCGTGTAATTATTTATGTTTGAAATACCCATCTGACAGAAAACATACAATATCACGCTTGCCTTGTAAAGAAAAAACCCCCTGAGTGGCCTCAGGGGGAAGGGGGGTTATTATGAGAAGCTTATGGAGGTGAATTTCGAAGTTAGTGGTTGATGCTTTGTGAATTATTGTTCAATCTAAAAAAACTAACCTTTTTAATTACAGGGCATTTATCAAGAGCTATCTTATTACCCTTTAAATAGCCTGTGTTATGTTTTTTATCTTGTGAATTATTTAACATATCTTTGTTAAAAGTACTATATCCGTTTATTTTTGTCAAGATAAAAATATATTTTTATTTATAAAAATTATTTACTTTTGTCGGATATTTGTTCCCAGTCCTCTTTTACAAAATCCAGTATATGCTTCGCACGGTCAGAGTAAAGCTGAATGCCTTCCCAATTCGGTGTTCCCACAATATTCTGCATGAGCAGGCCATCATCATCAAACCACCGGGGAAGGGCGCCGCCGAAGAAATACCTTTTTTTGCGTAAATATTGCACTATGTTATCAATCCACGGGCAGGAAAATTTCAGCCAGACCTGGATGACAAGAAGGCCCTGCTCCAGGAGTTTTTTCTCTTCGTTATCGAAAATATCCTCAAAATCGGCCCCGGCTTCATAAACAGCTACACGACCGATTTTTGCAACATCAAATACCTGTACGGTGTGGTTTGTTTGCACGTCTGCCGGAGCCCGTCCTTCGGACAGAACGAACTCGCGGTCATCATCATAGGCAGAATAGATATATCGCAAGGCATCGTTATAAAAAGAAGGGACATATAAAATATGGGGTTTTGGTATATATGTTCTGAACATATCGAGAGTAGATACTCTTCCTGATGCGCTTTTCTCCTTCGCATAAGTCTCGGCAGGCATAAGATCTACCTCTATCGCTGTTTCAATCGTATGATAAACTGCCCAGGCCCTCTGCATATGGGTGTGGTTGCATACTGCCTCGCCGAAAACAGCATCAATCCTGGATTCCCTTGCGATAACATCACAGACGTGACGATTCATGGTGGCGGCAATGCCCAGATTTCTGTATTCAGGCAGGACAAGCCCCAGACCGACTTCATAGAGTTTCCGGTGCGGTGCTGCTCGGAACATAGCATCATATCCGATGATGTCGCCTTCCGGGGTGCGTGCAACAACAGGTATGTTGTCTTTCGTCTCAAAAGCACTAATCATTTGTTGAGGGTTATATACAAGTTTTATCGGGTATTCCTTGCCGTATATTGCGGTAAAAAGTTTCGTCACACCTTCTGCATCTTCAGGGCGGAAAATGTTCACCTCAAATCTTTTTTCATCCATATTTACCTCCACTGTTATTTAGTTTTGTAAAAATATTCCCAATTATTTCTCTTGCCCACCCTTCCTGCATTCTGCAGGGCCCGTTTTTGTATTTTCTGTGTACTATGCGAGAGATAGGTATAATTTTATTCTCCTTTTCATGCAGATATTACCATTACCTATTGTTTCGTGGTACAAGTCTCCATGTAAATACTGCCGAAAGTAGGCTCAGCGTTGCACAGAAATAAAAAAGCATATTGTACCCCCACCATCCACATACCAGCCCCCCGAGAAACGGACCAACGAAGAACCCGCCCTGCATCATGACAAGAGACAGGATAAGGCTAAGTCCACGGAAGTGAGGGGCAGAAACCTCAAACATCAGGGCATTGAGGACAGGCATTACTATCCCCCAGGCAATACCGGTAAAAAATGCCAGGATATAGAAAAATCCCCGAAAGGGTGTAAATGGCATGGCGGCATAGCAAACAACAAGTCCGGCCATACTCCAGAAAGTAAGGTATGCCTTGTTGATTTTATCAAATAGAGCACTCCCGAAAACCCTTACCCCGATCATTGCAATTGTGGTAATAGTGAAGAATAGGCCCGGGTTTTTTACGCCCATTTTTAGGTTGTATTCTTCGAGAAAGAAAAAAACGGTTGTATATCCGCTATACAAGAGAAGATTTACAAGAAGAACAATGGACACTTTGTGATCCTTCAAATTTTCAATTAATTCCTTACATTTCATGAGTCGCCGGGGACCGGGCGGTACTCCCTGCAATACATCCGGTGGTTTTAACAACAAAATGGCCATCAAAGAAAGTGCCATGGGAAGAGCACTGTATGTAAGAGCTTTTAAAAAGTCCTGGGGCGCATCGAAATAAGCGCTCATAAGCGGCGGTATAAGGGCGTAAGGGACAAGCCTGGTTGTAGAAATAATTCCGAAGGCAATGCCGCTCTTTTGCTGGGGGATGTAGTTTACTATCAGCACCATTATAGCAGCAATGAGACAGGCAAAGCCCACCCCCTGGAATATGCGCACCGCAACGAGGGCCATCACGGTAGTTGCAAATCCGTACGATAAAAACGCTGCAATCATGCATGCCATGCCCCCGAACATCCATTTCTGCGCATTGTTGTTCAGGAAAACGCCGAGTAGCGGCAGAAGGATGAAGGCCGGGATGGCATCGGCGGCTATGATAAACCCGGACCAGGCCTGGGAAATCCCGAGGAAACGCAGGTATTGATGGAATTGAAAAAAGATCGCTGTTGCGGTAGATGCCACGAAAAAAACCAGATTGAAGAGGATAAATTCCTTAGAAAAAAGCCTTTCAGAAGCTGCCATGGTTCCTGTATTGCAGAAGGCGGAAAAGCAGATTTCCAGCCACCATTCTTCTGTAGTCCGCACTGGCCCGGACATCATCTATGGGAGAAACGGCCTTTTCAACAAGTGAAATGACCGGCATTAGCGACTCTGTAGTGAGTGGTTTTCCGATAAGCGCTTTTTCTATTCCCCGGGAGGTAACAATTGTCGGCGCCACACTTCCCCATGCAAGGCTGGCCTTCTCAATAATGCCTGATTCCGAAAGCTTCAGCATAACTGCCAAGCTGGCAATGGCAATGGCAAGGGCCTTCCGTTGCCCAACCTTCTCGTAACGACAGATATTATAATCCTGATCCATGTTGACCCATACCCCATAGAGGACTTCGCTCTTCCGGAGGGCTGTTTTACCGGGGCCTTTGATAAAGCTTTTGAGCGGTACAAACCTGTTGCCGTCTATGGACCGTGTTTCCACAACTGCTCCAAGTGTGTACAGAGGAGGAAGCGTATCGCCTGCAGGAGATGCCGTACAGATATTGCCGCCGATGGTACCCATGTTTCTGACGGGAGGCGAACCAAGAACCTTAAGTGCCTTAATTAAAACAGGGAAGCACTTCTGGATAAGCCGGTTTTCAATGAGTTTCGTATGGGTTACACAACTGCCGATAAAAACAAAGTTTCCCTGTTGGTATATCTCCTTCAGTTCGTGAATATCGGCAAGACATATTAAGGGGCCAAGGGTTCGAGGGTTCAAGGCCTGCCCTGCTAAGACGCTGTTGCAGTTCTTGGCCGGGGGTCCAAGGGATTTTGAGGCCCTTTGCCTGACAAGTAAATCTGTTCCGCCGGCGTATAGTATTGCCTCCGGTTCTTTTTCAAGAATATCCCATACCTCGTCAAGGTGGTCCGGTACAAATACCTGTCTCATTTATCCTCTTTGCTTTCTATCATTTATGTTATAAGGTTTTTGTTTCGCGTTTGACAATTCCACTTTCGCGTTTCCTATTGTTTTTGCCGCCGCCTCAACGGCATCCACAATCTTTTGATACCCGGTACATCTGCACAGATTGCCGCTTATCCCTTCCCTGATCTCGGTTCGGGTTGGCTCCGGATTTCTATTGAACAGATCCGCTATGGCCATTACCATTCCAGGGGTGCAGAATCCGCATTGAACTGCGCCATATTCAACAAAGGCTTCCTGAATAGGATGCATTTTTTCGCCCGAAATCATCCCCTCGACAGTAATAACCTTTTTCTCTTCAAGCTGTGCGGCAAGCATAAGGCAGGAAAGTCTGCTCTCGCCATCGACGAGGATCGTGCATGCCCCGCACTCGCCTGAACCGCAACCTTCCTTTGTACCTGTCAGCTGCAGGTCCTCCCGGAGGATATCTACCACTCTTCTGTCAGGTTCCGTATCTATTGTAATCTCTTTATCGTTAAGAACAAATGATATTTTCACCTGTTTCACCTTGTCATTCTGCCAGACTTTATCATTACCTTGTCTATAATTATTTGTCAACCAACCGTCAATTATTATAAGTTTTTATTGTCAATCCCGGCAGAGGGTTCAGCAAGGGCTTTCAGAATCTTCTCTGCCGTGAATGGCGGGCCGGGCATCCTGATGCCGCACGCATCGTAAACGGCATTTGCAATGGCCGGCACAGGCCCGCTCATGGCAATTTCTCCAACCCCCTTCATACCGAATGGTCCGGAGTTTTCCACGGTTTCAACCGGGATTGATGTTATTTCCGGTATGTCCATAGATGTGGGGATAATATAGGTTGCAAGGTCAGGGGTAAGGTGTTCTCCTTTGCCTACTTTATAGTCCTCATAGAGGGCATAGCCGATCCCCTGCGCAATTGCACCCTGTATCTGCTGCTCATAGACCTGCGGATTTATAACCTTCCCTGCATCGGTGACGGCAATATAGCTTTTTACTTCTATCTCCCCTGTAAGTCTGTCAACCTCAACACAGGCAAGATGGGCTCCGTAAGAATAAATCAGGTGGGGACCCATATAAATAACGTCGTTCATACCTTCAACAACGGGCATTGTGAATGAATCCATACAGATCCTTTCAGATTCCCCGAAATAATGGCACAATTCTTCGAGGGGGATCTCATATCCGGCAGGGCTGTGAATTACACGGCCCGGGGCAAGGGAAAATCCGTTTACCCCATCTCTTCTCAACGATGCCGCCTTTTCCAGAATTCTTGTTTTCATTGTCTCACAAGCCTTAATGAGGGCATTTCCATAGGTGTATGTGGTCCTGCTTGCCGAAGAACCTCCGGAAGGCAATGTCTGCGCCGTATCCGGTAGAACAAGCTCTATGTCGTCGATTTCCTGATTAAGAATATGGGCAGCGATTTGAAGGTACGTACTGACATTCCCCTGTCCCATATCAACTACACCGGCATACACGCGGATTTTGCCCTTTTCCGTAAGCTCAATCTTGGCATTTGCCGTATCAGGAACTGCAGGGGGATAACCCATCGCATGTGCCATGCATGCAATCCCCACGCCGCGTATCTTTGGCAGAAGCGAAGATGCTTTCCATTCATCCCTTTCCTTCCACGCAGGGTGCTCGGAAAGCACTCGAAGGCATTCCACGGCGCCGGTTGATTGCGTGAGCGTTACGCCGACACAATTTTTATCATTACGCCGGACAATGTTCTTTTTGCGGATAACGACCGGATCCATCCCGAGCTTTTCTGCAAGGATGTCCATCGTCTGCTCCATGGCAGCGGTAACCTGAGGGACTCCAAACCCTCTGAAGGGGCCGCCGGGAGGGTTATTCGTATATATACACCAGCCGTTAATATCCACATTGGGGATTCGGTAGGCTGAACCTGTATGCTCTATGCCAAGGGTCATGATCTCTCCGCCCAATGTTGCATAGGCGCCTCCATCAAAATAAAGCCGGCATTGGAGCGCGTGGAGGCTGCCGTCCGCTTTTGCCCCGAGTTTATAATACATTTTTACAGGAAGGCGTTTCACGCTTGCCAAAAAGCTCTCTTCCCTGTCCCACCACATTTTTACCGGCTTTCCCCGGGAATGGAGAGCTGCAATACCGAGGAGACACTGCACGGTAATTCTGTCCTTGCCGCCAAAGGCGCCTCCAAGGTAGGGGACAATCATCCGTAGCCTTCCGGCATCAACCCCTATAGCCTGCGCCGCTTCAAAACAATCACGGAATGGTGTCTGTGTCGAGGCAACAATGACTATCCTGCCGTCGTCTTCACTGTATGCCCATCCGGCCTCTGTCTCCAGATAAGCATGCTCCTGCCTTTGGGTCTCAAAGACGTTTTCAACGACTGTATCGCATTCATGAAAGGCATCCTCTCCTGCCCCGGTCTTTACGGAAACCAGCCTTATAAGATTCCCGTCCGGTTTGTCCTCGTGAACCCTTGGCGCCTCTTCTTTTAATGCCTCTTCCGGGTCAAAAATGCCGGGTAATGCTTCATAATCGAAGGTAATAGCCTCTATGGCCTGTTTAAGCGCACCGATGTTTTCTGCGAGGATGAGTGCAACGGCATCCCCGCAATGATAAATCTTTGTATCCGCAAGAACAGGTTCATCCATGCCGATGATGCCATGCCGGTTTGACCCTTTTATGTCTTTATGTGTCAGGATCGCTGCAATGCCCGGGACCTGAAGCGCCTTTTCCGTGTGAATCCCATGTAAACGGGCATGAGGTATGCCTGCCCTTTTTACCCCGGCCCAGAGGAAATTGCCTGCATAGTAATCAGCGGCGTACTTTTCCTGCCCGGTTACCTTTGTAAAGGCATCCCGTCTCAATATCGTTTTGCCTATTATTGATAGTTTCTCATCCGTTTTCATAATTTCTATTTCGGAAGAATCTTGTTCAGCGCTGTTACGAATGCTTCCATCGCCTCGTGTTTTCCTATACTGACCCGTATCCAGTTCGGAAATCTGAACCCTGTCATGCTCCGGATCATCACGCCTTCGCTCATAAACTTCCTGTAAGCGAGGGTATCGCTCATGGGTAGTTTAATCATGATATAGCATCCTTCGCCTGATTGGGTTTCAAGGCCCGGATGGTCCAATTCCTCCATGAGATAGGCCTTTTCATTCCTCACAAGATCGCGGGTATGCCGGATATGTTCGTCATCGTCGATGGCTGCAAGCGCGGTATCTTGCGCCACTGTGTTTACAGAATAGACTACGCAGGTTCGCTTTATGATATTAACCACCTCCGGATTCCCTGCAAGGTAGCCGATACGGAGGCCCGCCAGACCGTACATCTTTGAAAAGGTACGGAAGATCACAAGGTTCGGATACTCCTCGATAAGCTTCATGCCATCCGGATAGTCTTTTTTTTCAACAAACTCGCAATAAGCTTCATCCACGACGACGATCTGCCTGCCTCCAATGACATCGAGAAAGCGGCGTAATTTTTCTTCATTCCAGTATGTTCCCGTTGGATTATTCGGGTTACAGACGAATAATATCTTTGTCCGGTCATCAATCTGCTGAAGCATGCCCTTATCATCGAACCCGAAATCCTTTAACGGGACAAGTTTTACCTCAAAACCCGAACATGTTGCCACCCATTCATAAACAGCAAAGGTTTTATCGGCGGTAATGATGTTGTCTCCCTCCTGACAGAATGCTTTGATAACAAAGGAGATAACCTCGTTTGCCCCGTTGCCGAAAAGAAATTGATCAGGATGCATGTTGAATTTTTCTGCAAGCCTGTATCGCATGTAATAAACATCGCCGTTCGGGTAAATACCCGCCCTGGCCGGCTGGAACCGGCGGATGATTTCCTGTGATGCAGGGGGAGGTCCCAGGGGATTTTCATTGTTATTTAGACGGTAAAGGTGCTTGCACCCGTACATTTTCATCAATTCCCGGTCGGGTTTGCTCGGTATGTAGGGCTCGAATTTCTTTATGTATTCAGGTACAAGGCTGCCGAGTGGAACATTAAACATAACCTTATTTACTCGCTCTGTATTGAAATATAATTAAATCCGCTTTTCCTGCATAAGGGAGTATCAATCGGGGCGTAAAACCGTTTTCAAGAAGGGCAGGGGTTAGATTTGCCTGCCATGCATAGCCAAGATCGATTTCAACGAATATGGTCTGTATGCCCTCGTTTTTCAAAACCTGTACATGTTTCGACAGATTTTCCGAAGCATCAATGCCGTCCCAGACAGGACGCAAAATGACCACCCGCTGTGTGCGCATGAACTGAGATGCAAATACCGAATGTAACGGTCTTGCTTCCCCGCCATAGCTGGTCAATGCGATATCCCTTGCAAAGGACAGGGCATTATACTGCATTTTAAGGAAGTTTTCCAGCTCAGGGTGTGCCCATACCCGGGAACCTGTATCTTCCTTCAATAACCTGTAATAAAGACGCCATGGCAGAAACGTTCCGTCAGGCCCATAGTAATCAACGAGGCCTAACGGCTCAAAATATTGCTTCGGCAATTCCGGCGTGGCATATTCATTTATCAGGCAAATGGCTTCGGTCTTTGCGACAGCGCCAATGACGGCATCCAGGAGTTTTTCTGCCATACCGGACTCAGGCGGCTGTCCAAAAATATAAGGGCCTGCACATTCCACCATTTTTTTTCTTGCAATGCGCCATCGCCATACTATCCCTCCACCAATCGTTCCGTAATTATCTGTTGCAATAAGCGCTTTGTATTCGCCGCTTGCCGCCATATCAACCAGTTTTCCGGGGAAACGGAAATCGGGGAAATAAGGATTGTCGGAATACATCGAAACGATTTGATGTGCAAAGAGTTTTAATGCCTCCGTGTCGGGGACTGTAATGGTAAAATCTTTTAAAGGTTTTATTGCCGTTGGTTTGGTCCGGGAAATCTCGGGATAGGTTTTTTCCTTGATAAGCACTACCCCTGTGCCTTCCCTTTCATCATGGCTGATGCTGAATCTGTCCACAGATCGTGAGGCAATCAGAAGGCCCATATCTTCAAGGCTGCTTTCGTCATCAAGAGACACCTTTGCCGTAAGATTAAATGACCCGGGGTCGAAATGAGCCACATCAAAGAGGATTTTAACCTGAACAAAATAAAGGCCATTCTTTGCTTCTATTGTCACCGGTTTATCGCCTTTGTCTATTCCGCACAGATAGGTAAAAACTTCTTCGCATGCAAGGGTCAGTTTCAGGGCATCGACGTGTTCAAGCCCGAAGGCCTTTGCGGATTGCTCGACAAATGAAGTTACAAGGGTTGTAAATACAGGGTTAAGATTGATTTTAAGGGTAATGCGTTCCGTATAGTTTTTCATAAAAACCTCCACCTCGGGAAATGGCTACCGACTCGCTGAACACCGAACGGAGCCTTTCATAATGCACCACAAGGACATGCAAAATATCTTTTCATTATGTATCGGCAAAGAGATCGATGAATCTGAACTTCTCGCCGTCAAACAATCCTTTGTCGCTCAGTTTGAGTTTTGGTATAACAAGGAGCGCCATGAACGATAATGTCATAAAAGGTGCGCTCAAAAACGATCCCAACTGCTTGGCAAGATGGTCAAGCTTCGAATAACGTTGCGCAACACTATACCCGCCTTCGTTACTCATAAGACCGGCAATGGGAAGGGGCAGTATCTCCCGAACATCATCATATGCCACGGATAGCCCTCCCTTGTGCCGAATAATCAGATTCACCGCATTGCAGATGTCCCCGTCAGTTACCCCGACGGCCACAATATTATGGGAATCATGGGCAACCGAGGATGCGATTGCACCCCTTTTGAGGCCGAAATTTTTTACGAACCCTATTGCCGGCGGGAGATTTTCATACCGGTTCACCACGGCAAGTTTCAAAAGATCTCTCTCAATGTCTGAAACTGCATTGCCTTCGGAAGACTTGCAGGACATCGAGGTTCTGCCTGTAATAACCTGATTGTTAATGACCTCAATGACATTTAGTGCATGTTCTTTTTCCGGAACAAAAAAATCGGATATATTCTTCGGCAGCGCCGAAAAGTTGTTGGGAATCAGTGCCGGTACATGGGACAACAAGGTGTTGCCGTGTTCGGCAACGACCTCACCGTTAATATATGTTCGCAGAACATCAAAACGATCAAGGCTGTCCACCTCAATAAAGTCGGCATAATCACCTGCCCGGAGCAAGCCCGTGTCAAGCCCGTAATGGTTGACAGGATTTACGCAGGCACATTTCAGCACAGTCATTATGTCTATCCCCATACGCAAACATCTCTTTACGAGTTCATTTATGTGTCCCGTGACAAGGTCATCGGGATGTTTATCATCGCTGCATAACATGCATTGATCCGGATATTTCAGGATGAGCGGGCTTAATGCGTCAAAGTTTTTCGCCGCCGACCCTTCCCTGATGAGGAGCTTCATGCCCAGTGTAAGTTTTTCGAGACCCTCTTCGTATCGAAACGTTTCGTGGTCCGTTGAAATTCCGGCACGGATATATTTTTTAAGGGACTCTCCCCTTAAGCCGGGTGCATGACCGTCGATCGGTTTTCCGTATTTTTTTGCAATGGCGATTTTTTCCATCACATCCTTGTCATTGTTTATAACTCCGGGGAAATTCATCATTTCACTCAGATATTTTATGTTTTCTCTACTGAAGAGTGTGTCAATTTCAAGTGTGCCGAGGGAGGCGCCGGATGTTTCGAAGGTTGTGGCAGGCACACAGGGGGGGGCGCCGAAGAAGAAATTGAAAGGTACGGTCTTCCCATTCTCTACCATGAATCTGACGCCATCTATGCCGATAACGTTTGTGATCTCATGCGGATCAGACACGGAAGCAATTGTGCCGTGAGTAACTGCCAGCCGGGCAAACTCAGATGGAACCAGCATGGAGCTCTCAATGTGGACATGGGCATCGATAAGCCCCGGCACAATGAAGGTATTGTACCGTTTGCTGTCTCTGAAGATATCAATAATCCTGCCGTCGTTAATGAGTATTGTTCCCGGATAGATGGTTGAATTTAAAACATCGACAATGTTACCGGAGACTTTCATAAGTTAGAAGTTAGGAAGCTGAGAAGTTAAGAGGTTGGTACTCACCTTCTTAACTTCTAATACCAATTTTATTGTGAATCACGTATCTGGAATCGTGTTTGTCAGGCTTTTATAATTACCGTTTCTTTAAATGCCCTTGTATAAGCGTTAATGTTTTTTTGGGCAACAATCCCGAAACGTGCCTTTACAGGTTCTTCCAAGGATTCCAGATCGACAATGCCCGATGCCTTTACGAGAGCGCCAAGCATAGTTGTATTTGTTATAGGTACACCGAGTTCTTCTTTTGCAATCTTCGAGGCATCTACAAAGGCAATATTACGACCCGGAAAAATCTTTTTCAGCTCCTCTACCGATTTATGGGAATTTATAACAACAAAGCCTTCTTTCTTAAGCCCTTCGCTCGGGTTTACAACGCCCAGCAAAGTTGAGTCCAGTATAACCACATTATCGGGTTCATATACCTTGGACCTCAGCTTGATAGGACTTTCGGAAACCCTCAAAAAAGCCTGTACAGGCGCCCCTCTTCTCTCCGGGCCGAAGCTGGGGAAAGCCTGCGCAAAATGATCATTTTTTATTGCAGCCTGCGCGACAAGCTCAGCAGACGTTACTGCGCCCTGGCCGCCTCTTCCATGAAACCTGACCTCCATCATTTACTCTTCTCCTTTTAATGTAAGTATATGTTTTATTCTCCACTCAGTGCCTTTGGGGGTATCTAACAAGAGTATCCCGTTACCTGCAAGTGTTTCACGAATCTCATCCGCTTTTTTAAAATCTTTATTTTTCCTTGCTGCAACCCTTTCCTGTATCATGTTTTCAATTTCCTGTGCCGTAACCCCCAAACGCGCCAGGTTACGCTCTTTTTCTTTGGATTCGAATACTTCGAAATCGTCACACAGTAAGCCGAGGGTGTTGGCAAGACCAACCATTATGTTTTTTGAGTATAAAACAATGGATGTACCGCTTTTGCCTTTTTGATCAAGGAGCTTATTAATCAGCTTTGATAATTCGAAAACATAGGACAAGGCAAGTGCGGTATTAAAATCGTCGTCCATGGCCTCGAAAAACAATTTCTCATACTCATCCGCTTTGCCGTACTTTTGCGGATCGATGCCTTGCTTCGTTTTTTCAAGGACCAGAACCCTTTCAAGGGTATAATAGAGACGATACAAAGCGCTGTTGCTGTCTTCAATGGATTTGTCGCTATAATCTATGGGGCTCCTGTAATGGGTGGAAAGAAAGAAAAGCCGCAATACCTCGGGGTGGTAATCTTTAATAAAATCTTTGATTAAGAGGAAATTGCCGAGGGATTTCGACATCTTTTCCTTGTCGATATTTACAAAACCGTTGTGAATCCAGTAGTTAACAAATTGAACTCCTGTCGCCGCCTCTGATTGCGCCCGCTCATTCTCGTGATGCGGAAATATAAGGTCTTTGCCTCCTCCGTGAATATCAAAAGGGTTCCCGAGATACTTGGTGCTCATGGCAGAACATTCTATATGCCAGCCCGGCCTTCCCTTCCCGAACGGAGTTACCCAGAATGGTTCACCTTCTTTTGACGACTTCCAGAGGGCAAAATCGAGGGGGTTTCTCTTCCGTTCATCAATTCCTATCCGGGCGCCGGCTTCCATTTCCTCCAGTGTCCTTTTGGACAGTTTCCCGTAACTTTCAAAGCTTTCCACAGAAAAATACACATCTCCATCTATTTCATAAGCATGGCCATTTTTTACAAGCGCTTCCACAAGGGAAACCATTTCCGCTATGTGTTCCGTTGCCCTTGGCTCATGGTTAGGCCTTAGTATGTTCAGTGCTCCCATGTCTTCGTAAAAAGATTCGATGTACTTCTTGCCTACCTCGTCCCAGGCAATACCTTCAAGCTGCGATTTTTTGATAATTTTATCGTCAATGTCTGTAAAATTTCTCACATAGGTAACGTCATATCCCCTGGCCTTGAAATACCTGTATATAACATCGAAGACGATGGCGCTCCTCGCATGGCCGATGTGACAATGGTCATACACTGTTACACCGCAGGTATACATCTTGACAGCCCCTTCGTTAAGGGGCTTGAATTCCTCTTTTTTTCCTGAAAACGAGTTGAATACCCTTATAGTCATAGCGATATTATTATCATAATGGCTTGCATGTTGTCAAAATGAATATATTTTCTCTTTCATTTTTTAGGGAATAAGGTTACCATTTTGTGTACAATTGACAACATTTTAACTATAAACACGAAAGGGGAAGAGGATGAATAAAAAGGGCTGGCTATTTTTTGCGGGCATCTCTCTCGTATTGCTCTACATTCCAGGCATGCTCTTTGCCGGCAATGTTTACGACAGAGTAAAAGAATCGGAGACGATCAGCATAGGCCTTCTACAGAACAACGCTCCATTGGCATTTATGGATGTGAAAAACGTATGGGTTGGCTTTGAAGTGGACCTTGCCGAAGAGATCGCGAAGTATATCGGACAGTCCATGGGGAAAACCTTAAAAGTGGTGCGTGTGAAGGTTGATATCGTTACAAGGATAGAATATGTGAAAAATGAACAGATCGATATGAGCATTGCAAGCATAACCCATACAAAAGAAAGGGAAAAATTTGTTGATTTTTCCAATACCTATTTTTTTGACGGTCAGTCCGTTCTTGCGAAAAAGGGCAGATATAAAACCGTAAAAGACTTTATCAACAAGAGGCTGGCAGTGGTGCAGGGGACAACGAACGAACAGAATATAATAAATCTCCTTGCCGGATGCGGCGTTAAAAACCCCCGGAGACAGGTTGTGAGTTTTAAAGATGAATCTTTCTGTTTTCTGGCGTTATATCAGGACAAAGTTGCGGGCTGGACGGCGGACAGCACATTGCTCATAGGGTTGGCCGCAAAAGAGCCCGGCAAGTATGAGCTTGTAGGGGAATCTTTTAGCGTCGAACCTTACGGTATCGGATTACCCGGAAACGACATTGAATGGAAGAATGCAGTCAATAAGGCTATACAGGATGTATGGAAAGACGGCGCCTATAAAAAAATATATGAGAAGTGGTTTGGGCCCAATTCAAAATATCACCTTCCGATGAAAGGTAAGATTGAACCCTGGCCATAATAAATTTTCTGCAAAATTCTGTGGATTATGAGGTGGAAAGTTGTTCTGGTTATCCGAGCGAGACAAATACGAAATAACAAGCTGGGCATTCAGTTATTTTATGACGAGCAATCTCAGCGTAGAATACTCCGTACTCAAGGCAGTCAAAAAGGTAAGACCTGATAAAATCAAAAAGGACGGCTTAACAAAGCTGTCAAGCTCTACCCTCATTGAATTGCAGATGAGGGTCAAGAATATGCTGTAAAGATTGATGAAACCCTGAATTCCAATACCGAATTGCCTGACAGCGGAAGCACACATCCCCTCGCACTTCCGCACTACACTCCCGACCGTTGCAGGGCTTGCATCGCTTGATGTGCAAGGGCGGAGGCTGTCCGAAGATGTTCATGCCTGCACATCACCCCTTTCGGGAACGCTCTCCACCAGCCGGGGGCACCCGTGTCGTACCTCCACAAGTGCCCGGCTGAAGGTAGGGTGGCCTGCGGACATGCCGCTGTTTACCAATGCTCCACTTTCAGGCCCGCCACACCTTCATAGACGATTTCGCTTTTGAGGGATTCTGCAATGATCCTGCGGAAGAGGGCTTTGTTTTTCATTTTGAGTGGTACCGATAATTTCAGGAAAAATCTGATTCTGTCGCCTGTCGGTATCCTCTTCGGAATGGTGGTGTTCAATTGTATCAGCATCCTTTTTAGGGATTCCACATCCATCTCCTTGAAAACAATATCCTCCACATCCAGAAGGATAAAACCGCCACCCTCCAATACAAAAATGTTGCATGCTTTCATGTCCCTGTGAATGACCCACTGTTTGACGGCATGAATGAAAAAGGCAGAAAGTTTATCAATAAAAATTTTTCTCCCGTACACGCTGAGTCTGTCGTATTCTCTGTCCAGATAGCGGTCGAGTTCTTCGCCCTTACCCGCCAGGTCCTCCATGGCGATAAATCCTTTTTCGGCGAGAAATGGTTTTTTGACAAAGAACGCCCGGGGCGTTACTCTGAGATTAAGATATGTTAAGGCAACGTGATTTTTCCAGGCCCTGTCCAGACGCCTCTTGTTCCGGTAGATTTTTCTTATGTGATTGCTGTACCGCTCTATCTTAACCTTCTTGTCCTCTTTTATCACAGAACGCAACGCGCCCTTACCATATGTCTCGAATCCGGCAACGTAGACATAATTACCGTCTGTTATCATTGTTGACGTGTCATCAAATGCCCTTTCCATCTTCTTCCGGATCCACCGCTGTCTCAGCCTTTTCAGCTCCGATTCAAGGGGTTCGTTTATGCTTTTGTTGCCATATCGCTGAAAAAAGGCATCCTTCTCTTCTTCTGTGAGGTCTTGATACACCATGGTTATGGAGTGTGCGAGGTTCGAAATCTCATCACCGGATGAAAAAGTGTTTTTTATCTGCATCTTATGCAAATCAACGAGATACAACATGCCGTTTTTATAGATAATATTATTCAGGTGCAGGTCGTTGTGTCTGATGTGGCGCTGTTTTAATTCATTCAGGAAGTCTGCGAGCTTGAGGAGAAGCATGGTCTTTTGGCCGCCCGCCCCATACATATCCAGGAATGTGCTGCCGTCAACCCACTCCTGCATTACATATGATCCTGTGTCCGAAATCCCGTACCCGAGCGGTTCGGGCGTGGGAATAGAAAGCGAAATCAGCTTGCCGGCCAGATAGAACTCCTTTTTGCCTCTCGGCGAAACCCTGTTTCTCACGAACCCGTAAAAACCCTTTTCTTTGAAAAACTTTATGAAAATCTTCTTTCCGGCGTGTTCAAGAACAAAATGACCCCTCTTTGCGCCCTCATCATGTGAAAATTTTTTTACAAACTCAACAAGCCCATTGTTTTTAAGGAACCACTTAATGCCGTGTGCCTTGATAAATTTCACCTGAAAATACTCCTCAAAATCCCGGATTCCAAGCACCAAACAAATCAGAATGTTACGAATATAAATGTTACAATCAAAACCCTTTATATGAAAAGTAATGAATAATTAAGAATTAACCGCTAATTGCTTATTTCTTCTTCTGTCAGATAGCATTGCGGGTCCTCGGCCCACACATCTCCGGTTGCCGCCTCTGCCCTTACCCTGAAATTGCCGCCGCAAATATTGAGCCATCTGCAACGCGCGCATTTTCCTTTTACATACTTTTTCTTTTCCTTGAGCCTTGCCATCAAATCATTATTCGTATCCATCCAGATTTCGCTGAAAGGCCTTTCGCGCACATTCCCGAAACTGTAATGTCTCCAGAACTGGTCTGCGTGGACATTTCCTTCCTCGTCCACACAGGCTATTCCCACGCCCGACGCATTTCCTTCATTCATCATGAGCAATTCATAGACCTCGTCAGCCCTCTTCCTGTCTTCTTTCAGGAGTCTCAGATATACGTAGGGTCCGTCCGCATGATTATCAACCGTAAGGACTTCAAGGGGTTTCCCCCTGTCAAAAAACGTTTTTGTCCTGCCCATGATGTAATCAACAACTTTTCGGGATTCTGCATGGGATATGTCTTCATCGATCAGTTTTGACCCTCTCCCGGCATAGACAAGGTGATAAAAACAGACCCTCGGAATCCCCTCCTCTTCTATAATATCAAATATTTTCGGAATCTCTTCGAAGTTTCCTTTATGTATGGTAAAGCGCAGGCCAACCTTGATGCCGGCCTTTTTTGCATTTCTTACCCCTGCGACAGCGCGATCAAAGGCGCCCCTGACACCCCTGAAGGCATCGTTTATCCGGCCTGTTCCGTCCAGACTGATACCTATGTATGAAAGGGCATATCGTGCAAATTCTTTTGCCTTTTCTTCGGTGATAAGGGTGCCGTTTGTGGAAATTACAGCCCTTAACCCTTTTCCCACTGCATAGTCTATCAGTTCGGGCAGGTCTTCCCTGAGAACAGGTTCTCCGCCGGAAAAAAGAATGACTGGTACACCAAAATCAGCGAGGTCATCAATTAACCGTTTTCCTTCATCGGTTGTTAATTCATTCCCTTTATGGGTTTCATCCCCGGCTTGGGCATAACAGTGCACACATTTCAGGTTGCATCGTTTTGTCATATTCCAGACCACAACCGGTTTTTTGTCTGCGGAAAACTGAAGCAGATGAGACGGAAGTTTCCGGGAATCCCTTCCGTACCGCAAAGGGTCCGATGCCTCAACGGCATTGCAATAAAGTTTTGAAATCCCGATCATAGGGTTATTTTGTACACAAAACCGAAAAAAGTCAATCATTGATATGACAACGCTAAACAGAAGGGGGCGACGCAAGCCCCATCCGTTCATTAATGAAGCGTTTATATAGCTCACACAGTGAGCGAGAAGGGGAGGCTCCGACAGCTTTGCTGGTGGAGGGGGCGACGCAAGCCCCATTGACATTATCCTTTGAATTCATTATTATTTAGATACGGAAGTACCAAGGCGCCTGGTGGGCCTCCTGGTCTTCAAAACCAGTGCAGCGGCGAATAACTGCTGGGTCGGTTCGATTCCGATGTACTTCCGCCAATAATTTCCGTAAATTAGTAAATTCCAATGTATCCTTTTTAATACAGAAAAAATAGTTGGGGTGGATTTTGGGGGAATCCATTATTTATCCAGTTTGTTTATAGCGTCTTCAAGAGACGGATTGATTGATTGAATATAGACCGAAGTCGTAGTTACACGAGTATGTCCAAGAAGCAATTGGATATCAGACAAGGGAACGTTTTCATTAATTAATTTTGATGCTCCGAAATGTCTTAAATTGTGAGCCGAAAACTCTTTTACCCCTGCTTTTTTGCAAAGGCTCTTGATGAGTTGTATTCTGTTGTCGTATCTTGATTTTTTTCTTGGATTGGTAAAAACATACTCGCTTTCGTGTGGAAGGTTTTCAAGTATCTCTCGAAGTGTTGCAGTCAATGGTACTCTCCTGATTGAAACGTTAGAGCTTCTGGCTTTTCGTGTTTTTAAGATAAGGTAATTCTCTTTGAAATTTACATCATCCCATTTAAGATTATGTATCTCTCTCATTCTTGCCATTGTGTGAAGGAGGGCTATTAAGTAAAATCTTTCTTTTTTTGTGGCGACTTTGACAACTGCCAATACATCTTCGGCTGGTGGTATGTATTTTAACTTTCTTTCTACTCCATATTTTTCAAAACCTTTTACGGGGTTGTCATTAATAATTCCCTCTTTAATTCCGTGTGAGAATAAAGCCCTTACAAGGGCCAACACCCTATTCGCTTTTTCTTTTGATATTTCAGCTATTGATTCGATGTAATCCTTAACGTCTTCACGGGTTATTTCCCGTTTAGTTGCCCATAAGGAAATCAGATTTTCAATAAGGAGTTTGTTTCTTTCAAAATGTCCTTTACTTCTTCTGATTTCCAAATCCCTTAATCGACTGTTGCACAATTTGATAAAGTCCGTATTTATCCTCCGTGCTGACAGCCTTGCTCTTGCTTCTGCTTCTTTCGCTTCTTCTTTTGTCAGATAACCGCCATTCTTGTATCTCACCCCCTTCTTCAGAAAGTCGTATCGGTATGTCTTGCCGTGTTTCTCTACCATGAATCACCTCCTTGATATTATTTAGTTGGAAACGAACTAACCTTCCAATCTTTACTCCGCCTAATAGTCGGCGGTTTTTATATACAAATTCTATCGAGCATTTTAAGAAGTGAGCAACTTCTCCTGCGGTTAAAAGTTCCATAATCCCTCCAAGGGGTTTGCCCCCGCTCTCAGCCAACCGTTGGCAGCTGAGAGGGGAGCGAAACTTATTCGTCCTTTAAGATCAAACTCATCGCGTGAAATCGAGTGAGTTCGACCCGTCGCCAGCACAATCACGTCACCGTCAGCATATAGCGTAGCCTCCCTCCGTTGAGTTAGGCGGTGTTTCCGACTTTTGTTCATAAGCCGTTACCAGCGACTGCTCCATCTTGGTCGTAGTCAAGTTGAAAGCAGTAGGACGGGAGATCAAACCATTTCAGATCAAAGGTTTTCCTTTTAACCTCGATTGGCCTGACCTTTATCGGTTTTACAAATATCGGTCTGGGCAATTTTACAATAGCCTCAGTATCAGGCGTTTTTACTGCCGCATGATACTTTTCCAGATTTTGAATATCAGAGGCTTCGATAGCAGTAAATTCATGGGCTATCATAGAGGCTTCCACATATCCAGCCCTGAGACAAACAAGCGTACCCGCATTCGACAAAATGGTGTGAATTAAAGGCTTGGGAATAGATGAAAAGTCAGTTGTGGCAAGCAGGCAGGCGATTTGGTATTTCCTCGCCTCTTTCAAAATGAGCGAGAAATCCTGGGATAAAAAATTGTGGGCTTCATCGATATAGAGGGCCAGAGGCTTGTACTCTTTCGGACGGGAGTAGAGAAAATAGGCTTTGACTAAGTTCGTGATAAGGGTGCCGATAAAAACCTTCTTGGCATACCCCATTCCGGAACAATCAAGGATAAACGACTCTCCCTTTTCTATCAGCCGGTTAAGTTCAAATGAGGTGTCTCCGCAGATTATGGATTTAAAATCATCCTGCACCAGAAGATCGAGCCTGGCCAGTATTCCGTCCCGCGTTTCCGAGCTTCCTTTCTGAGCGTTGATATTAGCCCTGACTTCTTCAAGAGTGGTTCTGCCCAGTTCCAGACATCTCGTTATCTCTTCCCGGAGAATCTGAATCATCTTGGCGGTTAAATCCTGATTGGAAGTGGTGAGCCTTACCACCTGGTTTAATGTTTCAATTATGATGTCTGCAATCTGGAAGGGTTTGTAAGGCGCAACCATCGCGTTAATCGAGAGCGGATGCTCAAGGGAGCAGTAATGCCCCCTTGAGATTGAGTAGGCGTCACGGGCAAGAAATCCTGAAGGGTCAATCAGTATCTTGGCCGGTTTCAGAAATGAGTCGTCCCGCCATAAATTGAGAATGAGTTGGGATTTTCCAGAGCCGGTTTTCCCGATGAGCAGAGTGTGCTTGAAGCGGTCATCAGCTTTCACCGCAACAGGCAAATATGTCTCCGGGTTGCTACCTATCCTCATCCGGCCTATCATCGTCATCCTCCATAGCCTTCAGTCTCATCTTTATTTCAACATCAGACAATTTCGCTTCGTTCTCAAGAATCCTGGTTTCGGCAAGGATCTTGTTGAGGCCGGCTTGCTCCCTAAGCAGTTGCAAGTCAAGCATCTTGCTTTCGGTGTCTATCTTCTTAAATTCCAATTTCAGCCGATCAGAAGCGGTTATCATCGCCATCGCGCCATTGAGCTTTGCTGTGAGGGCGCGGGTGTTATTCTCATAAACCTGAGCCATCATCTCAGACATTTCTTTAATGTCCCGGATTTTAGATTTCGTAAGCTTCCGGGGAAGCCACCACTGATCATTCGGTATCTCCGGCGGCTCCATCAGATTGAGCCCGCCAATTGCCTGAGCGAGCACCATCAGGGATGAATTATCTTTCTTCATGAGATTAGGCATTTTTCCCTCCTTGCATTTCTTTGATGTAGTCAATCCACATGGCCGTGTTCTTCTGCTTCTGTTCGAGATACTGCTGCTCGCGCAGGAATTTGTGTTTCGTAACGACGGATGATATTACCCACGCTAAGATAAATGTTGCGACATTTGAACCAACAACCCACCAAATAATGTCCATAAAACACCTCCTTAATTTTGAAATCTGTAATAAGTTATTTTTGCCTGATACTGCTGGCAGGTACCTCCTTTGCGTACTGTACGCTGGCAGTTATCTTTTGCTTCACCTGTAAAACTGGAACAACAACTATAATCCTGAGTGTCGCGGTTTGACGGTTGATAAGATGCTTGCTGGTATTCTCTCTGGGGTTCGTGATAAACATGCTCGGTACGGACTACTTCTCTGACATAAACCTTTTCAATAACCTGAGGAACATAAACAATTTTTGGTTCCTGTTGTTTAGGTTCCTCAGGTTTCGGTTTATAGATCGGGGCTTCCGCTTTAACTGGTAAGGTTTTAGCAGGCGTTTCGCTGCGGGAGTAATAACCGGTCCGAAAAACAACAATTATTACCGCTACAAAGAGAGTTAAAATTACTGCAAATGCTTTCACTTTTTCACCTCCTCGATAAATTTTTCAAAGTCCATAGCCTCAGGGTGCTGTTTGCCGTAAACTACCAGCGCGAAGTGGGGGATAGGTATTTTAAAAACTTCCTCTAAGGGGTTGTGGTGCTTCCAAAAGGTTACTTTCTGTTCAAAATAGGAATCAGTTTCGTTAAGGCAACATTCCAGTACGAAGCTTAAAGCTTTACCGTCCTTTCCAATAAGTCCGATGACATCGGGTCTAAGCCCATTAGGAAGAGCGGTTTCTCTGTAAATTGTGATTGGGAGTTTGAGTAGGATGAGCTTTGCGATGCAGTCGGTTACAAGCCTATCATGTTCTTTGAACTCTCCCCGATATTCATTAACCGCAAAAAATCCCTTACCCTTAGTAATTTTTTTGGTTAGCGCCAGTCCATCGAGAATCTTGTGTGCCTGATTTCTTGCCGATAGCCCCTCCTTCCATTTGAGATTGAAAATCTTTCTTGCTACGCTGCCTATCACGTCGTCGTTTGCTACCCTGAAAATTTCTATTAACCTTTCTACTCCGTGATCCATTTAACCTCCTTTAATGATATTAAAGAATCAATTAACATTATTATATTTATAATTAATAATATTAATTTGTCAATAAAAAATATTAAAATAAATAATAATAATTTTATTTTAATAAATATTGACTTATATTGAATAATGTTTATATTATTCTCAAGGAGGATTTTATGGAACGCAAAGCTATTTTTGAGGCTTATGGAAAGTATTATGATGTGATTCAGGAAATCGGTAAGTATCCTATTTTGGAATTTCCAACAGTTGAAAAGGTTTTCAAAAACAAATCTCTTATACAAAGTGTTTATCGGGATATGAAGGCAATAGGGTTTAGAGGAACAGCTATTGATTATATATGCTGGTTAAGCATGACATTTGTTATCGATAATTTAAAAAAGGAAGCTGATTACGGCGAAAACTTCTTGAAATGGACGATTTGTGTAATTGATAATTTTAGGAAATACAGGCCGGATTCCAAAAATCTATTAAGGTTTTGGGCATACTACGAGCACTTTACAAGTTCATTTAGAGCTCAAATTGTCGGGCTTCCTTATCCATCATCCGGTACGGTCGAAGATGACTGGGGGGATGATACGGAATCGCTCAAGAGAGAAATGAGAGCCGATGCCGCACTCTCTGCCTTTACGGAACTGGTTATTTATGAAGATGTTGCGGGCAAGGAAAGACATGATTACGATGAATTGGTTGATTTTATAAAAAAACTGGTAACAGCAAAAGTTTAATGATTTCAAGGAGGTTAATGTGGGTTAAAAACACATTATTCCTTACTTAATCTCTTCTTTTTTATATTCCTCAGTTCTAAACTGTCTTTCATACGCTTTCTCGTTCTTCTTTCTCTTCCTCTTAGCCCGTAATGCAATTACATCATCAGCAAACCGCCTCGGTTTGCTGTATCAATCATTGTTGATAAGCAACTTCATCCTTTGTCTATCTGACATCTTCTATAGTTTCCTCAAACTATCATTTGCTCCGGTTTCTAAAAACCGCCGTACCTGTCGCTGTACCACTCCTGTAATCTATCTATAGGCGGTACTCACCTATTCTCTGTTTCTCTCGTCTTTCTAAAGACTATCTTAAAATCATAAATCTTCTTTATGCGGAACTTATTGTCTTGCTTCCCTTGCAAACACCTATGGCTATCGCATACCCGATAACTTGATTCAAAACCGAGTTTCAGGTTTATGGTCTCACAAACAACTTGTGAATGGATTAAACGCTATCGTTTACTTTTCAATGGAATTGACTGAAAATTGTTAAAGAACTGAAAACTTTATTGGCAGTAAGAAGATACCGCCTTCTTTGATAACTGTAGGAGATAAAGTCCCTTCCTCTATGTTAGTCCGCTGAAGGCGGGCAATCAGAATGTAAAAGGGACATACAAACTGTGTTTTGAAAAACCAAAATGGCATTTGTTTTTCAGAATGTAAAGAAAAGTCATTCTGTTTTGAATTTGGCTCGTAGCCTCGTAGAGTAAATTCAGAACGGTATGGCTTTTTTCCTTAAGGATAAAACGGATGACGTTTTGGTTTTTTAAAACTTCCTCTGGCGATACCAATGTTCCACGCGCTGTAGGTTAGCTGTGGTTGAGGAAAGGCACACGGTTTTGGCTTCGCGCCGCGCGGGGGCAAATCGGTGTGCCTTTCCTCGTTTATCGGCAGGGGCTTTCTATCTCCTTGCTTTTGTGATTCCGTCCAGAATGAGGCGGATGAGCAAAAGCAACGGGTCAAAATATAAAATTGTAGGACCTTGGCAATTGATGGTGTCTGCTATAATTCCCAGGCGCGAGAGTGAAAAGCCTTCCGTGTCAGGGAAGTCTTCCACTCTTGAGATTATTGTTTTCTCAATCGATAGACGAAATCTCGAAAGGTTTCGTTTTCTCCACATCTCTGGTCCGGCTCTTCTTTGAGCTTCCCAGCGCACTTCGGGCATATCGCCCACGTGCCGATTGCGCACCCTCCAATTTCCTCGGACTCAGTGAAGGATTCATTGCAGAGATCGCAAATGACTTCGTCTCCGCAATCAACCTCGATTACTTCGTAAGGCATGTTATCGCCTCCTTTCCAGGCCGAGAGCTTTTCACTCCGACGCCTTATGGACAGCAGACAGACCCCATCAATTGTCAAGGTGGAGATTTTCCGCCTCGGAAAATTGATTCCTTTAAAAACAAAATTTGACCCAGCCCTCGCCGCGAGGACATAAAACAGGGCGGTATGACGAGAATACAAAATGTAAAAGAGCAAAATGAAATGATTTTGATTTTTTGGTGTACTACCTTCGAGCTGAAGGGCTCCCTTGTAAAAGCGCTTCACCTACTGAAGCTCTTCCCGGAATGCGGTCTTGAACATCTCCCTGATGTATCGGATCGATTCGTGCTTTCCTCTGTCATACCAAGAGTAGTCTTTTACGTAGATACTCCTGGATTCTTCCTTGGCTTCACATTCCAAAAGCCAGGTGAGGAACTGCTGAATTTTTTCTTCAGTCATTTTGATTAGCGCCTCCTTTCTAGGAGCCCTTCGGCTCGGAGGTGCTTTTTCAACGAAAAATCGGAATTATTGCGTTTTGCTTACCTATTGCGGCCCAAACCGATACGGGATTGTAAGGGTGTCCCTTACCTAAAATAAAATCCTTAATAATGAATAACTTACCCTCAAGACTGTCTAATACAATCTATCTGAACACTCAAGGCTATCAAACACCTTTTTAAATATTTCAATTACAACGCCTTTCTAATAATTCTCTCACTCCTCCGTCCATACTATTTTCCCCTTGTGATTATATACTTTCCCGTCTTCCAAATACTCATGATAGCAGGCTCCCAATACCCTGTTGGGCTTGTCCTTCAGCACTCTCCTGGTAACTTCAAACAACATATTCAGGCGGTTCTTTTCCAGGCATTTAATCGTAGCTATATTCTTCCAGTGGGCGTATTCGGCGGTTCCCGTCCAAAATACCACCCGGAAAGCCCCTTTACCTATATAATGGTTCTTAATCTTGTCTTTAAGCTGCCCCCTTCCCATATGTCCGCTGTCAAATTCAAAATAAAGGTTTCCGGCAGTAAGATTCAGCATCGCATCGGCATATGTCTTAAGGCTCAAAAACTCTATGAGTCCATAGCCGCAGATATGGAAATACTTGCCTAAACAATTTCTCAATTTAATGTCGTGCTCGACATGATTATGGTTGAGCGTGGTTCTGGAACTGGTGGCCAGGGCATAACAGGTATAAAAATCATGATGGAGTTTCTTGAGGCGGATTTCTTTCCGCTTGGTCCGGCACATGCTGTTGAGCTCAGCAGCGACAATGGCGTAATCGCGCCGCTTGCGTTTTCCGGAGAGTAGGTAGCAGATACTTCCGGCGGTAGCCCATTCTACCTGGGAAATAAATTGTCGAATGATTGACCGACTAAGTGTCATAAATTTAAAAAAACGGGGGGATGCCTTTCTGTGGCGAAGCCCAGCAAGGGGGTTTATATCGTGCGATTTTTGCCGATTAAAGCTCCTTGCTGGGGTTCTATCGTGCTTTGCCGATGCAACCACAGACAGTACTTCTCCCCCAAATTAATTACTTATTCAAGCCGATTTTCAGAAAATTCGGCGGCTGGCAGTGAGCTCTATCGGGCTAAAAGCAGTGGATAACCTATCTATGTACCCTGACAGGTGCTAATTCAGGTATCTCTTTTTTCCCATTCGGATAAGTTGAGAGGGGAAGACCCGGTTCCGGTCATTCCCATTTGTTTAGAATTGGATGTTTTTCCAATTGAAAATAATGAACATCTCACGGCTTCCAATAATCGCAGTTGCGGCATTTGGTTTTGAGATTTTCTTCTCCTTGTTAGTCCCAATAAAATTTCAAATAGCTTTCTTTTTGATTATTTTATTTTAAAAGATTGGCAAAAATTAAAAAGAAGGGGATAGTTGCCTCGGTGGGTAATTGAGGGAAGATATAAAAAAGGAGAAGGTAAGCATTTTCCGGATTTGTTTGTAATTATCTGGTTGCTTTATGTTGCTTCCCGGACTGCATCATGCGCGGTTTTTTGCCTGAATCACCGAATCTTACCGTAACAGAGTTTTTGCCTATTTTTCAGGATATAAACATATCATTTAGTCATTGATTCCCTGTGCGCATCCTATCGTAAAAAATAGTCTACTTGTGGTAACACAAATTTTAAAACACGTATCGTTGTAGAAAAACAGAAGATTGTGTACGCAAAAAACCCTCATCAAAAACAGATTTTATAAGCTATTAACATCAAGTGCTTACAAGACACTAAAATAGTGAGCAAAAAATAAATGTTTTATACGCGGCAAGCCAAGGGTTACTTCCTGAACTAAACAGTTTTGAAATGTATGAATTATCCGCTCTTTCAAGTGGTAAAAATTAATAACTGAAAAAGATTTTCCAAACACTTTAACTTTCAGCAAACATCACAGGCGATAATATTGCTGAGCACTTAGTCTCATAGCCCCCCATTTTTTGCTTGCAAAAAAATGTAATTATAAGAAAATAAAAAAATAGTAGCGGGGGATCAAGAATAAATATTGTTTTCAAACACTTAAAATAGTAATTTAGGTACGGAATCAAAAAAGTCTTTGTGGTGTCATAATGCCTAATGTAAATAAATTGAAAATTATCCTTCAGGACCTGACAGGCCAAAAAGCACCTTTCTTTGATACACCAATCCCTGAAAATGCGATTTCCTTGTTGACCTCTGGTGCTGGTTTAGGATTTAGCCAGTTAAATGAACTTCTTTTGATGCTTGGATACGACAGGATTACTCACTCTTTTTTTCAGTTTCTTGTAAATGGTACCATTGAATATAGACCAGATTCCTCTATTAATTCCTTTGAACAACTTCGGAAGGGAGTTGATCACTTTAGAAAAATCGCTATTTTGTTTTATGGCAATGTTAAGTTTGCCTTCAAGAACCTTTCCGGTGATCCAGTAGAATTTGAGGGGTTTTTGGCTTCATTGAAACCAATGAATTCAAGAGAGTATAAGAAAAGGCACGATCCTGTTTTACCTATAGAAACAATACCACCTGAAAATACTTATTATCTTGGCTATATAATAGAAGAAGAACTGAGGAAAAAAATTGAAAATGGCGATAGCACGGCAATAGACGAGGAAAAGAGAAGAACCCTCATTGTTGAAAAAGGCAAAACCAATCACGAAGCCTATCTTGCTTGTGATCATTTGGACGTCTATGTTGCCACCTCAATGAGGTTACCACATGAATATCTTTTTGCAAATCGAACAATCAATCAGATTTTTAAAAATTCTATTTTAAAAGACTTAAAGCTTCGTTGGTTTGACCCCACACAAGCATATTGCCAAAGTCGAATAGACAAAAGTCTTGCAGAAGCTTTAATGCTTAAAAGAGCTAAATGCACAATTTATCTTGCCCAAGAATCTGAGACATTAGGCAAAGATTCAGAATTGGCGTGCACACTAGCACAAGGAAAACCAGTGATTGTATACATCCCGAAAGTTAACGAAATGTACGTGGATGAATATCTCTCTGATTTAAAGAAAATTAATAAAAATGATACCGAGAAAGAAATAATTTTAGAACAACTACGTGTATTTGATAGCTCTCTTGCTTGGGAAAAAGATAGTAAAATCCAAGAATGGATCAATAATCCCGATACAACTGATCTTAAATCAATTAAAAAACTGCTGGAAAAGACGATGAGACAGCAGTATGACAAAAAAGCTGAAGTTCTCTGTGAGACTCATCCACTTGGAATACAAGTTAATATTACCACTGGGGTTGCAAATGGTGTTTTGGTAGTGCGAACTATCAAACAGTGCGCAAAATTAATAAAGAATATAGTTTTGAAAAAGTTAGAATTTAATCTTGATGTTGAAAAAAAAGGATCGTTGGAGTATCTTTATTTAAGGGAAAAGATTTCCAACTGTGTTTTTCGAGTAGTCACTGGTGATGCAAAGCTGACAAATACGTTCTGGAATTATTATCTTAAGCAAGAATGAAAGGAATAAAAAAAATGAAAACAAAACCATCGGAGAAAAAGGATTTCATGAATCCATATGACTTAAATGCAATTGGGAAAAAATTGAGGTTAAGCATGAAGTTGGAACCTACAAGACCTTTATCTCGTGATCCTTACTCCACTGCTGTTGACAATTACCCACCAACTGCAAGAGATAAAAGAGACCCGAAACGATAAGCCGCTATAACTATATTTATTTCTCCAAATTTAGCAACTTCCTTAGCTAACCTATCTACAGAAAATCGGCTTTTATTTGTTTAATAATCTGGTTTAATTTAAAGTGGCAATCCTTATATTACTGCCATTGTAATTATGTACGGTTGTAGGTGACATGCGTATTTTTGTCGTTCTCATTTTTTAGAAAAAAATAGAAGGATGATATTTTAATAATGTCTTTTTGAAATGTAGTTTTGCCATTCCTACCCAGCGTTGCAAGATTACTAACTTGAAAGTTAGTCAAATTTGGGGGATAATCATAAATAAAGTAACAGCGCAATAACAGGAGCTAAAAATTGAATACCCTTTAATTACCTATAAGGATATTTGTAAACCGCTGATATAGCATAGGTAAGAGCTACGATCTCAAACCTCACATGGGGGTATAAAAAATGAACCTTCTAAATCTGAAACCTTGTTACAGCAACAGCCATGCTTTAGTGATTGGAATTAACAAATATCTTTTGGCTTCGCCGCTTGGATACGCCATCAATGATGCTAAAGCGATTGCAAAAATTCTCGTGGAAAAGTTGGAATTTCCTTCAGGTAACGTAAGGCTTTTAACCGGTGAAGACGCTACGCGTTCTGCGATTATGCAGACTTTCCTTGCTTTTGCATGCCCTGAAATTAGTGTCGATGATCGACTTCTGGTTTTTTTTGCAGGTCACGGACATACTGTTTCTTCTTATAAGGGTGAAGTTGGGTATTTGGTGCCTTATGATGGTGACCATCAAAATTTATCAACACTTATCCGCTGGGACGAACTCACACGAAATGCAGATCTAATCAACGCCAAACATATATTGTTTCTTATGGATGCATGTTACGGGGGGCTTGCTATCAAACGCGCTCTTAAACCGGGCTCAATGAGATTCATTAAGGACATGCTGCTCCGCCCTGCAAGGCAAGTCTTGACCGCGGGAAAGGCGGATGAGTTAGTATCTGACCTTGGAGGCCCGTTGCCTGATCATTCGGTTTTTACTGGCCATTTACTTGAGGCTCTATCAGGGAAGGCAGGGGATTCTAATGGCTTACTAACAGCTAATGGGGTCATGGCATATGTATACAATGAGGTCGCGAACGATCCAGAGTCAGAGCAAACCCCACATTTTGGGTTTCTTGACGGTGATGGCGACCTTATTTTCTCAGGTTTTAAATTCTTGGAAGTGCCAGAAGCTCAAGAGATTGACAAAGATATCCTTGTCTCGATACCTGCTGTATTATCAAATGAAGGTGAAATAATGACAGTAATAGACCAGACTAAAGAGCTATTATCAGAGGAAAAATATCGAATTAAACTTCACGATCTCGTGACTATGAAAACACGAGAGATGATGTCAGTCACAACGGAAGACAGTTTTCCGGTGCAGACAATCTGGAATGATGAGGAATTTCTTGAACGGATAAATAAATACGAAAAAACAACGACAGATTTGCGAGGTATCCAGGCGTTATTGGGTTTCTGGGGAAGCGAAGCACATCGCATTACTCTTGTCCTGCCAGTGAAACAAATGGGGGGCAGAATTGAAGATGGATCGGGGACTATTGCCTGGCTTGCTCTCCGTTGGTATCCCATGCTTCTCCTTATGTATTGCGGTGGTATAGCCGCGGTAGCAGCCGGTAATTATGACAATTTGCGAGCTCTGATGCAGGCGAATGTGTCTGACCCCGAACGTGCATTAAAGTCAGTAACTTTGGTCAGGAATGTTGGGAAAGCTAAATCAGATCTGAAGAGCGCATTTAATATACTGCCCGGACATTCGAATCAGCATGTACCACATAGCGAGTATCTGTTTAAATTTCTTCAACCTGAACTGGATGATATATTATGCCTGGGCATGGATTACGAACGGTACTTTGACGAGTTTGAAGTGCTTTTCGCTCTCGAATTTGCTGAAGAATATGACAGTGAAAACGGGCATGTGTGGGGGCCACCCGGTAGGTTTGCCTGGAAGTATGATCGAGGCGATCAATCGAGCCCTTTTCACCGAGTATTGAGGCTTGCGCAAGAGCAGGGAGAATACTGGCCACCAATTAAAGCGGGTCTATTTAGTGGTGATATTAATCGATTCGAAGTGATTGCCAAAGAATACTCGAAACCTCTTGCACAACTTGGTTGGCACTGATGGTCAAACCAAATAGATGGCTGCTGTTTTACAATGCATATTCTGCCCTATAATTCTCACTTTTTACTCATATTTGTTTCCCATGGGTAGGTATTATGCACAATTTTGCCATCTTGATTTTTTGAAAAAATAGAAGAATGAAATTTTATTGATGTCTTTTGTAATAAGTGTTTTCCAAAATATTGCTTCGATGTAATATTCCAACCGGTATTTAGCCGAAAGAAAATTTTCTATATTTTTGTTTTAATAAGAGTATAATTATTTCATATGGTTGGCAAAAAAGATGCTGAATATGAATATTATTCGAAGAGAAGGGATGAACTTTCCAAAATTAGAACCGATTCATCCAATTCTTTTGATAAAGCAATATTACAAATATCTATGGGTATTTTGGCTGTTACTATGGCTTTTCTGGAAAAAGTGGGAAAGCCTTACGATGGCTTGACGACGTTTTTGATAATGGTTTCGTGGATAGGTTTTGCTTTTGTAATATCGTTGAATTTACTTAGCTATCATTTTGCTAAAAAGAATATGGATTTCAAAATAAATGATTTAGATTCACGGTATGAAATTTTTGTAGAAAAAGGAAGTTGGCCCGAAGAAGGATTTTCTAAATATAAAAAACTTACAGAAAGATGCAACACATGGTCATTTATAACTTTTGTTATCGCGCTTTCAATATTTGTTATATATGCTGGATTGGTTCATTATAATATTCGTTACAAACCAAATAAATCGCAGGAGGCTATAATGACAGACAAGGGCAAAGGTATTGACAAACGTGGGCAGACAGAGATTAGCGAGCCCAAAACTTCAAAAAAAGGCCAAACCGAGACCGCTGAACCAGTGAAACCAAAAACAGATAAGAAGAAATAGACTTTTGATACACTTGCGGTTTTGTTACTTATAGCCCGAACCAAAGAGAATCACGAATATACTCGTGGGGACAACCAAGACGCTCTTGAAATGTTGAAATACAATGAGTGTAACCCTTATGACCGAATGAGGCAATGCAGCCGACGTTTAACAGTCGCATCTAACTTTTGTGTTATTCCCCGTTACTATCCGTAGTCCTTGTTTTTAAGAAACCGCGCAGCTCAACACTTTGTAGGTGCAAAACAGTGGTGCCATTCCTCCATCTTGCTTCCCGAATCTTCCTCTTGTGTAGCCAAATTGCTCCTTTTTAAATAGTAATCAATATACACAAAAAATATATGATATGATGAAGAATGGGAAAAAAATACATTCGCAAGATGCATATAAGAAACATCAATCTTAACAAATGGTTTCCAGAAAACGACAAGTTTGCTGCGGGAATGGCAAAACTGTGCATTCTGAGAGAAGACTTTCTTTTTGAATTACAGGGATTTGTAGAATCGCACTCAGTGCCCATAGAGGATGAATATGGAACCGATTGGCGGCAGTTATATTTCTTCCGAAGAATGTGCACCACAGTAAAAGAAGTGCGGAACGCCATTGAAGTGTTATCGAAAGAATCAAAGGAGTTCAAGCAATTCCTTAAGGAACAGCCCACTGATTTAGTGAAACATGTAGATTCTTTTAAAGCAGACCTTAACCGAGCATTGAAGACAATAGATACAGTAAGAAATGAAGTATCGGCTCATATTAAGCAATCATCGATAGAACAGGCTTTAAATAAGATGCGTGACGAGCAGCGTTCTGGAGTCTTGCAAATTAGCTTTGAAATGCCAGCAAAGACACACTACAAATTCACCGTGGAATTATTGATGGCTATAATGTTAAAAGATGTTCCTCCTGATAATCAAGAAAAAGAGGCTAAAGAAAGGGTAGATAAATTCATTCCCGCTGTGCAAAATCTATTAGAAATGATAAATATGATATTTAGTTTTTACGCAAAAGAAAGGGTGCTGGGCACCTAATAATTTTTAAACTGTTTGTTTCTATCAGTAATTCTCGGCACTTCATTTGCGTGGAACAATTTAGTAGGTAGGTGCAGTTGTTATAGCCAGACGCAATAAAAACAATAATTTTATTTACCATGCATATTTAAAAGGAGATGTTTTTTTGCATCTCCTTGTTGTTCATCGTTGTGATTCTTGAAAGACAGTTTTCCTCAAGCCCCATAGGATTCATTGCCTATTTCCACGGCCTTCCAAAAGAAATTAAGATTTTCTGTACCATAGACCAACGCCTCGTCGTATGAATTAAAAAGCACCGGCGTTCCGTCTTCCTCGGCAACAATCCCGATATCCGTGTAGTCGCTCCAATTAAGGATAATATGCATTTGACCTCCTAATACCCGCAGTTGTGGCAGAGGGTCTTGATTTTCCCTCCGCCTTCCGACACTATGATCACTGTATTAGCAAAGTTGTGTCCGATGGTGGCCTTATGGCCGCAGTCTAATTTGACTGTTTGCCCGGATAAGAAAATCTCCAAATCCTTGGTGGTAAGCGCCCTATCCTTTTCCATTATTCCTCCACGATTTCCTGGTAAGCCTTGACATGCTTCTCCATTATGGAGATAGGCGGGGTTGATTTAAGCGCCTCCGTTACGGCATTAAAGAAACTCCACTTGTTTCTTTCGTTAAACGTCTCGTGGCTGGGCCTTAGCCATTCTTCCCTGATGACGGGGAGCTGTCTGGGGCTCACGATGTCCTGTCCGTAGAGGAGTCCCATAAGCTGAAAAGCTTCCCGGTTGTTTACCGGTATTCCCTTGAGGCGCTCGGAGTCGGCAATAACCTTTTCATATTTGTGCTGAGCCTTGTAAAGGCTGGTAATCGCCAAATCCTCCAAGGCATTCCAGACGCCTTTGGTGTGCTTCTTCATCACCGCGATTTCGCCGTGGAGCGCCAGATTGTCGCAAATGAAAACGGAAGCCCCGATAGCCAGACCGACGCTCATGGACCGGTCATAACTGTTCCGGAAAGCTACCGAGAGCCCGATTTCCGCATTATCATTCCTGAACTTAAGCAGCGCAAAGAGCTGCTGGCCCTGCCGGGCAAGGGCGTAGCTTTCACCGGCCAGGGTAAAATCGGTGAGAAGATCCTGCGACACGGTAAGAAGCTTGTCGGCCAGATGGTAATGCGAAACGGGTATATAGCTGTCCGTTTCCTCGGGCATTTTGATAAGGTCCAATTGCTCCCTCGTTGCGATTTCTCCTCCTTTGTGAATCAAAAACTCATCCATAATATCCTCCTTAAATTATTCCTTTTTCTTTCATAGAAACTGATTTTGTGCCGATAATGACATGGTCCAATACTTCAATCCCGATGATCTTTCCCGCCTCAATCAATCTCCGGGTGATAGTTATGTCTTCCTGGCTTGGCTCACAGTCTCCCGATGGGTGGTTGTGGCAGATAATGACCGATGCCGCTCCCCTTATTATGGACCTTCGGAATACTTCTCTCGGATGAATCAGGGTGGTGTTCACCGTGCCGATGCTGACAAGCTCCACAAACTTAACTTTCTTTCGCGTATTGAGGCTGATCAGCAAGAAATGCTCCTTGTTTCTTTCCAGCCTGTCCAGCTTCGTAAGAATCTTGCGCAAATGCTCCGATACTGCCCGGGGACTGGTAAGCTCAGTTTTTTCTCTCGATAGAATCATTTTTTATCCTTCCTCCTAAGCGACTTTTCGCAGAAATTCGATGACTTCGGCGGTTTTCTTGTGTCTGCTGTTTAGCAGTCTTTTGAAATATTCTGTTAGTTCTTCGACAGCTTTATTTTCCGCTTCAATTTCAGAAAATATATCTGTGTTTTTGAATTGGGATATTAGCTGTTCGAGAAATCCGTTGACTAACTTCGTCATCGGAACGCCGTTGTGCTTTGCCATTTTGTACAAATAGGGTATTAATTCCTCCTTAATCTTCGGGCTATACATTCCAGTATTCACGTTTTACCTCCTTCGTTGTTCTTCCGGGCGTCTTTTATCTTGTCTTGGCTTTGGAAACTCTGATGACCAGCTGTCGGTTCTTTTCGCTTATCGGCGGGCACTCGCATTGGGAAAGGTTCTTAGCAGAAGTGATTATTCCTTCCCTTGATTGAAAATCTCACCCCGCTTTCCTTCGAGACCATCTCCCGGTTCGGTGTGATCCCTGCTCCAGCGATCTTCCAGCTCCTCAATTATGTTCTGTAATTTCCGGTTTTCCTTCCCTTTTTGATCCACCGGACTTTGAATGGAAGGGCAACTCCATTTGGTCAAAACTGGGCAGGGGCACTTCTTGAACTTCAAGCCGGCCCTCTCCTTTTATGGAGATCCTCAAACCGCCGCCGGTGATTTCTTCTTTTCGCTCCTTCAATAAAAAACTCCTGATCTCATCTTCCAGAATCTCAACCTTCTCAGACATCTTCCTTCGAAAGATCAAACTTTTGGCCACTTGATACAGTCTTCTTTGGTTCAAGCTCACCACCTCCATTAAGGGTATGAGATAAGGTTTCCCCGTATCTTTGGACTGAACACATCTCTGCGCACGTTTTACCTCCTTGCTTTTCGTCTTGGTGAATCTCCAAAATCGCTATAACCGTTTGCCGATTGTCCTTGGCTATTTTTTTGAAACCTGCTCCGGGAAATTTTTCCCTGAGCAATTGGTAAAGTTCTTCATTTGACATCTCCTTGTAGTTCATAAGCAGCACCTCCTTTTAGTCCCAATAAATTTTTAAACAACTTTTCTTTCGGATTATTTTCAGTTTAGAAGATTGGAAATTCTTGAAAAGAAGGGGATTGTTGCCGGGAGGGGCAAATAAATGACTACAGGAACATGCGGCAAAGCTGAATGTCAGTCTTGTATTTTTGAACGAAAGCGGTAATGTGAAAGTCGCGTTAAATATTAACAAAACAAAAAATAACACAATATGTTAATAAATGTCTTGACATGTCAAATGAAATTGATATATATATATTTAAAAATATATATATCAATTTCATATAATAAGAGGTAAAATGGTAAAAAATAACATAAAAGGTATTTTAATAAACGAAGGGATGACGCAAGCCGAATTTTTAAAACAATCCAGGATTAAACTTAGTATGGGTACTTTAAATAAATTAATTAATCATAAGCGCACAGTTTCTCCGGTAACGGAAAGAAAAATAGTTAATGCGTTTAATGATATTTTTAATAATAAATACCCTTATGAGAAAATATTTCCAGAAATATAAAAACTTGCACATTTTTTCAAAATTTGGTTTAATACAGATAGAACCATTGTGTGAAAAATTTCACATACCAAGTAAATTTAAATTCTGGAGAAAAAAGGACAAAACTATTTTAGTTTAAGGTATCTGTGGGGTCACAACAAAGGAGGTGTGTTATGGCTTCTCAAAAAGAAATTGAAAGATCAATTAAAAGAATGACCGAAAAACGTTCTAAGGCGGTTGTGCCGTCAGACAAAAAGCCACAAATTTCAGGGAAAGCGTTTTACGAGTTGGTACAACACATGAAAGATCTCAACAGCTTTCGTGCTCGTTCTCTCAGTGCAAGTGCCAACAGAGTTACCGGATAAAACATCGCATCACTAAGGTAACATAGCATCGCTATGTTACCTTCTTTTATTATAGCGGGGGTTTACGGTTCAACTCGAATTATTAAAATTTGATTCTATTGAACATATTGCAAACAAGTTTTCCTTAGAGGAAAACCTGGATCAAACTTTTAAAGAAATACTTCTCTATATAAAAGATAATCACAACGCAAGTTCTATTATAGTGGAAAATGATTATATCGATAAAGATTTTACAAACGAATTTAGTAATTTTTACTCAAAAACCTTTAGATCACGCTATGGGTATTGTAAGCGGTTGCATTTCTTTAAAGAATCCTTCGATGACATTGATGATTTTATAGAAAACTTCAATTCTGAAAAAATCACTTACTTGGGTTTTTTAGTAAAAAGACCTTTAAATGTTGGAAAGGTTGGCCGTACTCTTATTGTACCCAAGGAAATAGAAAACTTTTTCTATTTGTGCTGTATAAAGAGAGAGGTACACCTTTTAGGAAAAACAATTATTGCTGTTGGCACACCATTCATTGAACAGGACTCCATGGTTATGACCTGCGCACAGGCCACAATGTGGATGTTCTCGAAATATATGCATTTTGCCAACGCCCTTCCTCGTTATTTGCCCTATGAAATTACAGACAAAGCTACTAATGCTTTTATACAGTTGAGTAGAGCAATACCTAGCAATGGTTTAACTACCCAACAGATTATGTCTGGTTTGAGTAAAATGGGCTACTTCCCTTTACTATATACCAAGCCACACAAAATCACTTGTCTCGAAGATAAGGATTTATATAAAAGAGACTCATTGCTCTGGCAACCCATTGAGACCATATATCATTATATTGAGTCAGAAATACCTGTTATAATCCTGTTTAGGGAGCACGCAGCTATAGTTATAGGTCACAAAATATTTGATGATACAAAAGAGTTAAATTTGCCGGAGGTGGTTGCTGAACAAAATGTCTTATCTTCTTCTTTTCTTACAGATGCCTTTATTGTTCACGATGATCAAGAGGGTATATATAGACTGCTTCCCTGTACAGAGGCTTCTCGAGAGACTTTGGCCAAAAAACATGGTGGCCTATTACCAAGAGAAGGTTCTCGATATAATGATATATTGAGCGACGTTTTGGAAATTATAGTTCCTTTGCCAGACAAGATCTATCTTAGCGGCGAAGATGTACTGACAACAATTAATAAAATCTTATTCAATCCGGACCAAGGAATAAATTTCAATTTAATTGACCTACTTCTCGAAAGCGCTAAAAAAGGTAACAAGCAGGCAGCAGAATTAATTTATTCTTTAGATAATAAATATAAAAATCCGGTTTTGATAAGAACGTATTGTATGAAATCGTCTGAATTTAAGAAAAAAATAAAGTCTAATTCTTCTATTAATGATGAGGTAAAACAAGATTATCTAAGAACTGGCATGCCTCGTTATATTTGGGTTGTCGAGATTTCCACTTTATCAATGTTTTTAGAAACAGGGAAAATTTGTGGGGAAATTGTTTTTGATTCCACCTCCAACCAGTTTGATTTTATTGGGAGTATTCTCACTATTCATATTCCGGGATGCTTTCATTATCATGACTCAAATCATCCCGAAAGGAGCAAGATTAACGATGATGTCCCGGAAGAGGAGACTTACATTATTCTTAATCGTAATAACACCGATAAATGTTATATCGTCTCGGAGAAATAAATGTCACTGGATAGAGCAAAAAAAGGGCGAATTGGAACAGAAACCATTAACCTTAGTGGACCGGGGGGAACTGGGATAGGAAAATACTTTACATTCCCAGATAGTATGTCCCCCGTTGCTATTATTGCTTTCCTGGGGTTCGTTGTTTCTCTTGTAGTATATAGCTTCATTCGTGAAAAAGATATTTTAGATATTGTAAAAATATGTCTTGGTGCTATGTTGGGAAGTGGTGTTTCTTCGTCTATCAAAAATAATCAAAACCAAAACGATCAAAAACGACAAAAATAATTAAGCTAATCAAGAAATGATAAAGAAGTTATGCTGGCAACAGTGAGGAAGAATAGCGGAGCGCTTAAATACGTTTCAGACGAATTGAAGAATAATAAATAAGTTGCGCTGGCGACGGTAAGAAACGATTTTAATGCTTTTGAATACGCTTCAAATTCAATTAAAAAAGAAATTAAGGAATTATTGAAAAAATAGATCCCGAAAAGTTTACGAGATTTATCAAGCTATCCATAAATACAACAACGAGCGAATTCATACCGCTCTCAAAATGCCTCCGATTGTTTACGCTAATCAATTTTTAATTCACGCATGCGTGTCTAACAAAATGGGTACTTGACACTAAAATTTTACGATATTGTCATACGGTTTCCGAAAATAGAATCGGTAAAAACTATCATGGTGTTTATAAGGAACAGGCAAAGGAAGCCCATCGGCAGTATTTGAATTTTATTGCCTGAGGCTCTTTCTTAGAGCTCTAACCTCTTGACAATATGAGACAAAAGAACTATACTGGTATTGTTCTTTCTTGGAGCGCTGGCATATGTTCCAAGGTGTTTCAGCCCGTAAGTATACAACGGGTACCAGTACGCCTATTGGCAATCGTTGCTGGGAAACACTTGCATCAGTGGGGAACAGAAGGAGAGAGAGCATTTTTATGGCCGGTGGTGACAACCCACGCCTCTTTGCGTACGGACGCCCGACTCCTCTCGCGCTCCAACTCATATGCACCTCAAGCCAAACAGTGGCTTGAGGTTTTTTGTTGCCGCTCCCCTTCTCGATCTCCATACTTGGACAACCAACATTAAATATCTGGCATAGCTCATGAAAACAGATGACGGTCTGCCAATTGCGGCATAGTTGGCGTTAGCCTATAGCGCCTCGCTACCCATGAGTTGCTCTTGAACCTCTTCATAGACTTCACTGATCTGACGCAATGGCAATCGTCCTGACTCCGTATACAGGGCAAGCAGCTTTTGCAGCGAATCTTTGCTGACGATCAGTTCTTTTCGCGTCCAATGATCTAAAGATTCACCAATTCTGTCGCATGCAAGTACCGCTTTGTCGCCGTTCTTCCAACCAATCTGCACCCGACCGTACTCCACCGCCAACTCGTATATAAGTCGGCCTATGGGGACACCTAACACAACAGGTCCTGACGGGTCGTTGCATGGAACGGATGGTGGTTCCACATCATGTTCTAGCTCTTCCTGGCGACGATTCCGATAATAGATAGATTGAACCCCTTCGGCACGGGCTAGAGCGGCATTGGATTTATCTCCAGTTATGAAAAAAATACCCTTATGGAAATCGATCTGGCGCAGGAATTTCCTAAACTGTGCTCGAATAATGAGATCACCGCTTGACTTTTTGCGACTCATCAGCGGCTTATTTTGTTGTTCTTGTTTCTCCGTTGATAGTTCCACTGTCGAACAACTTTCTTTCTTGCCTACTTCTGATGCCCTTCTGGCCTGTTCCGCAAGATCCTCTCTCAAAGCGCGCAGTTCTACCCGAGTGTCGAGCGCCGGATCAGCATCGCCTACGACAATGAGACTGATGCCAGATAGGTCCGCACTACTGTTCAATTCCAGGATTTCCTGTAAAGCGCGAAATCCTCTTCGGCCGTCTTCCTGAAGATAGCCGTGATCGTCCCGGCTGTTCGCCGCTTGTTCCAATTCGTGAATTACAGCGTTGGGTATGACAACAAGAATCCAGTTCGGTGTATGCACATATCCACGAGGATGTATCATAAATAGGGATGTGAGGATCTGTTCACTTAGAACAACATCAGACAAAATGTTCGTGTCCAAGCCCAAAATAACATCGTCGTGCTGGGAAAGAACATTACTCACTTTCTTCCAATATGGCGAAAGGAGCAATCCGCTCCGATAGCACGCGTTTGCCACACCATTGACTGGGTTCCAGAAAGAGTCAGAATTAGTGAGAAGTTTGCATCTAAAGTTCCATCCCGCCTTCTTTATTGAGACCAAGGGTTTGTCTCCATGCACGGATATTACCAGCGAACCATGACTGTGGAGCAACATGTCGAAAAGTAGATGGTATACAGGGAAGCTGATGAAACCCTGTCTCAGTTGATAGTCTGCAATTTTTGGTTGCAATGTTTTTGGTTCAAACAAAACCGTCATCTCAAGACGGGGTGCTTTGGTCTGATTTAGCTCAGCCGAAGCGACATTTGCCGACATAATGCGACAGTCAAACCTGTCGGCTAGAATTTGGGCTACACTCGCCGCCTGAGAGATATTTCCACCAATACCGCGAATCATAACTTGGACTGCCCCACGATTTATTTTCGCCAAAACTTGAATGAGATAGTCCATTGTCCTTTTGCCACACACATCCACGACAGGAACGGAATTGTTATATGCCATTACCTTTCCTCCATATTGAGTAATCTCTTAATCCATAGAATACTTGTGAGCAAAAGCTGCCAGGGAATTTTTTGACCATATGCAGTTCTTATCTTATTTCTTCGGTTTTTCCGGCCAAGGTTCTGTTGGTGATTGATAAAGCGGCTTGCCTGGTTTGTCGGGTACATGCACATCACCTCTTTTTTCGACTCGCTCACTATAATCACGTTTATTTGGAACCTGTTTTGTTTGTTCATCTGATTTTTTATCGCTCATTTATATCTCCTTCTGGTTCGTAAAAATTCTCAACAGGAAGTTCTCTTTTAACCTCCTCTTGCAGTCTTTTTAGAAGCTTCTCGTCTCTTTCTGTATCGCCATAGGTTTGCGCAAAAGTTTGTCGTCGAATAACTATTTCCTCAAAATCCTTTAATAGTGAATTATCATAAGCCCGTAGCTCCTTGATTTTTCTGCATAGAGTTTCCAACTGAAACTCTATGCCTTTGTAGAAAGTTGTCATCCTCTCAAATTTTACGATATTGTCATATGGTTTCTGAAAATAGAATCGGTAAATAGTAATCATTGCAGCAAGTGAACCCAGAATTTTCCAAGCAATTAGTCCCCAGGATGTAAATATCCAGCTCACAATTGCCGACGAAGAAAACAAAGCAACCAGCCCTTCCGTTAGCCTGTTCCACTTAATTGCTTTTTTGAGCTGTATTGAATAGTACTTAGCGTTAAGTCGCATCGTACGATATTCATTATATAATTCCCATACAGGGTGACGGCTCGTGGGCACTATTTCGCCTCAGAACATCTGTTCTTCAGGGCAACTTCTCAAGAAAGCCCTATTTCTTTTTCGGCGGATTCTTGATTGTCTCTACAGTTGTATGTTTCGGGTCTTTTTGTGCAACTTTTACTGGTATGAATTTCCCTGAATTTGCATCTCTTCCAATTTTGTGTGTACCGCCTTTGCTTGTCATTTAAAACCCCCTTTGTTTTTTTAAATTGTACTCCTCATAATTAAAATTAATCAAATAAAAAATAAAGGTTAGGGGAAAGGGGTTTATTTGGGATATCCGCCATCTCAGACAAATCGATTATTACTCTCATCCGCTACGATTAGGTTGTCGGATACTATTCAAGGCCTCCTCGAGAAGTGATAAAATAGGTTTTGCAAGGAACCAAATCTTACCTATACAGGAGGAAGCCTTATGAACTTTTACAAAGGACAACACAAATTTTACTGCGGTATCGATCTTCATGCAAGAAAAATGTATCTCTGCATCCTGGATGAAAAAGGAGAGATTAAATTGCACCGGAACATGGATACGGACAGAGAAATCTTTCTCAAAGCGATTGAACCATACAGGGAGGATGTGGTGGTAGCGGTAGAATGCATGTTCGCCTGGTACTGGATAGCAGATCTATGCAAGAGAGAAAGTATTCCATTTGTATTGGGTCATGCCCTTTACATGAAAGCAATCCATGGAGGCAAGGCAAAAAATGACAAGATCGATTCACAGAAAATAGCTGTTCTCTTAAGAGGAGGCATGATCCCTCAATCCTATGTCTACCCCGAGAAGATGAGGGCAACAAGAGATCTTATGAGGAGAAGAAACTATCTTATGAGAAAAAGGGCTGAACTCTTGGCTCATATACAGAATACCAATAGTCAGTATAACCTCGATGAGACATTCGGTTGTATTGCAGTACCCAGTAGAAGAGGAGACATTGTGGGCAGCTTTGGCAATCCTGCTGTTCAAAAGAGTATGGAGGCTGATCTTAAAGTCATTACCGTTTATGACGCCACCCTTCACGACCTGGAAAAGACGATCCTGAGGCTGGCTCAATACCATGACCCTGTATCGTATGCCCTTCTTGATTCTATCTATGGCATAGGGAAAATAGGCGCCCTCACCATCCTCTATGAGATAGAGGATATCAGGAGATTCCCCAGGGTCAAGGATTTTGTCTCCTATGCGCGATTAGTCAAGTGTTCCCATGAATCGAATGGAAAGAAGTACGGTAACGGGGGCAGCAAGATCGGCAATGCCCATTTGAAGTGGGCATTCTCTGAAGCAGCTTTGCTTTTCTTAAAAGGCAATGAGCCGGCAAAGAAATGGTTTGAGAAGTTGACCAAAAAGCACGGCAAGGGAAAGGCATTATCGATTCTCGCCCATAAGCTGGGAAGAGCGGTCTATTTTATACTCAAGAACAAGGAGGCATTTGATGAAAAGAGATTTTTGAGATAACCGGAGGGAAGCGGATCAGACCTGACGCCTAACTGGAACACCAATGGGTACGAACATGTAACGTTATCTCTATAGGGGACAAGAGCACCCGTGTGCATGGAGTACTATTGAGATGCTATGACGATAATGCCCGGTAGCCTACACGCTTGGATTGGAGATCCGCTTTTCGCTCCTTAGATTTTATAGACTTATTACAAAGGTTCTGCCCCTCGCCCGAGCCTGGAACTAACTGGGGATGTAATCATAACCCCTTCCTTTGATGAGGACGGTATGAGGGTACGATATATTTTCTAGGTCGTAAAGGATCGACCTTTGCAGCCCCGTGTTATGCGGGGTGAACCTCGATAGGTGTTTGGTGCAGAAACTTTGCGCCGGTAATGAAACAAAGACGGAACCGTTGGCAATGAGTCGGGATGGGCAGTTGCAGAGCAGAGCGAAAAAAAGTAAAGATTTTTCGTTAAGGGAGAAAATTACCTATTGACACGGGGAGGCCTTATAAGGGGGAGGCCTTATAAGGGTTAATCGGAAGTATGTAGGTTGATCGTAAAATCAATAGAATAATTTGTTGACAATTAACCAGGTTAATATAACAATTAGATTAAAAGGACACCGATCTCAAAGCAGCCATCGGGGAGAGTTATAACAACCTCAAAGCCTCACAAAATTGTGGGGCTGTTTAAAATATAAGTCTTAATTAGAAAATAGGAAAAAGTTGAAAAATAGGGAAATGTTGCTGAGAGGCAAAAAACAAGAGGAAGTGTAACTCTGAAGGTGGTACAATGAGTGGGGGCAGATCATTGAAACATGGAAGAAGAAAGTAATTTTTACAGGGCATTTTCACTTTTAAATACATTTGTTGAAAAAAACAGGATTAATACAAGACGTGCAATAAACAACGAAACTGTATCCTTCTCGGAAGCAATGGGGGACGTAAGGCAAATAGACCGCTCAAACAGCAGGGTAGGTAGTAAGAATTGTATCGGGAATACATATCGACACCCAAAGGACAAAGCAAGAGATCAGCTTGAAAGCGTGCTTAAAGATGATTACACATTTAACGTCACAAACCTGCCGGAGTACATGGAAGGCCATGAGGACAATGTTAACCCCCTTATTATGGAAAAGCTCAGGGACGGAGAGTTTTCAATACAAAGGACACTGGATCTTCATGGATACGACAGAACGATAGCCCGGGAGCTTTTCGAAAAGTTCATCCGTGATGCTGTAAAATCACAACTCAACTGCATACAGGTAATACACGGCAGAGGCCTCAAATCACCTAACACACCTGTGCTTAAAGACGAACTCACACGATGGATCATCAGGGCCATAAACAGAAAATGGGTGATGGCCTTTGCAAGCTGCAAGATGTGCGACGGAGGCCCCGGCGCAACATATATACTGCTCAAGAAGAAACCTGTAAAGAAAAAGCTGTCCATAACTTGTTGAGTCCTATGGAGACTTTGTCGTTCCAGATACCAAATCAGTTCATCAGGTACTTGCTTGGATTTGTTGATAACCGGATGAAATGTGCTAATACTTGACGGCTTATTTTCTGTTTCTACAAAATAAGGTTGTCTTCATGTACATCCTAAAAAGTTTTCTCCAGGATTTATTATTAATGTATTATATTTTAATTGGTATTAAATGGCATAACCGAGAAGTTTTCTTGCTTGAAACCTTAAGGGAAGTTGAACATAATAGATTCTATATGGAAGGCGATAAGCAAATGCTTAGATTCGAGGTGCCTGCAAAAAGCAAGACTTGATAATCACCCAAAGAGCATCTCTCAAGCACCTTGATCCCAATCCCTCCTCAATTAGATTAAAAAGGAGTATACATATAATGCCATTATATAAATACTTGGCACCTGAAAGAACTGATATTCTTAAAAATGGATTTATCCGCTTTACGCAGCCTTCTGCATTCAATGACCCATTCGAAACCTTTCCATGCTTCACTAATGGTCTAACTGATGAGCGTATTCAAGAATCATTGAGCAAACACAAAATTGGCAAGCAAGAGTTAGAAGAGATGTTAAAAGCCAAACTTGAGGCAAATATAAGTAAATACCCTGGAGCAAGGGTTCCACCGTTCGAACTAATTAAAGAATTACCATTTGTTAAAAACATGTTAGACCAAGTTAACCCGATAACCGATAGTCTATTCAAGCAATTTATGTCTGGAGAAGGAGAATTTTTCTCAAATCACATAGTTAGATCATTTCTGGAGGCAATAAATGCTGAGTTTGGTGTATTGTGCCTTACTGAAAAACGAAATAACCTGCTCATGTGGGCACACTATTCTGCCAGCCACTCCGGGTTTGTTGTGGAGTTTGATGAAAAACACCAGTTTTTTGACCGCCGTGAAAAACCCGAGGAATTAGGCCGTTATCTAAAAAAGGTTCGATATACCGAGGTTAGACCACAGACTGTGCTTTTTGAAAAGAATCTAAAACAAGATAATAATCGGAACGTTTGGGCTGACACATTTTTCTTTTCAAAAAGTGCGCATTGGGCTTATGAGGAAGAATGGCGTATGGTCGAGTACATTAGGGAATGTCAGAACATTGTGAGTGTTGAACCTCACAATATATACTTATTCCCTGTTCCGATGGATTGTATTACAGGGATAATATTTGGTTGCAGAACGCTTGATACCACAAAATCCATTATTAAACATCTGATGCACACCAATCCGGCCTGTTCACATATTCGTCTTTCGGAAGCCGTTATCGATAAGAAAGATTATAAGCTTAATTTCATTACAATCACCTGATCTATCCTATGAAATAATCTTAAATACAAGAAAACTGTTATATATACAATGAATCCGGTGCAGCAAAATCGCTTATAAATGAATCGCCTGATAACTCTTATTGTTGTTCGCTGTTTCAAACTGCAATTCTCAACATTTCATTTAAATGAAATTATTTAATTGCAGGTGTTCTTAATAACAGGTAAATTCAATTTTCCCGTTCACGGCTATTTCATATTACGAAGTGAAAACTGCCACAAAATCCATCAACCGCAAGCCTCAACTTAATCAATATATTCGTCCCCTTTGACATCACATATCCCATAAATTATAATGTTCTTAAATCCATTAATTCAGGAGAGTTTCATGAGTAAACGATCTTTTTCATCCATATTTATACTTCTTGTCCTTTCTGTTTTATGCTCATCGTCTTTCGCCTATAACCTTACCCTGAATAACACGCCCACCCAGGTCTACTTCTCTCCTAAGGGCGGTTGTACTGATGCAATTGTCAATGAAATAGATAATGCTACTCTCGAAGTACTGGTACAGGCATATTCATTTACCTCAGCGCCGATTGCACAAGCCCTTGTAAACGCCAAGAAAAGGGCAGTTAATGTTGAGGTCATAGTTGACAAATCACAGAGGAAAGAGCCAAAGAAGAAAGGGTCAAACTATACATCGGCAACCTTTTTAGCCAATATGAAAATACCGACATATGTTGATGATGCGCATTCTATAGCCCACAACAAGATAATCATTATCGACAAGCAGATTGTTATTACAGGTTCATTCAATTTCTCAAAAGCCGCCGAAGAGGGTAATGCCGAGAACCTGTTGATTATCAGGAATCCGGAACTTGCCGCTATCTATCTCGATAACTGGCAGAAACACAGAGCACATTCGGAAAGGTTGACGCCGAGATATTGAAATGTATCTGCATGAAAAGGCATAATGGAATAAAGGCGATAAGATGAAAATTGATTTGCTGGTAGTGGATCCGCAGCATGATTTCTGCAACCCGAAAGGAAATCTTTATGTGGCTGGAGCTGAAGATGACATGAAAAGACTTTCCGCTATGATTAAGAAGGGGAAGGCTAAAATCAATAATATTCATTCAACGCTTGACCAGCACCACATCGTTGATATCGCTCATTCTATATTCTGGAGAGATTCGACGGGTAATCATCCCGACCCGTTTACCCTGATTACTGTTGATGACATTGCTGACGGCAAATGGATGACGACCAAGCCTTCAATGATGAAAAGAGCTACCGGCTACATAAAAGAGCTTGCCCTCAGGGGTAGATATGTCCTTTGTATCTGGCCGCCGCACTGCATTATCGGCAGCTTAGGAGCTACTATTGTTCCTGAAGTATTCGAGGCGTATTGTGAATGGGAGAGCGAAAGGTTTGCTATAGTAAATAAGGTCGCAAAAGGCAGTAATTTCTGGACTGAACATTATTCTGCTGTTAAGGCTGAAGTTCCTGACCCTGACGACCCTGGAACAGCCGCAAACATGTCTTTGATAAACGCGTTGAAAGAAGCTGACGTTATAGGCATAGCGGGTGAAGCTCTTTCCCACTGTGTTGCTCATACTATAAGAGATATAGCTGATGAGGTAGGAGACAACAACATCTCTAAATTTGTGCTTCTTGAAGATGCTACAAGCTCCGTTGCAGGATTTGAGCAGCTCGGGGTAGACTTTGTTAAAGAGATGGTTTCCAGGGGCATGAGAATTTCAAACACAAAAGATTTTTTATAGGAGTTTAAAATGGATTCCTCTTTTCTGTTTCACAATGAATTTGTCGAATCCTGAAGCCTTTTCGCTCTAACCCAATGAATTACAGAACAGCTATGAATAAGAGTTCTTGCCGGATTCTCCATTGCAATTTCCATATGGTTCTATATAATTGAGGGACAGTGAAAAGAGTATTATTCATGTTAGGGATGTTCTTATGCAGCTCCGGTATTATCAGCGGCGCAGAGTGGGTGCACTGTATTACCGATGCTGCAGGCAACAACACTTTTTACGATGAGGAGAGCATCGTTTCTATCGGGAAAGGCGCCAAAAAGCTGAAAGTCAGAACTGATTATTCTGCAAAAGGGAAATCTGATTTCATTAAGACCCGTATAAGCAGAGGCTTTGGCGTTCAGGGATATAACAAACTTAGCCATTCTGTCACGGTATGGTACATCAACTGCGCCAAGAAGGAAAATGACCTGTATTCTATAATTGAATATGATAAAGATGACGGCATACTCTCTGCATATAAGGCAAAAGAAATAGCATGGGAACCGATTATACCGGGAACAATAGGAGAGGTTTTCTATAAGGTAGTCTGCAAATAAGAAGGAGCAACAGGAATGAAGATCCACGAACTACATTGATCTGCCCCCACTCATTGTACTACCTTCAGGCTTATATCCAAGAAACTGATATATTTTCGGAAAATGTGCCAATGATGGTTGAGACAGGTTATGTTCCCAGTTAAAAACCGTGCTCTCTTGAACTCCCAACATATTGGCAACATGCGTTTGAGGAAGGCCGAGATCAATTCTCCGCTTTTTGATATGATCTCCTAACGTTTTGAGCGTTTCTGGATATTTGGATTTATTAGGTTTTTTAGCTTTCAGTGTAACCTTGCAGAAAGGCAACGCAGGAATGTCCATGCGGTTACTGGGGTGATTCCCGGAGGGCATGCAGTTGCAGCGGTACACAAATCCGTAAATACAGATCAAGAATTTCCGGGCCTCTTCTCGACAGAATGGATATCCATATTGAAGTACCGCCAATTACCGTAAGGGAACTTTCAATCGAACAGGAAGAAGAATCCTCTGAAAAAATCAGAGAAAGGGTGATAAAAGCACATAAGGCTCAGGAAGAAAGATTCCAGGGGAAAAAGATTTACTCCAATGCCCATATGCCTCCACGGTTAATTAAAAAATATTGCATTATATCGGACGGCGGGAAAAACCTCCTCGAAAAGGCCGTGGAAAAGCTTGGTCTCTCACCCCGTGCCTACCACAGGATTCTCAAGGTTGCCAGAACTATTGCCGACCTTGAGGCAAAGGAGCATATCGAGGAGTCGCATCTCGCTGAAGCGATCCAATACAGGGCGCTGGACAAGAGGATGACCGTGTAGGAATGCTGTTATACCGGAGTCCGAAGCACCCTGCGAATTACTAAGTCACCTTCTGCCCGAATATGAGTTTATCTTATTGATGTAAAAATCGTACCAATCCGCCCCGCAGATGCTTCTGTATTTGTCAAGGACGGGTTTGACCGCCTTCCTGAAGGCATCCCTTTCCGTAGATGTTAATCCTGTAATTTCTATGAGTTGGGTCTTTGCCCTGACAAAGGCTTCAGCCATATTTTTTGCGCTTTCTTCCCTGTTGACCTTCGTCTGTAAGTCTGCCGCTTCCCTGAAAATCTTCCGTTGATCAAGAGAGAGTGTTTCCCAGTATTTTTTATTTACCACAACAAGGCGTACAGTCAGGATGTGGTTTAATAATGTTGCATATTTATTGACCTCAGTGAATTTCATCAGCATCGAAGTGGAAATGGGATTATCCTGACCGTCAATCATGCCCTGTTTGAGTGCATCATAAATTTCCGGGGTGGGAAGATAAGTCGGGTTTGCACCGAGGGCCTTGAAAGTGTCAATAAAAATGGGTCCCTGGACTGTTCTGATTTTCATTCCCCTTAAGTCATCAGGCGTTTTGATGGGCCTTCGCGAATTTGTAATGTCTCTGAGCTCAGCCTCTGCATAGCCTATGAATACAAAACCCTTTGCATCGCAGAGCTTTGAAATTCTTTCTTTCACTTCTTTATCATCGAGTACTCTATGGGCAATCATTCTATCGGGATAAATGAAGGGGAGTTCAAGTATATTCAACTCAGGAATAAAGTCTCCGAGGACACCGGCGGTAACGGCAGTTATGTGGAGTGCTCCGTTTTTAACCTGGTTTGCCATTGAACGCTCGCCGCCGAGTTGTCCCCATGGGAATACCCCGATAGTTATATCCCCCTTTGAATGCTCACGTATGTAGTTTGCAAAGGCAAGTGCACCGGAGTTCTGGGGATGAACCGACACCTCATAATGTCCGTATTGTATCTTCCTTAAGGCGCTTGCCCGATATGGCTTTGGCGGTTCTTCTTTCTTGATGTCGAACGGATAAGGTTCGGACGGAAGGCCTTCGAGCCCTATATTATCAATACTCCGGACCAAAAGATAGTACGAGCCGTCAGGAATGTTGTTGATATCCATCGCTTCGCCGGACTTGATTATCCGTTCATGAAATAAATCTTTTCCTTCTTTATCTTTTGCTGCCATAACCCTGTATGATAATGCGCCTTCAACTATACTGAATGCAAACCTGACAGGAATGCTGTACCGGGGTTCAGGATCGACCGGCGCCGGGGGAGGAAGAAGTTTTTTGGGGTCAATGGGCGGTTCACCTTTTTTTGCCATCGTGCCTTCTCCACGCTTTAATACTATTTTCTTCTGCATGGCATCGACAGCGACATCCCCATCCAACACCTCTGTAAATGCCGTCTTCTCCCGGTCCACAGCCACCCTGAATTCCGTTCCCGAAACAACAGCGGTAGATGATGGTGTTCGAATCTTGAGACGGGAGCCCGCCGTCCCTGTCGCTTCTCTCGCCCTGGCAAGAACGCGTCCGGTCTCGACAGAAACGTCGAGGATCAAATGAGAGGTAATCTTTTTCTGTACAGTTGTCAATCCGAGCTCTGTATTGGGCCGTAAAAAGAAAGAACTGCCGTCTTCGAAAGCAACTTCAAGCGCGCTCCCTTCCCCGGTCTTGATAAAGTTCTTCTGCCTTACCACATCGCCAAGTTTGAGAGGCGCCCACGTACCCCCCTTACCGCCATCATGTTTCTGTGCATCACCTTTTATGAAAGTAACCTTTCCATCTAATAAAGTTCCTTTTAACAGTCCAATGGGGATATTCAGTTTTTCCTTCGAATAGATAAGGCGAGGTTTTTTTATATGATTTATTTTTGCTATTTCGCGGCATTTTTTCGGATATTGAAGGTATTCATTACATATTTTAATCAAAGAATCCTTTTTTACAACAGTGAGTTCTATCATGTCGTCAGGGTTGTAGATGCCGGGCGCCTTCTTCTTACCCTTAGCATCACAGTGAAGCGGATACGGTAAAAATAATAAAACTGCCGCAAGGACTAATAGTATCTTTTTCATTTAAAATAACCCCTCATTATCTCTTTATCGTTAATTACATAGTACATACAAGTCAAGTATTTTCAACAACAATTCGCAATCATCGTACAAGCAAATTATAGATTATAATTACCGGAAAGGAGAAACAATAACCAATAAACACTCACAAAAATTGGAATCAGGAGCTTGGTTATTGCAGCTTATTTGTGATTTGGACATTGGAATTTATAAATTTAAATTTCTAATATTTTTAGCCAGGTTTGTATTATCTTGATATTGTTGAATATAATGGTCGGGATGACTGGATTTGAACCAGCGGCCTCTTGCTCCCGAAGCAAGCGCTCTACACCATGCTGAGCTACATCCCGAAGGCCTTTAGAATAACAGACTTACAAAAAAAATTCCATTGATTTTTATATATGGACATGATAGTTATTCACACTTTTCCCGAGGAGGTTAACTATGGCAGAAAAGAAACCCATTAAAGTGACTGACCTGACTTTGAGGGACGGACATCAATCGCTCTTTGCCACACGTATGAAAACAGAGGATATGCTCCCCATCGCCGAAAAGATGGACAGTGTCGGATTTTATTCCATGGAGGTCTGGGGTGGCGCCACCTTTGATGTAATGACAAGATTCCTCAACGAAGACCCCTGGGACAGGGTAAGACTCCTTAAGGCAAAAATGCCGAATACAAAATTTCAAATGTTGTTAAGGGGGCAAAACCTTGTCGGGTATAGAAACTATGCGGATGATGTCGTTGATGCCTTCGTAGAAAAGGCTGCTGAGGTGGGCATTGACATATTCAGGGTATTCGACGCCCTCAATGACGAAAGAAACTTTATTGCCGCCTTTAAGGCAATTAAGAAATGCGGCAAACATATTCAGGGCGCCCTCTCCTATTCGCTCACAGAAAAAAAACTCGGAGGCCCGATTTTTAATATTGATTATTACATCAACAAGGCAAAACGCATTGAGGATATCGGTGCACATTCACTTTGCATTAAAGATATGGCGGGTATTATTTCTCCTTATGACGCATACGAACTTATATCGGCTCTGAAAAGTAGTTTAAAGATACCCGTTCACCTCCATACACACTATACAAGCGGCATGGCCTCCATGTCCTGTCTCAAGGCTGTTGAAGCCGGTGTAGACGGGATAGATACGTGTCTTGCGCCTTTTGCCTTACGTTCTTCACACCCTGCAGTTGAACCTTTCATTATCACACTGAAAGGCACCCCATATGACACACATTTTAATCTTGAAACAATAGCGGAGATTGATGAATATCTTGAAACCATTATTCCCAACTACATGTCCTTTGCAGATACGACACGTTTCTCTGTTATCGACATAGGCGTTCTCATGCACCAGATCCCCGGCGGAATGATAAGCAATCTTGTCAGTCAGCTGAAACAGGCAAAGGCATTAAACCGTCTGAAAGAAGTCTACGAAGAGATACCGGGAACAAGAAAGGACCTGGGCTTTCCTCCCCTTGTAACGCCTACAAGCCAGATCGTAGGAGTTCAGGCGGTCTTTAATGTTATAGCCGGGAGATATAAGATGATTTCAAAAGAGGTTAAAGATTATTTTTATGGCCTATACGGAAAACCACCCGTTGAGGTAAGCGAAGAGATCAGAAAAAAGGCTTTAAAGGGCTACGAAAAAGGAGAAATCCCAATTACGACAAGACCCGGGGATATCCTCGAGCCGGAATTGCCAAAGGCAAGAGAAGCACTGAAGGGAATAAGCGACAAGATGGAAGATATTCTTATCTATGCCCTTTACCCAATGACCGGGCTCGCATTTCTTAAGAAAAAATACGGGATTCAATAATCCCTTAATTTTTTTATTGACATTTGCTGCTTATTTGTTTAGGAATTTTCAAAAAGAAAGGAGGTAATAGAACATGCCTGCAAAAGTTGATCAAGATGCCTGCACAGGATGTGGAGCTTGCGCAGAGATTTGCCCCGCCGATGCTATAACTGTAGACGATACGGCCAAGGTAGACCCTGAGCTCTGCACAGAATGTGGCGCATGTACGGAAGAGTGCCCTGTCGAGGCAATTTCCCTGGAAGAATAATTTCTTTTTTTACCACAAAATAATAAAAGGGTGCGGCAACCTGCCTCACCCTTTTATTTTACCTATATATCCGGGCTCTTCAGCCCTGAATAGATTTTACAACTATCTCCGATAAATCCAATGCCTTCATAGTTTCGATCTTATCCTTGTCTTTAATGGCATCTTCCATCATAATCAGACAGTACGGACAGGCAGTAACAACCGTATTTGCAGAAACGTCTATAGCCTCGTCGATTCTTGCGTGGTTGATTCTTTTATGATGTTCTTCCATCCAAATCCTGCCGCCGCCGCCGCCGCAGCAAAAGCTTCTGTCATGGTTCCTTTCCAGCTCCACATAATTTCCTTTTTTCACTTTGTTGACAACATCCCTTGGTTGCTCAAAGACTCCATTGACACGTCCAAGGTAACATGGATCATGATATGTGATAGTTCCTTCCACTGAAGGATCAAGTTTGATTTTACCCTCATTAATAAGTTTCCAGAGAAATTCTCCCTGATGATATACCTCAAAGTTTCCACCGATCTGAGGATATTCATTCTTTAGCGTATGGTAGCAATGGGGACAGGTGGTAATAATCTTCTTTATGCCAAGTTCATTAAGAAGCTCAACATTGCCCTGCGCAATGCCGAGGTAGAGGTCTTCGTTCCCGCATCTCCGTGCAGGATCGCCGCAGCATGTCTCATCCTGGCCGAGAGTACCGAACGAAATGCCTGCTTTATTGAGTATTGTGGAAAACGCCTTGGCAACCTTCCTGTTCCTGTCATCAAGGGATGCGACACATCCGACCCAGTACAGATATTCAACTTCTCCCTCAGCGGCATTTTTTATATCGAGGCCTTCCACCCACTCTGTCCTCTGCCTTTTGCCCATTCCGTAAGGGTCAACCTTCTGCTGCAGGTTTTTGAAAAGAAGTCTTGTTTCAGGGGTCGTTTTGCTTAGCGTTAATGTAAGATACCTTCTCATCTCCATGTTTTTGTCAAAGGTAGGTATCGAGACAGGGCAGTTCACCTGGCAGGCAAGACACGCAGTGCATGACCAGAGGGTCTCTTCCTGAATAACGTTATCGATTAAGCCATCTTCATTTTTTGTACCTGCTGTCGCCCGTTCCCATTCAGCCTTAAGATCCTGGATGAATTGCTTGGGTGAAAGCGGTTTTTCCGTTGCATAGGCCGGGCAAAGGTCCTGGCATCTTCCGCACCGTGTGCATGCATCAAGGTCAAATGTTTGTCTCCATGTAAAATTTTCTATGGAATTTACTCCGAATTCCTCTGCATTCTCGAAATCTTCAATCGGTGCAATGGCTCCGCGCGGGGTGTCTTCAACACCTCTGAACATCATATTCAGCGATGATGTAATGATATGGAGCAGCCTTGAATAGGCAATATATGCAATGAGTCCGAAAGATATGACCATGTGAAAATACCAGAAGATCTTATGGGTAATTTTAATCGCATCTTTGCCCATATCTGCAAAGAAAGATGCTATAAACCACCCGACAAAACTCCACACCTCATATTCGGGTTTTGCAAAAGCTATTCTTGCTCCTTCCGCAATAAAACCTGTCACAAGAACCACAAGTATCCATACCAGCACAATGCCGTCGTCTGTTTTATTGTCGAGTCTTGCCGGCTTTGTTACATATCTTCTCCACATAGCCATAACAATGCCGATAACAGCCATCAATCCTGCAAGGTCAAGCAAAAATGAAAAGACAATATAGAAATTCCCTTTCAGGAATTGCACATGGAAGAAAAGGTCGGTAAAGTCAGCCTGAAATGCAACCAACCCTGTTCCTATCGTAAGTATCAAAAATCCCCAGAATATAAGGAAGTGCATCCATCCCGGAAAAGATTCGCGAAGTATAGACTTATGAAAAATACCGTTTTCTATAAAATACGCTATCCTTTCGCCGAGTTTTTTTGAAAAACTGAAAGGAGCGCATTTACCTTTGGCAAACTTCCACATTGCGTAACGTTTCTTCAGACCAATAAACAGAACTATAAACGTAATGATCATGAATGCGTAGCTGATCCACTGGGCACCGGTTTCTTTTACATTCCAGAAGATTTCCCTTCCGATATCCATCACATGCCTCCTAACAGTTTTGATTTGTTATTATTTTCACAAATCAATATAAAATAAATGCGATTGCAAAATCAATAAAAATGTACCGTTCGCCAAGCTGCTGCTTTCAACGCAATTTGACATTTATCATAAGTTTTTAAAAAAAACTTCTTGACACATATTTAGCCAATCTGATAGAAAGTGTGTACACCCATTACATGAAAAAATCCATCCTGACCATAATCGTAGCTGCATTCTTAATTACAATCACTTATTGTCCTGTGTTCTCTGCACCAACAATATATAAGGTAAAAACGGGCGATAGCATATACAGTATCGCAAAAAAATATAAAATTAACGTTTATCAATTGAAAAGCCAGAACAATTTAAAAACAAACAAACTCAGCATCGGGCAACAAATCGTTATAAATAACAATTCAACAGAAAATACAAGGATAACAAAGGCAGCAACAAAAACAAAACAAACATCAAAAACAAGAAAAGAGGTTAAAAATACCCAGCCGGTTGAGGTTGCTATCACGGAAAATGATGGCGAATTTATAGAATACAAAACAAAAAGGGGCGATACTATTGATAAAATCGCCATGAAGTTCAATATTGATAAAGAAGATATCCTGGAAGCAAATAACTTGTCGGACAAAAAGTTTAAATCAGGAAAAGTCATACTTATCCCAAAGATCATCGAAGAAAAAGATGATGATTTTGTAGTCTTTACCACCAAATCCGTCAAGACATGGAAAAGCAATGAAGAAAAGTATATGCTTGTAAAGGTGGCTAAGAGTTTCATGGGAGCGCCATACAGATATGGCGGCGAGAGTGTCCGAGGGCTTGACTGTTCTGCTTATGTAAAAAAGATTTATGATATTTTTGATGTTTTTCTTCCGAGGAGCGCAAGGGAGCAATTCAATGCAGGCGAAAAAATCACAAAAGATGACCTTGCGATCGGCGACCTCGTTTTCTTCAGAACAAAAAGATACATAAAATATCCCACACATGTTGGCATCTATATCGGGGAAGGCAATTTTATCCACTCATCCTCGGGGCATAACAAGCTTGGCGTTAAAATCGATTCGCTTTCCTCTGATTTTTACGGCAGGACATTTGCGGGGGCCGTGAGGGTCAAAAAAACATCCGAGGAAAGCGCCGATACGATAAAGGCTTCTGAAAAAGTTTCCAACAATTCCTGAATAAGCAAATCCCAATAGCCAAACGCCAAATTCCTGACTATATTAATATTTTGTTTATTGTAATCCGGTTATTGTTTATTATATATCCTTACAGGGTATCTTATGGTTTCGACCCGGCAAAGCGTATGGCTGATCATCTTTTCTCTTACTCTTCATTTTGCAGGGTATTATGTACTCTTCAATAAAATAGAACCATTTTTATATTTCTTCTATATTGCCGCATGGTGGTCATACATATTTTTCATTGATGCAGTTCTGGCAATAAAAACAAAAAAACTCCTGATCCTCAACAGGCGCCTCCCTTTTCTTGTTGTTATATCATGTGGTTTCTGGTGTCTTTTTGAAATTATCAACATACGTTTGCAGAACTGGTTCTATGTTAATCTCCCGGAAGAGATGTATTACAGGTATGCCGGATATCTTTTCGCATACGGAACCGTAATTCCTGCCATATATGTCACAAAAAAATTCATCGAAAATTTCCTTGGAAAAATAAAAATAAAACCCTTTCGGATGAAACATTATTCACTTTATTCTATCCCACTCGGCATCATAATCCTTTTTCTCATATACCTTTTCCCCGACTATTTTTTTCCATTCACATGGATTTTTCTTGCTTTTATTTTAGATGGTTATAACTACCGAAGGGGTTACGCTTCATTTATGAGAGATTTTGAAGAGGGGAATGCAACCCGTTTTATTGCCGCAATCATATCCGGGTTTGTCTGCGGCCTGCTTTGGGAAACGTGGAACTCCTTTTCAGTCTCAAAATGGGTGTATTCAGTCCCCTTCTTTGAAAACTTAAAAATCTTCGAAATGCCGTTGCCGGGCTATATAGGTTTTCTCGTATTCGGACTTGAAACTGTGACTTTTGTAAACTTCCTTGACGGTATAAGGTCGTATAAAAAATCGATCCCACTTAGCAAGCACGGCAAGTTGGATACCAGTTTGCGGGTGCGGGAGAGGTACCCGTTTGCGGGTGTCCCTTTGATAGCGGCACTGGTGAGCCTTTTCTTTTCGATCCTCTCTTTCACTCTCATAGACAGATATACCGTTTTTTCCTTCGCACCTAAAATCGAGGATATTGACTTTATCGGGAGGGAAAGGCTTAATTATTTAAAATCACACGGTGTCCGTACGAGCTTCGGGATCGATATCAAGCTTCTTGCTTTGCAGGAAAGAGAAGATCTTAAACTCCTCCATCTTAAGGGGTTAGGGTTACAAAATTTTTCGAAACTGAAAAGGCAGAGCATAAAAAGCATTAACGATCTATCGAAACTCGACGAAACAGCTCTCTCGAAAATCCTCAATGAAGACAACATGCGAAGGGTAAGGATATATTTAAAAGCGGCAGCAAAAACAGTAAATAGTGATCGGTAAATAGCTGAAATCCGAATATCGAATACCGTTTTTTTGTTCTATATTCACCTTCCACCTTACCTTAAGGGTCCAAGGGTTTAGGGTTCAAGTGGTTCTCTTGTACCCTCGACTCTTTTCTTGCTTACCCCCCAACACCTGGTTTCATGTTTTACGTTTCCCGTTTCGCAATTCGCAATTCGCAATTCGCATTTCACAATTCGCATTTTGCGTTTCCCCTCTAACCTCTAACCTCCAACCTCCAACCTTTCGCATTTCACAATTCGCATTTCCCGTTTTACGTTTTACGTTTCCCGTTTTATGAAATAGCGCATTCATGTTGACACAGATTAACCTTATATGGTGAAATAGCTACCATGACAAAGAGAAAAATAAAGGAAGAGATAAAAAAACCGGATGTTGTCATCAGGACAGTAACCTTCGCTATCGACTGGATTAAAAGCAATATGAAGGCCTGTGTTATAGGGCTGGTTATTCTGCTTGTCATCTGTTCATCCCTGTTCGGATATAGCTTCTACGTCAACAGGCAGGATGACAAAATACAGTTTATGTTATCACAGGCCATACAATCATTTGAAGAATCTATCGCATCCGGCAGCACAGAGAAGATGAACACCGCCGAAACATTATTCAATTCGATTCTCAGGGAAAACAATAAAAAAATAAATATCATCACAAAGCTTTACCTCGCCAAGATCAGCTATATGAAGGGAAAACCTGAAGAGGCAAAAAAACTTTACCAGGAAGTCCAGAGCCAATCCAACGACCCTGTCATCAAGTCAATCTCTGAAAAAGCCATTCAGCAGATTGAAAAAAAATAATGGATATACACGATTACGCTGAAAGCAAAAGGCTTTCTCTCAGGCGAATACTTGATTTTACCTCGAGCGTTAACCCTCTGGGCACTTCAAGCAAAGCAAGAAACGCTATAAGGAAGGCTATTAAATACCTTGAATTCCCTCCGGATGAGAAAATAAGGCACCTGAAACGATACATATGTAAACACGAACAGATAGAGGAAAATCATATCGTTTTCGGGCAGGGCTCTTCTTCAATACTCCACAGTCTTCTCAAGGCAACAAAACCAAAGACCATACTCCTCGCCTCACCGGTTTCAGAAAGGTACAAAAAGATTGTCGAAAATTACAACATCGCTGTTCAATCGTTCCCTGCTGATGAAGAAAACGGTTTTTCCATAGACATTGGCGAGTTTGTCGAACATCTCGAAAAAGCAGACATGGTTATCCTGCCAAACCCTCACGATATGACCGGCATCTCAACTCCAATAGAAAGTCTGGGCAACCTCATAACGGCAGCAGAAAAATCCGGAAAAATATTGGTCATCGATGAAAGATATATGGATTTTGCAACAAATCAATCGCCCGTCAAGCTTGTCGCAGAATCTCAAAATGCCCTTATACTCCGTACATTTTCGGTATTTCATGCATTGGAAGGACTGCCATTGGGGTATGGAACAGGTTCTCCTGTATTGATTAAGAAGTTGACCGACAACCTGATTCCTCCGCAAGGTAATGCCCTCACATATGCCGCTGCTATAACATCCCTGAAAGACAAAGAACGCAAAGCAAGAACCGTGAAACTCATTAATGAAGAAAAAAAATACTTTATGGAAAAGCTGCGGCAGACTGCCGGACTCCGGATATTTGATACGGAATGTAATTTTCTCCTCGTGAAAATCGAAAGGCAAATCTCTGACCTGGAAAACCTTTTTCTCAAATACCACATCATAATCGACGGATACTCAAGCGAATCAACCGGCACTTACCTCAAGGTGCCTTTAAAAAGGCACAAATTGAATGCAAGATTTATTAAAACGCTTAAATACATTCTTAAAACATAAAACCCCCTCATGAAAAAGATTTTCGTCCTGTTTGTATGCTTATTCCTCTTTTGTTCGGTAAACGGCTCCATTGCCTTTGCCGGACAACACGAGATAAGGATTTTATATGTGAACGATTTTCATGGTTTTGCGGAAGGATACAAATCAAATGATTCCGATGAAGTGAAAGGCGGTATTGCATACCTTGCAACACTTGTGGAACGGCTTCGCAACGAAAAGCCATCATTGCTGCTTGCAGCGGGCGACATGATCCAGGGCAGTAACCTGGCAAATCTCTTCAACGGGAAACCGGTTATCGAACTGATGAACATGATGAAATTCGATGCTATGGTCGTGGGAAATCACGAATTTGATTTTGGACAGGCGGAGCTTAAGGCAAGAATATCCGAGGCACAGTTTCCATTTCTTGGTGCAAACATTGAGGGAATAAGCAACATCAAACCTTATGTGATAAAGGAGATAAACGGCATAAAAGTGGCCATCATAGGCGTAATATCGAGAGACACACCAATCATAACACACCCAAAAAATGTGATCGGACTGAAATTCCTGGCCGTCCCCACCACCGTTGCAAGATATGTCGAGGAGTTAAGGGATCGGGTAGATATTATAATCGTCCTTTCCCACATAGGATATCACGATGATATGGTCCTTGCCGGAAGGGTAAAAAACATTGATGTAATCGTTGGCGGTCACTCACATACCAGGGTTGAAAGGTTAACCCTGATCGGCAAAACAATTATAGTGCAGGCATGGGAACACGGCAGGGCACTCGGCGTTTTGGATCTCACCTTAAAAGAAGGTAAAATAATTAATGCTGCCGCACATCTGGAAGAGGTCAAACCGGCCTCGCTTGAAAAGGACCGCACCGTATCGGCAATAGTAGGTAAATATAATAAAAAAGTCCATGCTGCGCTGGACGAAATTATCGGTAAAACAGAAATTGATCTCGATGGACAAAATGTGCGAAAAAGAGAAACAAATTTCGGCAATCTTGTTGCTGACAGTATAAGACAGGCTACCGGGGCGCAAACGGCCATAATAAACGGCGGATCAATCATAATGAGCATCCCTAAGGGGGACATGAGCAAATATGACATATATTCCGCTTTGCCTTTTGATAATTACGCCACTGCCGTTACCATGAACGGAAAACAGATTAAAGAAGTCCTCGAACACGGCATATCATCATCGGATCAGGAAGACGGGAGGTTTCCACAGGTCTCCGGCCTCAAATTTACCTATTCAAATTCTGCTGAAAAAGACTCAAGAGTCAAAGAAATCAGTATTGACGGTAAGCCAATAGAGCCAGATAAATATTACTCTGTCGCAACAAATGACTTCCTGGCCGCCGGCGGCGATGGATATAAAATGTTCAACGATGTAATAAGGTCTTCGAAAAACTATTCATATTCCGGAGGTGCAATAAAAGGCAGTTCATTGATCTTCATTGATCCCGGCAGATGGATAAGGGATCTGCTGATTGAATATATAAGGAATGCAAAAAAGATTGCGCCTGTCGTTGAGGGAAGAATTGTTGAACTAAGATGAAAGAGGGGGCGGGGTTTAAAATAATTCAAATGCTGTAAGGTCGCTGTAAATTGCCCAAAAAATAGTTGACAGTAATACTAAAGAGTATATATAAGATTTTGGTGCATAACTACTTGATTTTAAAACAGAAATACAGGATTAACCGGTTCACCGCAAACACTCCATATCATTAATGTTTACCGGAATGTAGAAAAAAAACTCTTTTTTTTGTCCATTGATCGTCATGCAATTTTTATTTGACAAATATTAATTGATTCTATAAAATTTTGTATTACGAAACTATGTTTCTTAATGCGGAACGTAATATGATGAAAACGAAACCTTTGAATCTTGTCCAGACTATTGAAAGAGTTTCGCGGATTCTGGAACTTGTGGCCCAGGGTTCGCAAGGGATAAGCATCAGGGATTTATCAAGCAGGCTTAATCTTCCAAAAGGAACGGTACATCGTCTCCTTTCTTCGCTCGCCTATTGCGGTTATATAAAACAGGATTCAGTTACTAAAAATTATCTTTTAGGTCTTAAGATTCTTGAATTGGGAAATCTTGTCATCAATCAACTCGACTTGAGAAAGATAGCAGAACCTTTTCTTAAAGAACTTGCCGAAACAACCAAAGAGACGGCGCATATGGTCATTATGGACAATAATGAAGTTGTCTATATCGATAAAATAGAAACAGAACAAAATTTTGGAGGCCTCAAAATGGCTTCCAGGGTGGGTTCGCGGAATTTTGCACATTGCTGTGCCGTCGGCAAGGTTTTGCTTATGTATTTTTCAGAAGAAGAACTTGATGCGATGATAAAGGAAAAGGGGTTGCCGAAAAGGACTGATAATACAATCGTTGACCCTGCTCGATTCAAGGAACACCTGAAGACAGTCAGAGGTCAAGGGTATGCCATTGATGATGAGGAGAATGAAAAAGGAATACGGTGCGTAGCTGCCCCTGTCTTAGATGGAAAAGGAAAGGCTGTTGCGGCGATCAGTATTTCAGGACCGGCTTTCAGGGTTACCAAAAAGCTGGCAGGGGACACCTTGAAAAAGGAGGTCATAGGGGCTGCCTTAAAGATATCCAAACTCTTGGGGTTTCAAAAAAATACATAGCAAATAAGGTATCCTTGGCATAAGGCATATTGGCATTATTGATCTATACGCAGTTGTTAACGGTAAAATAAAACCTTGGCCGGGGTTTGATATACGGCAATATCCCGGTAGAAAAATATTGGAGGTTAATGTGGCACGGTTCAGGAGGTTGGATGTTTTGCGGGCAATGATTGAAAGCGGACTCGTTCCGATCTTCTACCACAGCAACCTGGAAATAACGAAGAAAGTTGCAAAAGCTGTTGCTGACGGAGGCGCAAAGGTATTCGAATTCACGAACAGGGGCGATTTTGCCTATCATATATTTTCAGAGCTGATCAAGTGGAGCGCAAAAGAAGTCCCTGAGCTTATCATCGGCGCCGGCTCCGTTATTGATGTTGGGACGGCGGCCCTCTATATGAATTCCGGCGCAAACTTCATTGTCGGCCCGGTTCTTGTTCCGGATGTGGCAAGGATGTGCAACCGGAGGAAAATCCCATACCTGCCCGGTTGCGGAAGCGCCGCCGAGATATCCCGGGCAGAGGAATACGGTACAGAGATATGCAAGATATTCCCCGGCACAGAGGTGGGAGGCCCGGCATTCGTAAAGAACCTCCTCGCTCCGATGCCCTGGTCATATATTATGCCCACCGGCGGCGTGGACAGGACGAAAGAATCCATAGGAAAGTGGTTCAAGGCAGGGGTGGCTTGCGTTGGGATGGGATCGACCCTGATAACGAAAAGTCTTGTCGATAAAGGCGATTTAGAGACAATATCAAAAAATGTTGCAGAAGTGCTGCAATGGATCGGAGAGACAAGAAAAAATATGTAAACTAACGGAGAAGAAAATTACCTGGGGTGCATGAATGAAAAAGGATGAGATTTCCGGCGGAATTATACTCTTTCTTTTCGGTGGTATAACAACCTTGCTTTCCCTGAGGATGCCAATAGGCACCTTCCGCTCCGCCGGCACAGGGCTGTTTCCTCTTTGCCTGGGCTTACTCCTCATAACCCTTTCCCTCTTCTTTCTCATAATAACCTTTTCTAAAACTGAAGCGGCGAAGAAAATACAGGAAACAAAAATAACAGTCCCTGAATCAACGATGCGGGTTGCTCTATTTTTGGGGGTTACTGCGCTCACAGTTCTGTTTTTAAATAAAACCGGCTTTCTTATTTCAGCTTTTTTTCTCATGGCCTTACTCATCAGGATCCTCGGATTCCGGCGGTGGATACCGAATATCTCCTTGTCAATAATAACAGCTGTTGCTTCTTATTTCCTTTTTGTCCAATGGCTCAAAATTCCTCTCCCAAAGGGCTTTATCGGTCTGTAGGAGGTTCGATATGTTCGAATCTTTAAGTCACCTCATTACCGGCTTTGGTATCGCTACTACATATCAGAACCTTTTCTACTGTCTGACCGGAGCTATCGTGGGAACCCTCGTCGGCATCCTCCCCGGCCTTGGACCGATCGCAGGGATCGCGCTCCTTATTCCTGCCACTTTCGGTCTCAACCCTACTTCAGCAATCATCATGCTTGCAGGGATTTATTATGGCGCCATGTACGGAGGCTCAACGACCTCCATACTCCTCAATGTGCCCGGGGAAACCGCTTCTGTCATTACCTGCATTGACGGTTACAAGATGGCACAGAAGGGGAGAGCCGGCCCGGCCCTTGCCATCTGCGCAATCGGTTCCTTCATTGCCGGTACATTAGGGATCTTCGGGCTTGTATTTTTTGCCCCGCCTCTCTCGGAGGCGGCGTTGGCATTCGGTCCGCCTGAATATTTTGCCCTTATGGTTTTCGGGTTCATCGTTCTGAGTAATGTGACCGGCAAGTCGCTCATCAAATCGCTTATGATGGCTCTGGCGGGACTGATTATCGGAACAATCGGCCTTGACCCCGTCACAGGAGATTCCCGTTTTGCCTTTGAATCGGCCTATCTCCTTGGCGGTATCGAATTCGTTGCTGTGGCGATAGGCCTCTTCGGCATCGGAGAGGTCCTGTCAAACGTTGAACAGTCCCGGGAAATACTTGAACAAAGCGTTATTATGCCACGGTTTCGTGATCTCTATCCTTCTCTTCAGGACTTGAAAAAGTCAATCAGCGCAATTCTCAGGGGGGCAGGCTTAGGATTCGGCATAGGCCTTGTCCCCGGGCCTGCTCCAGTAATAGCAACATATGCATCATATATGGTTGAACGTAAGATATCAAAGCACCCGGAACAATTCGGACAAGGGGCTATTGAAGGCGTTGCGGGCCCGGAGGCTGCCAATAACTCTGCATGTCAATCGGCATTTATTCCCCTTTTTGTCCTTGGAATACCCTTTGCTCCTCCAACTGCCATCCTCCTTGGCGCCCTCCTCATACACGGGGTAACACCGGGGCCTGCAATGATCAACGAACATCCGGGACTCTTCTGGGGTGTTATTGCAAGTATGTATATAGGCAATTTCGTCCTCTTGCTCCTCAATCTGCCTTTTGTCCCGTTATTTGCCCAAATCCTCAGGATCCCGAAAAAAATCCTTCTTCCCCTGATCATGCTTTTCTGTATAACAGGCATGTTTACGGTGAACAACTCCATCAACGACATATGGATCATGCTTCTCTTCGGTTCACTGGGTTTCCTCATGAGGAAACTGGCCTACGAAGGTGCGCCGCTCCTTTTGGCGCTGGTGCTGGGTCCGAAGCTGGAGGTGGCCTTCAGGCAGTCCTTGATGATTTCCCACGGTGATTTTGGAATTTTTGTTAACCGTCCCGTATCTCTGGCGTTTCTCATTGCAACTCTTTTATTCCTTTGCATGCCCGTATTCACGATGATTTACAAAAAAAACTAAAATAAAGGGAGGATAAAGAGGGGGTAAGCATAATTAAAAAAGGGAGGTTTTATCATGGTAAAAAAACTGTTTCTTATTTTTATGTTATTGGTTGTCTTTTGCATAACAATACCTGTTCATGCTGCAGAATTCCCGATCAAGGAGGTTCAGGTTATTGTTCCGTGGGCTGCCGGAGGGGCAACGGATCTCATTTTCAGGGCACTCGCAGCATCTGCCGGCAAATATCTTGGAAAGGCTGTCGTCGTTGTGAACAAGGCCGGCGGCGGCGGGGCAGTGGGTTATACTGAAGGCGCTCAGGCAAAACCTGACGGATATACGCTTACCGCAGCCGTTACCCCGCTAACCATACTCCCGCATCAGGTAAAGACTGCGTTCACTTACAAAAGCTTTGACCCCGTCATCAACGTAGTCAGCGACCCATCCATGTTCCTCATCAGGTCGGATGCACCATGGAAAAACCTGAAAGAATTCCTCGATTTCGCAAAGAAGAACCCTAACATGATCACGGTTGGAAATTCAGGCGCCGGAGGAGGCGTTCATCTTGTTGCCCTGGCGTTTGAAAAGGCTGCCGGCGTCAAGTTCAACCATATCCCCTTTTCCGGTGGCGGGCCTTCCGTTACAGCCCTTCTCGGGGGGCACATCAATGTTGTATCGGTTTCTCCACCTGAAGGGATAAGCCAGGTTCAGGCAGGAAAATTGAGGATCATTGCCCTTTTCAGTGAGAAAAGGCTTGAAATGTTCCCGAATGTTCCTATTGTGAAGGAGCAGGGAATTAACTTTGCCATGGGCATGTGGCGTGGACTTGTTGCGCCGAAGGGTACCCCGCCGGATGTGATTAAAAAACTCCACGAGGTTTTTAAAAAGGCCATGGAGGACCCTGTTTTCAAGAAGAATGCAAAAGACATGTCTGTTGAACTCAATTATATGGGACCGGAAGCTTTCGGGAAATTGATGGCATATGACAATGAGTTTTACGGCAAGCTTGTAAGCGAAATAAAAAAATAATTAAAGAAAGGGGGAACTATTATGTTAAAGAACGTAAGATTAGGCCTTTTCCTTTCGGTTATTGCCGTTGCGTGTTTGTTTTTAGCGGGGACAGGCAATAATGCCATTGCGGCGGAGAAGACGACCATTCGTATAGGCAGTCCGTTCAAAGCCGGACATATCCTCGTTGATGCCGCTGAAAAATTCAAAGAACTTATAGAAAAACAGAGCGGCGGCAGGTTCAGTGTTGAGGTCCAGGCCGGAATAGATTCTGAGGAAAAGATCAATGATTTGAACAGTCAGGGGAAGATTGAGATGCAATCCAACGGCCACCGGGCCCTGGAAATTTACGGGCCTCAGTATTTCTTTTTTAACGCACCCTATGTGATGAAGGATTTGAGCCATTTCATGAGGGTCTGGGAAGGCAACCTGGGCAGGAAGGCACGGGAAGAGGTTCAGAAGAATGGAAATGTGAGTTACCTGGGGATCGTCTACAGGGGACTCCGGCAGACGACATCGAAGAAGCCCATCTATACCCCCGCAGATGCCTATGGACTAAAGCTGCGGTTGCCTACGGTGAAAACATGGATTGCGGTGTGGAAAGAGATCGGCGCCAACCCTGTTCCGATTCCCCTTCCCGACCTTTACAAGTCCCTTAAAGACGGCAGGGCCGATGCCTCAGAGGGTGATTTACCTCAAATCGCCTCTTTCAAGCTGAACGAGGTCCAGAGCTACCTCACCATTACCAACCACCTCGTTCAGACGGGAGGAATCATGATAAACAAAGCGTTCTTCGACAGGCTGTCAAAAGGAGATCAGGCCCTGATTCTCAAGGTGACGAAAGAGGCGACTGACTGGGCCAACGAAAAGATAAAGGCAGGAGAAAACCAGCTTCTCGTCGATCTCCAGCGGAAGGGTATGCAGGTTGTTATCCCCGACGCAGATGCCTTCAGGGTAAAGGCAAAACCAGCCGTGGAGGAATTATTTAAGAAAGAGTGGCCCGTAACCACCTGGGCTGAAGTACTGGCGCAGTAGTAAAGGAGTGAGTATGGCGATCATGGAAGAAATAAAGGAGAAAGAGAGAAGGATTCGGGAATTCCTTGAATCAAGGGCTCTCAAGGCTTTGCTCCTCAAACGCCAGGCAAATTTTTCATGGATGACAGGAGGCGGCATCAACCTCGTAGGAATTGCCACCGAGGTGGGGGTCGTCTCCCTCTTCATCACAAGGAACGAAAAATTTGCGATCTCAAACAACATAGAGGCAGTGAGGATGATAAAAGAGGAAAACCTTGAAAAACAGGGTTTTACAATAAAGTCATTTCCATGGTATGAGGATGGAGAGGCTCAGATAGTCAATGAGTTGGTTGATGAAGGGGTTATCGGTTGTGATGTCCCCTTTCCGAACGCCATAGTACTGACCGAGGATATTGCCCGGCTCCGCTATTCCCTCACACCGGAGGAACAAAAGCGGTACCGCTGGCTGGGAGAGAAGGTCTCCCTGGCCTTAGAGAAAACATTGACGGATACAAAGAAGGGCGAAAAAGAATCAGAGGTTGTGGGAAGACTCTGCAACGAGCTATGGAAAGACCGGATTGACCCTGTCACCCTTATGTCTGCTGCCGATGACCGCATATTCGACTTCCGCCATCCGATTCCAACAGAGAAACACATTGAAAAGTATCTCATGGTTTCTGTAAATGCAAGAAAATGGGGCCTTATTGTTTCTCTTACCCGTTTTGTCCGCTTTGGGAAATTACCGGAAGATTTGAGAGAAAAATATAAGGCAAATGTTTTTATAGATTGTACCTTCATGGCGGCAACCCGTCCGGGAATAGCTGCAGCGGATGTTCTTCGCAGAGGCATCGAAACGTATCAAAAAACGGGGTTCCCCGGGGAGTGGAAACTGCACCACCAGGGTGGTTCAATCGGCTATACGGGACGGGATTATCGTACCGGCTTTAAGACTCCCGATATAATCCAGGAAAACCAGGGTTTTACGTGGAATCCCTCCATTACGGGAACAAAGTCAGAAGACACCATACTGGCCACCGTAAAAGGGCCGGAGATGATTACAAGGCCGGTCATATATCCGACCATCACCGTTGAGGCAGAAGGTATGACATTTATAAGGCCTGATATTTTGGAAAAAATTTGAAAAAAACGAAGAAAGGAGTCATTCGGAGATGGATAAGGTACGAATCGGGCTGATTGGTTCAGGCTTTGCTGGAAGGCTCCACCTCAACAGCATTGCAAAATTGAGAGGCGTCAAGGCCGACATCGTTGCTGTTTCCTCAAAGGATGCAGACCTGGCTGAATTTGCAAAGGCCTACGGCATTCCTGACTATTACGATGATCACAGGCGCATCGTTGAACGGAGCGACATTGACATGGTTGACCTCTGCGTTCCCACCGATATCCATGAAAAGCTGTGCATTGAGGCAGCTCAGGCCGGAAAACATGTGATATGCGAAAAACCGTTGACAGGGTATTTCGGAAAAGGTGTACCGGAGGAGGATGTTGGTTTCGCTGTCGGCAAAGCCTTCATGCTGAAAGAAACACTGGAAGGCTGTGGACGGGTAGCCGCGGCAATTGAAAGCAATAAGGTAAAATTTATGTATGCTGAAAATTGGGTCTATGCACCGCCATTTGTAAAACTGAAGAACCTGATGCGCGTGAGCGGCGGAACGGTGCTCGATATACGGTCCGAAATGAGCCACTCAGGTTCCCAAGCGGTCTATTCGAGGCGTTGGGAAACATCGGGCGGCGGGTCGTTAATGCGACTCGGGGCGCATCCCGTAGGGGCGGTGCTGCACCTGAAACATTATGAGGGGCTGCTGAGATACAACAAGCCGATCCGGGTCAGGTCGGTTTTTGCTGAGACGGGGAACCACTCGAAAATAGCATCATTTATGGAAGAAAAGAAAAAATATATCGTATCCCAGTGGGAGGATGTAGAAGACTGGGGTATTATTGTCATTACCTTCGAAGACGGGGCAAATGCAACCATTATATCCTCCGACGGCATACTCGGCGGCGTAAGGAATACAATAAACGTCTATCTTTCTAATGCCGTGGTAAATGTGAACATCAATCCCAACAATGCAGTTGAGATATATGCACCGGAGCCCCATATCTTTGGAGATGAGTTTATTACCGAAAGGCTGGAAACCAAGGCAGGGTGGAATTACCCGAGTCCTGACGACAACTGGATGAGGGGCTATGCCCAGGAATTAGAGGACTTTGTTGATGCCGTCCTTTTTGACAGGGAACCTGTATCCGGAATGGATCTGGCAAAGGATACGGTGGAGATCATATATACGGCATACGTATCTGCCGAAGAGGGGAGAAGGGTAATTCCGGGGACTGAAAAGGGAATTGAGGGTAATTCATCGTAATTTATTGTAACCAGGCAAATTATGCAATTGCATGTTACTTGCTCTCGCAGCGGACACAGAGTTTTTTCAGGTTTATTTTTTGCCATGAATTATGGACTGCTTAATTCATGGCAATCCCATGGCCTGATTTTATCGGCTTCTCTTAAAATCAGGCCGGAAAAGAATTATCCCGGAAGGAGGAGTATTCATGGAAAGTTCGATGAAGAAATATGCCGGTAAAATTGAGCGTAACGAGGTTAACCCCCTTATCGTAGATGATGGCGCCATTAACGGGCTCATTATGGACCCTCAACGGGAAGAGGCGCCTCTTGAAATCATCGGATTCGGCATTTATCGTCTGGAACAGGAATTTATAACAAGGGAAACCCGCGAAAAAGAGATGGTCCTTGTCCCGCAGGCCGGCGAATTCGAGATAGAAACGGATGGCAGGAGATTTTCCGGTGGAAGAACCGGCGGCCCCTTCGCTGCGGGGCCGGGAAAGACAAATGCCTCTGCCCTGTACATCCCTTGTAACGCCGGATTCAAAATCAGGGGTAATGGCGAGGTGGCTTTTTTTACGGCGCCGGCGCTCCGGGAGAACGCCCCGTTTTACCTTTCACAAGAAGAAGTTCAGGTGGTCTCACGGGGGGAATGGATCTGGAGGAGGAATGTTATCAATCTGGTTTCTCCGAAGAACGGGAGCTCAAACCTCATAGTGGGGGAAACATACAACCCGCCGGGCTTCTGGTCCGGAACGCCTATCCACCGGCATGACAGTAACCAGCCATCCCTCGGCGAATCGGACCATGAGGAGATTTACTACCACCGGTTTGGCTGGAAACAAGAGACAGAAGATCAATTCGGTCCATACGGGGTTCAACTGCTCATGGATGAAAAGGGTTTGAGGAAGGCGTATCTCATAACAGACAAAAGCGTATTCGCCATCCCGGGCGGGTGTCACCCTGTAGTTGCCTCCCCGGTTTCCGAGCTTCTCTATCTGTGGGGGTTGGCAGGTAGAGGAGGGGAACTGGCAATGAAGGACATTCCTGAATTCGTACACATCAAACGCTTTGAAGAGATTTTCAGAGAGCTTGAAGGGAAGCGGGAAATACGGGCCGTCTCACCATCGGTCCTTGATGCCGTTGTCCGGGAATACGCCTTGACGAAAAAACAGAAAAACCTCCTTTTAATAATGCTCAGGGAAAAGGGGTTTGAAATAGAGTGATAATACAGGGCATCATAGACAATATCGTTAATACGGGAGAAAATCGGAGGCTCTCGATCGAGAAAAACCCGCCGATTCCCGATGATCATGTTTCCCATGACAGACCGGTTATGGAGGCGCTTGGCGAGGCAGCGTCACGTGAGACGCTCGAAGCGCTGGAAAAAACGATCAGTCATTTCGGAAAGGCCTTTGAGATAAATCCGGAGTTAAGGGAACATTTTAGCTGCACCGGAATTTGCAAAAGCCATAAAGCAAGACGGGGGCGGGTAAGTGGCTCAGGTAACCTTTCCTTATGACAACATGAAAACCCTCACGATACCGGAGGAAAACCTCCTCGGTATATTTTTGCCTTCTGTGGTTGAGGTGAAAGATGACGAAGAAACATTGATTGATGAGGCCTTTTTAAACCCTGTCGGCAGTAAACCCTTGTCGATGGCTGTGGGAAGGTTAAAAAATGTCCTCATTGTCGTTGACGATTATACGCGGACAACCTCGGTTGGAAAGATTCTCCCGCGGCTGATGGGAGAACTGCACAAAGGAGGGATAAGCCCATATAACATCAGGATCCTCATTGCGCTGGGGACCCACCGCCCCATGACAAATGATGAGATGGAAACAAAACTTGGCAGAGAAATATGCCGGCAATATGTTGTGCTCAACCACGAATGGTGGGATAAAGACCGACTCGTCTACCTTGGCGATACTGCGGGAGGAACCCCTGTTGCCGTGAACAGGCTTGTTCAGTGGGCTGATTTTACCATTGGCATCGGCCAGATTGTCCCTCATCGTGTCTCAGGATTCAGCGGCGGAGGGAATATTATCCAACCCGGCATTTGTGGTGAGGCAACAACAGGGAAAACCCACTGGCTTGCCGCCATGTTTTCCGGAAGGGAAATCCTCGGGAAAGCCGAAAATCCCGTTAAAAAAGAGATTGAAGAGGTTGCGCTCAAGGCGGGTCTTAAATGGATCATAAATACAATCCAGGATGGTAATGGAAACCTCGTTGCAACGGTTGCCGGCGATCCTCTTATGGCATACAGGGTTGGTGCAAAAAAGTCGGCACAAGTCTACAGCGCTCAATTGCCCGGCGAGGCAGATATCGTAATTGCCGATTCACACCCCTTCGATTCAGAACTCTGGCTTGCGGCAAAAGGCATTTACGCATCAGAGCTCGCCGTGAAACAGGGTGGCGTTGTGATCCTCGTATCACCCTGTACCGAAGGGGTCTCACCAAGCCATCCTGAAGTGCTTGAGGAAGGCTATCAGACTTTCAGAGAGATTGACGAAAAGGTCCGAAGCGGAATAATAAAAAAACTTACTGCTGCCGCACACCTCGTCCATGTCGGGCGGGTCATCAGGGAAAGGGCAAAAGGCATCCTCGTAAGCAGGGGGATCACAAGGACAGAGACGGAAAAACTCGGTTTGCTGTATGCCGGAGAGCCCCGGGAGGCTTTGGATATTGCCCTGTCAACTACAGGAATGCACGCAAAAGTTGCCATCTTACAGAGAGGCGGAGAGATATTGCCCGTAATCAGGGAGGCGCCATGAGAGCGGTAGTTAAGTATGGCAAAGGAAAGGGAATGGTGGAGATGCGGGATGTTCCCGAACCTATACCCAAAAACGATGAAGTACTCATAGAAGTAAAGGCGGTTTCGGTCTGTGGAAGCGACCTCCATATTTATCATGACAGTCACCCCTATTGGCCCCCGATGATTTTGGGCCATGAATTCTCAGGGGTTATTGCCGATGTGGGCTCCGACGTGAAAGGCTGGCGGACAGGAGACCGTGTGGTGAGTGAAACCCGTACAGGTTCCTGCGGGGTATGCTATACCTGCCTGAGCGGATTTCCCCAGGCCTGTGAACAAAAGAGGGCTTACGGTATCGGCATTGACGGCGCCTACACCAGGTATGTTGCCGGGCCGGCAAGGCTCCTTCACCGGCTTCCCGATTCTATTTCCTTCGAAGCAGGGGCTATCCTCGAGCCCATCGCAGTCTGTGTCACTTCGATACTCGAAAGATGCGGCCTCCAGGCAGGAGAATCGGTTATCATTACCGGTCCGGGTCCCATTGGCTTAATTTCACTCCTGATTGCAAAAGCTGCGGGTACAAAACTCATCGGGGTTACAGGAACAAATCCTGATAAAGCCGTGAGGTTTGAGAAGGCAAAGGAACTGGGAGCCGATTTTATTGTCAATGTTGACGAAGAGGATGCCGTTCAAAAGGTGCTTATTATGACCGGCGGTCTCGGCGCCGATATTGTCATCGAGACATCCGGAGGAGAGGGGGCAATCGTTCAGGCATTTGAAATGACCAGGAGACTTGGAAAGATATGTGCTATCGGAATTTCGGGAAAAGAGAGAATATCAATACCCTATGACCGTGGAATTTTCAAGGCACTCCGTTACGATTTCTGCTTTTCCAGCAGCTGGACGGCATGGGAGAAGTCAATCGGCCTGCTCTCGAAAGGACTTATTGATGCAGAACAATTGATTACCCATATATTGCCTCTTGAAAACTGGGAAGAGGCATTCCGCCTTCTGGAAAATCTCCAGGCGACAAAAGTCATTTTGATACCCTGAATATTTAAGTGTTTGATAATATCAAGACCCCATGAAAACGGTGAATGACTCATGAAAATGAAGGCAACGAAAAAGACCTTGAAGGAGTGCCGTATTCTTGTGACACCGACCACTTTTGGCAGGTGTAAACCCTCCCCCCTTATTGAACTGGAAAATACCGTGGGCAGGATTGTTTTTAATCCCGAAAACAGGCCGCTGAAAGCATACGAACTCTGTTCCCTGATAGTTGATATCGACGGTTTTATTGCCGGCCTGGACGAAATCGATGCATCCGTCATCAATGCTGCAAACCGGTTGAAGGTAATAGCACGGTACGGCGTAGGGACAGACCGGGTAGACATTGATGCGGCAACCTTACGTGGAATTATAGTCACTAACTCGCCGAACGCCAATTCAGTATCCGTAGCTGAGCTGGCCATCTGTTTCATGCTGGCTCTCAGCCGCCGGCTCTGTTCGGCCTGCGAGTCTACACGTGCAGGAGAGTGGCCGCGCATTGACGGCATCGGTTTAAAGGATAAGACCGTCGGCATTGTCGGGTTCGGCTCAATAGGACGTGAAGTTGCTTACCGGCTGAAAGCCTTCGGTTGTCGCCTCATCACGTCAGACCCTTTTATTGAACCGGAAACTGCCGAACGATATAGCGCTCAGCTTGTGACACTCGATGAATTACTGCCTCAGAGTGATTTTGTCTCCCTCCACCTCCCTCTGCTCCCGTCTTCTGCCGGTATGGTCAACAAGAGTTTTTTGAAAAGCATGAAAAAAGGCGCCTTTATTATTAACACTGCCCGTGGAGAGCTCATCGACGAATCTGCACTGATAGAGTCCCTCAAAAAGGGACACCTGAGAGGTGCAGCATTAGATTGCTTTGCAAAAGAGCCTCCCGGCAGGGATAACCCTTTTTTCTCCTTCAAGCAGGTGATTGTTACCCCCCACACCGGAGCCCACACAGATGATGCCATTGCCCGGATGAGCTGGACCTCCACGGAGAACTGCCTTGCTGCGCTGCGGGGAGAAAAACCGGTAAATATCGTTAATCCTGAAGTATACGAGCAAATCCCCGGGGACAACCATGACAAGAAAAAAATGTGACCGCTGGTTTCTGGGCATTGATCTCGGCACGGGAAGCTGCAAGGCTGTGGCGATAAACGAAAGGCTCGAAGTTCTCGGTTTTGGCGCCAGTGACTATACCGCTTCTACACTGCACGAGAAGTGGCAGGAGCAGGACCCAAGGTCTGTGCTCAACGGCATGATCGACACTGTCCGTGAAACACTCAAAAACGCAGGCAATCTGCCGGGTAATTGTGCCGGGATAAGCATCGGCGGCGCACTTCACAGCCTCATTGCGCTGGACAGTTCAGGCAACCCATTGACCGGCGTTATGACATGGGCTGACGGCAGGGCAATCCGCCAGGCCGGGACACTCCGCAACACTCCCTATGCCCGGGACCTTTACCGTCAAACAGGCTGTCCGGTTTACGGCATGTATCCGCTTTACAAAGTCCTCTGGCTGCGCGAAAAGCAACCGGAAATATTCAAAAAAACGGCCCGTTTCCTCTCGGCGAAAGAATATGTATTTGCACAGTTGACGGGACATTACGTTGTCGATTACTGTCTGGCCGCCGGATCCGGTTTTTTGAATACACATCATCTAACCTGGAATGATCAATCTCTGGAACTTGCCGGGATCAGCACGCAACAGCTCTCATCTCTTTGCGATCCGGGGAAGGTTTTTCACGGATTGAATAAGGAAATTGCCGTCAGGATGGGAATTTCCCCTCATACCCCTTTGGTGCTCGGATCGGCCGATGCGGCCAATTCCAGTCTCGGCGCAGGCGGAACGTTTCCATGGCAGGCAACATGCATGATCGGGACCAGCGGTGCCTTGAGAACAATTTCTTCTACACCTGTCATTGATGCACATTCCCGGAGTTGGTGTTATGCGATTGACCATGAACATTGGCTTGTTGGCGGGGCCATTAATAACGGCGGCATTGCCCTCTCATGGCTTCAGGATGTTCTCCACCATTCCTTCCCTGACTTGCCGCACGCCATGCAAAAATCTTTTGATAACCTGGTTGCACTTGCAAGTCAAACAGAAATAGGGGCGGGAGGGGTTATCTGCCTGCCTTTCTTTACAGGGGAACGAAGCCCGAACTGGAACTTGAATGCAAGAGCTGTATTTTTCGGTCTTGCGCTGCACCACAGGGTTGAGCATTTAGCACGGGCAGTTATGGAAGGTGTCGCATTTCGATTAAAAACGGTATACGATGTGCTTGCCGAGATCAAAGGTGATGTGCGTCAGATGAGGGCTTCAGGTGGCTTTACCCACTCGGATGCATGGCTGCAGATTATCACCAATACACTTAACCGGGAATTGCTTGTCCCTGTCTGGGGAGAAACTTCATGTCTCGGTGCAGCTTTCTGGGCGATGATGGGTATTGATAAACACCCTTCCCTGAATGAAATAGGCAACATGGTCCCGATAGGAAAGGTGTATGTACCTGACCGGGACGCTGCTGACGCTTATGAAAGACTCTATCGGCTTTATACGGATCTTTACAAAGCTTTAAACCCGTTTTTTGAGCGAATCGTCGCCTTTCAGAACGTTAATGCCCGATAGTAAGACAAGTCGAGGCCCTTGCACGGTATTCCCTTGGAATTAATGGATTCTTTCTTAAACACGTTGCAGCAATGTTTATAAAGCGACAGCACTACACGACAATATGCAATAACTACAATTGCGGAAAAAGCCGTCGAATTTCCGGTTCACAAATCACAGCATAAGGAAACCGGCGTTACACTTATATCGCTTTGCCGTCATCCGGATAGAAGTCTGAAAGCATGGCAAATTATTTTTCTTGTCTCTTTCGGATCAATGATGGCATCCAGCCAGAACTCACGAGCGGCGTCCCATACGGACGCGCCACGCTCCAATTCTGTAACGGTCTTTTCTATGACCTCCTTTTTCTTTTCGGGTTCTATGTGCTTCGTTAGAACATATGCCCCGATCTTGGGCGACATAAAGCTGATTTCCGCATTCGGCCACGCAGCTACAAACTGTGCGCCCGAAGCGCCTGTGCCCAGAAAGTAATAGGCGGCGCCGTATGCTTTTCTTATAATCAACGTAACCATGGCTATTTCAAGTGCTTCAAGAACCCGGCAATGTGCCTGAACGGCCTTTAACAGGCCGTCTTTTTCGACAGCCGAACCTACGAGAAAACCAGGAATGTCCTGGAGTACCAAAAGGGGTATCTTCCTTATGTTTATAAATTCAAGGAACTCTGCCGACTTCCTGATGCCTTTTGCATCAACAGCGCCTCCGGCAGAATTTGGCTGGCTCGCAACTATACCGACGACTTGCCCTCCAATTCGACCCAAGCCAACAACCAGGCCTGTTCCATAACGTGCTTTTGCTTCCATAAACTCTGCATTATCGCATATACGGGTGATCATCTTTCGCATGTCGTACACCTGCTTATTGTCATGGGGGACTATTGATTCTGCGTCATAAATGAGCCTATCAACGGGGTCGGAGCACATTTCCGGTGCACGAAGAATGTGGAGGATTTGCTTGATTCTGTCGATTGCCTGAGCTTCCGTCTTCACCACAAAATCAGTTACACCGGTAATCGTCTGGTGAATAATGGGACCTCCGAGTTCCAGGTCCGTTATCTTTTCGGAAATGGCTGCTTCAAGGACAGGCGGCCCGGAAAGCGCCACAGAAGAATCTTGAACCATAATTGTAAAGTCAGAATATGCTGCCCAAAGCGCCTGGTCGCCATAACAGTAACCAAAAACTGCTGAAATCAGAAGGGGGCGTATTCCAGGGTGGGCAAGCGTGCTGAGAGAGTGTATGGTTTGGAGCCCCACCAGCCGTGCAAATCCGAGACCGACACCGTCAGGCAGACGGACTCCACCCCCTTCACAGAGCACAATGATAGGAAATCTTTTTTTAATAGCCAATTTGATCATCCTGTCCACTTTTCTCACGTTCACATAGGATTGTGAGCCGCCCAGAGCAGTAATGTCATGCGCTATAATGGCGATTGGCTGTCCGTTCACGGTTCCTATGCCTGTAAAGACGCCATCCCTTGGCGACCTGTCATTAGCTTCCGGTTCTGAGGAACGCGCAAATTCTCCGTATTCAAGCCATGATCCTTTGTCCAGGAGAAGCCCGATCCTTTCCGACATATGGAGTTTGCCTTTTATTCTGTGTTTCTCGCGTTGTTTCGAGTTTGCAGTTGCCATCCATGATCTCTCGTCCTGAAGCCTTTTGCGTGCAGCATCATAGTCCATAATCACCCTCCATATTTGTCTATAATCCGGATACTCTGCCGAAAAAACTACAAAATTAAATTACATTAAAAACGTTTATTTTTATTATAAAAAATCCGTATGGACATATATCCGAACGATTAAAAAGGTTGTCACGGTCACTATCCCCATTACGCCGGTTGCAGTATTTCACATTCAGGGGTGTAGTTGTTCCCCTTTTCAGGCATATCGGGATAATGTATCGTATCAGATAGACAGGTGAGACACAAAAGTTCAATTAAAGACAACATAGCCTGCACCATTACATGTATATTTAAACTCAAAATTAACTGAACGTTTAGTCTTTAATAAATTCAAAATATTTTGTCAAGGAATAATTTATATATTTTGGAACATGCTTATTATTCGCTACCTTACAACTTAACAGCATACAAGATCATGAGAAATTTACTGTTCCTTCTCCGGAGGAAACAATAAAATTTATTTATCATTTTTATCTTGACAAATTTTTGATCAAATAATATAAAAATGAAATTAAACTGAACGGTTAGTATTTTCTAATGGAATAGATTGAGGTTTAATGAAAACTCGTAAAGCCATAAGGATGAGAGAAAAGATACTGAATGAAAGTATCAAACTCATTTTACGAAATGGTTTCAATGGTACTTCGATCCAGAGCATAACAGACGCTGCCAACATTAGCAAAGGCGCCTTTTACTGGCACTTTAAAAGCAAAGACGAGCTCTTAAACACCATAGTAGATTATTATGAAGACGCCTTCATTGACGGGATTATTAATAATGTAAAAAACGCCAAGGGTAATTTTTTACAGATAATAAAATACAGTCACAAATATGCAACCGAATTTGCTTATGCAAATAAGGATTTATGTGTCGGATTTTTGACTATCGCCGCGGAAATGGTAGGGAGCGGGACAGAAATAGAGATAAAAATTATGAACATTTATAAAAGGTATTGTAATTTTCTAAAAGAACTTCTTGAACTTGGCAAGAAAGAATCAATGATACGAGAAGATATTGATATAGATATGGCAGCGCATGTGATCAACGCAATCCATAACGGTACTCTTCTTGAATGGTATATCAACTACAACAACATGGAAAGTTCTAAATTTGCATTAGCATACAGAGAAATAATCTATAAGGGAATTCTTAAGTAAGGAAGTAATAATTAAAATGGCCGGGATGGCCGTTAGGTTTTTACTGCAATTTATTTTTGATAAAACATACTAACCGGTTAGTTTGTTTTATGATTAATTGCGCTTAAGGAAGTAATAATTTAAATGGCCGGGATGGCCGTTAGGTTTTTACTGTAATTTATTTTTAAAAACTAACTAAACGGTTAGTTTGTTTTATGACTAATTCTATTTAAGGAGGATTTTAGGTATGGATTTTGAGCTTAACAGCATCCAAAAGGATATCCTGAAGGCTGCCCGGGAATTTGCAGAAAAGGATTTTACCGATGTGGCAAGGGGATATGATGAAAAAGAAGAATTTCCAAAAGATCTCTGGAAAAAGGCCTGCGAGTTGGGGTTTGTCGGTGTTTTTATAGAGGAGAAATACGGAGGCGCAGGATTGGGTTTTACGGAAGCATCTTTGATAATGGATGAATTCTGGAGGGTTGACCCTGGTTGCGGCAACATACTGCTCGCCGCATTCGGCGCCGAGGTAATCCAGAAATTCGGAACAGAAGATCAGAAATTGGAATATCTTCCGTTGATTCCTTCAGGTAAGGCAATTATGGGATCTGCCATAACGGAACCCGATGCCGGGAGCGATATCCTCCTTGCATCTGCTACAGCAGTAAAAGATGGAGATGAATACATAATCAATGGGAATAAGATATTTATAACAAACGGTACTGTGGCGGATTTTTTAATTGTCTTCTGCAATACCGACCCTAAATCTAACAACCGTTATAAAAAGCATAGTTTTTTTATTGTCGAGACAGACAGGAAGGGTTTTGAGGCAACGAAGATGAGGGGCAAGATGGGGATTAGGGCATCAGATACAGCGGAGCTTGCCTTTAACAACGTTAAAGTGCCTGTAAAAAATCTCTTAGGAGGGGTCGAAAATGATGGTTTCAAACAGGTTATGCACCTTTTCAATATAAACCGTCTTGTTGCGGCGGCACAGGGGATCGGCGCAGCTCAGGGCGCCTTCGAAAAGGCAGTAAAACATGTTCAACAGCGAAAACAATTTGGAAAACATCTCGGTTCCTTCCAGGGCATCCAATTCATGATAGCAGAGATGGCAACAAAGATAGAAGTTGCGCGAAACATGCTCTATAAGGCCTGTTGGCTTATAGACAAAGGGGAATTTGACCCTAAACTGGTAGGGATAGCGAAGCTTTTTGCGGGCGAGGTTGCGGTAAGCGTCACAAATGATGCGCTGCAACTTCACGGAGGATACGGGTATATAGCAGAGTACGGTGTGGAACACTTTTTCAGGGATGCAAAAATTGTTGAGATATATGAAGGGGCCCGTGAAATAGAGAAATTGACTATTGCCCGCGAGATACTCGGGAGAACAGACTAAAATAATATAAGGGGTATAACATGCCAATTAAACAAGTAGGGATAGTAGGGTGCGGCATAATGGGTGCAGGCATAGCGCAGCTTTGCCTGCAAAACGGTTATTCGGTTATAGTACGGGAGATAAATAAGGATTTTCTTGATAAAGGCATCGGAAAGATAAAGAAGGGGCTTGAGAAACTATGCGAAAAGGGAACTATCGGAATCGATGACAAGGAGAATATATTAAAAAACCTTTCCGCAACAACCGCCCTTGATGATTTGAAGGACTGCGATCTCATTATAGAGGCTGTTTTTGAGGACATTCGTGTAAAAACGGATATCTTCAAAACCTTAGATCCCATATGTAAAAAGGAAACAATATTTGCAAGCAATACGTCATCTCTGCCAATCACACAAATGGCTGCCCACACTTCAAGGAAAGAATGTTTTGTGGGAATTCACTTCTTCAACCCCGTGGCTGTCATGCCTCTTGTTGAGATAATCAAGACAATAGCCACGACAGGCGACGTTCTCAAGACCGTTGCCGAATTCGCTACGTCTTTGAAAAAATACCCCATCATCGCAAAAGACAATGCAGGATTTATCGTAAACCTCCTCCTTACGCCTTACCTCCTCGATGCTATCCGTGCAGCAGGTGAAGGTGTGGCATCCATAGAAGACATCGATATAGGGATGAAGCTGGGTTGCAATCATCCAATGGGACCTCTTATGCTGGCGGATTTTATCGGGCTTGATGTCCTCTGCAATGCTGCAAATATCCTGTTTGATGAATACAAAGAGAAGCGTTATGCGCCGCCGCCAATGCTTACAAAGATGGTTGTTATGGGGTATCTGGGAAATAAGTCGGGAAAGGGATTTTATGATTGGTCTGATCCGAAAAATCCAAAGGCAATAAAATTTAGTCTTTAAAGGGGTTTTGTATATGGATAATACGAGTATTTCATACGAGCTGAAAAACAACATCGGATACATCGCGTTGAATAGACCGGAGGCTATGAACAGCTTTAACAAACCATCTCTCGGTCAATTTGAAGATATTCTTCTCAGGTGCAAAGGTGATGATGACTGCCGTGCCGTCATCATCACCAGCCCCGGGGAAAAGGCATTCTGTGCCGGGGCAGATGTAAATACCTTTATTGAAGAAATGGTCAAGCCTCTCGGCGCAAGGGGGTGGTCCCGCCATGGCCAGGAAGTATTCAATATCTTGGACCGTCTCGGGAAACCATCTATAGCTGCAATCAACGGACTCGCTATTGGCGGAGGTTTTGAACTTGCCCTTGCCTGCACATTCAGGATTGCATCACAAAAGGCAAGGTTCGGTTTTGGTGAGATCGCCCTCGGGTTTCTGCCGGCATGGGGAGGGACTCCGAGGATTACGAGACTGATCGGAAAGGCAAAGGCTGCAGAACTTATACTGACAGGAGATTTCATTGATGCGGAAGAAGCCCTCAGAATCGGGGCGGTGAGCAAGGTCGTTCCTCCGGAAGAATTGATTCCCGTATCGGAAACCCTTGCCCGTAGAATCACGAGAAATAGTCCCGTTGCGGTCAAGATAGCATTAGAGGCAATTCATTATGCACAGTATCTTCCCTTGGAAGAAGCTCTCATCCTGGAATCAAACCTCGGTGGTCTTGCCTGTGACAGTGAGGACGCAAAGGAAGGAATTAAGGCTTTTCTTGAAAAAAGAAAACCAAATTTTAAAGGTAAATAAGGAGAAAGTTATGGAAGAAATAGTTATTGTAAGCGCAGCAAGAACACCTATAGGAGCTTTTGGAGGGTCGTTGAAAGAGGTATCTGCAAGAGAGCTGGCTATGCACATCATGAGCACCACTGTTGAGCGGGCAGGAATTAAAAAGAAGGACATAGGTTTTATATATACGGGTAACTGTTTCGAACCGCTGGAGTGCAACATATCGCGTATTGCATCTGTGCTTGCAGGCTTTCCCATTGAGACGCCGTCAATAACGGTATCAGCCACCTGCGGTTCAGGCTTGCAGGCGATTATCAGTTGCGTTCATGCCATCAATAACGGGGACACTGAAACAGCAATGGCGTGCGGCGTTGAAAGCATGAGCACAGCCCCTTACATAGTACCCTCAGCCCGCTGGGGACAACGACTGCAACATGGGCAGATGTTCGATCTTGTATGGAAAGCAATGCAGGAACATCCTATCGGTGGAGGAATGGGCATCACCGCTGAAAATCTTGCCGAAAAATACAATATTTCGCGGGAAGAGCAGGACATATTTTCAGTAGAAAGCCACGAAAAGGCCTGTAAAGCAATCAGTGACGGCAAATTCAAAGATGAGATTATACCGGTAAAGATCCCTAAAAAGAAGGGAGAATTTAAAGTCGTCGATACAGATGAGCACCCAAGGTCCGATATAACGCTGGAAAAGCTTGCACAACTTCCGGCGGTCTTTAAAAAGAACGGTACGGTAACGGCGGGGAACGCCTGTGGACTTAATGACGCCTCATCTGCCATAGTACTGATGACGGCGAAAAAGGCCAAAGAACTTGGCGTTAAACCGTTGGCAAAGATTGTAGGTTACGCTGTGGCCGGCGTGGATCCTGCATATATGGGCATAGGCCCTGTACCTGCAATCAGAAATGCATTGCAGAGAGCAGGTCTTACCGTGAACAACGTTGATCTTTTTGAAATAAACGAAGCATTTGCAGCCCAGTACCTGAGCTGTGAAAAAGAATTGGGACTGGACAGGGAAAAGGTGAACGTGAATGGCGGCGGCGTTGCACTGGGGCATCCCGTAGGGGCAACCGGATGCCGTCTTGTTGTAACGCTTATCCATGAAATGGCAAAAAGAAATCTCCGGAAGGGAGTTGCATCTCTCTGTGCCGGGGGCGGACACGGCTTTGCAGTAGCAATTGAGAAGCTGTAATAATGTTTTTGAACAGCAAAATAAGCTTTCAGAAAACATAAAGCAATACAACGAAATCTAAAAAAGGAGCGTATTATGAGATCACCAAATGTAGCAAACTATCTGGAAAACGCAATGTTGGCCCATCCTGACAAGCCGGCCCTGATATTCGAAGGCCAGGGACAGTGGACATTCCGTGAACTTGACGAAATCATCAATCAGGTAGCTAACGGGCTTATTGACCTGGGGATCAAGAAAGGGGACAGGGTAACCCTCTTTTTACCAAATTGTGCGGAAGCACTCTTCTTTTATTACGGAGTAATAAAGATGGGAGGCATAGTAAATCCCTTAAACATGATGCTAAAGGAAAAGGAGCTGGGGTACATAGTGGGTGACTGTGAACCGGAAATACTTGTCACCGCAAAAGAAGTGGATGCAGAACCCATGAAGGTCTTCACGAGTTCCGGCAACAAAGTGAAGAATATGATCGTTGTTGGCGGTACAGAAGGAAACAATATTATCGGTTATGAAAACTGGGTGAAGAAATATCCGAAGGAATTTGATGCCGTCAAAGTTGACGGAGATGATCTGGCTGCAATCCTCTACACATCGGGAACGACAGGGAAGCCAAAGGGGGTGATGTTAACCCATACGAATTTGTGGACGAACGCACGCCACTGCGCGGATTGGGCTAAAACTACCTACAGGGACATAGGCGTTGCATCCCTCCCTCTCTTTCACTCATATGCCCTGAGTCATGTGGTAGGGGAGTTGTTGATATCCGGCGGCACAATTGTATGGCAAAAACGTTTTGACGCAACCGCCACACTCGAGGCTCTTGCAAAATATAAAGCAACGTGCTTCCACGGGGTAGCAACCATGTACTACGCTCTCATCAGTCATCCGAATGTAGATGACTATGCAAAAAAGATTCATCTTCGCTATTCTGTGACCGGTGCAGCAGTTACACCTGAACCTATCCTGCGCGCGTGGAATGAAAAATTTACCAATCTCAGCGAAGGATACGGCACCACAGAGGCAGCCCCTGTTGTTCTTATGAATCCTCTGACAGGAGAAGGTGTGCAAAAGGCAAATTCATGCGGGGTCCCTATCGTACCGGAATTAGAAGTAAATGCTTTTGACGATAACGATAATCCTGTCAAGACCGGCGAGATCGGCGAGCTTGTATTGAGAGGACCGAACATTATGAAAGGATATTGGAAGAAACAGGAAGCAACGGCTGAGGCGTTGAAAAACGGCTGGTATCACACCGGTGATTTAGTCCATTTTGATGCGGATGGCTACTGCTTTGTCGTTGACAGAAAGAAGGATATGATCTGCAGAGGCGCCTTTAATATATATCCAAAGGAAATTGAAGATCTGTTCTATACCCATCCGGCTGTTGCTGAAGTCCAGGTAGTAGGTATAAAGGAACTGATAAAAGGAGAGGAGGTGGTGGCCTGTATCGCTCTGAAGCCGGGAAAGGCCTTAGCGGAAGAAGAAGCGATTAAATTTTGCAAGGACAACATAGCTGCATATAAGTCGCCCAGATATGTGAGGTTCTTTGAGTCCTTGCCCAAAACCGTTACAGGAAAATTGGAGAAGGTAACATTGAGACAGATTCTTGAGAATGAGTTCGGAAAAGCATATTAAGAGCACCTAAAACAAAAAAAAGGGGGTAACAATGGCTATTACACGATCAGAAGGAGCAGTTCAACCTGGCTGGAAATGGGGTCCTTTTACAACCCGCATTCCCGGCATCCACATCAGGCTTTCAGTTGCCGATATGATTCAGGGGGGATTAATCATTGCGGGGGTCAGCGGCGGTTTGGTTCCGATTTATCAGAAGTATTTCGGGGTATCATTCGATATAGCCTGGAGCTTGCTGATAATCCATATGTTCTGGGTTGGCATCGTTCCAACATTTCTTCTTGGTGAACCATACTCGCCGGGATGGATTACACCTGTGCTGCCTATAGTGCTCCTGCATTTTGCCGGCCTAAAGCCGGGCATTGAATGCATTCACTACATGATGGCATGTATGATCAGTCTCAGCGCAATCATGCTGTTTTTCGGCTTTACGGGCCTAGGCAAGAAGTTCTTTGGATGGGTTCCCGACGCCATAAAAGCGGGCATTATTCTCGGGGGCGGTATTGCCGCCCTCCAGGGTGAAGTCGTGAAACTTCCAAACGCTCCTTTTTCTTTCGGGGCCGGCTGGCTTGTCTGTTTTCTCCTTATTTTCTCAGTCCCGATCATCAGGCTCAGAAGCAATAAAGTCGTCAGGCAACTGCTCGCATGGGGATTCCTCCTGGGATATGTTGCCGCAGGGCTTGCAGGCTGGCTCAGCGGTGAACTGAAATGGGCGCCTATACAGTGGAAATTTTTCGTGCCTGACTTTAATGGCGTCTGGGCCGCCCTTTCCCCGTGGGGTGTCGGGTTTCCTCCCTTTGAGATGTACTACAGGGCCTTCCCGCTCGCACTCGTTGCCTATGTAATCGGTTTCGGCGACATGGTCGTGGCAAGTTCCTTAGTCCAGCAGGCTGCGAAAAAACGGCCCGATGAAACAGTAGTGATAGACCACTCTCGCACCCACTTCTCCATAGCCATCAGAAATATGGGCCTTCTCTTGACCGGAGGGGTCTTCCCGGCTTTTTGTGGAGTTATCTACACGGGCGCACATGCTTTTTTGTGCGAAAAATATGGCGCAGGTAGAAAGGTGGTGGATTCAATATTCGACACCATGTGCAGCTTCAACTTCGTATATATTGTGTTCGCGCTGTTCCTGCCTATTATACTCCTCATTAAACCGATATTGCCCGCCGCGCTTTCGCTCACACTTATTCTGACAGGTTTTGCCTGTGCCTTCGTGGGTGTTGCGACGCTCCAGAATACCGGCAATACCTCAAAAGGCATAGCCATATTCATGGCGGTGGTTATTGCAAAATACGGAGCGGCCTGGGGATTGGGAGCCGGGATTATTTGCTATCTCCTGATGATATGGCGTCCAAAAATAGAGAACGATTGGTATGGAATCAAGTAAGAAGTAAAATTGTTATTGCCTATGCAGGAAGCATATGCGGGCCATTACCCCCCCCCATTTCCTTAGGCCCGCATATGTCTTTTATTGAGGAAACCTCAATGATATTTATCAGTCAGCTTGTAAACGCAAGAGAAGAAGGTATCATACGGGATAAGCCCTCCAAAATTTATACCACTTACTTTATCTTGATCCGCCTGTAGAATAATGTTTAAATGGATCACATTTTGCGGCCTCTGCTGTTTTGGCGAAATAGTTATAAAAAACAATCAAGTGAATAACGGCAAATCAAAACCATAATGACTCAAGCATCAGAAAAGACATTAAGATACCGGTGGATAATATTCGGGATTCTTGCGCTTCAATTCCTTCTTGTTTATTTTCACAGGGTATCTACTGCTGTGGTTGCACAAGATCTGATGAAGGCTTTCCTCATCTCAGGAACTGCCTTGGGTATACTTTCGTCAAGTTATTTTTATACATATGCTGTAATGCAGCTCCCGATAGGATTCCTTGCTGATTCATGGGGACCAAGGAAAACAATAGCATTTTGTGGTTTTATTGCTGCATTTGGAAGCATCTTATTCGGATTTTCCCCTAATTATGGTACTGCAATTTTTGCAAGAATACTTGTAGGATTTGGAGTCTCTGCTGTCTTCGTATCTTCTATGAAGATATTCTCGATGTGGTTTAAGGGCAATGAGTATGCAAGAATATCCGGGATATTCCTTGCTTGTGGAGGTTCAGGATGGCTTTTGGCTGCAACCCCACTGGCCATTCTTTCCAAATTGCATGGATGGAGGATGGTATTCATTGCAACGGGTTGCATAACAACATTCATCAGTCTCCTGTCTCTCTTTGCAGTTGCCGATAGCCCGGAAAAAAAGGGGTATTCAACGATAACAAATCAAGACGTTAGTCAAACAAAAGCAAAAATGGGCCTTTTGCAATCATTCATTGCAGTGCTCAGAGAAAAACGTTTCTGGCCGCTTGCCTCCTGGAGCTTCATTAATGGCGGCATATTATTTGGCTTCTTTGGACTTTGGGCAGGACCTTTTTTATCTGATGTATACATGATTTCAAAAGGTACGATGGGGAACATTTTATCCATGGTGGCATGGGCAATGATTTTAGGAAGCCCCCTCCTGGGTTATCTCTCGGATAAAACAACTCACACCAGAAAAAGTTTTTTATATGTTTCATCCATCATTCATTCGTTGTGCTGGCTGATTATTCTTCTTTATTTTCGAAATTTTAACAATCCCACCCTCTATATGTTCTTCTTTATCCTGGGTATCACATCCTGTGCAATACCTGTTGTCCTTCTCGCTGCAACGAGGGAGTTGTTCCCTGTTGAGATTGCGGGAATATCTCAGGGCATGATGAATCTCTTTCCTTTTATCGGTTGTGTTGTATTTCAGCCTCTGATAGGGTACATTCTCGATAGAACCGGCAGAATCGGAGGAGTATATCCTCCTATGGCTTACAAAAACGTACTTTTGTTTCTTTTTCTTGCCGGTCTTATATCTGTAGCATGCATATCTACCTTCAAGGAGAGAAGGGACAAAGTAAAACATTAACCCGGATACGTCATTTAGAAACGGTGTCGGGTTGCCTTAAGCGAAACGGATTCACTCTATAATGGAATTATATCCGGCATAATGGATGTGCTCATGTGGTGTATTATCCTAATACAAAGCAAGAAATGTCAATTCACCTCACCTTTATCCCCTCATCGAGATACTTGATGATCGGATAGATGAAGAATTCAATGATGCGGCGCTTCCCCACCTTGATCTCGGCTGTGACACTCATCCCGGATGATATTTCCGTCTTTTTCCCCTCAACATATATATGTGTCTCAAGAGGAGTAACAAAGACTTCGTATACGGGACCAAGTTTTTCATCGTCGGTGCTGTGCTTCGATACGTTCCTCACCGTCCCGTTCAGCGTCCCGTACTTCTGAAAGTCGAAGGTGTCGATCTTTACGAGGGTGGGCATTCCATCTTTAACAAATCCAATATCCTTATTGAGAACGGTGGTCTTCAAGACAAGGTGCGTTCCAACGGGTACTACAACCATAAGCTTTTGCGCTGGTGTCACAACTCCTCCAACGGTATGCACGAAGAGGTTTGCAACATATCCTTCCACCGGCGACAGAATGCGTTGTTTTTCGTTCTTGAACGAAGTCTTTTCGATCTCCGCTTTTATCTCGGTAGATTGTTTATGCTTATCGGAAAATTCCTTCAGCGAAGTTGTCCTGAAATTTTCGTGTATATAGGCCAGTTCATATAATATCCGGCTCTTCTGCTGGGTAAGCTGCTCGATCTTGCTGCCGGCTTGCTCCATGTTATTGGCATAGGCCAGGACATCATTCAACGCCTTCTCATAATCGCTTTTCGATATGATGTCGATGACGCTTTTCAGCCTCTTTTCTTTCTCGGATGCGATATCGAGCAGGGATCTGTTATGCTCTCTTTCCTTCTCAGCGGATATAATTTCTTCTTCGGTTTTTCTCAGTTCGGCCTTTTTCGCTTCCAACTGTTTTGCGAGGCCCTCTGCAGCCGACCGGTACAACTCGCGCTGTGTCTCAATGGATTCCCTGTCGTATTTCTTTGCATCGGGGCCAAAGGCCTTTTTCCCGAGGGTCGAATCGATACGATGCTTTTCGAGTTCAAGGTAACGAAGGGTCTTTTCCTTCGATTCCAATTCCGGTGCGGTAATGGACGGGTCTATCTCCATCAGCACCTGTCCCTTCCTTACAAAATCGCCTTCCCTGCAAAGGATACTGCTCACAACACCGGTATCGAGGGGCTGGATGATCTTAACATCCCCATCGGGGATGACAAGACCCCGCGCCGGGATCACTACATCAACCTTGCCAAGGCACATCCAGGAAACAAAAAAGAGCATGGTGGCAACAATGATCCAGAATATGATCCTCCCCAGAGGATTGACAGGCCTTTCCTCGATCTCAGCCATGGTGGGCTTGAATTCATAGGTGTCGTCTTTCCTGAGCAAAATCATGGAACGCAGAGCGTTCAACGTAGAGCGAAAAGCCTTAGGCGCCGACCATGTTTTATCTTTTTTCATTTTCATTTCTCTTTATCCCAAAGCAATTCTCATCCCAAGTTGCCGTTGAAAATCCGCCTTGTCCTGTCTGTTTTCCCTGCGATCCATGCTAAACGCTATACGCTCTTTCCCTTGATGCTTTGCCTCTTTCTCTACGCTCTACACTATCCGCTATACTATCCCTGTCTCCTGCTGTGTGTAGAGATGATGATAATATCCCTTCTTTGCCATCAATTCCCCGTGGCTGCCCATCTCAACGACCTTCCCGGCATCCAGCGCCACGATGAGCTCGCAACTTTTTATTGTGGAAAGCCTGTGTGCAACCATAAACATGGTCCTCCCGGCTTTTATCTTACCGATATTATGCCGGATGATCTTTTCCGATTCATAATCGAGAGAAGACGTTGCCTCATCAAAAATAATAATCCTCGGGTTTGTAATCAACGCTCTTGCAATGGCTATCCGCTGTTTCTGTCCGCCCGACAGGGTTGAGCCGCGCTCACCGACGAGCGTATCGTACCCCTGTGGGAGCCTTGCAATAAACTCATGCGCCCCTGCCACCGATGCCGCCTTGATGATATGTTCCATAGGCACATCAGGTCTCGGCAGGGCGATATTCTCTCTTATGGTGCCGCTGAAAAGATAGTCTTCCTGGAGTACAACGCCGATATTGAACCTGAGCCAAACGGGATTCATGTGCCTGATGTCGATATCGTCAACATAGATTGCCCCTTCGCTTGTTACATAGAGCCTCTCGATCAGCTTTGTAATCGTACTCTTACCGGACCCGCTCCTGCCCACAAGCCCCACACTCATCCCCGGTTTTATGATGAAACTCACATTTTCCAAGGCATCGGGTGAATCCGCAGCATATCTGAAAGATACGTTCTCAAACCTGATTGCCCCCTGAAGCGACGGGAGGGTAATATCCTTGTCCGATCTCAGTTCTATATGGTTGTTGAGTATATCCCCTATCCTGTCCACAGAAAGCAGTGCCTGCTGAAATTCGTTCCAGAGGTTGACGAGCCTGAGAAATGGCCCGGTGAACTGACCTGCAAACATCTGAAAGGCGATCAACTGGCCTATGGTAAGCTGATTGTTAATGACGAGCTTCACACCGAGATAAAGCACCGTTATGGTCATCAACCTCTGAAATGTGCCCGAAAATGCCCCTGAGATGGCGGCCATATTGGATAGCTTGAAACTTGAATGGACATACTTGCTCAGGCTTTCTTCCCATTTCATCTGCATCGAACCTTCCAGGGCGAGGGATTTTACCGTCTGGATACCTGTGACCGCTTCCACCAGATAAGAATTCGATTGCGCTGCCATCTGAAATTTGTATTCAAGCCTTCTTCTCAATTCAGGGGTAACGGTAATGTAAAGGGCGCCTACAATACATACGAAAGCAATAAAGACGAGGGTCAGCTTAACGCTGTAGATAAACATAACCGCTACAAAAACAAGAGAAAAACAGAGGTCAATGATTACAGAAACGGACTTGTTCGTGATGAACTCCCGAATATTGTCGAGTTCTCGCACCCGTTCCACAATGTTGCCTACCTTCCTGGATTCGAAATAGACGAAGGGCAGCGCAAACAGGTGTTTGAACAGCTTCGATCCCAGTTTTGCATCGATCTTGTTGGCGGTGTGTATGAAGATATAGCTTCGTGCCATATTCAGGAGGAATTCGAAGATCGTCACGGCGATGAAAGCAACGGCAAGGACATCGAGGGTCGTCATACTCCGGTGGACGATCACCTTGTCAAGGATCACCTGCGTAAAGAGTGGGGTTACGAGCCCGAATATTTGAACAAAGAAGGAACCGGCAAAAACCTCGCCCATGACATTCTTATAATGGAGAATTTCCTTGTAGAACCATCGGAAGCCGAAGGCCACCTGTGTGGTCATCATCTTATGCTTGAAGACGATGTATTCTCCGCTCGACAAGTCCTCCAACTCACTGCCGGCAATGGAATTTGCCTTCATCTCATTTGGAAAAAATACGAGCGCCTTGCCGTCTTCAGAATCCATCTTGAGGAGTACGCCAAAGGTTTCATCTTTGAACACAACAATTGCAGGCATCGGGTATTTCTCAAACAGCACATCAGGGGACATCTTTTTTATCCGCGCTTTAAAACCAAGGTTTTTTGCAATAAGGAGAAGTTGCTCCCTGGAAAGTTCGCCATCAGTGATACCGTATTCCCTGGCTATTGTCCGCAAATCTACGTTTATCCGGTTTATGCGGGCAACAAGCTCAAAACATATAAGGGCAGTCTGCATTAATCTATCAAAGCCCCACCCGCAAACAGGTATCCGGCCTCCCGCACCCGCAAGCGGGTACCAGGCTCGCTGTGCGAGCTGAACAGATTCCCGGAGAAGGGATCTGTCTCCTCCGCAAGTATCCTGAGTTCCATTACGGCAGAAATCTTTATAATAGTGGCCTTCGCCATCTCAAACCTCCGGTTCACAAGTTCGATCTTCCGGTTGAGAAAGTCCGCCCATTCTGCTGCCTTCTGTTCCGTAAGCCTCCCGGACATGGACAGGTTTGTCTCGACCTTCGTCAGCATCTCCTTCTGGTTCGCAACACCATTGGCATAAATACGCCGTGTTTCATCCGTCTTTGAGTACCTGTTCGTCAGTTCGGCAAGTTTTTTGTTTTTTTCGGTTTTAAGTCTCTCTATTTCGAGCGCCGCCCTTTCGATGTCTGCATCGGCCTTAAAGCCTTCAAAAAGAGGCCATGTAGCCGAGATACCGACAAAATAATTCCTCGGCTTCATGTAGCGCACCGAATCGGCATACCCGTCCAGGTCATTCCCGTACCACGTATAATTCGTATAGAGGCCAAAACGGGGTAACCTGTCGCTCTTCAGCACCTCCAGTTCCGCTTTCTTCTTTTCGATCTCAAGGTCATATATCTTAGCTTCAAGGGATTTTTCCGGCTTGAAATCGACATGAAAATCTTCATAATACCCGGTAAAATCTGAAACAAAAAGGCCTTCTGCATCGTAAATTTCCCCTGTATAAAAGGATATATCACTCAACAAATTCTTCAGCTTCAACTTCAGGTTTTCCGTAGTATCGATCATCTCGACAACCTTCAGCGCCTCATCCACCATCTCCAGCTTCGATATGGTTCCGGCATGGAAGAGCCGTTCCTTTGTCAGGGAAAGTTCCCTGTAAAGGCCAATAAGCTCTTTTTTCGATTCAAATTCCTTGAAGCCGATCAATAGATCGGAGTAAATACTTAAAACTTTCAGCTTTATATCCCTTTTGGATTGATTATAGATTGTCTTTTTGACATCCACATCTTTGTCGGCAATAAGAACTTTTTTACCGGTCGATCCGAAATCGAAGAGGTTATAAGATGCGGCCACAGAAAGCAGACTCTGATACATCGTGTTATCGATAAGGACTGTATTGCCCACGGCTACAACCTGGGTTGTGCCGTCTGTCAGATCTTTTACATATTCCGAGTTCATTCTTGCATTGAGTGTAGGATAATAAAGGGAGTAGGCCTTTTTTCTTGCCGCAGCGCTGATATGAATATCCAGCCCGGAAATCTTTATGTCATAGGCATTCTTCAATGCCTTCTCCATGACCCCCTCAAAGTCCAGCGTCTGAGAGGCAAATATTGAAAATGGCGCAAGGACGAGCAATATCGCTGCATTAAGCAACCACTTTTTCTTCACCAGCCGCTTCTTCTCCTTTCATTTATATCCATGGGCGCCCGATTTTCAAACATAACACTTATCCCGGATTTTTCATCAGGATGAGCTTCGTTTCTAATAACGTATCCGGGCTTGTTGCATCCTGCCTACTGATAGTGGGGGTTATCGTTGCCTGATAGTGCATTGATATTGCGAAATTGTATTCCTTCTGCCCCGGTTGTGGAAATACAATGTGCCCGGCAAGCCATAATTTGCGACGAATAAGGCACATGCATAAAAAAGCTTCTCATACACTCCCGGATAATGCAGAACAAATTAATCCCGGATTTTTCATCAGGATGAGCTTCGTTTCTAATAACGTATCCGGGTTAATAATTTATGGAATGTTGACGAACGCTATCCCCACAAAGACAAATTCAGGAAGGGATTGCCGGCAGCGGAATATGGCCTGGTTTATTGCCCCATAAAGGCTCGCACATCCTCAGCAGTTTCGAGTGCCAGGCTGGTTTTTGCCAGAGCCTGCACAATAGGAAAATCGAGTGTACGAATCAACTGTTTAATGAGTGGGATCCCGGCAATATTCATACTCAATTCGTCGATTCCGAGCCCGACGAGCAGCGGCACGGCAACAGCGTCACCGGCTATTTCCCCGCAGATGCCAACCCTTTTGCCGTGGAAATGTGCAACCTCCACAACATGCTGAATGAGTCGCAGCACAGCCGGGTGAAGACCATCGGCAAGCGTTGCTACCGAGGGATTCCCCCGCTCGGCAGCCAGCGTATATTGCGTGAGGTCATTGGAACCGATGGAAAAGAAATCTGCTACAGGGGCAAACTGTTCCACCTGCAGCGCAGCGCCTGGAATCTCTATCATCATCCCCGTATCTATCCTGGGCGGCAACGGCAATCCTATGGCCTCGACCTCGGAGCGTGCCTCCGACAGGAGTTTTATCGCTTCGCGCCATTCAGCCGGAGTGGTAACCATGGGAAACATGATCTTGATGGGAAACTCAGCAGCCGCACGCAGAATGGCACGGAGTTGTGTCTTGAAAAGATCGCGGTGTTTTAAACTCAAGCGCAGGCCTCGAAGGCCCAGGAATGGATTCGCCTCCGTCTCGAGCCTGAGATAGGGTAGAATTTTGTCGCCTCCAATATCGAGGGTACGAATGATCAAGGGTCGTTTTGCGATGGCCAGAGCAGCTTCACGATACGCCGCAAGCTGTTCTGCTTCTTCGGGCGCTGTTTGTCGGGCAAGAAAGAGAAACTCGGTGCGGTACAGTCCTACACCCTCCGCCCCGTTAGCAAATGCCGCTTTTGCTTCGATTGTCGAACCGATATTTGCAGCTACTTCCACCCGCCGGCCATCGCGGGTAAAAGCCAAAGCAAGACTCTTACGCCTCGTCTGATCGCGTACCGCCTGCAGCGCTTCGAGGCGTTTTCGATAATCATCAAGCATCTCGGTTGACGGCTCAACAACGACTATTCCCTTATCGCCGTCTACAATGACCATCGCATCCTCTTCGATGGCTGATGCCTGTTCGCCCAGCCCCATGACGGCAGGAATGCCGAGATTGCCGATGAGGATAGCGCTGTGTGAGGTCGCTCCGCCCTGCCTGGTGCAGATGCCGAGCACCATCTTTGGGTCGATATGCGCAATTTCGCCCAAACCGATATCCCCCGTAATGATAATGCCCTGTTTATTCAGGACAACGCCGGTTATGGCATGGCCGAGTAAATTGAGAAGCACCCGGCTGCCTATCTCCCTGACATCTGCCGAACGGGCACGCAAATATTCGTTCCCTAAGGACGCATACTCCGCGGCAGCCTGCTCCACTGTAAGATGCCAGGCCAAGGCGGCGTTATGGCCGGAGTCAAAGATCGCCCGGCGGGCCGACACCCGCAACGAGTCGTCCTGAAGCAGAAGCAAATGGGCGTCAAAGAGCGGCGCCGTGTCCTGGTCCGTACGAGATGAGACCTGCTCACGCTCATATTCGATCTGGCGTTGCGTTTTGTCCCATGCTTCAACTAAACGCTTCCATTCAGCCTGCGGATCCGAAGCACAATCGCGGGGAATGTCAGGCAGAGTAACACGCAACAATCGGGCCGGGCCGATAGCGATTCCTCGAAAAGCAGGTATTCCATGTAAATACTTCATGGCGCTTGCAACAAAAGTTTTCGTGTGCGTTCTTTCATCCGGTTTTGTGGTTGCATCCTCTATGTCTGATTTTACAGCTATCTCTCCAAGCGCTTCATCTTCGTCGCCAAAGTTCGTCGCAGCAAGGGTTTGCAATGCTTCAAGGGCCTCGCACGCCTGCGGCCCGGAGGCGCAAAGCTTCAAAGTATGTCCCTGTAATACATTCAACATCATCACGTCATTAATGCTTTTGCTGCTCACCGGACCGCGGCCGTTGGTCAGATTGGACAGTTGAATCCCGGCCTGAAATTGTGCTGCCGTCCGGAGAAGGCGGGCTGCGGGACGTGCATGCAGCCCGTGGAGATTATGAACAGGCAGACATATTTCGTACTCCGCTCCGTTTTGCACAGGTGCGATTGCCGGTACATCCCGGATTGAAGGGCCTGTGTCGGCAAACTGTGCACGTTTTACGTCAAGCGCGGCACTCGCTTCATTCACGACATCTGCCAGGGTCTGACCGAGGCGAGCCTGGATGGCTGCAGTGACAGCACCTTCAGTGATCGGCGCCGAACACAGCACTACCTTTGCGCGTCGTTCAGACGGCAGCAGATCAATGGCCAGTTCGGCGCTGAGGATGGCGCTGCCCATGTCCATCAATACCAAAACACCATCGTCGGAATAGACCTCTTCGATGGCATGAAGTACGAAAACACCATCGGTGCCAAGAGGAGAGTCAGGCATATTGAGGCCTCCTGCAGCAGCTATTTTCACATCGGGGCCGGCTGCACTCCGGGCCAATTCGACTATTCCGGCTGCTAATTTAGCACTGTGAGACACTATGACTATACCGACCATAAAAATACCTTTCCTTTCAACCTTTTAAGCACCACCGACCCACGTACGAACGGCTGTCTGAAGCAAAAGATTTGATGAAGTCGCACCAGGGTCCTGGTGACCCACGCTACGCTCTCCCAGGTAACTCGCCCTGCCCTTCCTGGCGACAAGAGGGATGGTATCTTGCATACCCTTTTCTGCAGCAAGCGCACATGCCCGCAATGCATCGGGCAGGGGTGCGCCGTTTGCAGATGCCGCCTGCAGCGCTTCGGCTGAGGGTATCAGGGCGTCTAACATTGTCTTGTCGCCACGATTAGCCTTGCCCCGCAGGACAACACCATTCAGGCCCGCCTCGATGGCAGCCGCCCAGTCTGCCAGGGTAAGCTCGATCTTACCCGCCGTGACAACGGCCATTTGCATAAATAATGAACCGTAAAGCGGTCCACTGGCTCCACCGACCGTTGATATGAGGGTGAAGCCGACCGTTTTAAAGATCGTGCCGATATCCTTATCTGCAACACCCGGCAGCTTACTGAGGACTGCCTGAAAGCCGCGGTGCATATTTGCGCCGTGATCACCGTCACCGATAGGGGAATCCAGCTGTATTAAATAGTCTTTATTATCTGCCAGAGCGGCAGCGCAGTTTTGAATCCAGTTGAGAACATCGTCTCGCGAAATGATCATGGACACCCTCCCTACAGTTGTTGTCTTTACATGCCCCAGCGTAGTGCCGCTGTCTTGACCGGCGCATCCCAAAGCCTGGTCAGTTCATCATCCAATTTGAGAAGTGTGATTGAGCACCCCGCCATCTCCAATGAAGTAATATATGGACCGATGAGGTTGCGACTTACCTTCAATCCGCTTCCGGCAGCTATCTTGTGCGCTTTGTTATAGATTACATATAACTCCATCAAAGGCGTACCGCCCATGCCATTCACGAACAAAAGCACTTCGTCGCCGTTTTTGTAAGGCAGATCTGAGATAATAGGCAACATGAGCATTTCCACGATCTCATCGGCAGACGTAAGTTTCATGCGAATGCGACCCGGCTCGCCGTGAATGCCGATGCCGATCTCCATTTCATCTTCCGCCAGACTGAAAGTGGGCTTGCCCGCGTGCGGGACGGTACAAGAAGTCAGCGCCATACCCATGCTGCGGCCCCGGTCATTTACTTTGCGGCAAATATCGGCAACGTCTTTCAGGGAACGACGGGCTTCAGCTGCCGCCCCACAGATTTTTTCCGCAAGGATTGTAGTGCCGACGCCGCGCCGCCCTGCTGTGTAAAGACTGTCCCTTACCGCAACATCATCATTGATTACAACGCTTTCTACCTCAACACCCTGATCGCGTGCAAGTTCTGCCGCCATCTCAAAATTCATAATATCGCCGGTATAGTTCTTGACAATATGCAGCACGCCGGCGCCGGCGTTTACCCGTTTTGTCGCTTCAAGCATCTGATCGGGTGTCGGCGAGGTAAACACTGCGCCCGGGCATGCCGCATCGAGCATTCCATAGCCGACAAAACCGCCATGCATCGGCTCGTGCCCGGAACCACCGCCGGACACAATACCCACCTTATCCTTCAGCGGTGCATCTTTGCGGACAATATAATTCGGATTAAAGCAAACCTCAACCAGATCAGGATGGGCTGCTGCAACGCCTTGAAGTTCTTCATTAACAACATTTTCCGGTTCATTAATTAACTTTTTCATCTGTCTTCTTCTCCTTATATGGTTTGTCCCGTGCGTTTTATACTAACATCGGGTAAAAATCTATCCGGCACTCCGGTCGTATCTGCCATGAATATGTAGAAAACATCTTCCGTCATGCCGGATTTAACTTCAGATGACCTTGAGCAACACTCCAACCAATGCACCGCCCAGCAAGGGACCGATGACCGGTATCCAGGAGTAGCCCCAATCGGAACCGCCTTTGTTGGGTATAGGCAACAAAGAATGTGCCAGGCGAGGCATAAGGTCGCGGGCAGGGTTGATGGCGTAGCCTGTAGTGCCACCCAGGCTCACACCGATTCCCCAGACGAGCGCAGCCACGAGAAACGGGCCGAGGCCGTGAGTAGCGCCGCTGTCAGCCGCTTTGGAAAAGATTGACGCCACACCGAGAACCAATACGGCAGTGCCTACAATTTCACTGATCAGGTTGGGTATGGCGCTGCGGATCGCCGGCCCCGTGGAGAAGCAAGCAAGTTTGAGTCCGGGATCGGGTGTCTCTTTCCAATGGGGATAATAGTGGAGCCAGAGGAGTATGGCGCCCAGGAAAGCACCGATAAGCTGCGCAGCAAGATACACCGGGATTTTGCTGTAGTCGCCTGAGCTTACGGCAAAACCGAGGGTTACTGCGGGATTGATATGCGCATCAGGACTGCCGAAAGCGATGGCTGCAAAAACACCGGCCAATACGGCAAAAGCCCACCCGGTGGCAATGACGATCCACCCCGAGCTCTGACCCTTGGATTTACCGAGAAGAACATTAGCTACAGCGCCGTCACCGAGAAGAACGAGGATCATTGTTCCGACTAATTCACCTAAAAATGGGGACATGATAACCTACCTCCTTTTTGGAATTTGGATTTGTCTTTGATGCCGATATATGATTTATCTTTGCTTGAAGCGCATCATTGATCATGCTGCCAGTATATAATGCACCGGTTGGTTCACGTCAAAATGACTCATGATTTTGTTTCACATTAAAACAAGAAAACTTGCATGGTGTTTCATTATGAAACAGAAGCTTTTTTGAAGTCTTCCGTTGACATCTTCGCTTCTTTCATCTTCCGCCAAAGGGTTGTCCGTCCGATCCCGAGGAGTTGTGCGGTTTTACTCAGATTTCCGTGAGATGCCCGTCCTGCGTTTATGATGGCTTGTTTCTCGATCTCGGACAGCTTTTTTACCGGTTCGGTCACAGGCCGTCCCGGTGTTTTGGCCCGTCGCTGCCTGATAGCCTCGGGAAGGTGGTCCAATTCAATCGTTTTCTCCTCGCAATGCAGGGCAGCCCGTTCAAGTACCGATTCGAGTTCCGTAATATTCCCCGGCCACGGATAGTGATACATCGCCTCCAGTGCGGCCTTGCTGACTCGTATTTGCCGGCCGACCTGGAGGCTTAGGCGGTCCAGTAAGCGCTCTACCAGGAGCGTGATGTCCTCGGGGCGTTCGCGTAGCGGCAGGAGCTTGATTACAAAGGTGCTCAAGCGATAAAAAAGGTTCGGATTAAAGATATTCTCGGCCACGAGCGGTTCGAGATCGGTTTCTGTCGACGCAATGACACGAACATCTACAGAAATGAGCCGGCTGCCGCCAAGGCGGATAACCTCTGCGGACTCAATGACGCGCGCCAGCGCTGATTGAACCTCCAGAGGCAACATCTCCACTTCGTCGAGGTAGAGTGTGCCGCCGTCAGCCAGTTCAAACTTGCTTGGCTGGCCGGTGGAAGGACCGGCATTAAAGGCGCCGGCTTCAAAACCGAGGAATTCTCCGAGAATAAGTTCGCGCGGTATGGCGCGACAATTAAGGGCAAAGAATGGTCCACCGGCACGCCGGCCGCTGTTGTGAATGGCCCGGGCAACGGCGTTCTTGCTGGTCCCCGGCTCACCGCTCAAAAGAACGCAGCCTTTGGCGTTTGCAGCAGCCAGCACCTGTTTGCGCATGTGGCGCGCCGACGGCCCGTGACCTACCATATCATCCAGCGTAAGGCGCGCCTGCGCACCGACGAGCCGCGTTACCAGTTGATGTACCTGTTCAATGCGCCGAAGGGTTATAATAGATGTGGCGGGCTCTCCGTCCTGTTGGCGAATTATGCGCAAATCAACAAGAAATTCGTGCGCTGTCCCGTTTATGACAAAACTGACCCCTACGTCGCTCAGCTCCTCACCGCGCGAGGCGGCCCGTGCGAGGGTTTCAGGGAGGGCAAGATGTTCTACCAGAGGCCTGCCTTTTACGGCACTCGGTTTCAATCCTAAGAGTTTGCCGCCGCATTCGTTAAGGTGTGTAACGATGCCCTGCGCAGTCAATACGAGTAAACCTTCAGACATTGTATCCAGCGTTACGTTCAGTTCGCTTGCCCTCGCGTTGGCTTCCCTGACCATAAGTTCTGCTTGCAGTTGGTTTTCAATGGCTTTGGCTGCCGCTACAACCATGCCCAAAGCATGGGAGCTGTATTGAGAAAGCGGTCCGATCAATCCGATGGCCCCGACAGGCCGGCCTTCAGGATCGAAGATCGGCGCTGCTACGGTAACAAGCGTATGAAAACACTCTAAAAGATGCTCAGCCCCTACCACCAGAGCAGGCGCACTGTCAACGAGCGCGATAGAAAAGGCGGTGGTGCCGATACAGTTTTCGTTGAGAAATGTTCCGATCCTGAATCCCAGATTAAGGACATGCTGCATGGACTGCAACTCACCCAATAACTCCAAAATGCAGGCGGTGCTGTCGACGAGCAGGAGAACGGCATTGGCGCCCTCAATGTACTGGTTCATATCCTCCATAAGTGGGCGGGCTATTACACGAAAGGCGCTGTGCCTGTTCAGGGTAAGGGACAACGTGTCGGTGCTGAGATAAGTCCATTGGGGTTTGCCGCGGGGATTCAGGAGAAAACCACATCGCTGCCACGAAATTGCTACCAGAGGATCAACATCCGGGGCTATGCGTCTTTGTGAAACGAGCTGTTCCCAGATTTCTTTTGATTGCACCGGATGCGGGCAATTACGGGATGACAACATTCTATTCCTTGCCTCGGATTATCCGGTACATGCCGATTCTATATATTCCCTGAGCGGAAGGCCAACCACACATACTGTCGCACCATTCATCAATTACTATGTTCAACGCTTCATAATCCGTCTTGCACGTTTGAAAATAGTTATTCATTTTTCACATCCCCCTGTGAAAAATTCTGAAAAATTCACATTGCAAATTTTGACAAAAAAATTTAGAATCAAACGAGATTTGAAAATACCGGCAATGGGGTTTTTATAGATAAAAAGGAACTTATCCTGAATGTGGCTAAGGATATTGTCGAAAAAACCTATAAGGAGATTAAAGATTAATCCCATCTCTGTTCCTTTCCAAAAACCGGGCCATGGCGATGACGGCCATAACCTTTTGGGCATCATCGCCGATAACCGTCTTGCCGCAGAATTCCTCATAAATTTTCTTCGCCTTCCTCAAAGGCTCTTCTCTTGTGGTTCTATCTTCAGTCATATTTCCCCCTTTGCCGCCTTTCTTCGCGGCTTTTTGTCCGGCCGGAGATCACTGAACCGGACGCCCATTGCGGCAGGCAATGGCCCGGCGGATATACATAGATTATTTACCATACTGGCAAATTATGTCAAGTAAAAAATTAACCACTTTGGCATTAATGGAAGACAGAATTAAATATGCAAAATTAACTACTTTGGCATCAATGGGAGATAAAATTAAATATGCCCGGTTAAAACTTGGCTTTAATCAATTTGAATTTAGTACAAAATTAGGCTTTCTTAGTGCCACAGTAATAAGTAGATATGAAAGTAACCTAAGAAAACCGGATATGGATACATTAGCTCGTATTGCCAATATGGCAAGACTATCTCTTGATTGGCTTATTACCGGAAGAGAGCCTATGGAACTCCCTGAAGGGAAAAGCTATTCCACACACGTGTATATGCCAACCTCCCGGGAGGAAGAACCGTTAGGCACTAAAGCCGAAATGGTGCGGGAAATTAGCTCAGATTTTGGCGATTATGTCTTTATCCCTCAGGTAAACGGCAAGATCAGCGCTGGTGAGGAACGGGTACCCGAAAATACAGTGGAGATAAAAATTGCTTTCAGGAAGGACTGGATTCGAAGGAAGGGTGATCCGAAGAATATGGTATTGATAAGGGTGGCCGGTGATAGTATGGAACCGACACTATTGAACAGCGACCTCGTGCTTATCGACCGTGGTCGCAATTATATTGAGCCCCAGGGCGGCATTTACGCCATAGCCCTGGACGATATAATAATGATCAAACGGATACAGGTCTTAGAGGATAAGCTGCGCATCATCAGCGACAATACTCGGTATGAGCCACTGGAGATTACTGCCGATCGCATAAAGGTCAACGGCAAGGTAATCTGGTTCGCCAGGGAGTTGGAGCGATAAAAAGCAGTAAAATTTTAAAAAAAAAGGGGGGGGTTATATAAAAAAGCTTATTTGCGCATTCTGCTCATCACAGGGTATTGCGCGTTCCTTGTTTTCCGGCATGCTTTTCCCCTTAAATACAGTAAGAAGTAAAGAATAAAGACCATCGACTACTTCTCCGGTTTCTTTTGTTTCATCTTTCACCTTTAACCTTTCACTGCTTCTCCGGTTTCTCCTGGAGTTACCCTGTTCGTCGCGATAGTAGTTCGCGACCATACCTTATCGGGTCAGTCATAGTTGTGACCATGCCGCCGGCGTCATACTGATAGACGGTGACCTCACCCGTCGGTTCTGTAACGGTCAAACGGGTGCACAGGTTTTGTTCGTTATACTGGCGTTGATAGGTAGTAATTCTGCCGTCAGGACCGGTTGCCTTTGTCAGGTTGCCGCTTGCATCATAGTTGTATGTTGTAACCTTGCCGTCACTGTCGGTATAGGATGTGATGTTGCCGTCAGCATTAAATTGGAAGGAACTCAGGTTCGGGTTGACAGCATTTGCATTATCGGCGTTGGGCAGTATTATTTTCTGTCCGACGTAAATCTCGTAAGGATTCCTTATGTCAGGGTTCAGCCTCATGAGCTCTTCTTCCATGGTGCCGAACTTTCTTGCTATATCCCCCAAAATATTGCCGGGCTTGACGATATACGCTTCGTCATCTTCAGCCCGTGCTATATCTGCCGTGAGCACTTCCGTTAATTGCCGTCGGGAGGGCGTGGTTGTTGTATGACTGATTGCAGCAGTCGGGGAGGACGTAAAAAACTGTTGGCTATAGCCATATCTGATTTGGAACTCGTTGTCTTCGGCGTTCCCAAAGATAACGGAGATATCAAGATTTTTATTAAACCATGATGCAACTATGTTGGGAACTGCCCCTCCCCGTAAAGACTCAATATCAAAGACACCGATTTCCTTGCATGCTATCCCGAAAATTAAGCCGGCTGCCGGAATAAAAGCCTTAACAAAATCTGCATCATCCTTAGTGCTTCCCCTGTATCCGTTGTATGATCTTTGGATGTCATCCCGACCGCCGGGCCAGAAACCCGCTATCAAAGAACCATAAATAGCTCCGCAAGACATTGGCTCAAGCTGACCGGTCATCGGGTTTATTGCAGTGCCAAGTGATGAATATTTATCGATGAATGTCTTTAGATCAAAATCAGCCGGAACTGCGTAATACCCACCTGTCTCCGGATTTATGATATAATTCCCGTTGAGGTCTTTCAGATACTTTGCTTCAACCGGTCTTCCGTCTTTCGTATAAACACAAAAATCCCCGCCCATATACTCCTCCTTTTAAGCAATATTGTATTGAACCCTTATAGGCAACCTCCTGTGCCTATGTAAAAATGTCCTTCAATTTTGTAGACATCATAAGCGCAGGGGTCACCACCGTAAGCTTTACTTGCAAAAAAGTTGGCTGCAAAAGTATGTCTCTCATAAAGACTGTTTCTTTAGTTTCTCCGGTTTCTTTGGTTTCTTTGGTTTCTTTGGTTTCTCCGGTTTCTCGACCATCGACTGCTTCTCGACCATCGACCATCGACTGCTTTTCCGGTTTCTCCGGTTTAACCTCTCCCCTCTCCCCTCTATCCTCTTACCTTTAACCTCTCCCCTCTATCCTCTTACCTTTAACCTCTCCCCTCTTGCCTCTTACCTTTAACCTCTCCCCTCTCACCTTTCTCCTCTTGCCTCTCCCCTTTCACTGCTTCTCCATTTTCGACTATAGACCATCGACTGCTTCTCGACTATCGACTGCTTTTACCCGTGCCATGCGCTCACAATCATACCCATCAACTCCTGGTTGCTCTTCACATCGTTGACATTGTTTATGGCGATGCCGTTGTCTGCGGCAAAGGCTGTCATCTGCTGGATGATGAGGTTGATGTCGGAGTCGGTGAGGAACAGACCGTCGGAGAGCTGCATCTTCTCTATTCCTGCGGTATTCTGATTGCATACGGCGATAGAGTCCGCATCCCCGTATGCAATCCGGAGAGTCGTATCGTTTTGGAAGAAGGCGATGGCCTCCTTGGGGACCGTATCAGTAAAAAGGATACAATCGGTTGCCTCATCAAGACCGGCATCGTTGATGATGTCCGATCCTCCGCCAAGAGAGAACTGGTAGGTGTCGCTGCCTGCGCCGCCCATAAGATAATTGTTCATATCGTTGCCTGTGATAACGTTATCAAGATCGTTCCCTATGGCTGCGCTTGCAGTCATTCCGGAACCCTTCACCAGGGTCAGGTTTTCCACATTGTCGGCAAGGACACAGCTGATTGAGGAATAGACTGTGTCTATACCTTCATTTGTCTTTTCCTTTACATAATCGCCGGCATTATCCACGTAATAGGCGTCATCGCCTGTGCCGCCGGACATGCGATCTGCCCCGGCGCCGCCGACAAGGGTGTCGTTGCCTTCCTTGCCGGAAAGCATATTATCTGCATCATTGCCGATGATGATGTTATCGAGCGAGTTGCCTGTTCCGCTTATTTCGTCATTTCCTGTAAGGGTGAGGTTCTCTACATTGGCGGTGAGAGTGAATGTGATTGAGGAATAGACTGTGTCAGTGCCTTCATCGGCATACTCGGTAATAACATCGCCGGTATTATCCACAAAGAAGGTGTCGTTGCCTGCGCCGCCCATCATGATGTCCGCGCCTTCCATGCCGGTAAGCCGGTTCGCACCTTCGTTGCCGAAGATGATATTGTCGAGGGCGTTGCCTGTGGCGTTAATTGGTGAAGTACCGACAAGGGTAAGATTTTCTACATTTGCAGGAAGTGTGTAGCTTATAGAACTGAATACGGTGTCTGTTCCTTCATTAACATTTTCAGCGACAGCATCGCTCATATTATCTACATGGTACGCGTCATCGCCTTCATTGCCTGAGAGATTGTCGTTGCCGGAACCTCCGTCCAGGGTGTCATTGTCGTTGCCTCCGTAGAGGTAATCATTGCCGGAACCTCCGTAAAGATAGTCGTTGCCGTTGTCGCCGAATATATAGTCGTCGTCTTCATCGCCGTAGAGCACATCGTTGCCGCCCTGACCGTGGAGGTTGTCGTTGCCGGCGCCTCCGTAGATGGTGTCGTTACCGTTGCCGCCGGTAATCCAGTCATTGCCGCCGAGACCGGATATGGTAATGCCTAAGTTTGAAGGACCATAGAGATCGTCTGAGTTATCGGTTCCTGTAAGTCCGCGTGCGATTGCAAGCGCTTCTGCTTCGGCAGCGGTAAGTATTGTTCCGTCTTCGAACCGGAAGGTTTCTACCTTCATGTCCGGGGAGGCAAACCAGTTTTTGAGACGGATACGCTCACCGGCATCCTGTATCTTAGCTGCAAGGCCGTTGTCTCCCTGGACGCCGGAGATGGCAAACTGTACTTCATCCCTGTTGAGACCGGTAAACAGGAGGGTGTCGTTGCCTCCTTCGTCTTCCATATTGTCTGATCCGTATCCTCTTCCGAAGATATAGGCGTCATCGCCTTCATTGCCCGAGAGATTGTCGTTGCCGATACCCCCATCCAGGGTGTCATTGTCGTTGCCTCCGTAGAGGTAATCATTGCCGGAACCTCCGTAAAGATAGTCGTTGCCGTTGTCGCCGAATATATAGTCATCGCCTTCATCGCCTGAGAGATTGTCGTTGCCGCCCTGACCGTAGAGGTTGTCGTTGCCGGCGCCTCCGTAGATGGTGTCGTTACCGTTGCCGCCGTTTAGATGATCGTTGCCGGCCAGGCCATAAATGCTAACTCCCATATTTGCCGGTCCTGATATATTATCGTTTCCATCTGTTCCGATAATGGTGCCCATTGCTGCTGCTTCTGCCTGGGATGCGGTAAGAACAGAACCATCCTCAAATTGAAAACTCTCTATCTTGTATTGATTTCCATCGAACCATTGCGTCAGCCTCAGGGTTTCACCGGTATCCTTAATTTTTATCAGGAGTCCGTTGTCTCCGTTTATTCCGGATATTGTGTATATCAGTGAATCGGGTGTTAACCCCGTACCCATCAATACAACATCATTGCCTTCATTATCGTTTATGATGTCGTGGCCTGAGCCCTTGCCGTACAGGTACGCGTCATCGCCTTCATTGCCTGAGAGATTGTCGTTGCCGGAACCTCCGTCCAGGGTGTCATCACCGTTGCCGCCATAGAGGTAATCATTGCCGGAACCTCCGTAAAGATAGTCGTTGCCGTTGTCGCCAAATATATAGTCGTCGCCTTCATCGCCGTGGAGCACATCGTTGCCGCCCTGACCGTGGAGGTTGTCGTTGCCGGCGCCCCCGTAGATGGTGTCGTTACCGTTGCCGCCGGTAATCCAGTCATTGCCGGCCAGACCGGATATAGTAATGCCTAAGTTTGAAGGACCATAGAGATCGTCTGAGTTATCGGTTCCTGTAAGTCCGCGTGCGATTGCAAGTGCTTCTGCTTCGGCAGCGGTAAGTATTGTTCCGTCTTCGAACCGGAAGGTTTCTACCTTCATGTCCGGGGAGGCAAACCAGTTTTTGAGACGGATACGTTCACCGGCATCCTGTATCTGAACTGCAAGGCCGTTGTCTCCCTGGACGCCGGAGATGGCAAACTGTACCTCATCCCTGTTGAGACCGGTAAACAGGAGGGTGTCGTTGCCTCCTTCGTCTTCCATATTGTCTGATCCGTATCCTCTTCCGAAGATATAGGCGTCATCGCCTTCATTGCCTGAGAGATTGTCGTTGCCGGAACCTCCGTCCAGGGTGTCATTGTCGTTGCCTCCGTAGAGGTAATCATTGCCGAAACCTCCGTAAAGATAGTCGTTGCCGTTGTCGCCGAATATATAGTCGTCGTCTTCATCGCCGTGGAGCACATCGTTGCCGCCCTGACCGTGGAGGTTGTCGTTGCCGGCGCCTCCGTAGATGGTGTCGTTACCGTTGCCGCCGGTAATCCAGTCATTGCCGGCCAGACCTGAGAGGAGGGCACCAAAACTGCCTGGTCCAATAAGATTATCATTGCCTTCTGTCCCTACTACCCCTGATGCAAGAGCCATCGTCTCCACCTGAGTTCCGGTGAGCATTGCGTCGTCTTCGAACCGGAAGGTTTCTACCTTCATGTCCGGGGAGGCAAACCAGTTTTTGATGCGCAGGGTCTCGCCTGTTTCCTTGATCCTGAGCAGGAGGCCGTTGTCGCCGCTTACGCCTGATACGGCAAAGTCAAGGTCCGACCGGTTAAGACCGATGAAAGAGATCGCATCGACTCCGTTCTCTTCCTCAATGATGTCATGGCCATAGCCTTTGCCGAAGAGATAGACATCATTTCCCTGACTTCCATATAGGCAGTCGTTGCCTGAACCTCCATCCAGGAGATCGTTTGCATTCTGGCCGTAGAGCCTGTCGTTGCCTTTGCCTCCACGGAGGATATCGTCTTCACAGCCGCCTACGAGGTTGTCGTCTCCTTCGTTGCCGTATAAGATATCCTGTCCGGTATTGCCGTAGAGGTTGTCATTGCCTGCATCTCCCTTCACGGCAGTATTTTGAAGAGGGTTTGCATAGAGATTGTCGTTGAGGACGGTGCCTTCTATAACAGTTCTGCCTGCTGATTCTACCTGCCAGCCGGCATCTTCGTCATTCAGTTCAAATGTGGCAGATAAGGGGATGAGGTCGAACATCTCTTCGGCACGGAAGCCATGGATGGTGCGCATGAACTCCCGGGGGGCATCCGGTATGCCGGGATTTGCCATAAGCGCTGCGATAGCGGGGGTGAGGTCGCCTTTCAGTTTTTGCGTTTCATCGTCCCACGTATAGGTAATCGCATCATAGATGGTCTTGAGGTGTGTCTGCGCCATAAGCCGGGCATAGTACATCTCCGAGATGCCTTCATATGCCTGGGCAAGTAACGGGGCTGCAAGGTCGTTGGGATCGGCGCCGTTAGCGCCTGTAAAGGACTGGCCCATGAACTTTTCTATAACGGCAAGCTTACGGGCATCAAAGTTGGAGCCCCTGCTTGCGGGGTCTGTTGTATCTGAGTTTGTCCAATAAAAGAGTATTTGTTCCATCAGGCTGCTGCGGGCAGCGACATCGGTTGCTGCAATGAACTGTTCAATGAGGGATTGGAGCGTACCTGTAGTGTCC